>Ga0208355_1000293_pt1 | contig 23609 bp, 23 predicted proteins | sample NGESurdeep072012_6_FD_184458 | JGI IMG/M metagenome (GOLD analysis project Ga0208355, IMG submission 184458) | Arctic peat soil microbial communities from Barrow, Alaska - NGEE Surface sample 210-3 deep-072012 (SPAdes) | ecosystem: Environmental > Terrestrial > Soil > Wetlands > Peat ... | reverse complement strand
AAATTGTTCATCGGGGCGACGTTCGTTGCAATGGAGAATCATCGCACCGATTCTATCCCAAACGATTCCTATCCCGTTAAGTCCGACAGGCTGCTAGATCGAAGCAACAATTTGCTTCGTCGGTTTGTTCGACAGCCGTTGGTCCGGCTATTCGAAATTCTCAGCCGGCCCCCACCCGTTCGAGGACACTTGGCCGTTTGTGCGCGCCATCGTCGAAGCTTTTACGCTTGATCGCTGCCTGTGGGCTTCCGATTGGCCATTCTTACGAGCGCCGCAACGGCAGGATTACGGGCCCTTGGTCGAATTGGTCGAGCTGCTGTTCCCAAATCCCGCCGATCGCCAAGCGCTGCTTTGGAATACGCCACGCCGCTTGTTCGGCTTCGGCGACGAGCCGGCGGGGTGAACCCGTTGGCGCAGCGTCTCAAAAAATAAACGCCGGGCAAGCCCGGCGTTTTTTATGTCGCGATGTCAGCGGCGGACGGCTGCCTAAGCAAACCGGCCGTGGCAGTGCTTGTATTTCTTGCCGGAGCCGCACGGGCACACTTCGTTGCGGCCGACCTTACCCCAGCTCGCGGGGTTGTTCGGATTGCGCTCGGTTTGCGCGTCGTTGCCATTGCCGACGAGCGCTGGCGCGAGCGGCGCCGCGGCCAGCGCCATTTCGTCCTCGCCGGTGGCGAGATCGACCTTGTGCGCTTCCATATAGGGAAGCTTCGCGGCCTCCTCGGCCGGCGGCTGCTGCACGATTTCCACGCGCATGAGTTGACCGGTGACCGCCTCGCGCAAATGCCCCACCATCGCCTCGAACAGGCTGAAGGCCTCCGCCTTGTATTCGTTGAGCGGATCGCGCTGGCCGTAGCCGCGCAGGCCGATCACCTGGCGCAGATGCTCGAGCATGACCAGATGCTCGCGCCAGAGATGGTCGAGCGTCTGCAACAGAATTGATTTCTCGACATAGCGAATGACCTCGGGGCCCCATTTGGCCACCTTGCCCGCCATCCACTCGTCGGCGCGGCGCTCGATGCGCTCGCGCATTTCCTCATCGGCGATGCCTTCCTCTTTCGCCCAGTCCTTAACCGGCAGCTCGAGCGTGAGCACTTCGCGCAGCGCCAGGTCGAGGCCGGCAATGTCCCACTGCTCGGCATAGGCGTTGGCGGGAATGTGCTTGGCGACCAGATCGTCGACCACCGAACGGCGCATGTCGGTGATGGTCTCGTCCACCGCCTCGTCGCGCATCAAATCGAGCCGCTGCTCGAAGATGACCTTGCGCTGGTCGTTCATCACGTCGTCGTATTTGAGCAGATTCTTGCGGATGTCGAAGTTGCGCGCCTCGACCTTCTGCTGCGCCTTCTCCAGCGCCTTGTTGATCCACGGATGAACGATGGCCTCGTTCTCCTTCAGGCCCAGCTTTGTCAGCATGCCGTCGAGCTTGTTGGAACCGAAGATGCGCATGAGATCGTCTTCGAGCGACAGGAAGAACTTGGAATGGCCGGGATCGCCCTGGCGGCCGGAACGGCCGCGCAACTGGTTGTCGATGCGGCGGCTCTCGTGCCGCTCGGTGCCAAGCACAAAGAGGCCGCCGGCGGCCAGCGCCTTGTCTTTCAGCCGCGCGATTTGTTTGCGGATTTCATCGGCGGCCGGGCTTTTCTCGCGCGCGCGCGGATCCTCGATATCGGTGATCTCCTGACGGATCCGCATGTCGGCATTGCCGCCGAGCTGAATGTCGGTGCCGCGGCCGGCCATATTGGTCGCGATCGTGATGGCGCCCGGCACGCCGGCCTGGGAGACGATATAGGCCTCCTGCTCGTGATAGCGGGCATTCAGGATGGCGAACACCTTGGTCTTGCTAGCGCCGTCATCGCCGGAATAGAGCGCAGCGAAGGCGTTCGGGTCGGAGAAATCGTGCGCCTCCCAACCGCGCTCGCGCAGCATGTCCGCCAGTTGCTCCGACTTTTCGATCGACGTGGTGCCGACCAGAACCGGCTGGCCGCGCAGCTTGCATTCCTCGATCAAGGTGATGATCGCGCGGTATTTCTCGACCGCTGTGCGATAGACCTCGTCGTCGTCGTCGATGCGCACCAACGGCATGTTGGTCGGCACTTCCAGCACTTCGAGACTATAGATGTCCATGAATTCGTCGGCCTCGGTGAGCGCCGTGCCGGTCATGCCCGCAAGTTTCTCGTACATGCGGAAATAATTCTGGAAGGTGATCGAGGCGAGTGTTTGGTTCTCGGGCTGGATCGGCTGGTGCTCTTTGGCTTCGAGCGCCTGGTGCAGCCCTTCCGAATAGCGGCGGCCCGGCATCATGCGGCCGGTGAACTCATCGATGATCACCACCTCGCCGTTGCGTACGATGTAGTCCTTGTCGCGCTGGTACAGTTTGTGCGCGCGCAGGGCCTGATTGACGTGATGGACGACCGAGACGTTCTCGACGTCGTAGAGCGACTCGCCCTTGAGCTGGTCCGCCGTGCGTAGCCGCTGTTCGAGCTTCTCCATGCCGACTTCGGTCAACGTCACCGTGCGCTGCTTCTCGTCGACCTCGTAGTCGGTTTTATCGAGCAGCGGGATGTAGGTGTCGATGGTGTTGTAGAATTCGGAGCGGTCGTCGAGCGGGCCGGAAATGATCAGCGGCGTGCGCGCCTCGTCGATCAGGATGGAGTCGACTTCGTCGACGATGGCATAGATGTGGCCGCGCTGGACCATGTCCTCCATTCGGTACTTCATGTTGTCGCGCAGGTAGTCGAAGCCGAGCTCGTTATTGGTGCCGTAAGTGACGTCGCAGTCGTAAGATTTCTTGCGTTCCTCATCGTCGAGCCCGTGCACGATGTTGCCGACCGTGAGCCCCAGGAAATTGTAGATTTGCCCCATCCATTCGGAGTCGCGCTTGGCGAGGTAATCGTTGACGGTGACCACGTGCACGCCGCGCCCCGACAGCGCGTTAAGATAAACCGACAGGGTCGCGACCAGGGTCTTGCCTTCGCCGGTTTTCATCTCGGCGATCTTGCCCTCGTGCAGGATCATGCCGCCGATCAACTGCACGTCGAAATGGCGCTGGCCAAGCGTGCGCTTGGCCGCCTCGCGCACGGTGGCGAAAGCCGGAATGAGAATGTCGTCGAGCGAGGTGCCGTCGGCGACCTGCGTCTTGAACTCGGCGGTGCGCGCCTTCAGCGCGTCGTCGGATAGCGCCTCGATCTCCTTTTCCAGGGCGTTGATGGCATCGACCCGCGGCTGATAGCTGCGGATCCGCCGTTCATTGGCGGAGCCAAACAGCTTGCGGGCAACGGCGCCGATCATGCGGGAGCTCCTAATTTATGCCGGGCGCTTCTAGCACGCCGCCGCGGCCGGATGTTGCTTCCGGCACTCCGGAAATAAGGCACTTTTCGGGCAAATTCGACGCGAATTGCGCCTGTAAAGCGCAACCCGCCGAGGTTAATCGAGAGATAGGAGGGGGTCGGTTTATTGTCAATTGGCGGCTTGCCGCGGCCTTAACCGGTAACCCGGTCACGCGGACGTTAAGTCCCGCGCGCCAGTCCGCCATTGCAAAGGCACGGTTGTTGGGCGACAAGTCCGCCGCCGTCCGCCCCGTTTGCGGATCCCATTTCCAAGGACAGCGCCATGACGATCGCCTTTCTCGCCGGTTTCTCGGCCCAGCCGCGCCGAGCCGGTATCCTTGCCGCCACCCTGGCGCTGCTGATCGCGTCGGGCGGGGCGCTGCGCGCCCAGGACAAGGACCCGCTGGTGGCCAAGGTCAACGGCACCGAGATCCACCAAAGCGACCTCGCCGTGGCCGAGGAGGAGGCTGGACAGCTTCCGCCCATGTCGCCGGACGCCAAGCAGGACTACCTGGTGCAATTCATGGCCGACATGCTCCTGGTGTCGAAAGCCGCCGAGGCCAAGAAGCTCGGCGATGGCCCCGATTTCAAGCGCAAGCTGGATTTCACCCGCAACAAACTGCTGATGGAAAGCCTGCTGCAATTGGTCGGCAAGGAAGCGCTCACCGACGAAGCTATGCACAAGGTCTATGAAGACGCCGTCAAGCAGATGGGCGAGGAGAAGGAAACTCACGCCCGCCACATCCTGTTCCGCGCGCCTCCGGGCGACGAGAAGGCCGGCAAGGAAGCCGAGGATAAGGCCAAGGCGGTGATCGCGCGTCTGAAGAAGGGCGAGGATTTCGCCAAGGTCGCGGGCGAGCTGACCGAAGATCCGTCCGGCAAGGCCAATGGCGGCGATCTCGGCTATTTCAGCAAGGAGCAGATGGTGCCAGAATTCTCCGACGTCGCCTTCGGCTTGGAGAATGGCCAGATTTCCGGGCCGGTGAAGACCCAGTTCGGCTGGCACGTGATCAAGGTCGAGGACAAGCGCACCAAACCGACGCCGAAATTCGAAGAGGTCAAGCCGCAGCTCGAGCAATATGTGGCGCGCAAGGCGCAGGCCGAACTGGTCGCCAAGCTGCGCGCCGACGCCAAGATCGAACGCCTCGACAAGCCGGCCACGCCGGCCGATCCGGCGAAGAAGTAAAGCGATCATTCCGGCCGGCGCGCAAGCGCGAGAGCCGGAAACCATAACCCCGGGCCTTGCGATTTGACTGAAAGCTTGGTGGATATGGATTCCGGGCTCGCGAGCTGCGCTCGCGCCCTGGAATGACAGAGACCTTTACATGTCCACCGCCATCTCCCCCCTCGCCCCCAAACACGCGCCGGATCTGCCGGCGGTCGACGGCGTGCGGCTCGCCACCGCCGAGGCCGGCATCCGCTATGCCAGCCGCACCGACGTGCTGCTCGCACTGTTCGATGCCGGCACCACCACGGCCGGCGTGTTCACCCGCTCGAAATGCCCGTCGGCGCCGGTCGAATGGTGCCGCGCGCATCTCAAATCCGGCAAAGCTAAACGGGGCAAATCTAAACGGGGCTTGGCGCGCGCGCTGGTGGTCAATTCCGGCAACGCCAATGCCTTCACCGGGAAAAGCGGGCGGGCGGCGACCAAGCTCACCGCCGACATCGCCGCCAAGGCGGCCGGCTGCAAACCGTCGGAGATTTTCCTCGCCTCCACCGGCGTGATTGGCGAGCCGCTCGATGCCTCCAAATTCGCGCCGGTGATGCAAGGCCTCGCCGAACGCGCGCGTCCGGGAGACTTCTTCGCGGCCGCCAAGGCGATCATGACCACCGACACGTTTCCGAAGGTGGCGACCGCGCGCGCGCGCATCGGCAAGACGACAGTGACGATCAACGGCATCGCCAAGGGCGCCGGCATGATCGCGCCTGACATGGCGACCATGCTCTCGTTCATTTTTACCGACGCCGCGATTTCGGCGCCGGCTTTGCAGGCGTTGCTCAACGACGGCGTCGCCGACACCTTCAACGCCGTGACGATCGATGGCGACACGTCGACCTCCGATACGCTGATGATGTTCGCGACCGGCAAGGCGGCAGGCAGCCCGCGTATTGCGCGCGCCGGCGATTCGCGTCTCAAAGGTTTCAAGAAGGCCTTGCAGCAGGTGCTGGCCAATCTTTCCGAGCAGATCGCGCGCGACGGCGAAGGCGCGCGCAAGCTGGTCGAGATCGTCGTCGAAGGCGCGGTGTCGAAGGCCTCGGCGCGGCGCATCGCCATGTCAATCGCCAACTCGCCGCTGGTGAAAACGGCGATTGCCGGCGAGGACGCCAATTGGGGTCGCGTGGTGATGGCGGTCGGCAAGGCCGGCGAGCCGGCCGACCGCGACAAACTGTCGATCTGGTTCGGCGGTATTCGCGTGGCGCACAAAGGCGCGCGCGATCCCGGCTATGACGAGGGCGAAGTCAGCGCGGCGATGAAAAAGCCGGAGATCAGCCTGAAGGTAGCGCTCGGGCTCGGCAAAGGCCGCGACCGCGTGCTCACCTGCGATCTGACCAAGGAATACGTCGCCATCAATGGCGATTACCGCTCGTAATGCTCCATTTACCGTCGCGGCAGGAGTGCCTGCCGATTTCACACCGTTGATGGCCTCTTATAACCAAGGCCTCCCTATCGTCGAGGCTGAAGGGCTGTGAGCGCAAAAATCGTCCTTGTTGCCGCCTGCGCCCTCGTCGACGCCGACGGCCGCGTGCTCATCGCACAGCGCCCTCCGGCCAAGACGATGGCGGGCTTGTGGGAGTTTCCCGGCGGCAAGATCGAGGATGGTGAACGGCCGGAACAAACCTTGATCAGAGAGCTGAGGGAGGAACTGGGAATCGTCGTCAGCGAGGCCTGTCTCGCGCCGCTTACTTTCGCCAGCCACAGCTATGCGGACTTTCATCTCCTCATGCCGCTCTATGTCTGCCGGCGCTGGGAGGGAACGGTCACCGCGATGGAAGGCCAGCGGCTCGCCTGGGTGAAGCCAAACCGGCTGTGGGACTATGACATGCCGCCGGCGGACGTTCCGCTGGTGTCCCACTTGATGGCGCTGCTGTAATCCCGGCCAACACGTCGTCCGAGCAGGAAAATCCGATGCGTCGTATCATTCCGAGGGCTCAAGGCCGCCGCTTCCTGCCTGCGCAGGAGGGCGCCACGGCCATCGAATATGCGATGATCGCGTCGGGCATCGCCGGTGCCATTGCCGTGACCCTCACTACGCTCGGCGCCTCGGTGACCGAAATGTGGACGACCGTTGCGAATGTGTTCCAGTAACTTGGCGCTAGCTCTGGCGCGGACCGCCTGCCTTTTCTCCCGTCGATATTTCTTTGCTGCCGAGCGCATCGGCGAGTCGCTGCGCGGCCGAGCCGGGCTTGAGCGGTTTCTGCTGGCTCTCATGCGGCGCCCAGCCCAATAGCCAGGCGATCTCGAAGGTCGCGCGCACGCGGCCGTCCGCATCGGCGAAACGTTGCGCATAGATCTCCGCCATCCGCTGCAATGTCGCGCGCCTGAGCGGCGTGCGCCGCCGTTCGCTCAGAACATTGGTCGCGCCCATGCGGCGCAGATCGCGCATCAATGCGAACGCCGATTCGTAGCGTACCGTAAGCCGATCCGAATCGACCACCGGCAGCCCGAATTCCGCGCGTTGCAGCAAGGCGCCGAGCTCGCGCAAGTCGGCGAACGGCGCCACATGGGGCGAAGCCCCGCCTTCAACCTCGCTTTCGGCGGCAGCGAAGGCTTCGCGCAGCTCGATGAGGCTGTCGCCGCCGATGAGTGCGGCGAGCAGCAAGCCGTCGGCTTTCAACGCGCGGCGGATCTGGATCAGCGTGCCCGGCAGGTCGTTCACAAATTGCAGCGATAGTGCGGACACCACCAGATCGAGCGAGCCGTCGGCGAACGCCAGCGCCTCCTCGTCGGCAACAACGCGCGTGTATGATGCATCGAGCCGCGCGGCCGCGGGCTCGGCGGCGACGATGGTTCCGATTTTTCCGCTGGCGGCCAGCACGCGCCGCACCGCATCGGTCGGCGTGCCGAGATCGACGGCGCGCTCGAACTGGCGCAGCACGACCGACAGCCGCTCGCCCAGCTCGGCGGCGACCCGATCGATCAGGAAGGTCTCGGCCCCCAGCGTGCGCGCGCGCTGTTGCCGCGTGCGCAGCAGCTGGCGGTCGAAGATGGTGGGGTTCGCTGACATCTGATACCTTTGCAGCATGAACGAGCTGGTGTCGGCAAGCCAGGAAGAGGCGCCATCGCGTCTTGCGCAAATCGGCGGCGGATTGCGCGCCGCGCTGCGGCTCGCGCTCGATGTGGCGTTGCCGCCGCTGTGCCCGTCCTGCCGCGAGCCGCTCGGTGACGGTGTCGGCCTGTGCGCGTCCTGTTGGTCGAAGCTCTCGCTGATCGAGCCTCCCTACTGCGCGCGGCTTGGCATTCCCTTCACCTACGATCCCGGCCCTGGCCTGTTGTCGATGGAGGCGATCGCCGATCCGCCGGCCTACGACCGGGCGCGCGCCGCGGTGCGCCATGACGACATCGCCCGCGCGCTGGTGCTTGCCTTCAAATATGGCGACCGGCTCGATCTGGCGCCGATGATGGGCCGCTGGATGGCGCGCGCCGGCCGCGAACTGCTCACCGATGCCGACGCGCTCATGCCGGTGCCGCTGCACTGGCGCCGATTGTGGGCGCGGCGCTTCAATCAGGCGGCGGCGCTGGCTGGCACGATCTCAGGGATTTCCGGCGTGCCGGTGCTGCATGGCGGCATCAAGCGCGTGCGCGCGACGCCGCAGCAGGTCGGCCTGTCTAGACCCGAGCGGGCCGACAATGTGCAAGGCGCGTTTCGCGTGTCCCCCGACCAGAAGGCCGATATCGCCGGAAAGCGCCTGGTGCTGATCGACGACGTGCTGACCTCCGGCGCCACGGTCGATACCTGCGCCCGCGCGCTGCTGCGGGCAGGCTGCGCCCATGTCGACGTGCTGGTGTTCGCCCGGGTTGTCGCGCCAGTGCGCACCCCCATATAACTTCCGACGAGAAACACCAGCGGAAGCCCTATGCCAGCTATCGAAATCTACACCACCCGGTATTGCCCCTATTGCCATGCCGCCAAGGCTCTGCTGAACCGGAAGGGCGTTTCCTTCACGGAAATCGATCTGGCAGGCAACTGGGAGCGGCGCGACGAGATGATCCAGCGGGCGGATGGGCGGGTGACCGTGCCGCAAATCTTCATCGGCACGCTGCATGTCGGCGGCAGCGACGACCTGCATGCGCTGGAACACGAAGGCAGGCTCGACGCGCTGCTCGCCGGCGAAGGGCAGTCCGCATGACTGACGGCGCCAAATCTGCAATCAACAAGTCTGCAATCAACAAGCCTGCGACCTTCAAGGCCGCGATGATCCAGATGCGCTCGGGGCTGGCGCCCGCCGCCAATCTCGATGCCGCCGTGCGCATGATCGGCGAGGCGAAATCAGCCGGCGCCGATTACGTGCTCACGCCGGAAATGACCAACATCATGGAGATCAAACGCGAGCGGCTGTTCGCCAATATCGTGGAGGAAGAGGCCGATAGCTCGCTCGCGAGCTTGCGCGAACTCGCGCGCAAGCTCGGCATCACCATTCATGTCGGCTCGCTGGCGATCAAGCTCACACAAGACAAAGCCGCCAACCGCTCGTTCCTGATCGATCCCAAGGGCGACATTGCCGCCCGCTACGACAAGATCCACATGTTCGACGTCGATCTCGCCGGCGGCGAGAGCTATCGCGAATCGGGCAGCTACCGGCCGGGCGAGCTGGCGGTGCTTTCCGATCTTCCCTGGGGCCGGCTGGGATTGACGGTTTGCTATGATCTGCGTTTTCCGGCGCTCTACCGCGCGCTGGCGGAAGCCGGCGCCAGCATGCTGGCGATTCCGTCCGCCTTCACCAAGCAGACTGGCGAAGCGCACTGGCACGTGTTGAACCGCGCCCGCGCGATCGAGAACGGCTGCTTCGTGTTCGCCGCCGCGCAAGGCGGCAAGCACGAGAACGGCCGCGAGACCTTCGGCCATTCGTTGATCGTCGATCCCTGGGGCCGCATCCTGGCGGAAGCCGGCAGCGAGCCGGGCGTGGTGATGGCCGAGATCGATCTGGCGGAAGTGGCCAAGGCGCGCGCGCGTATCCCATCGCTGCAGCACGGCCGGCGATTCGAGATGGTCGAGCCGATGGCGGAGCCGACCCACCTCCATGTCGTGCCGGGGGCGGAATGATCCATTACGCACTCATTTGCGAAAAGGGCCACGCGTTCGAAAGCTGGTTCCAGGATTCCGCCGCCTTCGACAAGCAGGCCAAGCGCGGACTGGTGACCTGCCCGCATTGCGGCTCGGCCAAGGTCGCGAAGGCGATCATGGCGCCGCGGTTGGCGTCCTCGCGGAAACGGAAAGTGCCGGCCGAAGCTCCGGTGCCGGCCGCGGCGGCGCCGGAAAAATCGCCGGTCGCGATGATCTCGCCGCAGGAGCAGGAATTCCGCGCCAAGCTGAAAGAGCTGCGCGAGCATCTCACCAAGAACGCCGACAATGTCGGGCAGAAATTTCCCGAGGAAGCGCGCAAGATGCACTATGGCGAAGTCGAGCCCCGCTCGATCTATGGCGAGGCCTCGCCCGAGGACGCCAAGGAGCTGGCCGAGGAAGGCATCGAATTCCACCCGTTGCCGATTTTGCCGGACGAGCGGAACTAATACGCCCACACCAGCAGCGCGACACCGATCACCACCAGCACGATGCCGATGGCCTCGCGCTTTGTGGTCGGCTGCTTGAACACGAAGCGCGTGACGCCCTGCGCGAACAGCACCTCGACCAGCGCCAGCGTGCGCACGTTGGCGGCCGTGGTGATGGCAAAGCCAAGAAACCAGAATTCCGAAGCGAAGGCCCCCATGAAGCCGGCGAACCTCGACGGCCGCCAGGCGCGCGCGATGGCGCGCAGCACTTGCGGGTCGCGCAGCGCCAGGTAGAGCGACAGCAACGCCGCCTGCAGCACCAGCCCGACGCTGACGGTGAAGGTCGCCGCCAGCACGAAATCCGGTAGCTGCAACGCGAGTATCGCGCCGCGATAGCCGATCGCCGACAAGGCGAACATCGTGCCGGCGCCGATGCCGATCAGCGTCGAGCGCCTGGTGCCGGCGCTGCCGGCGCCGGGCTTGAGCGACATCACGATCACCCCGGCGGTCGCGATTAGGATCCCAGTGACGGATAGCGGCGTGATGCTGTCGCCGAGGAAGATCAGGCCGAACAGCGCGACCTGCACCGGCTCGGTCTTGATATAGGCATAGGCGACGACGAACGAGCGCTCGCCCATGGCGGAAAGCATCAGCGCGGTGGCGGCGATCTGCGCCAGTGCGCCGCCGATCACCCAGGGCCAGAAGGCGACCGGCGTCGGCGGCAGACTGGCGCCGGTCACCGCCATGACGCCGAACAGAAAAATCAGCGCGAAAGGAAATCCGAACAGGAACCGCACATGGGTGGCGCCGACCGTGCCGAGGCTGGCGGTCAGCTCGCGCTGCATGCCATTGCGCGCGGTCTGGGCCGCGGCGGCGATCAGCGTAAAGACGGCCCAGAGCATTGCGTGCTGCTAATTCAGTGCGCTCAGGCGGCGGTGAGGATTTCGGCGGCGGCGGGGAACTCGGTCGCCGTACCCTTCTCATTGTCGATGAGCAGGAACAGGTCGAAATAGCGGATGGTCGGCGCAGCCCCGGTGCGCTTGATCACCGATTGTCGCCAAGCCTCGTCATGCGCTTTCTGCGCGGCCTCGACCGACGGCCAGATATAGACGCCGGCGCCGGTCTTGCCGTTGAGTTCGAGCAGGAAATGCTTGCGCAGCAGTTCCTTGTTGGCCTGCCATTTAGGGATGACGTGTCTCGCTTCTTCGGCCACTTGCGCGCGGGTCCAGCCCTTCGGCGAATTGAATTCGACCAGTTCCAGGATCATGCGGACTTATCCTTCTCCTTGGTCCGTTCCGCCACCAGCATGTAGTTCACATCCATATCCGACGACAATTGCCAGCGATCGGCGAACAGATTGTAGATCACGCCGCGCTCACCGATCACCCGCAGGCCGCTGCTCTCGAACGCGGTCTCGAGCTCGTTCGGCGTGACAAACTTGTCCCATTGGTGCGTGCCGCGCGGCAGCCAGCGCAGCACATATTCGGCGCCGACAATGGCGAGCGCGAAGCTCTTGAGCGTGCGATTGAGCGTCGCCGCGATCATCAGCCCGCCCGGCTTTACCATCGACGCGCAGGTTTTCACGAACAGGCCGACATCGGTGACGTGCTCGACCACCTCCATGGCCAGCACCACATCGAAGCGCTCCTTGGCGGCGGCGAGGTCCTCGGCGGTGGTGGCGCGGTAGTCGACCGCAACGCCGCTCGCCTCGGCATGGGCGCTGGCGGCGGCGATGTTTTCTTCCGACGGATCGGCACCGACGATCTGCGCACCGAGCCGCGCCAGCGGCTCCGACAGGATGCCGCCGCCGCAGCCGATATCGAGCATGCGCAGGCCCTTCAGGCAGTCGAGTTTCTTGGGGTCGCGGGCGAAACGCTCCGCCGTCTTATCGCGGATATAGACAAGCCTGATCGGGTTGAACTTGTGCAGCGCCGCCATCGGCCCGCGCGCGTCCCACCAGACGCTAGCAATGCGCGAAAAGCGCTCCACTTCTGCTTGGTCGACGGAGCTCTGCATGGTCAACGGCCCTCCGGCGCATGAACCCGCGCCACGTCGCCGGCGTTACTGGCGGTAACCCATCCGCGGTCGCCGTTGCGATCGGTCACCCATACCTCCCACTCGATCGCCTTGGCGGGATTTCCCGGCGTGGTGATATGGATTTGATCGACTTTCCCCTGCGGCATCTTGAGACTCTGTTTCGCGGCAGCCATCACCTTCGGCAATGTCGACCAATTGACTTCATCGACCGAAAACAGTGCGACCGGCATGCCGGGATTGGGCTTCTGAAGGGCATCGTCGCCGCTATAGAGCAGCCCGTTGAGATTCCATTTCCATTCGCCGACTTTGCCGGGATAGGTGGGGCTCGCGCCGGTGAACCAGAGATGGCGATCGCTGAAATTGAATCGCCGAATCGTCGGCCCCGCGCCAAGCGTCGCGCGGATTTCGGCGATCGCATCGACAAGCGGCTGGCCGCCTTGATACATGTCGAGCTTCTGCGCGCGCTGCGTGCCGTCGAAATTGCCGCCGGTGACAACGCCCTTGGCATTGGCGAAAATCGAAGCCGATTCCCGGCCGCTGCGCACGTCGAGCGTCCAGCGCACGTCGCCATTCGACGGCGATGGCATCAGATAAATCCGGCGCTGGATCGTCACCCGGGTGACGCGCGCCGGATCTTGCAGCCCCGCGCGTGCGACCGCGGCCTGCGCGAGTTTCGGCCAGGCGGCGAAATCAATGTCAGCAAAGTTGAAGAGATTCTCCTCGAGCTTGGGATTGATCAAAGTGGGTTCCACCGGGCTCGGACCGCTCGCTCCTTCCCAGCTAATGAAATTGCGGTAAGTCGCGTGATAGCGCGTCCAGGCATCGATGTGAGTCGGCGCGGCCGGATCCTGCATCTCGATGGTGAAATCGCTATCGTTGACGTCGACGCGAAAGGTTCGCGAACGCTGCCCGATCTGTGCCTGCAGTGCCGCCACCGCCTCCTTGAATGACTGCTCGGTGAGCATCGATTCGGGCGCCCCATCTTGCATGAGCCCAGCAGCAGCGCGAACAGAACGAGGCCAAGCGGCCGTAAAAGATACGATTTCATAGGATCCATAGCATAATCCGGGCGTCCGGGCCGGCCGCCGTGGCGAAGACGTTAACGATCTGGCCGAAACAATGCCAGATGGCTATCGAGCGGGCGATCGATGGTTGCTGCGCTGCGACCCCACCGGTATGAATACGCGCCATTTACGCCGGAAAGCGCGGAACGCCCGCCATGAGTCGTTTAGTGATGAAATTCGGCGGAACGTCGGTCGCCGATCTCGACCGCATCCGCAACGTGGCGCGCCACGTCAAGCGCGAGGTCGATGCCGGCTACGACGTGGCCGTCGTGGTCTCGGCCATGGCGGGCGTGACCAATCAGCTGGTCGAGTACTGCCGGCAGGCCGCCGTGCTGCACGACGCGCGCGAATACGATGTGGTGGTGGCGACCGGCGAGCAGGTCACCGCCGGGCTGCTCGCCATCGTGCTGCAAGGCATGGGCGTCAATGCGCGCTCTTGGCAAGGCTGGCAATTGCCGATCCTCACCGACGATGCGCATGCCTCTGCCCGCATCCGGGATGTGAACGGCGCGGAGTTGATCAAGCGTTTCGAGGAGCAGGGCCAGGTCGCGGTGATCGCCGGCTTCCAGGGCATGCACAAGGAGACCGGCCGCATCACCACGCTCGGCCGTGGCGGCTCGGATACCTCGGCGGTGGCGATCGCCGCCGCCATCCAGGCCGAACGTTGCGACATCTACACCGACGTCGACGGCGTCTACACCACCGACCCGCGCGTGGTGCCGAAGGCGCACCGGATGGACAAGATCGCGTTCGAGGAAATGCTCGAGCTCGCTTCGCTCGGCGCCAAGGTCATGCAGGTGCGCTCGGTCGAACTCGGGATGCTGCATAACGTGCGCATCTTCGTGCGCTCGAGCTTCGAGAAGCCGGAGGACATCGATCCGCGCAAGCTGCCGTCCGGCACACTCATTTGCGACGAGGGAGACATCGTGGAACAGCAAGCCGTCACCGGCATCGCCTTCTCCAAGGACGAGGCGCAGATTTCGATCCGCCGCGTGCAGGACAAGCCCGGGGTCGCCGCCGCGATCTTCGGCCCGCTCGCCGACGGCAACATCAACGTCGACATGATCGTGCAGACCGTCTCGGCCGATGGCGCCACCACCGACCTCACCTTCACGGTGCCCTCGGCCGATTACGAGCGCGCCCGCGCCATCATCGAGAAGGCCAAGGGCGCGATCGGCTTTGAGCGGCTGGATGGCGCGACCGACGTCGCCAAGGTTTCGGTCATCGGCATCGGCATGCGCAGCCATGCCGGCGTGGCGGCCATGGCGTTCAAGGCGCTGTCCGAGCACAACATCAATATCCGGGCCATCACCACCTCCGAGATCAAGTTCTCGGTGCTGATCGACGCCGCCTATACCGAGCTGGCGGTGCGCACGCTGCATACGCTGTACGGGCTGGACAAGGCCTGAACCGTCATTCCGGGGCGCGGGCGATAGCCCGCGAACCCGGAATTCAGATGCAGGCGCGAAGATTGCCTCTGGGGCAAATAAAATAACATGAGCGCGCCGATCCTCTCCTACGCGCAGCGCTACGAGGACATTCACCTTCTCCGGTGCTTCGGAGACCAGGTGACCGGCTTCTACATCGACATCGGCGCCGGCCATCCGGTCTACGACAACGTCTCGTTCGCGTTCTACTTGCAAGGCTGGAGCGGGGTCACCGTCGAGCCCAATCCGTGGCTGGGGCAACTGAGCGAGGCGGTACGGCCGCGCGACCGGCGCATCCAATCACTGGTTGGAGCCTCGCCGTGCGAGGCCATCTACTATCTGGTGGAGGATTTTCACGGCCTCTCGACCACGATCGAACGCCATGCCCGCGCCGCGCTAAGCAAATACGGCAAGCGATCGCAGGCAATGCGCGTACCGGTCACGACGCTGCGGGCGTTGTGCGAACAGCACGCGCCGGGCGCGATCGATTTCCTCAAGATCGACGTCGAAGGCGCCGAGCACGACGTGCTGGCCGGCGGCGACTGGCGGCGCTTCCGCCCCAAGGTTGTCGTGCTGGAGGCGCTGGCCCCGGTGACGCTCGCGCCCGCTTGGCAGGCGTGGGAGCCGCTGCTCACCGATCAGGATTACCGATTCTCCTTGTTCGACGGCCTCAACCGCTACTACGTCGCTGACGAGCACGGCGCGCTGGCGGAGCGGCTCGCGGCCGCGCCGGCCTCGTTCGACGGAATCGCGCAATTTCGCAATTTCAAGCCGGCGCTGGACGATCCCTCGCATCCTGACCACCGCATTGCCCGACTGCTGGCCGGCGAGGACATGGTTCGCTTGCCGCTGTGGCCGCCGGAGCGAATGGTGGAGCGGCTCACTGCCGGGATCGAGGCGACCACGCTCAATCGGGCGGCCGCACCCGCCGACATTGCCGCCGTCCACCAGCGCCTGTTCGCAAGCCCCCTGCCACCGGGATGGGCCGCCGCCCTGCGGCTCGGCCCCCAGGCATCCATCCGCGGCGTCTATGAACGGCTGGTCGTTAGCGACGAGTTCCGGGCCGCCTGCGGGCGCATTTCGGCAAGCACCGCCTGGTAATCGGCCCGTGGTATCGGCCGTCTGAAGCGCGCTTTGGCTTGCCCCTTGCATAGGCCATTGGCTATAGCCTGAGTGGGAAGCGGCCGCGGGTGCTCGAGTCCCACGGTCGCTATTCGTACACGATCGGGCCGTAAAGGAGGCCGCGGCCCGAGCCGCGGCTCTAAAGGACCTCAATATGCGTGGCGCGCTCGGCGGTCCGCGCGTGCTGTTGCGTCGGCTTCGCGAGGTGATGGCGGAGCCGGTCAGCGCGCAGGAACGCCTCGACAAAGTGGTTGTGCTGATCGCCGCCAACATGGTGGCGGAGGTGTGCTCTGTCTACGTCTTGCGCGTGGACGGAACCCTCGAGCTATACGCCACCGAGGGCTTGAAGCGCGAAGCTATCCACCAGACCGTGCTGAAAGCCGACGAGGGCCTGGTCGGCCTGGTCGCCAGCGAAGCCACCCCGATCAACCTGTCGGACGCGCAGGCGCACCCGGCCTTCTCGTACCGGCCGGAAACCGGCGAAGAGATCTACCACTCGTTCCTCGGCGTGCCGATCCTGCGCGCCGGCAATACGCTCGGCGTGCTGGTGGTGCAGAACCGCGCGCGCCGCACCTACACCGAGGAGGAAGAAGAAGCGCTGCAAACGACGGCGATGGTGCTCGCCGAGATGATCGCTTCCGGCGAGCTGTCCTCGCTCGCCCGTCCCGGCGCCGAGCCGGCCGCGCGCCATGCGATGCATCTCACCGGCATGTCGCTGTCCGACGGCATCGCGCTCGGCCACGTCGTTCTGCACGAGCCGCGCGTGGTCATCACCAACGTGATCGCCGATGACGTGCCGCGCGAGCTCAAGCGTTTAGATGCCGCGATCGCCACCTTGCGCTCCGATCTCGACCGGCTGGTCGAGCACCGCGACGTGGTCGAGGGCGGCGAGCATCGCGACGTGCTCGAAGCCTATCGCATGTTCAGCTACGACCAGGGCTGGCTACACAAGATTAGCGAAGCCGTGCTGACCGGCCTGACTGCCGAAGCCGGCGTCGAGCGTGTGCAGTCCGATACGCGCGCGCGCATGCTGCGCGCCTCCGATCCCTATCTGCGCGAGCGCTTGCATGACCTCGACGACCTCGCCAACCGCCTGATGCGGGTGCTGATGGGTCAGGATCACGCGCCGAGGAAAGAACAGCTGCCGGAAAACGCCATCGTGGTCGCGCGCTCCATGGGTCCGGCGGCGCTGCTCGACTATGACCGCAAGCGGCTGCGCGGCTTGATCCTGGAAGAAGGCGGGCCGACCTCGCATGTCTCGATCGTGGCGCGCGCGCTCGGCATTCCGACCGTCGGTGAGATCGCCAATGCCACCGGCCTGGTCGAGCCCGGCGACGCCATCATCGTCGACGGCTCAACCGGCCATGTGCACATGCGTCCGCCGCAGGATATCCAAGCGGCCTATGGCGAGCGGGTGAAACTGCGCGCCCGCCGAACGGCGCAATACCGCGCACTGCGCGAGCGGCCCTGCGTCACCAAGGACGGCGAGCAGTTCGCGTTGATGATCAATGCCGGTCTCACCATCGACCTGCCGCACATCGCGGAAACCGGCGCCGCCGGCATCGGCCTGTTCCGCACCGAATTGCAGTTCATGGTGGCGCCTACCCTTCCGCGCACCGGCGAGCAGCTCGCGCTCTACCGCACCGTGCTCGACGCCGCCGGCAAGAAGCCGGTGACATTCCGCACCCTTGATATCGGCGGCGACAAGGTGCTGCCCTACATGCACAACGTCGAGGAGGAGAATCCGGCGCTCGGCTGGCGGGCGATCCGGCTCGGACTCGATCGTCCCGGCCTGCTGCGCAGCCAGGTGCGCGCGTTGCTGCGCGCCGCCGGTGGCCGCGAATTGCGATTGATGTTCCCGATGATCGCCATGGTCGAGGAATTCGACAAGGCCAAGGCGCTGGTCGAGGTCGAACTGACCCATCTGCGCCGGCACGGCCACTTGCTGCCCGAGCGGGTGCAGATCGGCACCATGCTGGAGGTGCCGTCGCTGCTGTTCCAGCTCGACGAGTTGCTGGAGCGGGTGGATTTCCTCTCGGTCGGCTCCAATGACCTGATGCAATTCCTGTACGCCGCCGATCGCGGCAATACTCGCGTGTCGGAGCGTTTCGACCCGCTATCGGCGCCGGTGCTGCGCGCGCTCAAGGACATCGTCGACAAGGCCCGCAAGCACGGCAAGCCGGTGGCGCTGTGCGGCGAACTTGCCTCGCAGCCGATTGGCGCGCTGGCGCTCGCCATTCTCGGCTATCGCGCGCTGTCGCTGTCGCCGTCGGCGGTCGGGCCGGTCAAGGCGATGCTGCTCGATCTCGATTGCCGCAAAGGCGAGGCCGCCATCCTGCCCTGCCTGGAACAGCCGGTCGGCAGCGTGTCCATCCGCCACAAGCTCGAGGGCTTCGCGGCGGCCGAGGGACTGCAGCTTTGATCGCGCTTCCGCAACACAGGCTCGACGCCCTGCTTTCCCGCCATTCACTGGTGGAGAGTGAACTTGCGACCAATTTGAACCGTGACGACTACGTCAAGCTGTCGCGGGAATTCTCCGAGCTCGGTCCCGTGATCGAGGCCATCAAGGCCTACCGCGCCGTCACCGCCGAGATGGACGATCTCGATGCGCTGATCGCCGATCCCTCGACCGATGCCGAGATGCGCAAGCTGGCGGAAGCCGAAAAGCCGGCTTTGCAGGCGCGCAGGGGAAAGCTCGAACAGCAAATCAGTCTCGCCTTGATCCCCAAGGATGCGATGGATGACCACGACGCCATCCTCGAAATCCGCGCCGGCACCGGCGGCGATGAGGCCGCGCTGTTCGCCGGCGACCTGTTTCGCATGTACGAGCGCTACGCCGACCAGCAGGGCTGGAAGACAGAAATCCTGTCGATGAGCGAAGGCACCAAAGGCGGGCTTAAGGAAGTCATCGCCGAGGTCCACGGCCGCGGCGTCTTTGCCAAACTCAAATTCGAGTCCGGCGTGCATCGCGTGCAGCGGGTGCCCGACACCGAAGCCAACGGCCGCATCCACACTTCGGCGGCAACCGTCGCGGTGCTGCCCGAGGTGGAAGACGTCGACATCAAGCTCAACGATGACGATCTCAAGATCGACACCATGCGCGCGCAGGGCGCCGGCGGCCAGCACGTCAACAAGACCGAATCCGCCATCCGTATCACCCATCTGCCGAGCGGAATTATTGTCTTCGTGCAGGAAGACCGCTCGCAGCATAAAAACAAGGCCAAAGCGTTAAAGATGCTGCGCGCCAAGCTGTACGACGCCGAGCGCAGCAAGCTCGACGCCGAGCGCGCGGCGGACCGGCGCGGGCAGATCGGATCGGGCGACCGCTCGGAGCGGATCCGCACCTATAATTTTCCGCAAGGCCGCGTCACCGATCACCGCATCAATCTCACGCTCTACAAATTGCCGCAGGTGATGGAAGGCGAGGCGCTGCACGAGCTCATCGATGCGCTGGTGACCGAGCATCAGGCCGAGTTGCTAGCGGCCGAGGGCGCGGCGTGATGCTGGCCAGCACCACACCGACCGTCGCGACGGCGCGGCAAGCGCTCACCGAAGTGCTTCGGCAGGCCGGGATCGATTCCGCCGAAGCCGATGCCCGCCTGTTGGTCGCCCATGCGCTCGGCATCGATCGCGCCGCGATGATCGCGAACGGCGAACGCACTCTCACCGAGAATCAGACGCGGGCGATCGATGCGCTTGGCGAGCGCAGGCTCAAGCGCGAACCGGTCGCGCGCATCTTCGGGCACAAGGAATTCTGGAGCCTGTCGCTGCAAGTCAGCGAGGCCGTGCTGGTGCCGCGGCCGGACACCGAGACCGTGATCGAAGCCGCACTTGACTTTGTGGTGCGCGGAGGCTTGCGGATGGAGCCGCTGCGCATTCTCGACATCGGCACCGGGTCGGGCGCGCTGCTGCTGGCGCTGCTCAGCGAACTACCCAACGCGCTCGGCACCGGCACCGATATCAGCGCGCCGGCCCTGGCCATCGCGCGCGCAAATGCCGAACGCCACCGCCTTGCGTCGCGTTGCAAGTTCGTCGCCTGCGATATCGCCGCGACCTTGCAAGGCCCGTTCGATTTGATCGTTTCGAACCCACCCTATGTGGCGCGCGGCGATATCGCCTCGCTCGCGCCGGAGGTGCGCGACTACGACCCGGCGGTTGCACTCGACGGCGGCGCGGATGGTCTCGATGGTTACCGCGCCATTGCCGCTGAGGCCCGTCGCCTGCTGGCGCAGGGCGGCCGGCTGATCGTAGAATTGGGGGCAGGCCAGGAGCCCGCGGTCCGTGCGCTGTTTACCAATGCGGGATTGACGGTCGGCGCCGCGCGCAAGGATTTGGCCGGAATACCGCGCGCGCTCGGCGCAACGGTTACGCCATGAGGATGCCGCATTGCGACCTGGCGAAAAGCGCAGAGTTCCGTTGTGGGCGAAAAAACCTCTTGGAATATGGTACGGAAACGACTAGCTTCGGGTTACGGAATCGACCCGTGACGGTTGCATCGCCACAAAACCCCGGAGCCAGAAGCTCTGTGAGGCGGCGCCGCAAAGCCGATGACGAAAGCCGAACAAGACGGCAAACGAAATCGCCAATACGGGTTTGGATGCTTCACCGGTTGGGCGCATCACAATTTTAAACTTTGAGAGATGCGCGTAACGAGAGGTTGGCAACGCCGCGGCAGGACCGCGGCCATGGGGTTGCTGTAGCTATAGCGATAAAGATCGCAAACGTTCGAACATTCGCGCGGACAACTGACGCAAAGTCCGGCCGCGCAATGAGATTGGTATGGACTTGCGGGTTAAATCTTGTGGGTTGAGTAGAGCAATCGGCGGCTAACGCCGCGGCAAAGCGAGCAAAGCGAAAGGTCGGCGAACAGGCACATCATGAGAAACGGTCAGAAACGTATGCGGGGACGCAGCGGCGGCGGCGGCAACAACCCCCACCGCAAAAGCCAGAATCCGCTGACGCGGGTCTACGAGTCGAACGGCCCCGACGTGAAAATTCGCGGCACCGCCTCGCATATCGCGGAGAAATACATCCAGCTTGCGCGCGACTCGCAGAGCTCCGGCGATCCGGTTGCTGCCGAAAACTACTACCAGCACGCCGAACATTATTTCCGGCTGATCGCCGTCGCCCAGGAACAGTTCCGCCAGCAGAACCCCTATTATAACAATCCGCAGGGGCAGCAGGGCCAGGCCACGCCGCAGGGCGCGGCTGACGACAACTATGATGACGGCGACGACGACGGCCAGCCGTTCTTGGGCCAGAACGAGCCGAGCTACGCGCCGCAACCGCCAGCGCAGCAGCCGCAACCCTTTATTCCGCGCGACGCGCAGCCGTTTCCGCCGCGCGACCAGCAACAGCACGCCCGCCCGCAACATCAACCGCAGCAGCAACCGCCGCAGTCCTTTCCGCAGCCGTCGGTTCAGGGCGGCAATGTCGGCGCTCCGGACGTGGCGGGCTTGCCGGCTTTCATCACCGGCGGCGGCGGCCAGCCGCAGCCGACTGTCGCCCCGAACGCCAACCAGGGCGGGGGCCAGAACGGCCACGACCAGGGCGACCGCAATCAGGATCGTTTCGGCCGTAGGCGTAGACGCCATCGCAGCGGCGGCAGCTTCCGTCCGGACAATTTTGGCAATGCCAATCCGCAAGGCGCGGCACCGCCATCCGTGCCACGCGAAGGCGGCGACGAGCCGCCGCGTCAGCCGGGCGATTGAGCGACTAGTTCGTCATCGTTCGCGCGGCGCCGCCGGGTGACGGCGCCAGTGCCGGCTCCAGGGCCGGCACCAGCCTGCGCTTTTCGCGGCGCGCGGGGATGGCGCGATAGACCTGCTTGGTCGCTTCCACCAGATGCACGCCGGCGAACGGCGCCGACAGCGTCGCCCCGGTGCGCTCCCAGGCCACCGCCGAGCGCAGAAACCAGCCGCGCGCGATCGGCGGCACATAAAGCGCCTCAGTCCATCCGGTCGGCGTGAACCAAGTCTCACGCAGAAGCTGATTGATCTGGCTGCGCGAATAGGGCCGGCCATGACCGAACGGCGTCGTGTCCATGCGCGCCCACAGGCCGCGCCGGTTCGGCACCACCGCCAGCAGCCGCCCGCCCGACGCCAGCACCCGCCACACTTCGCGCAGCAGCACGGCCGGGTCGTAGGTCATCTCCAAACCATGCACCAGCAGCACGCGATCGACCGCGCTGTCGGTGAGCGGAAGTTCGTTCTCGTCCACCAAGGCCGAGAGCGCCGGCTTCGTGGTCGGCCATTTCACCACGCCCTGCCCGGCCGGCATGAAGGCGAGGCAGCGCTCGGCCTCCTCGCGGAACAGGCCGAGATAGGGCGTCGCATAGCCGATGCCGAGCACGCGCTGGCCGGAAGTATCCTTCCACAAGCTGCGAATGCCGCGCCCGACAAAGCGGCGGGCCACCACGCCCAGCCGCTGGCCATAGAAATTGCGCAGGTCCACGACATCGATCGACATGCGGCAAAACTATCACGAAATGGCAGGCCTTGGCGCGGCCCACGCGGAACACTCGCGCATGATCCCGAAAAGTGGCAACCGGTTTTCGGATAAGATCATGCTCAAGCAAAGGCCTGCGAGACAATTCATCAGCATGATACGGTTAACGCCGTCACGAGGTTCAAGAGGTTCAAGCCCATGCCCGCGGAAACTCGCCTGTTTCTCTGCCTGAACGACAATTACGGGGTGCTGCTGCATGACCCGGCGAGCGGGGCCACCGCCTCGATCGATGCGCCGGCGGCGGAGCCGGTCGAGGCCGCGCTCAAGGCGACCGGCTGGAAACTCACCGACATCCTGGTCACCCATCACCACGCCGACCATACCGACGGCATCCGGGCGCTGAAGGAAAAATACCAATGCCGCGTGGTGGCGCCGGCGGCGGAAGCCGCCAAGATTCCGGCGGTGGACCAGACCGTGCGCGAGGGCGACAAGGTTTTGGTCGGCAAACTCTCGGCCAATGTGATCGAGACGCCGGGCCACACCTTGGGCCACATCGCTTACTGGTTCCACGCCGACAAGCTCGCCTTCGTCGGCGACACGCTGTTCTCCATCGGCTGCGGCCGCGTGATCGAGGGCACGCCCGAGATGATGTGGCGCTCGCTGTGCAAGCTGCGCGATCTACCGAATGACACCAAAATTTATTGCGGGCACGAATACACCGCCGCCAATATCCGCTTCGCGCGCACCATCGAGCCGAACAACGCGGTGCTGGCGGCGCGCGACGCGCAGGCGAAACAGCAGATCGCGCAAGGCGAGCCGACGATTCCCGTTACCATCGGCGACGAGAAGCTGGCCAACCCGTTCCTGCGCGCCGGTCTGCCGGAGGTCGCGGCCGGCATCGGCATGGCGGGCAAGCCGGCCGCGCAGGTGTTCGCCGAAATCCGCGCGCGCAAGAACAAGTTCTAGCGACACGCATGCCCACCCACACCGCCGCCGAAATTATCCGCCGGCTCGATCTCAAGCCGCATCCGGAAGGCGGCCACTACCGCGAGACCTTCCGCGATCCCCGCCAGATCGACGGCCGCGCCGCGTCGACCGCGATCCTGTTCCTGCTGGCGCGCGGCGAGCGCTCGCACTGGCACAGCATCGACGCCGTCGAGATCTGGCACTATTACGCGGGCGCGCGCCACTTAAACTGTCATTGGTCGACGGCGCGACCGAAGAAATTATCCGGCTCGGCGCCGATATCGCCGCAGGCGAGGTTCCGCAGGTGACGGTGCCGGCGCGCGCCTGGCAGGCGGCGGAAAGCCTCGGCGACTGGACGCTCACCGGCTGCACGGTGGCGCCCGGCTTTACGTTCGAGGGCTTCGAGCTGGCGCACGGCTCGGAATCCAGGTTAACGGTCATTTGAGTTGCAGGATTTGGAGAAGGAAGCCGGGGTTCCAGCCGGCGCTTTTGCGTCGTGTCTTGACGC
>Ga0208355_1000289_pt1 | contig 23819 bp, 19 predicted proteins | sample NGESurdeep072012_6_FD_184458 | JGI IMG/M metagenome (GOLD analysis project Ga0208355, IMG submission 184458) | Arctic peat soil microbial communities from Barrow, Alaska - NGEE Surface sample 210-3 deep-072012 (SPAdes) | ecosystem: Environmental > Terrestrial > Soil > Wetlands > Peat ... | reverse complement strand
CTCTACGGTGGCATGGACGAGCCGGAGATCAAGATCATCGACGTCTTCATTTGCAAGCTGCGCAAGAAGCTCGCCAGCGCGTCGAATGGCAAGGACTACATTGAAACCGTGTGGGGCCGGGGCTACGTGTTGCGCGAGCCGTTGGACGATGAGGCAAGAATTTCTGCCTGATGTCTCGCATTAAGCCCGATTCAGCAGCTCGATGACAGTACTCTGAAACTTTGCAGGCGGCAGGGCAATCCGAGCGCTCAAGGTGTCGTGGTCGCTGCCAGCGTGGCGCATCGCGGGTACGGTCCAGGGATGGGCGCCGTCGCCCAGCAGCACTCGTGGCGAGTCGAGCAGCGACTGCATGTCGTCATGTGTTGCCAGTCAATCGGAGTATGGCGTCGATGATGGCGCCGGTCGAGCTTGCGATTACTCGCGAGACGATGCTGAGATCGACTCCCAATTGCACACCCAGCATCGGCAGGATGAAGAGGAGACCAATGAGGATTAGCATCCCGTAGGGCTCTATTTGCCTTTCCCGCGTAAGCCGCTGCGCGGCGCGGTGAATGGAATGACCTGGCCGCCGTGCTCGATTGGCTCGGGAGCGCAGATTGTTCCTGTCATCAAATCAATCCATATGATCCGGGGAGGCGTGCGGAGCAGCACCAGCTCAGCCTCTTTGCTTTGCTCATCAGCGCGGTCCAGGAATTTATGAACCATCTTCCCCCTCATCGTCATCGTCGCAGACAACCGCGGCCTGGCGAGCGGCCCGCAATTCGTCAATGCTGTGAACATCGGCGTCATTGAACACGTCGCCGACCGGCATATAGACCCGTGTGCCTGGAGGCGCCTCACGTAGGCGCCGCAAAAACTTTGCGAGGAACCGATCCCTTTGCTGCTTCTTGGTCTCGTAGGTCATGGTGATTTCTCCGGTTATTTGCGGCGCCATCAGGCAACCGCCACGTCGATGCGAGCCACCGTTGCCCGAAGCAAGCCGGTTGGCATTAGGCCAATTCGCGGAGGCCTAATTCTTGACGATGGGCCGAACCTAGAGCGGTGGGTGGAATAGCGCAAGAGCCGACGGACCGCCGTGGGCGGCCGACCCGTTCACAAAAATATATTGTCCGGATGATTTTCAACCCGGGCCTCGCGGTGCGGCGGAGTCAGACAAAAATTTCAAAGCGCATTGTCGAGTTGCTTGGCATGGTCTCCCGCCTGTAGAGCCCGACGTTGCCGTCGCGCTCCACAAGCCGACGATCATGCGGCCTTTCTTTTGCTGAGCCGAACCTCTTCGACTTCCGCTATTGCCAGCAAACGAGCTTGCTCGGCGTTGACCAGCGCAGTGATAGCTTTGTGCCACCGCTTTTGCGCTGCCGGAAATTTAGGTGTTGTCTCAGCGTTGAGCATCGCATTATGCGCGCGAACGAAATTGTGAGTTGCTCGCCACAGGCGATAGCCCGCTCGGTTGTGCGCCGCGATCTCCGGTGGAGTCTTCGGGCTGACGTATCCTCTCGATATTGTCTTCGTCTTCATGTGCTTCGCTTTCTTTGGAAGGGCGGTATTGCCCGACCTTGACATAGGCAGCGCGGGCCGTCCGGCAAAGCGTTGCTGGAAACTGTTTTGTTCCAGAGGTTGAGGATTAACGTTAAAATCGGCCCGAATTTCTCGGGGCCCGCCGCTCCGCAATTGCGTGATCCAGGTGGCGTATGCTTCCACCCGTTTCCGCATGCTGTCGCTATCGACAAGCTCGTCTGCCACGGTTGCTTTCTTCATCTGTGAAAGGCCGGTGGGCAGGCGTGAGCCAAATTAACTAATTTTTCATGAATTGCGGTTGCAAATATCGGGTTGCCAATTCCACCGACAAATACTCCACCCCGCCTCATCAGGCGGACGCCGCCGCCTACGCAATCCCGGTCGGGCGTCAGCGCGACCCGGAATGACAGCTGTTGCTAATACCCCGCCGCCAGGGCGCCGCGGGTGCGGGTGTCGGCGGCGCCGACATAGCCGTTGGGCGTGACTTCGATCGAATTCGCCGATGTGTGCGGCTGCGTCGCCACGATTCGGTGGCTGCGGCGTTCAAGCGCATCGAGCAGATCGGGCGAGAAATCCGGCTCGGCGAATACTTCCTCCGGCTGCCACTGGTGATGCAGGCGCGGCGCGCTGACCGCCTCGGCAATCGGCATATGGAAGTCGATCGCGTTCACGATCACCTGCAGCACCGCGCTGATGATGCGGCTGCCGCCGGGCGAGCCGGTGATCAGGTACGGCTTGCCGTCCTTGAGCACGATGGTCGGCGCCATCGACGACAGCGGGCGCTTGCCCGGCCCCGGCAGATTGGCGTTGAAGCCGACCAGGCCGTACGCATTCGCCGTGCCGGGCTTGGCCGTGAAATCGTCGAGCTCGTTGTTGAGCAGCACGCCGGTGCCGTCGGCGACCAGGCCGAGGCCGTAGGAGAAATTCAGCGTGGTGGTGTTCGACACGGCGTTGCCGTCGCGGTCGATCACCGAGACATGCGTGGTGTTCTGGCCCTCGAAATCGGCCGGCTTGCCGGGGCGGATGTCGGCCGACGGCGTCGCGCGTTCGCCGATGCTGGCGCGCAGCGCGGCGGCGTATTTTTTCGACGTCAGGCCGGCGATCGGCATTGTCACCGCGTCGGGATCGCCCATAAACACGGCGCGGTCGGCATAAGCGCGCTTCATGGCCTCGATCAGCAAATGCAGCGACGGTGCGCCGCGGCCGAGCTTGGCCAGATCGTAGCCTTCCAGGATATTGAGCATCTCGATCAGATGCACGCCGCCGGAGGAGGGCGGCGGCATGGAGACGATTGAATAGCCGCGATAGCTGCCGCGCACGACCGCGCGCTCCACCGCATGATAATTGGCGAGATCGTCCTTGGTTATGATGCCGCCGGCCTTTTGTACGGCGGCGGCGATCTGGCTGGCGGTGCGGCCTTGGTAGAAGGCGCGCGGCCCTTGCGTGGCGATCGACTGCAGCGTGTCGGCGAGATCGAACTGGATCAGCCGGTCGCCGGCCTGCAATGGCTGGCCGCCGTTCTTGAGATAAATTCCCGCCGCCGACGGCCAGCGCGCGAGACGCTTAGCTGCTCCGGGCAGCGAATCGGCGGTGTCGTCTTCCACCAGGAAGCCTTGTTGCGCCAGGCGAATCGCCGGCGCGATCAGCTCGGCGAGCGGGAGCTTGCCGGAACCGTATTTCTGGTGCGCCAGCGCGAGGCCCGCCACGGTGCCGGGCACGCCGATCGAGAGCGCGCTATCGCGCGACTTCGCCGGATCGGGTTCGCCGTGCGCGTCGAGGAACATGTCCTTGGTTGCCGCCGCCGGCGCGATCTCGCGATAGTCGATGGTCGTGTCGCGATTATCTTTGGCGAGATGGATCACCATGAAGCCGCCGCCGCCGATATTGCCGGCGCGCGGATAGGTGACCGCGAGCGCAAAGCCGACCGCCACGGCTGCATCGACCGCGTTGCCGCCGCGATCGAGGATCTCGATGCCGATGCGGGCGGCGCGGCTCTCCTGCGCCACCACCATGCCGTTGTGGGCGTGGATTGCAGTCGCTTGCGGAATCGCCGGCGCACGCGAAACCGGCGCAACTTGCGCCAGCGCCGCGGCGCTGAGCAAAAGCGCGACGAACAGGAAAAGAAGATGAGGGATGAACCGGCGCATGCTTCCTTATGTCACCTTTCCCCGTAAGCGGGGAGAGGGAAGCAGCTTACCTCGCCTGCCCGTGATAAACCGCATTCGGCCGCATGTCGGTGGCGCTGGCCACCCGGTTCGACATGTTGAAGAAGCCGACCACCGCCGAAATGTCCCAGATGTCGCGGTCGGCGAAGCCGGCGCGGCGCAGCCGTTCGCGGTCGGCTTCCTCTACGCTCCAAGGCGAGGCGGTGAGCTTGACCGCGAAGTCGAGCATGGCGCGCTGGCGCTTGCTCAAGCGCGCCGCGCGATAGTTCATCACCAAGTGCTCGCCGAGCAGCGGATTGCCGGAATATTGCCGCACGGCGGCGCCGTGGGCGGTGAGGCAGTAGTAGCAGCGGTTCTGCGACGACACCGCCACCGCGATCATCTCGCGCTCGAGTTTGCTGAGGCCGGAGGCGCCCAGCATCAGGTCGTTGTACATGGCGACAAAGGTTTCCAGCTTCGCCATGTCGAATGCGTAAGCGAGCAGCACGTTCGGCACGAAGCCGAGTTTGTCCTGACATTTCTTGAAATAGGCGGCCATCGCGGGCGAGAGTTTTGCCGGCGCCAAATTGAGCGCGATCACCGGCGCGTCGTCGGCCACTGCCGGCGCGGGCTTGAGCGGGAACGGCTTTGTCGCAGCCGGCTTGCTGGCGGGCTTCACCGTCGCCGTAAAGGCGGCAGGTTTGGACGGCAGCGATTTCGCGGGCGCGGCCTTGCCGCCCTTGATGGCGTGCAGCACCGGCTGGTCCTTGGCCTGCTTCGCAATGCCCGCCTTGACAGCGGTTTTGACTGACTTGTTGGCCTTGGCCATTTCCCTCGCCCCTGACTGTCCTCGCCCGGCGCCAAGACTACAACGTTATCCGGCCCCGCGATACGACCGCACCGCCCCGCTTTCGCCTTTTATTTCAGCATCTTAAGGGGTGGCGGCAACGGTGCTGCGCAGCTCCGTCACGGCCGCGTCAGCAATTGGTGTGTTACTCTCGACGGCCCGCCGCGGAAGGTGAAAACTCCGATCCCGGCGCGACTGATTCCCGTGAAATGGGCGAGGTTCCAGTGCCAGGTAACTTGGCCGTTGAGCTTCCCGCCAGCGAGGAAGAAGTCGCCGCCCGCGCTTGTCTAGAGCAGGCCGGCGCAGCGCTTGGCCGTAGCCGCAACGACATCCCGGCCAGCTTCGTCGCGCAGCTCTATGCTCGCGCGGTGCCGGAGGACGTGGTGCGTTACGGCGCCGCCGATCTCGCCGATCTCGCCGGGCGGGCTTACGATTTCGTCGCTGAGCGGCCGCCGGGCGCGCCGAAAATCCGCTGCGAGACGGTGACGCTCGCGGCCTCGGGCGAGCGCAAGGCGGTTTCGGTGATCGAAATCGTCAACGACGACATGCCGTTTCTGGTCGACTCGGTGATGGGCGAATTGGCCGATCGCCGGCTCGAGGTGCGGCTGGTCGCGCATCCGGTGTTCGGCGTGCGGCGCGACGGTGCCAAGCTGGTCGCGCTCGGCGCACCCGATGCGGCCGCCAGCGCGCGCGAAAGCTTCATCCACATTCATCTCGAGCCGATCGAGGACGAAGGCACGCGCGCCGAAGTCGTGCGCGCGCTCGACGGCGTGCTCAGCGATGTGCAGCGGGCGGTGCAGGACTGGCGCGCCATGCGCGCGCGCGTCAATGGCATCGTCGCCGAACTGAAAACCAATCCGCCGCCGCTGCCGGTGGACGAGATCGCGGAAGCGATCCAGTTCCTGCAATGGCTGCTGGCCGACAATTTCACCTTCCTTGGCGTGCGCGACTACACCTTCGACGGCCACGCGCTCAAACCCGATTTTGACAGCGCGCTCGGCATCATGCGCTCGCGCGATTTGCGCGTGCTCAAGCGCGGCGACGAGCTGCTGGAGTTCACGCCCGAGATCATGGCGTTCCTGAAGGAGCCGCGGCCGCTGATCATCGCCAAGGCCAATATCCACGCCCATGTGCACCGGCGCGTCTATCTCGACTATATCGGCGTCAAGCGTTTCGACGCGTCCGGCAATCTGATCGGCGAACACCGCATCATCGGGCTGTTCACCTCCACCGCCTATACCCGTGCCGCCCACAGCATTCCCTATCTGCGCCGCAAGATCGCGGGCGTCGAGCAGCGCGCCGGCTTCGATCCCAACAGCCATTCCGGCAAGGCGCTGGCGAATGTGCTCGAGCACTATCCGCGCGATGAATTGTTCCAGGTCGACGAAGACACGCTCTATCGATTCGCGCTTGCAATATTGCAGCTCGACGAACGGCCGCGCGTGCGCGTGCTGGCGCGCCACGACCGTTTCGATCGTTTCGTGTCGGTGCTGGTGTTTGTTCCGCGCGAACGCTACGACAGCCACATCCGCGCAAAGATCGGAGACTACCTTAGCCGCGCCTTCATCGGGCGGGTCTCGGCGTTCTATCCGTTTTTTCCGGAAGGCCCGCTGGTGCGCGTGCACTTCATCATCGGCCGCTCCGGCGGTGCCACGCCTGAGGTGGACCGCGCAACGCTCGAAAACGAAATCGCTGCGATCGTGCGCAGCTGGAGCGATGGGCTGAGCGCGGCGCTCGCACTGGTCAACGCGCCGGGCAAGGCGCGCGAGCTGTGCAACCGCTATCGCGATGCGTTTTCCGTCGGCTTCCACGAGGCCTATTCGCCGGCGATCGCGGCTGGCGACGTGCGCGTGATCGAAGGCCTCAGCGAGCAATGTCCGCTCGGCGTCGATTTCCATCACCGGCTGGAGGAGGAGCAGCGCGCGGGCGGCTTGAAAGTGTGGAGCTTCGCGCGCCCGCTGCCGCTGTCCGAGCGCGTGCCGGTGCTGGAAAACATGGGCTTCCGGGTGGTGGACGAGCGCACCTATCACATCGAGCCGCAAGGCGGCGCGGGCGTCTGGTTCCACGACATGCTGCTGGAGCGCAGCGACGGCGGCATGATCGATCTCGCTCAAGCCAAGGCGCGGCTCGAGGCCGCCTTCCTGATGGTGATGCGCGGCGTCGCCGAGAGCGACGGCTATAACGCGCTCACGCTCGCCGGCGGAATGGCGTGGCGCGACGTGGCGCTGATCCGCACGCTGTCGCGCTTCCTGCGTCAGATCCGCGTGCCCTATTCGCAGGATTACATGTGGGCGACGCTGGTGAAGCATGCCGCCATCGCCGGCGACGCGGTCGAGTTGTTCCACGCCCGCTTCGATCCGCGCGCCGAAGCCGCCAAGGACCGCGCCGATAAGCAGAGCGCGATTGCCGCGCGCATCGAAGAAGAATTGGGGAAAGTCGATAGCCTGGACGAAGACCGCATCCTGCGCCATTTCGTCAACGCGGTGCAGTCGGCGATCCGCACCAATTTCTACCAGATCGACAAGGACGGCCAGTCCAAGCCGCTGATCGCGGTCAAGTTCGAAAGCGGCAAGCTCACCGAGCTGCCGCTGCCGCGCCCGCTCTACGAAATTTTCGTCTACTCGCCGCGTGTCGAAGGCGTGCACATGCGTTTCGGCAAGGTGGCGCGCGGCGGCATCCGTTGGTCCGACCGGCCGCAGGATTTTCGCACCGAGATTCTCGGCCTGGTGAAAGCGCAGCAGGTGAAGAACGCGGTGATCGTGCCGGTCGGCGCCAAGGGCGGCTTCGTGCCCAAGCTGATGCCGAAAGGCGCCGCGCGCGAGGTGGTGCAGGCGGAAGGCGTCGCGACCTACAAGCTGCTCATCTCCACGCTGCTCGACATCACCGACAATTTCGCGCCCGACGGCGCGATCATCGCACCCGACGGCGTGGTGCGGCACGAGGGCGACGATCCTTATCTGGTGGTCGCCGCCGACAAGGGTACTGCGACGTTCTCCGACATCGCCAACGCCATTTCCATCGCGCACGACTACTGGCTGGGTGACGCCTTCGCCTCCGGCGGCTCGGCCGGCTATGACCACAAGGCCATGGGCATCACCGCGCGCGGCGCCTGGGAGGCGGTGAAGCGGCATTTCCGCGAGATCGACGTCGATACGGCCGCAACGCCATTCAGCGTGGTCGGCGTCGGCGACATGTCGGGCGATGTGTTCGGCAATGGCATGCTGCGCGAGAACACCATCAAGCTGATCGCGGCGTTCGACCATCGCGACATCTTCATCGATCCCGATCCCGATCCGACCGCGAGCTTCGCCGAGCGCAAGCGGCTGTTCGCGTTGCCGCGCTCGAGTTGGCAGGACTACGACAAGAAACTGATTTCCCAAGGCGGCGGCGTCTATCCGCGCGCATCGAAGGAAATCCGGCTGAGCGGGGAGGCGCAAAAGCTGTTCGGGTTAAGCGAAAGCGTGACGCCGCAGGACGTGATGAAGGCGATCCTCAAGGCGCCGGTCGATCTGCTGTTCTTCGGCGGCATCGGCACCTACGTGCGGGCGGCGAGCGAAAGCGATGAAGCGGCCGGCGACCGTGCCAACGATGCCATCCGTGTCAGTGGTGCCGATCTCAATTGCAAGGTGATCGGCGAGGGCGCCAATCTCGGCATGACCCAGCGCGGCCGCATCGAGGCCGGCTTGCGCGGTATCCGGCTCAACACCGACGCCATCGACAACTCCGCCGGCGTCAACACCTCCGACGTCGAGGTCAATATCAAGATTGCGCTGAGCGCTCCAGTGCGCTCCGGCGCGCTGACCATTGCGGCGCGCAACGCGCTGCTCGCCGAGATGACCGACGAGGTCGCGCGCCTGGTGTTGCGCAACAACTACCAGCAGACGTTGGCGCTGTCGCTGGCGCAGCGGCGCGCCTTGGAGGATCTCGGCTTCCAGCAGCGGCTGATGCAAATCCTGGAAATGCGCGGCCAGCTCGACCGCACGGTGGAATTCCTGCCCGACGAGATGGCGATCGCCGACCGCCGCAAGCGCAACCTGGCGCTGACGCGGCCGGAGCTCGCCGTGCTGCTGGCCTACGCCAAGCTCTCGCTTTACAACGAACTGCTCGATAGCACGGTGCCGGACGATCCCTATCTCGGGCGCGAACTCAACCGCTATTTTCCGAAGGAAATGTCGGAGCGCTATCCGGACGCGCTGCACGCGCATCGGCTGCGGCGCGAGATCATCGCCACCCAGCTCACCAATTCCATGATCAATCGCGGCGGCGCCACGCTGGTCGTGCGCATCGCGGACCAAACCGGCGCCGCGCCCGCGGCCATCGCCCGCGCCTTCGCGGCCGTGCGCAACAGTTACGATCTGGTTGGACTCAACAGCGAGATCGACGGCCTCGACAACAGGGTCTCCGGCAAGACCCAGCTCGATCTTTATGCCGCGGTACAAGATTTGTTGCTCGACCGGCTGGTGTGGTTCCTGCGCAATGTCGATCTCAAGCAGGGGCTCGAGACCATCGTCGCGCATTATCGCGACGGCATCGCGCAGGTGGCGGCGGCGCTCGACGCTGCGCTGTCGAAGGCAGCAGCGGCCGCGCGCGCCGCGCGGGTGGCGGAGCTTGCCAAGGCGGGGGTGCCCGAGGCACTCGCGCACCGCATCGCCAGCCTGCCGGCGCTGAAGGCCGCGCCCGACATCGTGCTGGTGGCGGATCGCGCCAAGCAGCCGGTCGGCGAGGTGACCGCGACTTATTTCGCCACCGAGGCCTTCTTCCAGCTCGACCGCGTCGCCCATGCGGTGCCGAGCATCGTGGTGTCGGATTATTTCGATCGGCTGGCGCTCGACCGCGCGCTCGATTCGATTGGCGAAGCGGAACGCCGGCTTACCGCCGCCATGGTCGGCAACGGCGTCGCCGGTGCCGGCGCGGTGGCGGAATGGGTCAAGCCGCGGCAGGCCGAGGTCGAGCGGATTCGTTCCGCGATTCACGAGATCGCCGGCTCCGGGCTGACGCTGTCGAAGCTGTCGGTGGCGGCGAGCTTGCTGGGGGATTTGGCGAGGCGGTGACTCTTATCCCTCCCCGCAAGCGGGGAATAAGAAGCCTCAATGCCTGAAATGCCGCACGCCGGTGAACACCATCGCGACATTATGCGCGTCGGCGGCCTTGATCACCTCGTCGTCGCGCACCGAGCCGCCAGGCTGGATCACCGCAGTGGCGCCGGCCTCAATCGCGACCAGTAGGCCATCGGCGAACGGGAAGAACGCGTCGGAGGCAACCACCGAGCCCTTGGTCAAAGGCGCTGGCAACTTTGCTTCTTTCGCCGCGTCTTCTGCCTTGCGGGCGGCGATGCGGGCGGAATCGACCCGGCTCATCTGCCCCGCGCCGATGCCGACAGTGGCGAGGCCCTTGGCATAGACGATGGTGTTGGACTTCACGTGCTTGACGATGCGGAAGGCGAAACGCAGGTCGCGCAACTCGGCCTCGGTCGGCGCACGCTTGCTGACGACTTTAAGCTCCATCTCGTCCACCACCGCATTGTCGCGCGACTGCACCAGCAGGCCGCCGGCCACCGATTTCACCGTCAATCCGACGCTACGCGGATCGGGCAATCCGCCGGCCAGCAGCAGACGTAGGTTCTTCTTGGCGGCGACGATCTTGATCGCCTCGTCGGTGGCGTCCGGCGCGATGATGACCTCGGTGAAGATCTCGGTGATCGCGCGCGCGGCATCGGCGTCGAGCTTGCGGTTGAGCGCGACGATGCCGCCGAAGGCCGAAGTTGCATCGCAAGCCAATGCTTTTCGGTAGGCGTCGAGCAGGCTGTCGCCTTCCGCCACGCCGCAAGGATTGGCGTGCTTGACGATCACGCAAGCGGCGGTGCGGCGCGGATCGAACTCGGCCACGCATTCATAGGCCGCGTCGGTGTCGTTGATGTTGTTGTAGGACAGCTGCTTGCCTTGCAGCTGGCGCGCCGACGCCACGCCAAATCGCTCGTTGGGCGAGCGATAGAATGCCGCGCTCTGGTGCGGGTTCTCGCCATAGCGCAAGGCCTCGGCCAGCCGGCCGCCGAAGGCGCGGTAGTCCGGCGCGTTGTCATGCAGCGTCTCGGCGAACCAGTTGGAGATCGCCGCGTCATAGGCGGCGGTGCGCGCGTAGGCCTTCGCCGCCAGCTGCTGCCGCAGTTTGAGCGTGGTCATGCCGCTGTGCTGCGCCAGTTCGGCCAGCACCTTGTCGTAGTCGTCGGGCTCGACCACCACGGTGACGTCGGCGTGGTTCTTGGCGGCGGCGCGAATCATCGCCGGCCCGCCGATGTCGATGTTCTCGATGCAGTCGTCGAACGCGGCGCCTTTGGCGGCGGTCGCTTCGAACGGATAGAGATTGACCACCAGCAGATCGATCGGTTTGATGCCGTGCTTCTCCATCGACGCGGCGTGGTCCTTGTTGCCGCGGATCGCCAGCAGGCCGCCATGCACTTTCGGATGCAGCGTTTTGACGCGGCCATCCATCATTTCGGGAAAACCGGTGAGCTCGGCGACGTCGATCACCGTGAGGCCGGCGTCTTTGAGCGCCTTGGCGGTGCCGCCGGTGGAGACCAGCTCGACATCGTAGTCGGCGAGCGCGTTAGCGAAATCCACCAGGCCGGTCTTGTCGGATACCGACAGCAGGGCGCGGGTGATGCGTCGCGGATGGCTGGTCATGGCTTACGAGCTAGCACATGAAGCGGGCGAAAGTGTATGCGTCCCTGGTCAGGTTGCCGGGTGCATCCACAAGCATCAGAGAGGCCGCACGCGCCGTTACAAGGGTCAGCCCCTAAAGCGGTAATTCCGGCTCGTCCGCCCGGGCGGGGCGGGTGCCCGGCGCGACCGGCGGGGTGTGGCAGAAGCTCCAGCGCACCTTGGCGTGCTCGCGCGCATGGCCGTAGATCACGATCTGCACGGCGCGGCGCGGGCCGTCGTTGCCGGCAAGAAACACGCTTTCTTCGATCTCCACCGCGTCGCCATAGGTCGCGAATGTCCACACCTCGCGGTCCGGCATCAGCAGAATCACGCCGCGGCCGTCCGACAGCCGGCTGGCCTTGATTGCCGGATGCAGGTGAAAGCGAATGGCGAATTCGTCGCCAGCGCGCGCGGAGAAGGCGCGGCCCGCGGGCGGCGTGAAGCTGTCCTCGCCGTCGAGCGCAGCCCCGTCGGTGCCAAGCCGGATGGCGCGGCTATGGATCACGCCGAAATCGTTGGCGTAGCCGTCATGCGACGTGCGCAACATCGCGCCGTCGGGCGTGTCCTCGCGCTCGACCTGCACGTTGCGCGGGCCGGTGACGATCGGCATGCCGGAGAGCAGCCGGCGGAACGGACCGGATTCGAGGAAGCGGCACGAGGATGTGTTGTTGAAGGTGACGGTCGAATGCGCGGCGGTCGCGCGCGCCACCTGCCGCCAGGTCTCTTTGTTGACCGCCGGCAAGCCGCAATTGATCACCAGCCGGTGCTGCTTCCACGACAATTCGAACGACAGGCAGCCGGCATGCGCCTCCTGGCTCAAGGCCACCGGCGGCGGGCGGCCGGTATCCATCAGCAGCGCGGTTTGGCCTGCGTCGATGCGCTGATAGCCGGAATGCGGCGCATTCGACACCGGCGTGCCGCGGGCGTCGTCATAGGCGAGCACGGTGGCGAGCAGATCGACCGGCGTCGGCCCCATGCCGTTGAATTGCGCGAAATTGCCGTCGGCATGACGGAAGAAGCGCAGCATCGGCATCATGCGGTCGATGGCATTGTTGAGCGCCGACGGCGGCTGCAGATTGCGCGCGGAGAACAACTGGCGCAGCGGCAGCAGGTCCGCCAGCAATTCGATCAGCGCGCCGGGATTGCGGCTGACATGACCGCCGTCGGGCAGGATCTGCGCGCGCAATTCGTCGATCAGGCGGCGCGCATCGGCGCGCAGGTTGCTGGACTGCCCCTGCATGCAGAGCGTCGCATAATTGAGCACGATCAGCGCCTGCAGCCGCGGCAAGCCGTCGCGCGACTCCTTGAGCGTGCGGCGCAGATAGCGCACCTGCCGCGACAGGCTGCGGATGAAGCGGCGGTAGAAGCGTGCATCGGCGTCCTGCAGCACGAACGGCGCCTGGCTGAGCCAGCAGAGGACGCGGCGCGAAAGAATATCGAGGCGCCAGCCGACCGGATGCCAGCCGCCTTGGATGTTGATCCAGTCGTCGATCAGCGAACGGGCATTGGCGCGGGTGATGGCGGAATCGGCGGCGCGCAAATGGCGCAGCCAGGCGAAGCTCAACAGCATCACCGCCCATTCGTCGGACGGCGGCGTCATTTCGAACGGCGAGCGGCGGTCGCAGATCACCACCTTGCCGGCGAAGGCAAAGCGGCCGGCATAGATTTCGCTGGCACGGGTGGCGTCGGCGGTGCGCAGATCTTGCGGCGCGATCACCAGCCGGTCGGTCTTGGCCGAGGCGAACCGCCAGCGCATCAGCGGATGCGCGTGGATGGCGCCGATGAGGCTACGGAATGCGCGGCGCCCGATCAGCACGGAGAGCCTGGCTCGTTCCGCGACCGAAACCCGCATCATGAAGCTGCTCGTCCCCGGCAACGCGGCCCTATCCCTACGCGCAGTCCACACGATAGCGAAGCGTTGCCAAACGGCCAATATGCCAGCTGGCACCGTGAATTAAGGCGCTTTGGTGAGACGGGCGGCATAGAACCCGTCCAATCCGCCCCAGCGCGGGTCGGGATCGGGAAGCTGCAGCGGTAGCGTGCGCAAATCGCCATCCGCGGTCACGAATTCGGCGTGGCCGAACAGCTCTTCCGCTGTCATGGGCCTGCGGGCGACGCTTTGGTTACGCGCCAGCAAGGCCGCGATCTGGTTCACGCCTTCCTCCGGTTCCAGCGAGCAGACGCAATAGACCAGACTGGCGCCAGGCTTGAGCAGGTCGACCGCGCGGTCGAGCAGCCGCTGCTGCAGCGACGTGAGCGCGGCGAGATCGGCTTCGGTCTTGAGCCAGGGCACGTCGGGATGGCGGCGGATGGTGCCGGTCGAGGAGCACGGCGCATCGAGCAGCGCCGCGTCGAATGGGCCGCCATTGGACGATCCAGGTTTCCATTCCAGCACGTCGGCAGTGACGGTCTCGGCTTGCAGTGAAAGCCGCGTGAGATTTTCGCGCAGCCGCGCCAGCCGCACGCCTGAGCGATCAACCGCAATGACGCGGGCGCCGGCGAAGGCGAGCTGCGCGGTCTTGCCGCCCGGCGCCGCGCATAGATCGGCGACCTCAAGCCCGCGCACGTCGCCGAGCAGCCGCGCCGGCAATGAGGCAGCGGCGTCCTGCACCCACCAGGCGCCTTCGGAAAATCCCGGCAGCAGCGAGATCGCGCCATGCGCGATCGTGCGCACCGTGCCGGTCGGCAGCACGCGGCCGCGCAGGTGCTCGGCCCAGCCTGCCGCATCCTGCTTCACCGTGAGATCGAGCGCGGGCTCGTGGCCATTGGCCTCCGCGATCGCGCGCGCGATGTCGGCGCCGTAAGTCTTGGTCCAGCGCGCCAGCAGCCATTCCGGCGTGTCACGGGCAGCTTGTTCGGCGAGGACGGTGGTGCGGCTCTGCGCCACGCGGCGCAGCACCGCGTTGACCAGGCCGGCGTAACGCGCGGCGCGGCGGTCGGCCTGGGCGAGGCGCACCGACAGATCGACCGCGGCATGGTCGGGAACTTCGAGCCAGAGAATCTGCGCGGCGCCGATCAGCAGAATGGTCTCGGCGCGTGGCGCGTCGGCGGGAAATCCCTTCTCGAGGAAGCCGGCCAGCAGGTGCCGCAAGGTGCCGAGCCGCCGCAGCACGGTGGCGGTAAGCCGGCGCATCAGCGCGCGGTCGCGGTCGGCGAGCGTGGCGAGGCCGGGATGTGCGGCTTTGCCGGAGAGCTGCTCGTCGAGCGCAATGCGCCGCCGCAGCACGCCGTCGAGAATATCGGCGGCGATCCTGCGGGCGGCGAGGCCGGGGACTTCCGGCTGAGGGGAGGTGCGCGGTCGCGCCATGACGCAATCATTGCCATAAATTGTGGCGTGGGCGCGAACCGTTTGGAAAAAACCTCATCGGCGCACAGGTTTACGCGGGCCGACCGCGGCGGATTTAGTTGCGAAATATTTTAATTACCACCTCAGATTGCGCTTGCGCGAATCGACGGCAGGCGGCAGCGGGTGATCGACGGCGACACCTTCGAGGCGCGGGTGCGCATCTGGCCGGGCATGGAGATCACCACGCGCGTCCGCCTGCGCGGCATCGACGCGCCGGAAATGCACGCGCGCTGCGAGGACGAACGGGCGAAGGCGCTGGCCGCGCGCGACGCGCTGGTGCGAATCTTAAACGAAGGCACGGTCGGCATCTCGCGTATCGGTCAGGACAAATACGGCGGCCGCGTCGATGCCGATGTCTCGACCGCAAGGACGCCTGATGTGTCGGCGGCGCTGTTCGAGCGCGGCTTGGCGCGCCGGTATTCCGGCGGTCGGCGCGAAAGCTGGTGCGGGTGACGAGCGCTCTTCAGAGCGCGCGCTTGGCGCTACTTGGTTCCAGCGGAGGAAGGCGCGCTCGGCGCTCGCAAGCTTCCCCACGGATCGGCATTTTTACTGGCGTCCGGAATCCGGTCGAGCGTGGATTTGTACGCCCTGTCGGTATCTTTTTCGTGCGCCTGCTTTTGCTCCAACTGCGCTTTCTCCTTGGGGCTGAGTCCCGGAATTGGCTGCGCATAAGAAATTTGTGTGAGCAGCGCCATCGCTATCATTGTTGCCGTGAATATCTTCACGGGGTACCTCATTTGCTCATGGCTCATTTTTTATTTTGCCGAGGGGCGTTTTGCAGGCACGCCCGCACTGCGCGACCCGCCGTTTCTCTAAAGAACTCTTAAGCCTGAAATCAATAAAAACCAAGCTAGCCGGAAATTCCGCAGAAATACTGTTTCGCCCTCGGAGAACGACACTACTGAAGCACGTAAACCTCGGAGCCGAGCGGCACCCGCCGATAAAGGTCGAGCACGTCCTCGTTGTGCATCCGGATGCAGCCGTGCGAGACGAAGCCGCCGATCGAAGCCGGATCGTTGGTGCCATGGATGGCGTAGTTGCCGCGATTCAAACCCAGTACCGCGGCGCCCATCGGATTGCGCGGCGAGCCGCCGGGAATGGTGTAAGGGATCTGCGGATTGGCGCGCGCGATGTCGGACGGCGGCCCCCAGGACGGACGCAGCAGCTTCTGCGCCACCCAGGCCTTGCCGTGCCAAGCCATGCCGGCCTTGCTGACGCCGACCGGACAGCGGATCGCCTGGCCATGCCCGACCACGTAATAAAGCTCGCGCGCGTGGGTCACGATCACGATGGTGCCGGCCTCATAGCCGCGGAACGATACGATCTCGCGCGCGGACGCCGACAGCTGCGCGCTTAGCGCCAGCGCGCCGGCGACGACGGCGATTTTGAGCCAATGCCGGCGGGTCATGACATTTTTCTTGCGCATGATCGTTTCCGAAAACCGGTTCCCACTATTCGGGATCATGCGCTATCGCTCGACGATCACCGGCGTGCCGACAGCGACCAGGCGGTAGAGCTCGACGATGTCGCGGTTGTGCATGCGGATGCAGCCGTAGGAGACGAAGCCGCCGATCGAGGCCGGCCGGTTGGTGCCGTGGATGGCGTATTCGCCGCCGCGCAGCATGAGCGCGGCCGCGCCCATCGGATTGTTGGCGGCGCCGCCGGCAATGACGTCCGGCAGATTGGGATGCTCGCCGCGGATCGCCTGCGGCGGCGCCCAGGCCGGCCGCACATATTTGCCTTCGACGCGCGCGCGCCCGGTCCAGGTCTTGCCGCTGCGGCCGACGCCGACGGAGAAGCGCAGCGCGCGCTGCTCATCGATGACGTAATAAAGCCTGCGCTTGCCGGTTTTAACCACGATGGTGCCGGGCGCGAATCCGGAGAACGCGACGACCTCGCGATCAAGCGTGGCGGAATGCGCCACCGCCGCCGCCAGCAGCGCCCACGCCAACACGATCGCGATGAAAAGTGCCGCCCGTCTCAGCACGAAAACCATAGCATCCGCCCGCACCTGTTAACGGCCGCAATGATAATGCGGCGCGCGGACGGCTCGGGCGAAAGCTCGAAGTAACGTAAACGACGATTAAAAGGCAGCTGTTTTCACCCTCTCCCCGTAAAATGGGGAGAGGGAAAGCGTTACGCCCCCGCCTTGGCGCCGGCCTTCTTGTTCTGCCGGTTGTGCACCAGGTCATCCACGACGTGCGGATCGGCCAGCGTCGAGGTGTCGCCGAGATTGCCGAATTCGTCCTCGGCAATCTTGCGCAGGATTCGGCGCATGATCTTGCCCGAGCGCGTCTTCGGCAGGCCGGGCGCGAACTGGATCAAATCGGGCGAGGCGATCGGGCCGATCTCCTTGCGCACCCACTGCACCAGTTCCTTGCGCAGCTCTTCGCTGGGCTTCTCACCCGACATCAAAGTGACATAGGCGTAGATGCCCTGGCCCTTGATGTCGTGCGGATAGCCGACGACCGCCGCTTCCGAAACTTTCGGATGCGCGACCAGCGCGCTTTCCACTTCGGCGGTGCCGAGGCGGTGGCCGGCGACGTTGATCACGTCGTCGACGCGGCCGGTGATCCAGTAGTAGCCGTCCTCGTCGCGACGGCAGCCGTCGCCGGTGAAGTACCTGCCGGGATAGGTTTTGAAGTAGGTGTCGATGAAGCGCTGATGGTCGCCATAGACCGTGCGCATCATCCCCGGCCAGGCATCGGCGATGCACAGATTGCCGGAGCAGGCGCCTTGCAGTGCCTTGCCTTCGGCGTCGACGATCTCCGGCACGACGCCGAAGAATGGCCGCGTCGCCGAGCCGGGCTTGAGCCTGGTCGCGCCCGGCAGCGGCGTGATCAGAATGCCGCCGGTCTCGGTCTGCCACCAGGTATCGACAATCGGGCTGCGGTCCTCGCCGACCACGTGGTAGTACCACTCCCAAGCTTCCGGATTGATCGGCTCGCCGACGGTGCCGAGCAAGTGCAGCGACTTGCGCGAGGTCTTCTTCACCGGTGCATCGCCGCCTTGCATCAGCGCGCGGATCGCGGTCGGCGCGGTGTAGATGATGTTGACCTTGTGCTTGTCGCATACCTCCCAGAAGCGCGAGCTGGTCGGATAGTTTGGCACGCCCTCGAACATCATGGTGATGGCGCCGTTGCAGAGCGGGCCATAGACGATGTAGCTGTGGCCGGTGACCCAGCCGACATCGGCGGTGCACCAGAAGATGTCGCCGTCGTGATAGTCGAACACGTATTGGTGCGTGATCGCGGTGTAGAGCAGATAGCCGCCAGTGGTGTGCAGCACGCCCTTCGGCTTGCCGGTGGAGCCCGAGGTATAAAGAATGAACAGCGGGTCCTCCGCGTTCATCTCCTCGCACGGGCAATCGGCCGGTACGATCTTGGCGATATCGTCGTAATAGACGTCGCGCCCGGGCTTCATGTTCACTTTTTCGCCGGTGTGGCGCACCACGATGATGCTGGCGACGTGGCCGGCCTTGTCGGCCGCGGCGTCGGCATTCACTTTCAGCGGAATCTTGCGGCCGCCGCGCACGCCTTCATCGGCGGTGACGATGACGGTCGACTTGCAATCCTCGATGCGGCCGGCGAGCGAATCCGGCGAGAAGCCGCCGAACACCACCGAATGGACGGCGCCGATGCGCGCGCAGGCGAGCATGGAGATCGCCGCTTCCGGAATCATCGGCATGTAGATGGTGACGCGGTCGCCCTTCTTGACGCCGCGCGCTTTCAGCACGTTGGCGAAGCGGCAGACCTCGGCGTGCAGCTGCTTATAAGTGAGCTTCTTGTCGTCCTTGGGGTCGTCGCCTTCCCACAGGATGGCGGTCTGCTCGCCGCGTTTGGCGAGATGCCGGTCGACGCAGTTGTAGGCGACGTTGAGCGTGCCGTCCTCGAACCATTTGATCGAGACGTTGTGCGGATCGAAGGAGGAGTTCTTGACCTTCTTGAACGGCTTGATCCAGTCGATGCGCTTGGCCTGCTCGGCCCAGAAGCCGTTCGGATCCTTGATCGAGCGCGCGTACATCTCCTGGTACTTGGCGTCGTCGATAAAGGCGCGCTTCCGCCAGTCGGCTGGAACGTCATAGATCTTGTCGGACATCGGAACTTCCTCCCCGCCCCACCCGGCTATCCCGTGGGTGCTTATTGCTGCGCAGTTTAAGCTATTATGCGCTGGCGGTCCGACGAGCGACAAGGCGGGGGCATTACACTTTGGTCGTGACTGCCGGTTGAGAAATATCAATGCATTCTCGGCCGGACCGCGGCTGACGGCTTTTGAGCCGTTTTGCGCCTATACGCCCCAGGCGCCGATAATCGCGCCCATCAGCAGCAGCGCCGCCAGCCAATGGCCGCCGTCGATCACGATCAGCTTGGGGCTGCGCATGCCGAAGGTGTTGTTGACCGCCAGCGTGGTGATGACGAAGCCGAACCAGATGAAGGCGGCCGAGATCACGCCGTTCTTCATGGTCAACTCGCCGAGATGGCCCATCACGCCAGCCAGCATCCAGGCCATGATCAGGTCGGCGACGAAGGCGATGATGAGCGGCCAAGGACCTGCGCCCTTGCCGTGATGGGCGCGGATCATCTCCGAGGTGAAGCCGTGCGCCGCCATCCATGGTCTAGCCAGCAGGCGATACCAGACGCCGCCGAGGCCGAAGCCGAGCGCGCCCGCCACCAGCACGGCCAAGTAATTGATGCCTGCGAAGGTCATGGAGGTCCTCCCGCTATCCCAGCCCGCTCATCTTGCACACGATCTTCCACTCGGCGTCGGTTACCGGCTGCACCGACAGCCGCGTGTTGTTGACCAGCATCATGGCCTTGAGCTTCGACGCGGTCTTGATCGCATCGAGCGTCACCGGCGTGGGCAATGGCTCAATTGCCTTCACGTCCACCGCCACCCACGGCTCGCCCGGTTTGGCGCTCGGATCCGGATAATGCTCGCGGATCACCTCGACGATGCCGACGGCCTGCTTGCCGATATTGGAGTGATAGAAGAAGGCGCGGTCGCCCTTTTTCATCTTCATCAAATTGAGCTTGGCCTGATGGTTGCGCACGCCCGACCAGGCTTCGCCCTTGGCGCCTTTCGCCACCTGCTGCTGCCACGACCAGGCATCGGGTTCGGATTTCATCAGCCAGTAGGGCATTTCACTCTTCCGACTTGATCGGCCGCGTCAGCAGCGATTCGATCGCTTCGTCGACGCTCAGTCTGTCCGCCAGCACGGCGGCGATCGCCGTCGAAATAGGCATCTCGACGTCGCGCTCGCGCGCCATTTCCAGCAGCACCGGCGCGGTGAAGGCGCCTTCGGCCAATTTGCCGTGCGCGGCGCTGTCGGGCGTCTCGCCTTTGCCGAGCGCGACGCCGAACGAAAAATTGCGCGACTGCGGGCTGGAGCAGGTGAGGATGAGATCGCCCAGGCCGGACAGGCCGGTGAGCGTCTCAGGCCGCGCGCCGAACGCCTTGCCGAAACGCATTAGCTCGGCAAAGCCGCGCGTCGTGAGTGCCGCCGCCGCGCTCGCGCCCAGCCCACGGCCGGCGACGATACCGGCGGCGATCGCCAGCACGTTCTTGGCGGCGCCGCCGATCTCAACGCCGCGCACGTCGCTCGAATGATAGGGGCGGAAGCTCGCTGAGCCGATCGCTTGCGCGAGCGCGCCGGCAATCTTGGCGTCGGTCGCGGCCAGCGTCACCGCCGTCGGTAATCCGCGCGCGACGTCGGCGGCGAAGCTCGGGCCGGACAAAATCGCCGGCACCGCGTCAGGCGCGCATTCGGCGATGATCTCGGTCATGAATTTATGGGTGCCGTGCTCGATGCCCTTGGCGCAGGCGATCAGCGGCGTGCGTTTTTGAATAGACTGCGCCAGCGCCGTGACCACCGAGCGCATCGCCTGCGCCGGCACCACCAAGAGCATGGCGTCGGCGTGCGCCGCCTCGGCCAGGTCGCGCGTGACCTTGATGCCGACGTCGAGGCGAACGCCGGGCAGGAAGCGGCTCTCGCGGTTGACGGCGAGATGCTCGGCATTGCCCGCATCGTGTTCCCACAGCGTCACGCTGCGGCCGGCGCGCGCGCAGGTTTGCGCCAGCGCGGTTCCCCAGGCGCCGCCACCGAGCACGGCGATGCGGTTGATGGTCATGCTTTGCAGCCCCAGAAAGCGTCACTGATGAAAATGTGCGCGGCAACAATGTGCTCGCTCCCCCTCAAGGGGGGAGGTGAAGAGAGTATGACGCTCGGCTGAATCATCGACGTTTGAATCATTTATATGCCGCATTGCGTTGTCCGACCGCCTTAGTGGCAGCGATCTCGTCGAGCGGCCAGCGCGCGCGCGGCGCCACATCGAGCGTATCGGTGAGGCCGAGCGCCAACCGTTCGGCGCCGGCCCAGGCGATCATGGCGCCATTGTCGGTGCACAGCTCGAGCGGCGGCGCCACCAGCACGGTGCCGACTTCGAAGGCGAGACGATGCAGCACCTTGCGGATCGCCTGATTGGCGGCGACGCCGCCGGCGGCGACCAGCGCGGACGGCGCGCCGTAGGTGGCGCGGAACATGCGCAGGCCGGCGCGCAGCCGGTCGAGCACGACATCCACTACCGCCTGCTGGAACGAGGCGCACAAGTCGGCCACGTCCTGATCCGACAGCGGCGCGATCTTTTCCGCTTCCAGCCGCAACGCGGTCTTCAGACCGGAGAGCGAAAAGTTCGCGTCCTTGCGCCCGTGCATCGGGCGCGGCAGCGCGAAGCGATTGCCATCGCCGCGCGTGGCTTCCTTCTCGACCTGCGGGCCGCCCGGATAGCCTAAGCCCAGCAGCTTGGCGGTCTTGTCGAAGGCCTCGCCGATGGCGTCGTCCATGGTGGTGCCGAGCCGCACGTAATCGCCGATGCCGCGCACCGCGACGATCTGGGTGTGGCCGCCGGAGGCGAGGAACAGGCAATAAGGAAACGGCGTGGCATCGGTCAGCCGCGCGGTGAGCGCATGCGCTTCCAGATGATTGACCGCGATAAGCGGCTTGTTCTTGACCAGCGCGATCGCCTTCGCCGTGGTCAGCCCGACGATGACGCCGCCGATCAGTCCCGGCCCGGCGGCGGCGGCGACGCCGTCGATCTCGTCAAAGGAGCGCTCGGCCTCGCCCATGGCCTTGGCGATGATGAGATCGAGCGCCTCCACATGGGCGCGCGCGGCGATTTCGGGAACCACGCCGCCGAAGGCCGCGTGCTCGCTCACTTGGCTGAGCACGATATTGGACAGGATCTTGCCGCGGCCGTCCTCGGAACGCTCGACCACCGCTGCCGCGGTCTCGTCGCAGGTCGTCTCGATGCCGAGGACGATCATTCGATCCTCACTTCTTACCTCTCCCGGTAAGGGCGAGGTCGACGGCGGGTGAAATAATAGCTAGTCCATTGTCCCAGGGGCCGATCCGGTTCGGCCTAGCATCGTGAGGTTACAGGTTGCAATCCTTGGCGCAATCCTTTGGGCAATCCTCAGGCGCAGCCGCCTTGCGCATCGGCACGCGCGGCAGCCCGCTCGCCCTGGTGCAGGCGCGGACCGTGCGCGCGCGGCTGGCCGTGGCACTGGGGGCGAATGAGGAAGCGATCGAGATCAAGATCATCCGCACCACCGGCGACGCCATCCAGGACCGCCCGCTGGCGGAGGAAGGCGGCAAAGGGCTGTTCACCAAGGAGATCGAGGACGCCTTGCGGGACGGCCGCATCGATCTGGCCGTGCATTCGGCCAAGGACATGCCGACCTTGCTGCCCGTGGGGCTGATGTTGGCGGCCTGCCTCGAGCGCGAAGATCCGCGCGATGTCTTCATCAGCCGCAAGGCCAAATCGCTCGCCGACCTGCCGCACGGCGCGACGCTGGGCACCGCCTCGCTGCGGCGGCAGGCGATCGCCAAGCGGGCGCGGCGCGATTTGAAGATGACGCTGCTGCGCGGCAACGTCGACACACGGCTGCGCAAGCTCGATGAGGGACATGTGGACGCAACGATCCTGGCGCTGGCTGGGTTGAAGCGGCTCGGTCTCGTGGATCGTGGAACTACGATCATGAGCGCGGATGAATTTCTCCCGGCGGTCGGGCAGGGCGCCATCGGCATCGAAGCGCGCGAGAACGACGAGCGCACCCGCGAGATACTCGCACGCATCGATCATGCCGACACCTCGACCGCGCTCGCCGCCGAGCGCGCATTTCTGGCGGCGCTCGATGGCTCTTGCAAAACGCCGATCGCCGGGCACGCCACGCTGTCGGGGGACGCGGTGCACTTCCGCGGCCTGATCGCGCGGCCGGACGGTGCCGCCGCTCACGACATCGACGGAACGGGCAATCGCCAGGACGCAATCAAGATCGGCGCCGAAGCCGGACATGAACTCAAGCGGCTCGCCGGTCCCGGTTTTTTCGACTAGCGCATGATCCCGAAAAGTGGGAACCGGTTTTCGGACAAGATCATGCGCAGAAAAAAATGATCATGCGCCTCGCCGTCACCCGCCCGCAGGCCGATAGTGAACGCACCGCAACGGCACTGCGCGCGCGCGGCCATCAGGTGCTGGTCGCGCCATTGATGCGGGTCGAGCCGGTTGCGGCCGATCTGCGCGGCAGCTGGGCGGCCGTCATTATGACCAGCGCGAACGCGCCCGCCGCGATTGCCGCACACCCGGCGCGCGACGCGCTGATCAAGCTGCCGGTGTTTGCGGTCGGCCGGCGCAGCGCCGATGCAGCGCGGGCTGCGGGATTTACCGATGTCACCTCGGCCGGCGGCGATGTGCGCGATCTGGTGCGGCTCATTGCCGAGCGCCGCGCCGATGCATCGGGGCCGTTGCTTTATCTTGCCGGCGAGGATCGCGCCGCCGACCTGATCAGCGAACTCACCGCGCACGGCATCGCCGCCGAGATGCGGATCGTCTATCGCGCAGTCAGCGTGCCGTTCCCGTCCGAGCTGATCGCGGCGCTCAAGGCGGGAGCGCTCGACGCGGTGCTGCATTTTTCCCGGCGCAGCGCCGACAATTACCTTGCCGGCGCGAAGGCCGCCGGCCTGCTTGCGGAAGCGCTGGCGCCGCGCCATCTCTGCTTGTCGGCGCAAATCGCCGAGCCACTCGTAGGCGCAGGCGCCAGCCGCATGGCTGTCGCTGCGCGTCCGGACGAGGCTGCGTTGATCGAACTCGTGGACGCGTCACAAGTTTGACATTGGCGCGCTCGCGCCATTTGCGTTATCCCCTGCGGGCAAGTGGGGCCGATTCGTCGAGGACCTGCGCATGGCAGACAAGCGCACAACACCGGAAGCG
>Ga0208355_1000274_pt1 | contig 24472 bp, 32 predicted proteins | sample NGESurdeep072012_6_FD_184458 | JGI IMG/M metagenome (GOLD analysis project Ga0208355, IMG submission 184458) | Arctic peat soil microbial communities from Barrow, Alaska - NGEE Surface sample 210-3 deep-072012 (SPAdes) | ecosystem: Environmental > Terrestrial > Soil > Wetlands > Peat ... | reverse complement strand
CGGCGTCGTTGACAGCGCAGACCCGGCCGGCCCGGCTGACACCTATCCAACATTTTACGTCGAAAGGCTGCTGCAACACTTCGCCCGCGGCGGCGACCGGCTAGTCAGCTCTGCAAGCGACTATCCGCTGCTTAGTGTCTGTGCGGCCCAACGGACTAACGGAGGGTTGACGCTGCTGGTCGTGAACAAGAGCGCGAGCAACGCACTCAACGCGAACATCACTATCAGCGGCGCGACGCCGGGCAGCACCGGCACCTTGTATTCCTACGGCATCCCGCAAGACAACGCGGCAGAGACGGGCGTCGGCTCAGCCGATATCGCGACCAGTCCCGTGACGGGGCTGTCGACAACGTTTTCGCACAGCTTTCCGGCCTACTCGGCCAACGTAATCGCATTCGGCGGCAGCGGAGGACCTTCGCCGACGCCTACTGCGACGCCAACAACCTCAGCGACGGCCACTCAGACCGCGACTGCGACCCGGACGGCCACGCCAACGAAGACGGCGACGGCAACGAAGACGGCCACACCAACCGCGACGCCGACGCCCGTGGCATCAGTGCCGGCATCGCTTGCATTCGGGAACGAACCGGTCGGCGACACCATCACCAAGAATGTGACGGTCAAGAACACCGGCCACGCGCCCCTGGTCATCTCGGACGCGACACCGTCCGACTCTGAATATGCCTTAAGCGTTACTGGGACGTGCGGTGCGATTCCCGTGACGGTCGCGCCCCAGACGTCGTGCACGCTTGGGGTCGCATTCACGCCGAATGCGGTGGGCGCGCATGGCGCAACGCTGACGGTCAACGACAACACCGCCAGCAGCCCGCAGCACGTGACGCTCAGCGGCACCGGCATTGTGGATCTGACAACTTCGCAGACCAGCCTGGTGTTCGCGAGCGTGAAGTTCGGCGTTAAGAGCGCGAAGTCCTTCAGCGTGACGAATCATCAGACCCAGCCGGTGACGCTTAGCGAAAGCTTCAGTGGGACCAACGCCGCCGACTTCTCGATTACGGGCGGCACCTGCACCACGACTCTGGCCGCCCAGACGGCTTGCACGATAATCGTGACATTCACGCCGGGGGCGCTGGGAACGGAATCGGCGACGCTGTCGGTCTCTGACAGTCCCGATCCGCTCGGTCCCTACACGGTTGCGCTCAGCACCGGGGCGACGATCCCGGCGACGGTCACCCCGACCGCGCTTGCGTATGGCATCCTGACATCGAAGATAACATCGAAGACGAAGAACGTGACGGTCACCAACTTGTCGAAATTTTCGCTGCCGATAAGCGAGCGCTTCGGCGGGACGAACCAGAGCGACTTCACAGTGACCGGAGGAACCTGCAGTTCGACGGCGACGCCTAACTCGAGTTGCACGATAGCGGTGAGATTTACGCCCACCGGCGGCGGATCGGCGGAGAGCGCCAGCATGGCGGTGACCGTCGGCAGCGATCCGAGCAGCCCGTATAACATCAGCCTCTCGGGGACCGGCCCCTGAGCGGCTCAGAAGCGCTTCGAGATGCGGCAGCGCGTCCTCGAGGCTGGCATGTTTTTCGATCACGTCGAGGAAAGGATCAAGCCAGGGCGCGGGTGAATTCGTCCAGCAGATCGCGCCAATGCTCGGTACCGACCGAGATGCGGACCAGCGCGTCGGTGATTCCCGCCGCCGACAATTCCTCGGGCGACAGCTCGCTGTGGGTGGTCGTCTTTGGATGGCATACGAGAGTTTCGACGCCGCCCAGGCTGACGGCGTTCTTGGCGATCTTCAAACGGCGCAGGAATTCGAAGGCGCCGGTCTTTCCGCCTTCAACCTCGAGCGACAGGAGCGAACCCGGGTAGTCGGTTTGCGCGTCGCGAATCTTTATCTGGTCGGTGTCGGTGAACAGGGAAGGATAGATGAGGCGTTTGACGCGTGGATGCTTGGCCAACTGCTCGGCGATTCGCTGAGCGTTCTTGCTTTGCCGATTCATCCGCAGCGCGACGGTCGAGAGGCGCGAATCGAGCATCCAGCATTCGTCGGCCTGCAGGATGTTGCCCAGCAGCGCGCGGACTCCGGTCAGGGTCTCGATCAATTCAGGATCCGTCGCGAGCACCGCGCCGGCCAGCAAGTCGCTGAATCCGCCGAGGAACTTTGTCGCCGAGTAAATCGCGAGGTCTGCGCCGTGAACCAGCGGATGCTGAAAGGTCGGACCAAGCAGAGTGTTGTCGATGGCGAGCAAGGGGCGCTTGGGATTTCGGCGGACTGCGGCGGCCGCTTGCGCGATATCGGTCATCACGAGAGTGGGATTGGCGGGAGTCTCGATCAGAACGAGGCTGAGGTTGTCCGTCTGTTCAATCGCCTCCGTCAGCGCCCTGGTATTACCCGCGGGCACCCCGCGCGCGTCGAAACCGAGCGGTTCGATTATATGGTGGATCAAGTGTTGGCTTCCGCCATAGAGAGGCTGCGTGTAGATGAGCGAACCGCCCCGTTCCATGAACGCAAGCATCACGGTGAAGATCGCGGCCATGCCGGAATTGAAGACGGCCGCGCAGTCGGCGCCGCGCTCGAGAGGCACGAGTTGTTGCTCGAGGATTTCGGCGTTGGGATGGTTCAGGCGCGCATAGATCAGGTCGGGACGATCGTCGCCGAGCGGATGGATTTTTCCGAGCACAATTCCAAACGCACGCTCAGCCGCCTCCGGACTTGGGAATACGAACGTTGAACTGCGATACACCGGCGGTCTGGCCGAGCCGACCGACAACTTTGGGTCGAAGCCCCTGGTCAGCACCGCAGTCTCCGGCCGCACGCGATAGGAAATCTTGCGCATAGGTATTTACTCCAGACCAATCCGCGTGTCAGCGATTCTCGCCGCACTCAGCACAGCGAGGATTATTTCTTATCAACTAGCTGCGGTCCGCGACACCGGATTCGACCACGGGCGTGGGGGTGCCCTCGCGGAGAGCTTCGACGACCTGGCCGAGATGGGCACGGACGGCGTCGGCCGGCACCTCACCCGCCGCAAGCCGGCGCGCAGGTCCAAGGCGCATCAGGTGAAAAACGAATATCGCGAACGCCAGCCCCGCGGTCACCACGACCAGCGAAGTTATCGCGCCGGGATCGGTGCGGAGCGAGCTGACGCGACGCAGCACATAGATGACCGAAAGCATCGAGACTCCAATCGACACCGCAGCCACGGTGAGCACGTCGCGCACCGGCTGCGAAGCGCCCCTGGCGAGGTAGCGCTTCAACTCGCCGACGGAGAAGTAGTCGAGGAACCAGCCGAGATCCCCGTCGTGGCCGGCTTTCGGCGCCGGGACCATCAGGCCGGTCATCGGATCGAGTGCTGCTTTGCCGCGTTGGTGACGCTCGATGCCCTCGAGGATCGTGTTGTGGATCGCCTGCGTGATCGGGAACCTGCGGGCGATCAGGAATGAAAGCATGCCGCAAACCGCCGGGCCCAGCGCGAAGATCGCCCGAATTGCGAAGACGACCCGAGGCGCCTGCACGGCGTTGGGTATGTAGCCGAGCGAGGCTAGAACCGCGATGGGAATGGCAGCGCTCGGAATCGCGACGAATTTGGGGAGCATCGACCAGAACGCGGTATACTGCGCCTCGCGCCGCTTGCCGGTGTAGAGCTCGTCGTAGTCGATTACGTCGGCCTGCATCGAGTGCGTCAGGAACAAGCCGGCGCCGAGTCCGGTACCGGCCCAGCTAATCAGCACCAGCAGCAACCAGGTGTCGCCGGGCCCGAGCAGGAACATCGCGCCGCCGCCGGTGACGCTCATAAAAAAGCTGGCAAGATACGCGTTGAGCTTTCCGACTCTGCGCGCAACCGCAACCCACATCGGCAGCGAGATAAATGCGAATGCAAAATAACCCAGCAGCAGCATCGAGAGCCAGAAAGTCGGATTGCGCGGCCGGATCACGTAGGCGTTGAAGAACGGCATCATCGTGGCCGGAATCGCGCCGCTGATACTCGCCACGACGTAGCTGCCGAGCAGAATCCCAAACGGGCGGTTGCGCAACGCTCGCCTGACGCCGGGCACGAGCGGATTCGATTCGCGGGCGACGAAATCGGGGCGCTCCTTCACGGTCAGCACCAGCAAGCCGTAGAGCGCACCGAGCATGACGCCGAAGAAGATTCCGAGCCGGAAGAACACCTGCCGGTCGGTCATGTGGAACGCTTGCATCATGACGCCGGGGGCCGCTGCAGCCACGATCGTTCCGAGGATCGAGAAAGACTCGCGCCATGCAAACAGGCTCGAGCGCTCGTGATAATTCTGCGTGAGTTCCGGGCCGAGCGCGTAGTGCGGCAGAACACAGATGGTGTGAAATACGAAGTAGAGAATGAACGTCACGCCGAACCAAATCGCCGCGCGGCCGCCGGTGAACGACTCCGGCGGATTCAGCAGGGCGAAAAAAGCCACCCCGCAAAGAGGAGCGCCGAGCAGCATGTAGGGCCTGCGCCGGCCAAGGCGCGTGTGCGTGTGATCGGAGATCCAGCCCATCAGAGGATCGCACAGAGCGTCGAGCGAACGCGCGATCGCGATCGCCATCGCCAGGTATCCCAGCGGCACCAGCACCACGTCGGCATAGAACTTCGGCATGTGGATGAAGATCGGGATGATCATAGCGGCGCCCGCGAAACTGGGGGCGCCGTAGAGAAGCTTGATCCTCAGAGGCAATGGCTCGGAGCTGTGCGCGGCAGTGGCAGCTTCACCGCCGATTTTCGCTCCCGCTGAATCCATCAAAACCTCCGGACTTATCCGCACGCTTCGGAAAGTGATGTTAGATTACTTGCCTACTCAAGGGGAATGACGAAAATTCTGGTCAGACTGCATTGCCCGCGCACCATCCGCTCGACCACGCCCACTGGAAATTGTAGCCGCCCAGCCATCCCGTTACGTCCACCGCTTCGCCGATCGCGTATAGGCCGGGGACGGCGCGAGCCTCCATGGTCTTCGAAGACAGCGCGGCGGTGTCAATTCCGGATACTGTCACCTCGGCTTTGGCCCATCCCTCGGAACCTGTTGGCTCGAGCTGCCATCGTCTCAGCCGATCCGCCAGTTCGGAAAGGCTGCGATCCGGAATATTCGCGATCGGGAGGTTGTACGCCGCGCCACCGGCAAGAGCATGCGCCAGGCGAGTCGGAATCACTTCGGCCAGCACGGTTTTTAGTTCGGCCTTGGGCCGCGTGCGCTTTCGGTCCGCGAGGAAGCTTTCGATATCCAATGAAGGCGCAAGGTTGAGCGACAGCGTATCGCCTTCCCGCCAGTACGACGAAATCTGCAAAATCGCAGGACCTGACAGACCGCGATGCGTGAATAAAATGTTTTCGCGAAAACTGTCGCGGCCACATGAGGCCACCGCGTCGATCGAAACGCCGGCAAGGGTTCGGCAAAGTTCGAGCGTCTCGCCCGCTACTTTCAACGGCACCAGGCCGGGGCGCGGCTCGATGACCGCCAGATCGAAGCGCCGCGCCATCTCGTAAGCGAAGCCGGTCGCGCCCATCTTTGGAATTGAGAGGCCGCCGGTCGCGAGCACCAAAGCCGGCGCGATGAACCCGCCTTTGTTGGTCTCGATGCGAAAGCGATCGGCGCGGGTTATTTCGGTGACGCTGTGTCCGGTGCGCAAATCGACGCCGGCGGCCGCGCACTCCGCCAGCAGCATCGCGAGGATCTCGCGCGCCGATCCGTCGCAGAACAGTTGGCCGAGGGTCTTCTCGTGATAGGGAATGCGATGGCGTTCGACGAGCGCGATAAAATCGTGCTGCGTGTAACGGCTAAGCGCGGACTTGCAGAAATGCGGATTGGCGGAAAGAAAGCGCTCCGGCGCTATTTCGAGATTGGTGAAATTGCAGCGGCCGCCGCCCGAGATAAGAATCTTGGCGCCTGGCCGATCGTTATGTTCCAGCAGCAGCACGCGCAAACCCCGCTGCCCGGCCACTTTGGCGCACATCAGCCCGGCCGCTCCGGCGCCCACGATCACAACGTCAAACGATTCCATCGGCGCGTCGCGGCGCGGGAGTGCCCAAATCGTGCCCAAAATTGGCGAGTCCGCCCTTTCCGCCCCCTTTACCAGTATTCGGGGCCAGCGCATCAGCCAGCTTGTCGATCGAATCGGTCTCGACGTCCTTGAACCAGTGCGAGTACACCCGCAAAGTAATCGCCGGATTTGCGTGGCCCAACAAATGTTGAACCTCGGTGATTGGCGCGCCACCGGCGAGCAGCGCGGAAGCGAAACTATGCCGCAGGGAGTGAAAGGTCACGTGTCTCAATTTCGCGCGATCTAACGCGGGCCGCAGTCCGCGCCTCGTTACCGTGGCCCGGTGATTGGGCCTGCCGTCAGGCGCCGGAAAAACCAAGTCGGCCGCGCCCACGGGACAGCGAAGTTTCCAGACCTTCAGGGTCGAAACGAGTCGGGTTGAAATCGGGATCGTGCGAAGTCCAGCTTTCGTTTTTGGCGGGAAGAACCGGGCTGCGGTCGGCTCATTGCGCTCCCGCGCCCACGTCAACCCCCGGCCGACGCGGAGTTTTCCTCTGCCAGTATCCGGTAGCTCAACGTCGGACCAGCGGAGCGCGAGCAATTCGCCGCTTCGCGCGCCGGTCAGGAAGGCGGTTTCAAACAAAGTCCGGTAGTAGCCGGGATCGGCCTCGGCGAGCAGGGCGTCAATTTCAGCCGGGTTGAGAACCGTCTGTGGATCGGGCTTGCCGGAATCATCGTCATCATCGCCGGTCAATTCCTTCGCCTCGACATACGCCCGCTCGATCTTCTGAACCGGATTTGATGTCAGCGTGCCGTGACGAACGGCCGCTTTCAAAACCGCGCCGCAAGTCGTGATTATGTTTTTCGCCGTACCGGCGGAAACCGCCGCCTCGCCTTGCTGCAATTCGGTGCGCAGGCGCTCGATGCGCTCGACGGTAATATAGTCGAGCCTCAGGTGCCCGATCGCCGGGTAGAGATGCTGCGCGAGGTGCGCCCTCCAGTTTGCCAAGGTGCCGGGGCGCCGCTTGCCCTTGCTCTCAAGCCAGAGGGCACCGGCCGCCTTGAATGTCGGGATCGCCTTCGGTGAAATGAACTCGCCGGTACTCACCTTGCCGGTGATATTTGCGAGCGCAATCGTTGCCGCTTTTTTGGTGTCGTAGTAGCGGCGCGATCGAACCTTGTGCTGGTCGCGGAAGTCGATCCGGTAGCGCCCCGTCTTTTCGTTTTTCGTGATCGCCATACTTTCCTCTCCCTAGCGACTGTTAGGCTGCCGTTTGCGCGCCCAAGCCGTCGTCATGCTCGACTCGCGGTATTTTTCAACCGCTTGCCCTAAGGTTTAGCACGCCCCGAGGCCCATTGCAATATACGCCATCTGGTGGCGCAAGGAATCCCTCGCGTTGTCGCGGGGTATTTGGCGGTAGGTGCCCAACGCTGCCCGCGATTCACCGGCTCGTTACTGGCCCATTTCTGGGCTGAAACCGATCCGCCAATGCGAGTCGGAGTCGTCGCTGAGCCTTACGCTCAGCGCCATAAGCGGGGTGTTTACCTTCGCGCGCATACTTGGGGGAGCAGGGGCCGCGCTTTGGCGGCGAAACCAACCCTCTAAAAACGGAGTGAACCGATGACTGAGTTCAGTGTCAAATCCGCCCCTCTTGGCGCCGCGCCGGTTGCAACCGAAGGTCCCAATCACGACGCCTTCCTGCTCGCGACCAACGCCGCTGAAGGCTGGACAGACGAAGCCGCGAGCATCGCAGCAGACCCAGACCTGAAAGACCCCGGCAAGGCCAAAGCGAAGGGCAAGGCGCTGGGCACGCGCTTCGCGAGGTTGACCGATGCTGAAGGGCGTCTGGCGCCGGAAGGCGAGGAACTCAAAACTCTCCTGCACGGGCAGCGCGCAGCGGCCGGGCTCCTTTCGCCAGACCCAGCATCAGAGCTTCGTGCGCAATCAATTCGGGCCACCTATGCCTCGCTTTCACCAAGTGACCGACTTTCCGCCGTGCGCCAAGGTTCAAAGGAGGTAATCACGGCGCTGTACCACGCCCCGGATATGGGCGGCACGCCATTGCTCGATCCCAAACTGAAGGAAAGCATCGCGGAGCGGCTCATCACCGGCGTAGACAAGGATCGCGCGGCCGTCCTTGCAATCCGGATCGAGGATCATCGAAGGGCGCGCCACGCAATAGATCGGGCAAAACGCTACCTCGGAAAAGCCGCCGACATCCGAGAGCGCCTCATCGTCAAGGGCGGCGACAGCAAGTAAACCCGCGCCCCGCAGGCGCCGAACCAGACAACGGAGCAGTAAGAATCAAATGGCAGCTTATACTTGGGCAACATTGCGCGACGCGATTAACGCGATCGCGTCCGACGGCGACACGATCGGGACTGTGCGGATCGATGAAGGTAGCGGCCACGCCGAAGCGCGCATCAGCCGCCTCATCAGCACCGACCCGGCCGCGCCGGGATTGGTCGTCTTGACGATCACAAACGGCTAATGGAACCGTCGCGCGAAACCGTCGCCGATTGGCGGCCAATAATGGAGTGCCCGCGATACGATGTTTGCTCTGCGCCTATCTGCGCTTTGGATAGGCTTTGGGCGACGCGCGTGCCCGCCGACCCCGACGAAGAGACCTGCAAGGCACGCCGCACCACTCGGGAGGAGATCGCCGCCCGCTACCCAGCCCTAAAGAACGGTGGGCTTACTCAGGCGGAGATTGGCAACGACGCGCGCGGAGACCGGCTCAAGGCAGAGATGGCGGCAATGGCCCCGGAGGAACGGGAGCAAAGGCTGGCGCTACTGGCGAAGGGTCGGGAGCGCGGGCTGGCGGCGTTGCGGGCGAGGAGACTGGCGCTCAAGGTGCGACCGGCCGTCCCAGTAGATCGGAGCCAAAGGTCAGCCAATGCCGCGTCCTAACGCCCCTTGGGGCACGGATAGGGGTTTATACCGGGCGACGCCCCATACGGGCGCTTTGGCGGGTTTGTTCGCCCAACGCTGGGCGCAGAGGAACGAGGCAGGGATGATGAACGAAGAGCCAGTAAAATTCGAGGCGCCAGACAAGGCCGCCGAGCCCGACACCGCGATAGTCGGCCGCTTTCGGCGGCTTGGCAATAACGACAAGCTCCGGTTTTTGCAGCGCGCCACCGAGCGAGAGGCCCGCGCGATCCTAGGTGCAGACATCGGCATGGTCGATGGGTTTTGCAGAGGCGTTGCCGAGGTGCGGATCGAAACCCTCGCCACCAAGGCGCGCATCGCGCTGGTAGCGCAGGAAATTTCGGCAAGGGGGAAGGTGTAGGCGTGCATAAATACGACGACTTCGAGCAGGGATCTGAGCGTCAGTGCGTGCTTTCGAAACTTCGCGCCGCGCTCGCGCCGGGGGGTGCATCGGAAATTCAAGACTCTCCGAGCGGGACCATCGAGCGCGTGTTGATTCTTTGGCCGACACTTTCGTTCGGGGCAAAATTAGCGCTTCTTGAGGGCGTAGATAGATCGTGCGTTGCGGCGATCTATGCCGCAGAAATTCGAGCGCAGCCCAAGGTGGTCGAGGTCTAAAGCCCGTGCGCTGCACCATCTGCGAAAACGCGGCACGCCGCGCAGAGATTGACGTGAGCATCATCCGGGGGATGAGTTACGCCAAGGTTGCGAAGCGCTACAGCAAGCCCGGCGAGCCCAAGGTAAGTGTCGGCGCGGTAGGTAGGCACGCGAGAAAACATCTGCCCAGCCAGCTTCGGGATCGCGTAGTTGCGAAAGCCTTGGGCGCAAGCTCCGAGGTTACGCTGGCCCAGCTAAAATCCAGCGAGAGTGAATCGCTGCTACAGAATTTGCTGGCCAATCGGGCGCGCTATCATTCCGCGCAGGACCGCAGCCGCGATGCGGGCGACTTAGCGAACGAGCTATTGGCTGGGCGGCTTATCGATTCCAATCTGAAAATCACCGGGGCACTTATCGGGTCCCTCACGCAGCACGCTCAAAGCCTCACGCAGAACATTTTCGTCACGCCGAATTGGTTCCGCATCAGAAGCGCAATTATGACTGCGCTACGGCCGCCCGCCTATCGCGCTGCCCGAGAAGCCATTGCCAAGGCGTTGCTCGCGATAGAGGCTGCGCCGCAAGAGCCCGCAGTCGGTCAAATAGCGGCGCCGCAGCCAGTCGGTGTGATCGATACCACTGCCGTCGAGGTTAAGGATGAGCCTTAGCCCGGAAAGTTGCCTCGGCCTCGCCTTGGACGCTACCAAGTTGTTCGAGCTTGTAGTCGGCTCGCCGTGCGACGATTGGCAGCGAGCCCTACTCTCGTCGGACGCAAAAAGAATAGCCGTCTGTGCCTCACGCCAAGTAGGCAAGAGCCAATCGACGGCGATCCTATGCGCGCACGAGGTGTGCTTCGGTGGCAGCGGCGACGATCCGCCACTCGTAATCTGCGTCGCCCCGAGTCTTAGGCAGTCAACTGAGCTTGCGAGAAAGGTCTTTGAGGCGGTGCGTATAGTTGAGCCCGACGTGAAGATGCAGAGTCTCACTCGGCTGGAGACATCGCGGGGCGCACGTTGCATCGCACTCCCACAATCCGAAAATGTGAGAGGGCTCAGCAAGGTGAGTCTCGCGGTGCTCGACGAGGCGAGCCGGATCGACGATTTCGCCTGCGCGGCAGTCAGGCCTATGCTCGCGGCGTCGAATGGTCGGCTCATCCTACTTTCGACACCTTTCGGTAAAAGAGGTTTTTTTTGGCAAGCGTGGTCGGGTGAGGCTGGCGTCTTTGAAAAGTACTCGGCGCGCGCGGACCAATGTAGCCGGATCTCGAAGGAGTACCTCTTGGGCGAGGCCAAGGCGCTCGGTTTTTTCCTATACAGCCAAGAATTTGAGAATGCGTGGATCGATGCAGAATCGCAACTCATCAGCAGCGACTTAATTTTGGCCGCTCGCTGGGAGACCGACGAAAAAGGTTGGTGGTAAGTAGGAGTTTAAAACTATGGAAGAAATCAACGGCACAGTCTTAGAGCAAGGCATAGCGGCGATCGCGCCCGAGGACTTATGGCTCGGCGGCGAGGGGCAGCTAAACGATCGCGGTTTTATTCCCTTCCGGCCTATCACGTCTTACTGCCTATCGGCCGACTTGGGAAAGCGGCACGATAGGACGGCCCTATGTCTATTGCGCAGGCAGCGACTACCTATACCTATCGAGCAAGAGGACAGCATCGACTCTTGCTGTCGGCAGAAGGGCGGCCCGGACGTCTATAGCGTGCTCGCGCTGGAGCGTCTTGAGGTTGGCTTAGACTACGGCCCTCAGATGGACATACTCAAGGATAGGTGGGTGCGCGCGCAGTCTCGCGCTGGCCGCATTCCCGTGCAGGTCGCCATCGACGCGAGCGGGGTAGGAGATGGCGTTGTCGAGATGGCCACTACGCGCGGGCTGGATTTCATCGCGGTTAAGATAACCGGTGGAACGCTCGACTCTGACCGGCGCGGGAACGAGTGGACGGTGAGTAAGTCGGCGCTCTGCTCGCGGCTCGCCGGTGCCTTCCATTCTAAGAGCATCCGGATAATGTCCAGCTTGCTCGATGCGGACGCCCTCATTCAGGAGCTACAGAACTTCACTGCGTCGATCTCGGACGCTGGGGTCGCCACCTATGCTGGCTCTGGCCGGGGCGGCGGGAAGTTCGATGACCTAGTTTTGAGTTTGGCTATAAATCTACTGGTGCTCGGCGACAAGGCCAACCTCGGCGGTAACTCTTGGTCGGTCGTGCCGAATTTTATCTAGGGGGTGGATGGTGGCCGCTGAAGTTGAAATCGTTGAAGTCTGTTTCTACTGTCTAGCCGACGTCGGGATAGACCCATCGGCCCGCTACGTTCTCCTCGCGAAAAGTAGCGAGAGCCAGAGCCGGAGCATTGGCCACCTACTTTGCTGGCAAAAGGCTGTCACTAAGGTCCGCAGCAATGAGTAGGGTGGGTGCAGTGCTTAGTAAGACGCTTATAAGCGGCAGCGCCACCCAGAGGGATATGGTGTGAAGGAGAAGCTAATGAAAACTAAAACCCCCTTAGCGCTCGACCTTGTCAAGCGGCGCACCGACCTCGGGATGACTCAAGTCGCTCTCGCCGATGCGCTTGGTGTGCATCCCCTGACTGTTAGCCGGTGGGAGCGCTCGACGCAAAAAGTAGGACACCCGCGCCTCGTCTTACTCTTCTTGGAAGTCCTCGCGGAGCGCCGTCGTAGTCAGGACCGCGCCGCGATTGATGTGACGAGCATTGGCGAGGCGCGATAGGGCGCGTGGACTACTACTTCTACTACCAAGAGAGCGGCAACTATTTCAGGAGGCGCGCAGACTCCCGGAGAGCCGAAATTGACGATATTTTCATGGGCGACGGCTGGGAGCCCTACAGGGGCGATCGCTCGCGGCGCTATCGCTTCGGCAACCGGGTCGAGCTTGCGAACCTGCCGGTGTCCGCAGGCGGCGAGGGCAAGGTTGATAGCGGCAGCCCCGCCGAGGTATAGTAGCGGTATGAAACCTAAGCTACTCGCCGTGGACGATTATGGCGGCAAGCTGTGGCAAACGACAGCTGGCGGACCGGGCGATCCGTCAGTAATGGCGGTCTACGAGGGCACAAGCGGCAAGAAATCGCCACCACTAAACCTGCAAACATGGCTCAAGATGAAACCATACTGGAATAGCGTCAACGACGCGGGTGAGATCACTGCACGCTGGGACGATCCGCCAATATCAAAGACGGGGCTCTAAAATGGCAACCGCCTACATTGAATCTGCCGACGCAAAGTCCGTGGTTTTGCGCGCGCGGTTTGAAAGCAACGACGGGAGCGTGGGCGACGCGCATTTCGAGATTCCGACCGGCGGAACCTTTGAGGGTTATTCCTTTGCCGGGTTGACCGCGCTCGCGGCCAATGGCGGCGCGGCTGAGGTGCCGAAAAATGGAAAACGATAAGCCAACACGCGAGGGCCTACCCATCGTGGCGGGGAAACCCTATGACGAGGAGGACGAGTTTGCCGACGCGATCCTGAGAGGAATCGACAAGGGGATCGCGCAGCGCAAGGCCGACGAGGCCGAAGCGGCCGACAAGGCGCTACCAAAGCGGCGTGTTCTCCCGGCAGGTTTCAGGGAAGTGGGCTCGCCCGGCGATGCGTGGATCATACCGGGCGGCTCCAAGCCGTAGCTAGTTTCCCGCGCCCTCCGCTCCTATGGTGACGCAGGCGGTCACCATCTCGTCATCGCACTCAGCTTCTATGTCGTAAGGGTTGTCGCCTTGATGAATAAACATCGAGGTGACTCCGGGCTGATCTACTAGCCGCCCGTTGCTGAGCACAACGCCCACGGGCACCGGCACCGTAACGACGTATATCGGTGCGGCCGGATCAACCACCTTGTCAACCAGCAGGGCCAGTAGTATCTGGCCGGGCTCCATCTTCGCCTTGGCCGCAACCTTCCTGACGTTAGCCATTTCCGATTCTGGCATCGTGAACCGGAAGGTCGTGCCCGTCTGGAAGGCGCAAAAGCCGTTGAAGTCGAAGGCCACTTCGCGCTCGCGCTGCCGGTCGAGCGGCCTAGCTTGCTGACCGGGCTGTGCTTTACTTGCGGCCGCGCGTCGCGCCTTGCGATTTGGTTTCGTCATCCCGGCAAGATACATCGGCGCGGCCCGCGCGCACAAGCCGCCCGGCTACTTACTAACAACCAGCCGCAACCAAGGAACGCCCGGCCCGCTAACGCGACGACGCGGCGCGCCCTCCGGCCGCCTCCCAATCGCCCGCGCCACGCTGATGAACGCGCGCAAGGTGAGCGCGGCATCGCCATCGCTGTACCCGCGTTTCGGAAGGCGCGCGACCAACAATGTAAACTCCGTGGCGCTCATTCCCGTTTTCCGCACAATCTCCCCTCTGGCGTTATGCCCGGCTCTCGCGCGTTGGCCGTGAGAGCCGGGGCTTTCCCTTTCGTGCCAAAATTGACTGCGGGGACGATTAGCCCATTCGGGCGCGAATGTCAAGCGGGTGACTATTCGAGTGAGTATCGCAGTGGGTATGCACTTGTCAACAAGTGACTATCGCTCGTTGACGTTCAACTTGCCAACGTCAACGCGGCGCTAAAAGATCGACGCCTGCTTTGATTTCCGCGAGAGAGGTTTGCGCCCTGCGCGCATCGCTGCGTCAAGCAACCTGTCGAGCGCGCGTTGCTTGTCCGCTTCGGCCTTGGCGGCGAGCTTGGCTGCCAGCTTGGTGGCCTTGTCGTCTAGGATTTCTTGCTGCAAGTTTGCTCTCATCGCGATCTGGGCGGCGGCGAGTTTGCGCAAGATGTGGGGCTTCCACTTTTCGCCGGGGTGATGGTCGTGGAACTTGAGCGCTTGCACAGAGACGCCGGAAATTTCCGCAAAGGCTTTGCGCGATAAACGGGGGCCCGCGAAACCGAAGTACTTTTTCTCACGAAGATTGTAGAAGCGGAATCGATCGTTTTCCACAGCAACATCCTAGCCGACAGTCCTAGCTCCGCGCTTTTAGCGGCGACGCGCTGTTACCCCGGTGCCCGCTTTCGCAAGCGATCCGCCCCGTGAATTGTGGACAAGCGTTTCGTTGGGTTATGGATAGCGATTTCGCAAGGCGAAGATTGATCCTTGACAGCGCGCTATAAGCGGGCCTATTGTGCATCAACGATTGGGGCGCGGCATTAATCCGCCGCAACCCCGTAACTCGGGCCAGAGCATTCTCGCCCTCACTCACAGAAAGCGGCGACAGGACGCGAAACCCTTCGGCACCCAAGGAAAGCTGGGGTGCGAACAAGGGAGAGTTTTGCGTGCTGCATTCGCCGGACATCGATCCACTCGCCGCGCTCCGCGAATTAGAGACTACCAGTTTCACGCCTGACAGCGCGCGTGAGGCCCTGCCACGCTTACTCGCCTTAGCTGCATCAATAGCGCGCGTCTGCGCGTTTCCGAGCGCTACAGCGTCCGAGCCCGATGATGACCGGCTCTTGACGGCGATCGAGGCGTCGGAGCTGCTCCACGTCGGCAAAAATTTCCCCTACGAACATCAAGCCGAGCTTCACGGGCGGAAATTCGGCGCGGCGGTTCGGTTCTCGCGCGCTGAATTGCTGAAATATAAGGCCGGAACGCAGGATAGTGCGGACAACACGCAGCGCGATCGCTCGGGAAGGCCGGGCAATCCTATGCCCCGGCGATTGCGGACGGCTTAAAACGGCTTATAGAGGCAAAAATTTCTCAACAAAAGAGGTGTCGAGATGGCAAAGTCGAAATCACTGGCAACAACAACGAAATTAACGAGGGCGGAAATCAGGGAAATCAACGAGCAAAATCCGCAGATACTGATACCAACAGAGGCCGAGCGCCAGAAGTTTTGCGCGATGGTCGTCGAGGAAATCGAGGCGGACGCCGAACTCGCAGACGCGCTACTCAAGGCGCTCTGCGAAGACGGCAAGGCGCTTTGTGACGCGGACGACTGGGCGCTGGTCAATATCGCCCACGCGATTAACGGCGAGCAGCGCGCCCGGCTGGAAGACGATATGTGCCACGAGCAGCACGACGCCGACGAACAGCGGGCGTGGCTGGAATACTACGCCCGACGCCTCGGCAGACCGGCTGAAGACCTAATCTCTCAGGCGCTCGCCTTCGAAATCGAAGAGCACGTCTGGGACCACGAGCTTGAGGAAAAAACCGGCGTGCTCTGGTGCGACGATGCCGAGCGCAACGCGCTGACGGCCGAGCTGGACAATCGCGGCAACTAAGGATTCGTGGTGCGGGATGGGGAAGGAAAGCGCCGGGCGGCTTTAGCCAATGGGGCCGCCCGGCCAACACGGGGCGCGCGGTTCGGCTGGGGTTTTCATCCTCTGTTACCCGGCTGAGCCGCGCGGCACCCGCAAACAACAGAGGAGATGATGATGAAGAGCAGGGACGACAGTATTCGAGGCGAATCGCTTGCCGTGCCGGAATACGTGGGGCGGCTGGCCTTGGCGCAAGAGCGCAACCCGGAATTTTTCCGGGGCCCCCCAATGAGGGCCACCATCAAGCACGACAATCGGTGCCCGGCGCTGCGGGGCCAAACGCGGGGCTTGCTGTGTAGCTGCGATCCCGACATCGAGATTTGGCGCGCCGAATGCGCCGAGCAGCTACTGAAGGGGGGAAAGCGATTTCTGGTGATGCGCGACGGATCGCTGGTGGCGGCGCAATGAGCGACTATATGGTTTTCGGCCCGCGCGGAAAGCGGAAACCGCAGCCCTGCGTCATCGAGGATATTCTCCACGTCGGTAGGCCCGCGCTGGCGGTCGCCGGTTATGGCGTCGGCAAGACCCACACCGCCATACTCGCGGCACTGTGTATCGCGACGGGAAAGCCCTTCCTCGGTCACGCAATCCCGCTACCGGCGCCGGTGTTGTTTCTTGACGCAGAGACGGACGACCACGAGGTGCACCTGATCGTCGAGCGAACTATGGAGGGACTCGGGGTGGGATGGCCGCTGCCGAACGATTTTATGTATCGGCACATCGAGCCCGGCTCGCTCAATGGGCGGCGCGAGATCAACCGAGTCAAGAAAATCATCGCCGAGATGGAGGCAAAGGGAACGCCGCTGGGGCTGATTTGCATCGACTCGTGGCTGATTGCGACCGGCATTGACGATCTGGAGGGGGGAAAGATAAGGCGCTTCTACGCGGGGCTGCGGGCGCTCGGGGTCGCGACCCTGACCTTGGAGAACACGCCGCGCGCATTCGGCGACCATCCGATCGGATCGGTCCACAAAGAGGGCGCCGTCGATGCTTGGTTCGGCCTCTTCAACCTTAAAGAGGCACCCGACAAGAACCGCTTCACCTTCGAGCAGGGCAAGTTCAGGGGGCGCAAGCCGCTCGACAAGTTCGATGTGGTGATGAAGTTCGATCGCGACGGCGAGGGCGCGATTAGATACGAGACGACGGCGGCCGAGGCCGCAAAGGAGAGCACGGAGATGACCCCAAAGGAAATCACAAAGGAAAGGATTGCCGATCGGCTGCTGCGGACGGGCCACGCCACAAAGGACGAGCTGGTTGCCGAATTTGGCCCCCAAACCCAAAACCTGCTTGGGGAACTGCGGAGCAAGGAGGGCGGGGAGATTGCCATTAGCGACGGCCACGGAAATTGGACCCATCGCGAAACCGACGCGGCTTGGCGGCGGCACAACGTCACAAGGGCTGCGATGGCAACGTTTATGAACGAAACGAAGATCGCGACGGTTGCGACGGTCGTGGGGCGGATCAAGGCGGCCGGGGTCCACACCGACAAAAAGACGGTTGGGCGCGATATGGAGGAAATGAAGCTGACGTGGTGCCTGACCCCGAAGTGCCTGACGCCGATCGATGCGGACCCGGACGAGACAGCGCCGCTGGTCGCGGGGCCGTCCGGCTTCGTGCCACGGGTCGTCAGGGCCGCGTAGTGAATCAGCGAATAAGGGTCCCTTAGGAAAAATGATTCAGTGATTCACGGAGAGGATGGGATGGGGGAATAAGAATCCCCCCTTCCCCCCGGTTTCCCGGTGCCCCCTAATCCCCCAAGACCCGGAACCAGCGCCAGCGCGACATCGTGGCCCTTACCCTCATCACAGACCAGAGCCAGAGGGAGACGGAGAGGCGCAACTCGGGGCATCGACCTCGGGAACGCGAACCCGCCAGACAAACGCGCCAGAGGGCAGCAACGCGCCAGACGACTCGCGCCCGAGGAATCGACCCCGAGCATTGCGCTTATATACGCCCCGCTCAGCTTTCAATTCCTTGGGGGAGAATCGTGCCGGTGGCGAAGTACGTCGAGCACGGCCAAGGACGAGCCAAGCCGTGAAAAGGGTCAGACCAAGCCGCAAAAAGGTACGGCTGGGTGACGGCATATCGGTAACGCCAATACAAGGCACTTCGGAGGGGAGAAGTTAGGAGGACACGGAAGAGGAGGCCGCGAAAGGGGAGGCATCGTTAACGGAGAGCGGCGGGTATTTAACTACCCCCTTCCCCCAAGTGCCTTCTCCTAAATCCGAAATCCGAACTTCTCCGAAGTGTGAACTTCTCCTGAGAATAGAGTGTGCGAGCAATGGACTTCGAGGACATTTTTCAGCTGACCGGCGATGAACTGCAAACGAGCTTCGACGCCGTCTGTCCGCCCGCCGACACGCCACCAGCGGGGCGAGCGGGTCCGGGGGCCTTAGCATCGGAGGCGGCCTTGAAGGCTGGGCACGCCATCGACGGGCAAATGCGCAGCTACGCGGAGTCGCTGGGCCTCGACGTCAACCTTGAGCCCGCGCGCTTTCGGGATCACGTCGCGAAGCTCGCGAAGAAGGGTGTCGTGATTCGCGACTGGATGGCGGCCTATCAAAGCTGGTGCAGGAAGGCGGCCGAGATTCATCGAGAGAGGAGAGCGGTTGGCTGGGAATAGAAGCCGAGCGCCACGCAAGGCGCGACGTATAGTCGGAGTGCCCGCGAGTGCCCAAAAGCTACGTTAGCGGGCATTTACGGGCGGAGCGAAATGTTGAAAACCCCAATAAATTCCGTGGTTTCCTTCCCGCCATTCCCGCCCTTTCGGCCCAGCGCAGGTTTGGTGAAATTGCAGCGGCCGCCGCCCGAGATAAGAATCTTGGCGCCTGGCCGATCGTTATGTTCCAGCAGCAGCACGCGCCGCCCGCGATCCCCGGCCGCCGTGGCGCACATCAGCCCGGCCGCTCCGGCGCCCACGATCACAACGTCAAACGATTCCATCGCCGCGGTCATTAGGCGCGTCGCGACGCGGCCGCGCAAGCCGCCGGCATGATGCCAAACCGCACGAGATTCGCTACAACGATTCACATAACGATCGAAGCCCGGTGAAGGGAAAAATGGATCTTCAACTCAAGGGAAAAACGGCGCTGATTCTTGGCGGCAGCAAGGGACTCGGACGCGGCGTGGCTGACGCGCTCGCGGCCGAGGGCGTTGCGGTCGCGCTGATTGCACGCGGCCAGGAAGCGCTGGATCGCGCGGTCTCCGAAATCACGTCGCGCGGCGCCAAGGCGATCGGATTTGCGGCGGACCTCGCGAATTGGCCGAGCATCGAGGACGCTGCCAACGCGGCGCGCAAACAGCTCGGCTCCATCGACATCCTGCTCAACAATTCCGGCGGCCCGCCGCCGTCCGGCGTGGTCGGCGTGTCAGTCAAAGTCTGGGACGAGCAGTTCAATGCGATGGTGCTGCCGCTGTTTCGAATAACGGATTTGTTGCTTGGGGACATGCGCGCGCGAAAGTGGGGCCGAATCCTGAACGTGGCCTCGATGAGCGTGGTCGAGCCAATCGCTACGATCGGAGTGTCGAATACGCTGCGCAGCGCGATCGTCGGCTGGGCCAAGACGCTGGCGACGGAGACGGCGCGCGACGGAATTACAGTCAACACTCTTCTGCCGGGCCCGATTGCGACCGATCGTACGGTACAGCTCAGCCGCGCGGCTGCGCAGCGCCAGAACATTTCCGTCGAGGAAGCAATGCAACGAAACGCGCAGGCGATTCCGGTCGGACGGCTCGGCACGCCCGCAGAATTCGGCGCAGTCGCGGCGTTCCTTGCGAGTCCGCTGGCGGCGTACGTGACGGGTTCGTTGATTAGGATCGACGGCGGCGCTATTCGATCGGTTTGAGGATGCGCGCAGAGGTGCGGACATGAGCGATGCGATCCCGCTGAATTCCAAAATCCGGTTTGGCGCGATTACGACGGTGTCCGATCGCGAGCACGCGTTGAAGACCGTCCGCTCGCTGTCGGAGTGGGGTTACGACAGTATCTGGACGGGCGATCACGTTGCGTTCACGGGACCGATGGACGATCCGCTGACCCAGTTGACGTACTTGTCAGCGCTGAATCCGAGCCTGATTTTCGGCACCAGCATTTACCTGCTGCCGCTGCGTCATCCCGCGACGGTCGCGAAGATGGTCGCGACGGTGGACCGCCTCATGGGCGCGGGACATTTCATTTTCGGCGTCGGCGTCGGCGGTGAATTTCCGCCCGAGTACGAGGCGTGCGGCGTCCCGCTCAAACAACGCGGCGGGCGCGCGAACGAAGGAATCGAAATAATCAAGCGGCTGTGGACCGGCGAACCGGTCGAGTATCGCGGAAAGTACTTCAACTTCGGAAAAATCACGATGCTGCCGAAACCCCGCACTCCCGGCGGACCTCCCGTATGGATCGGAGGACGAGCCGAAGGCGCGCTCAGGCGTGCGGCGCGGCTGGGCGACGGATGGATGCCATACGTAGTCACGCCCAAGCGGGTCGGCGAGGGACTCGAGTTCATCGCGCGCGAGGCGGGAAAGGCCGGGCGCAAGTTCGCGAGCTTCGGCACGGCGATTCATTTGTTCGTGACGCTTGGGCCAAGCTACGAAGATGCGCTCGACGTCGCGGCAGAGTATCTGAGCAAGCGCTACGCGATGGACTTCCGCGAAGCCGCCAAGCGATACGGCGCCATAGGCAGGCCGGCAGATGTCGCGGCGCGAATCGATGAGTTCGTCAAGGCGGGAATCCGCGATGTCAACGTGGACATCGTGTCCTCTCCGGCCGAGCGCGACGCGCAACACGAGCAGTTCGCCAGGGAAGTGATCCCTATCCTGCGGCGCTGAAGGATCGTCGAGCGTCGCGGGGAAATAGAAAGACTGTGCACCCCGCGCGGCTATCGGCAGGTCAGGTTATCTTGGTGGTTACCGCGGGCGCGCTAAGGTGCGGATGGGCCAGCTGAATCGGCGAGTTTCGGGAGCGGCGCGATTATAGTTCAACGTATCCAACCGGCTCGGTTGCGGCGTAGAATAGGCTTCAGCGTAGAGCAGCGGCTGAAGCTCGGTAATGTCGGAGTGGATGGTAGTGGCGGAAATCGAAAAGCAAACAGAGCAACCCTACGGTGAAAGTGAGGATCTCTTCGCGCTGCTATCGGTTGCCGCACCGGTTTGCGCACTGATCATCACTACCGGCGCTTTGTATCTGGGCAGACCGGTCCTGCTTCCGCTGGCGATTGCACTGATTCTGAGCGTGGTCTTCAGTCCCGTCGCAACCCGCCTCGAGCGCTACTTCGGGCGCCTCATAAGCGCCGCACTAGTAGTACTAGTGGTAATCGCTGCTATTTCGGCAATTGGATATTTTCTGACTATTGAACTGACTACTGTTGCCGACCAGGTCGCTGGATACTCGGACAATATCGGAAACAAATTGGCGGCGCTTGAAAAAACCGCGCCCCCATGGCTCCAGCATATCAAGGATGCGGTTTCCGACGTTCAGCGTCGCATGGCAAGCACCAATCCTGCCCTCCGCCAGCCGCGTGAAGTGATGGCTGTCCCGGTTCCCGCCTCCCTCAGCGACAGCCTGAAGCCGGTTGTTCCGATCGTCAATGGCGTGGTCCAGACGCTGCTCATCATCATGCTGCTGTTTTTTCTACTTTACAGCCGAAAGGATTTGCGCGATCGATTTGTCCGGCTCGCGGCACGAGGGAGAATTCCGATCGCAGCGCAAGCGATAGAAACCGCGGGTTACACCGTCGGCCGTTACCTATTGCTTTTTTCGTTGATCAATCTCGGGTACGGCATCGCCGTCGGAACCGTAGCCTGGTTTCTCGGGCTGCCGAGCGCCCCGCTGTGGGGTCTGGTCGCATTCCTGTTGCGGTTCATTCCATATGTCGGCGCGATGAGCTCGGCGCTTCTTCCGGCGCTGGTTGCGTTTGCGTTGTTTCCCGGATGGAGCAAAGCACTCGAGATACTTTGCGCCTTTGTGATTATCGACCAGGTTGCGGCGCAGCTTGCGGAACCATTTATCATCGGCCACGGAATTGACGTCTCTCCCGTGGCGTTGCTGATATCCGCGATGTACTGGTCGTGGCTGTGGGGAATACCCGGGCTGCTGCTTGCGACGCCCTTGACCGCTTGTCTCAAGGTTGCGGGCGACTACATTCCTCCGCTGGGGTTTCTCTCGATTCTGCTCGGCGCGGACCGTGTTCTCGACGACTACCACGACTTCTACCGCTTGCTGCTTGAACTCAACCCGTCAGGAGCGAGAGATGTTGCGATCCGCTATTGCGACAAGAATGGCCTGGACCGAACCTTTGACGAGGTGATTCAGCCGGCGCTGCTACTGATGGGCGAGGAGCGCGCGGAAGGCCATATCAGTGACGAGAACCAGGGGCTCATCATCGATACAACGCATCAACTGATTGCTGAACTTGGAAACAGGTTCATCAATTCGCGCATTTCTCCGAGCGTGCGGGTACTGGGCGTGTTGGCGCCCGGCGAGCTGCACTTTCTGGGTTTGATGATGTTGCTAGAGCTGCTGCGCAAAGAGGGCGTGGTCGCAACCTTTACCGGCGAGAATAAATCACCGGACGAGATCTGCGATCTGGTCAAACGGTTCACGCCGGACTTCGTCTTCATCTCATGCATAACCGCCGACTGTTTGCCGGCCACGCTGGAACTGGTGGCGGCTTTACGATCCATTTCGTCTCGCGTGACGATCATTGCAGGCGGGGAGGCAGCGTTACACCACTCGACCGAGCTCATAAATGCGGGATGTTCCCAGATCTGCGCCAACCCCAGCGAGGCCCGCCGCGCGATCCGGAGCTTCATTCTCCAGCGCGCGAAGTCCCGGGTTCCCGGCGCAGCGCGCTTGCTGCGAGGCTATGCACGCGAGAACAACTGGCTCTCGCGCAATTGACAAAGCACAATGATCTAGAAGCCTGGAGAAGGGATATCTTCGGCAATCCGCTCGGGCGGAGGCGGGAAGCATGGCAGCGTGCTCGTCACCACGTAATCGTAGTAGTTCCCGCTCCATGTAAACGTTCCGGTCGGTTTGCCAAAATTCGAAGCCATCGCAGTAAACCGATCGCCGGCGGCCACTGAGATGAATTGCGAGGGCGCATACGCCAGAAAGTTGCTCGCCGTCTCGGGGACCACTGCGCCCAGCGGCGGCGAGAAATTCATCTGAAGAAAATTAACCGCCGGCCGCCAACCATCTGCCGCCGTTTCATTGTCCGCCATCGGTATCCATTGCCGCTCGTCGAGCGAATCGCCAAGCCGCAGTTCACGATACTCGGGCGCCCCGGCAGCACTCCTTCGCAACTCGATCACGCCCGGAACTTCGGCTTCGAGCTGGTCACATCTGTCGGCGCTATCCATTACACTTTTACGCGCCTTTTCTTCCATCTCTGCACGATCGGCCCCCGGATGCGTAGTCGCGCTCACGCTCGAGGCAATGCCCGCGGTCAGCCCGACGGCAGAAGCGCCGACATCCTCCGCGACGTCAATGGCGATGGGCGTGAGTTGAGCCGCTAACATCCAGCATCCGCTGACCCCAACGGCGACCGCGGTCACGAGTATCGCGACGAGCGATGCGCAGAATTGTCGCTTCAGGCGATCGATAAAACCCCCGGCCCGGGGCGTCGGCGCACCAATGAACGTCTCAAGCAAGGACGCCGCCCTCCGATCGCGGTTAGCCTAGCAGAAATCGCGAAACATAAATGCCGGGGATGAAGCTTGGCGTAGATTGATCTCGTAGATACCGGGTCGCCGGTAATTACGCGAATCGCGCGCCCGCTATGATCCGATTTTCGAGAAAAAGAACGGCCGGGCTACGAGTGGGGACCGCGGTGGGGAGCCTACGGTTCAAGTAGCCCGGCCTTTGCTCGGGACAGACGCTGTTTGTCTCGGGGGAGGAGATTGTCAGCGTAACAGGAGGAGAAGCAAACATCGTGCCTTGAAAAAACCTAGCAAATTCAAGCATCGGCGTCAGATTTTTTTCTCTTTTTGCGACTCGGAACATCCGAAAGTCTCGAATTCGACCACTTTTCCGGCCAAAACTGCGAGTTTTGCAAGTTGCGACCTCACCGCTGGATGCGACCCCAAAATTCGCATCTCACGTATGCATCCGGCGGATTGCGCCAGGAAGAATCCGCCGAGCGCAGTGCTGACCATGCGGCGATGCAGATGAGACACCGCGCGCGACAGAATGCGCTCGACAAGTCCGCACTCGGAATTCAAGCTGCCGCCATCCACAGGATCGTGTGCCGCGCGCGCCGTTGCACGAATAGATTGGCGAACAAAACCGATATGCGAACGGTCATCGGTTGAGAGCCGATCGTCGGTGTGTTACTTCCTAAGGGCTCGGGGCGTAGCGCAGCTTGGTAGCGCACCTGCCTTGGGAGCAGGGGGTCGGCCGTTCAAATCGGCTCGCCCCGATCGCGCCAGTAGCTCAGGTGGAAAGAGCAACGGCCTTCTAAGCCGTGGGTCAGGGGTTCGAATCCCTTCTGGCGCGCCACGGAGGCGAATTCTGAATCGGCGGCACGATGCGCCGGGCGGATTGAAACAGACCGAGGGTGGTGAGTGTAGCTCAGTTGGCAGAGCATCGGATTGTGGCTCCGGCGGTCGAGGGTTCAAATCCCTTCACTCACCCCAAACATCCTGCTAGGTAAACGTGCTTCGACGGTGGGCCGTTAGCTCAGTTGGTAGAGCAGCTGACTCTTAATCAGCGGGTCTGGAGTTCGAGTCTCCAACGGCCCACCAAAGAACACCCGAGC
>Ga0208355_1000272_pt1 | contig 24543 bp, 18 predicted proteins | sample NGESurdeep072012_6_FD_184458 | JGI IMG/M metagenome (GOLD analysis project Ga0208355, IMG submission 184458) | Arctic peat soil microbial communities from Barrow, Alaska - NGEE Surface sample 210-3 deep-072012 (SPAdes) | ecosystem: Environmental > Terrestrial > Soil > Wetlands > Peat ... | reverse complement strand
ACTTGTTGCTGCCCTAAAAGCGAGATGGGCAAAAGTAAAAGCAGCGAAATCTGGAGCCGAAGCCAAACCTGCTAAAAAGAAATTTACGATGAGTGCAGCAGCCAGAGCCAAGATCAGTGCAGCGGCTAAAGCTAGGTGGGCGAAAATTAGGGCTGGGAAGAAATAACTGGAAACGTTTTGTTAGGGAGACTCTGTGAAAACGGGGTCTCCTTTTTTGCCGCAATTATTGAGGTTTAGTGGGGCGTTTAGTTTAGCTGGTTACACTTTAGAAAAGACCTCGCAGGTAATTTCGAGTTGGCTCATCTTCGGCATAGACCAAGGTTGCAAGAATTCCTCGGGTGGCAGATCATATTTGTTGATTCAATTACGGGAATCCGGTTTTCGTTCAGATAATTTCTTACTTTATTTGGTAACTATCCGTGAATCGTGGCTGTGGCGAACTTCTGGAGGATCCGTTTGCTGGGATGATCAGCAAGACTGACAAGTTTGTTGACAAGTGCGACTGGAATTAGAGCCGAGTCATACATATCGCAATGGAGGGCTTCAACATTGGCGAGGACACTTTGGAAGTTAGCGAGGTCATTTTCAGTTGGATTCGCTTTGATGTCGCGAGTCGGAATCGAAACAACATGCATTTGTCCATTATGTGTTTTGAAAATAACTTTGTGCCCATAGTTGGTTGTGCGGCCATACGGATTGGATGGGTCAGCTCGTCCTGGCAAGATGTAGCGATAGATGTAATCGTTGGGGAGGATTATTGCTTTGCCTGCCGGCATCTTAACAGCAATTTCTTGAGCGTGCTCAACGAATGCGCCGCTTTTTTCCAAACCAGCGAGATGAAGGTCGTGGTTGTCTAGTAAAAAGTTTACCAGTTCTCGCATCGGTTCGTGGAGGCGTGCAGTTTGTCCAAAAAATCCAGTTGGCCCATCCTTGATAAAAAGAACTTTTTTTAGCGCTGCCGGCTGTTGGTTCAACAATGTCCGAATAAAATGGACAATTATCAAATGTTCCACCGTGTTGGCCAGGTATCCAAGAATCCCCGCACCACCTCGTTCTTCATCGATTACCTCGTGAAAACGGAAGACGTCTGTGAGAAAAATTGGGTTGCCGGTCTTCGGACATGGAAATGAATAGTTTTTCATTTTCCCCTCAACCAAGTCTATTCCCACTCCCAATTGATGAGGATTTTGGGCAAGATGAAATGTTTGATCGTCTGCGGTGCGGTTATTCCCTTTGAATCGTTTAAAGATAAACCAAGCAAGGGTTTCGATTAGACTGCTGCCTTCAATTTTCTGATTAGAGAAAAACTCGAAGATTGTCGTTCGGATTGTTTCTGCGAGGGTTGTTGCGCCGTGTTTAAAGCGAAGGTTTTTTATTGGCAACGCGAGTTTGATACGTTCCAAATTCTTCAACTTTGCCATGTCTTCGGGCGAAATGAATGGCTGTTTAGAAAGCGCAGCGAGATCTTCCGTCTTGAATAGTAATGCGCCGAATTGAAGGAATGCAATAGTCGCCGAGGGGAAATCCTTTCGAACGACCACTTCCGTGTAGCCTCCGTCTACCGCGATTATTGCCTCGATCGGACTGGAAACATTTTTCTGGTCCGTAAGAATTTTATCGAAAGACAATTCATCTGCTTTTGGCGGCAGCCAGCAACGATCAACCAGCTTTTTCACCTCCGCATCGTTGATGATATGATGGTGCGCCGCCTTGCTTGCCCGCTCAAATGGTTTCCTGTCGTTATGGCTTGAGTAACCCATCGGTTAAACCTTTTTTTCTGGAGGGAATCGGTCAATTTGCACCGGGATGACAAATGGGTTGCTGTATGTCTTCATCCGGATGAAACCCTTGTCCGTATCTTGGCTGAATCGAATCAGTCCATCTGCAAAGTCATCGAAATCATAATATTTGCGAAGCTCTTTGATTTCGTCTTCGTTGTTCAGATGTGAGATAAACCAATTCTGTGTAGCCTTAAGAATGTTGGAGCTGATGGAACTCACTTCTTGAGTTGCGTAAATAAGGCCGAGATTAAGCTTCGCGCCTTCTTTGGCAATGCGATTGTAAATCTGGGAAAGGTCTTTATCGTCTTTCTTTGGAAAAAGATTGTGAGCTTCTTCAAAGTAAAATTGAATGAAGTTATTTGGCTTTGTTTCGGTGAAACGTAACATGGAGTCTCGAAAAATGCGTTGGCAGATGCGCTCGCTAAACATCGCCTGTATCTTTGGATCGCCAAGAGAGAGATCCACGATTACAATTTGACCTTTCCTCAGCGCGCTCAGAATGTCCTCGTCGTAGGGCGCTTGAACAGTATCTGTGTGCTGATCGCGCACGGGATTCAGCACCCTAAATCCTGAGTGTGTGTAGCCACCGTCTGATTTGCGACACAACAGGGACAAGAGCGCTTTGAGGTCATCATCGGCCCAATCTCGATTCTTTTTCTTGCGGTAATCACCAAAAAAATCCTCGTCGTCACTTAAATACTTTTCCCATAGGTTTTCCCACCAGGTGGCCGCGTCTTCTAAAGAAACTCCATTACTGGCATCAATATGCATTCCGATTGCATCGCAAACATCTTTCCCAGCAGTGAAGCGAACGGTAAAATTCTTAGGCGGTGCGAAATTTGCCCGATGAAGACAACAAAGATAGACAGCAACTTTGCGGTCATAGCGTGTGGAAGCGCTCTTGTTAGTGTCGTAATCAATCGGTTTTTCTAGGCTTGCGGTTTTGAAACCCGTCACAAACCGCGCATCGTCGGCTGAGATGGCCGGATGCGCTTTGATCATCTCAAATCCAGCCTCGACCTCCCGATAAAAATTAACCTTCATTTGGCGGAAACCATCCTTTTTGACAGTCGAATAGCGGATGGTCATCTCTTTGTATATGTCGAAGATCGCCGTGCCTTGGTCCTGCAAGTTCGGGTTCGCGTATTCTCCGTTGATGTCAAAAACAATTTGGCCGATTGGATATTTCGGATCACTTGAATCTGTGAACGGCTTCAATATTTCTTCTGGTGCTTCAGGCTTTCCGTCATCTAGCTTTTTAGGTGCTTTCCCACTCATTTCAACACAAGCCTGAATGATTCGTTTGAGCGTGTTGGACTTGCCAGTACGTGTCATGCCAAAGAGTGCCGTCCGCTTTCCGGCAAAGTCTTGGGAGAAGACAAAGACAGGAACTTCCTCCGTCTCTCGCGATTGAAACCTTTGACTAGAACTGTAACGCACGCGACCAATACGAACATCGCCTTGCCCACCAGCTACGCCGCTCTCGCGGTAATTGACGATGGCGGCAAGGAATTTTGGATGCGGTTTATAGACCGCATAATGATGGGCGCTGAAAAAATTTTCTAAATCAGCCCCAAAACGAATTTTCTTTTGCGGGTCGAGATAAAACGAACCGAGGACAGAACATTCAAGACCGCTAAACGAGAACTCGTAGCGTGTGAACGTATCGAGTTGCGATTTTTTCGTCGAGCCAGTGTGAATATCGTCTTTGTAGTATTCGACCATGCTGCTGATTACATCTTGGTCCGTCGGCAGCTGTGTTGGTTGAATAACTCGAAGTAACACCCCCTCAGTGGCCTCCGGTTTATCAATTTCGTTGTCGTAATATGCCAAGAGAAAACATCCTTGAGGAATTCCGCCGGCACGTTCTTTCCAAGCGTCAGCAGTAAGAATCAGACATTTTGCATAGTTGATGGCAAAGGGCCGTCCGACAAAAAGTCCGGTCTTCCATCCGTTTTCGTCCCGGTCAAAAAGGTTTATTTGGACGATTTGAGAAACGATGTTCATACCTTTATCCTTTTTATTTTATTTTTAAGTGCTGGGTCTTGAAAACGAATTCGAGCTTGGGCTGCGAATTTTCTTTCGGCGTCAATCGCAACCCACTTACGACCTAAGCGCTGGGCGGCGTATCCGGTCGTGTTTGTTCCCGCAAACGGGTCTAGCACCAAATCTCCTCGGTTGGTTAAAAACTGAATAAAGAATGCAGCTAATCCCATTGGCATTCTGGCTGGGTGTGGAACGATTTTTCGTTTTTTACAAATGCGGCTAAAAAAATCGTTGGAAGATGTGTTGCTAAAACTGAATGCATTTGGGAGCCGATGCTCCCGGTTTGGGTCCAGCGGATCAATTTCCAAAAAATTGTGCGCGATGCTTCCTCCGCAATCTTTAAGAAAACCGTTTTCGCTAACTTTGTGTTCAGATGGTCGCCGTCCCGCATTGAATGTTTGGCGGGCGAGCAATTCTTTCATCGATTTGCTGTATGGACGCAGGATGCGTCTATTGTCAGCTTTCGGGCGGTCTGTTTTCGCCATCCACCACACATGAGTGTAGCTGTCGACTGTCCGAATGCGCTTGGTTGTAACCCAAGCCGCAGGAGAAGGAAGGCGGGATGGATTGTAGCAGATAAATTCCTGACAAAGCCGGAAGCCAGCCTTTTTGTGACGTAAAAAGCCAAGAAGTGATTCTAGCGGCAAAAGCGATTGCACTGGACGATTCCGCTCCCATGCATTTCCGATTTCTATCACAATCGAGCCATTTGGCTTAAGCATTTCACCGAAAATCGGCGCTAAAGAGGTGAACCAATTAAGGTATTCTTTGCCGTTACGATTTCCGTAACTTTTCTTCTTGTTAAGCGGAAATGGAGGAGAAGTAACGATCAACTGAACTTTTCCGCGCAGATGTTGAAGCTTTTTGAGAACAGAAACAACGTCTCCGATGTGAAATGTTCCACTCTTTGTTTTGAAACCGATTCGCCTCTTCCGGGAGATGAGCTTAGGCTTTTGCGTTGTTCGTCGGGTCGTTTTCAAAATGATTCACAGGTTGTATATTCTTTGCTGTTCACGACATGCCTCTTGTTCCTGACAGGTCGGGGAAAGGTGGAATTTCTCGTTGGCCCTAAAATCCGCCACAAGCTCTTTACCCTGTGCAAAAGCTGCATCAAACCCGGCTAGCATGATTTCGAGTGTGCGCCGAAGATTTATCAACGTCAATCCTGCCGAAGATGATGGTTCCAAGAAGCTCTTGCGTGTTGTTTGCTGTGCCGCTGCCAAAAAACGGCAACTCGATTGGCGCAAACGCCTCTTTTGCAGAATGTTTTGCGATTGCCTAAAATACGTTGCGGCGTACGATGCTGTCGAATCAGCATAGGAAGGGAAACGGAAGCGTTGTGAAACTCAGTGACGAGCAAAAAGAAGCCATTGGCCATCGCGGCAGCCACCTGCAAATTATCGCTTGTGCCGGTTCGGGCAAGACCGAGGTGATGGCCCGCCGGGTCGCCGCCCTCATCGAGGAAGGCGCGACCCCCGCCAGCATCATTGCATTCACTTTCACCGAGCGTGCTGCCGCCAGCCTGAAAATCCGCATTCACAAACGCGTCGCCGAGGCGAAGGGCAAGGATTTCCTCGACCACCTCGGTCCAATGTTCATCGGCACCATCCATTCTTACTGCCTTCGGATGTTGCAAGATCATGTCCCGCATTTCGGCAATTACGACATGCTTGACGAAAATCGTCTCGCCGGCCTCCTAAGCCGCGAACACAAGCGTCTCGAACTCGACCGTCTTGGCGACAAACATTGGGCGCCCATTTTCGACTTCCTGAAAAACGTCCAGGTCGTCGAAAACGAAATGCTCGACCCGGAAGATTTCGCCACCACCGATTTTGCCCACTGTTACAAAGGCTATGTGGCGATGTTGCATCGTTATCATTTCCTGTCATTCGGCCAGCTCATCACCGAGGCCATCAAGGCGCTCAACGACGCCACCATTTACCAGCGCGTCCATGGTCCGCTCCGCTTTCTCCTTGTTGATGAATATCAGGACATTAATCCAGCGCAGGAAGAACTCATCCGTTTGCTCGCAAAGCCGCCCGTCCATCTGTGTGTCGTTGGCGACGACGACCAGTCAATCTACCAGTGGCGCGGTTCAGACGTGAATAACATCCTCACGTTCAAGGACCGCTATAAGCCGGCCACCCATAAACCTCTTTCACTCAATCGCCGTTCCCGCCCCAAAATCATCAAGCACGCCAACGCGTTTGTTAAGACGATTACTCCGCGCCTTTCCAAGCAGATGGACGACCACCGACCAGCGGGTGCGACCGAAGTTCACTGCTGGGCCGGAACCAACGACCAAGAAGAGGGTGAGACCATCGCCGCCACCATCGAACGCCTCGTCAAAAAAGGCTACCGCTACCGCGACATCGCCGTTCTTTATCGCTCCGTCCGCACATCGTCCGAACCGCTTATCGCCGCCTTGCGAGAACGCGACATCCCTTTCCGTTGCGCCGGCCGCACGGGTTTGTTCCGCCAGCCAGAGGCCGCCATCATTGGCAAGACTTACGCTTGGTTCGTGGATAACGACTGGAAAAGCGAGCGTTTTGGCCAATCCGCGCCCGTCACCCTCGATTCCCTCGTCTCCGAATACGCCGACGTTTTCAACGACGGCAATCCAATTCCCGAACTCAAAGCATATTTGAAAGACTGGAAAAAATTTGTGGACTCCGACACCACGCAAGTGAATCTCATCCGTGATTACTACCGCCTCCTTCGTTTGCTGAAAATCCACGACCTTGATCTCGAAACCCCGAACGACGCCGCGCGCATGGGCTGCCTCGCCCGCGTCTCGGAAATCCTTGCCGACTACGAACACGTCACCCGTCGCGCCCGCTACGTCGAGGAAAAAGGTGAGCGTATCTTCCGCGCCGGCCAGGATCGCGGCCTCTGGTATTACCGCAACCTGTTCAGCTACCTCCAATACTACTCACTCGACGCCTACGAAGATTTTGAGGGTGAGGACAACTTCGATCTCGACGCAGTTGATATTCTCACCGTCCACCAGGCCAAAGGCCTCGAATGGCCCATCGTCTTCGTGCCCTGTCTCACGGATAGACGTTTCCCGTCCGGCAAATCCGGCCAGGCGCAGGAGTGGCTTCTGCCTGACGAGGTTTTTCCAGCCGAAGCCCGCAGCCGATACGAAGGTGGCGACGCCGAGGAACGCCGCCTATTCTACGTCGCCATGACGCGATCCCGCGACAGCCTCTACCTCTCCTTTTTTACGAAGAAGAAGAATCGTTTCCGCCCATCGCCATTCCTCACCGCCGTCGCCGGCAAAACACCGGACGTGCAAACGTCGCTCCCGTTGCCCGACCATTTCATACCCGACGAGGAAATCCCGGACGAACCACCCACTCTCACCTTTTCCGAACTGGCCCTCTACGACCGGTGTCCATTGCGCTACCGGCTAAGTTCATCGCTCGGTTTCCAGCCCCAACTCGTCACCGAACTTGGTTACGGCAAGGCCATCCACCACCTCTTGCGCCGGCTTGCCGACCTCACGCGCCAGTCCAAGAAATTGCCCAACGCAAAACAGGTCGAGCAGCTTTTCACAGACGAATTCTATCTGCCATTCGCCAATCGCCCAGCCTTCGAGCAGCTCTTCAAACGCGCTCACCAACTCGTCGGCCAATACCTCGATGGCTACAGCCAGGACCTCCTCCGCGTCTGGGAAACCGAGCGCGCCTTTGAATTGCATCTGGATCAGGGCGTTGTTCAGGGCCGCGCCGACGTCATTCTCGACCACGAACAGGGCGAGGCCGGTCGTCTCGCCATTGTGGATTACAAGACCACCGAAGACGCCCACAAGGACGACGTGTTCGCCTTCCAGTTGGCCATCTACGCCGCCGCTGGTCGTGGCGAAGGCCTCAACGTCGAGGCCGCCTATCTCCACGAACTCGCCACCAGCATCCGCAAATCCGTCCCCGTGGATGCCGCCGTGACGAAATCCGCAACCGCCCGCGCCAACACCCTCATCGCCGGCGTGGTGCAAAAAAAATTTCCAGCCAAACCGGAAAAAGAGAATTGCCCTAAATGTGACGTGCGCGCCGTCTGCAAACACGCCGTGTGTGGCGAAGACGATTTTTGACTTAATGCGGCTAGGTTGGAAAAACAACAGCAAAAACTGACAACCCATTTACAATTCAACATCCTTCAATCATGGCTCGAACAAAAAAGAATAACGGCGAGGGCGGCTCGCCCGTCAGCAGCTTCCAGCATGGCGACGCAGCGCGGCTCAATATTCCGGAAGCAACAGAGACGCAGGCCGGCCTTTCCAAAGGAAAAAAACGAGTTTACCGCTACAGCCCGCACCTGTCCCCCAAGTTGCAGTTCGATGCCACCGGCGTGTCAGACCAAGTGCCAGCGATCATCGAAAAGGTTTTGGCCGGCCGGAAGTTGACCGACGACGAGGCGGAAATTCTCCGAACCGTTGGCCAGCAAAGCGCACAACCGTGGTTGGAGTGGGCAGCCAAGCAGGAGCAGCAGGCCAAGGGTTCATTCACGGTGGATGATGTGGTTTTGCATATCCATGAGCGCATCAGCACCCAGGCAATTCTCGCCACAGCTCGCAGGCAGGACATAAATGAACGGGATTTTTTCGCCCGCCCAAAACTTCAACAGGAACAGGCACTACAATACTATCGCCACAGCATGGACTGGGCGAACCGCCTCATCCTCGGAGACTCTTTACAGGTAATGAATAGTTTGGCGACCCGGGAAAATCTGGCCGGTCAAGTGCAGATGATTTTTATAGACCCGCCTTACGGAATCAGATTTTCGTCCAACTGGCAAAACGAGCTGGATAAACGAGACGTAAAGGATAAAGACGAGGATGTCACACGCGAACCAGAGATGATTCGCGCCTACCGAGATACTTGGACGCTTGGCGTTCACTCTTACCTAACTTACCTCAAGCAGCGTTTCCTCCTAGCGCGCGAGCTTCTAGCCAAAACCGGTTCAATCTTCGTCCAGATTTCAAATGAGAACCTGCATCGAGTTCGATCTGTAATGGATGAAGTTTTTGGACCCGAAAACGGATGCAGCATCATAGCCTTCGTAAAAACTGGAGGCATCAAACAAACCCTGCTGGCCGATAGATGCGACTATCTCATCTGGTATGCACGCGACAAATCGCAACAGAAGTTTAATCGCCAGTTCATTGAAAAATCGGATGGCGGCGAAGGATCGGTAACATATACATGGATTGAATCACCTAAAGGTGAACGACGAGGCATGAATGCCGCAGAAAAAGAAGACCCTGCGAAACTTCCTGACGGATGGAAACGCTATCGTGCGGGGAATATCACCACGCAAGGCAACCCAATAGTTGAGTTCGAGTGGCAAGGCAAAGTCTATAAACAGCCTTGGAAAACGACCCCTGATGGACTCAGACGTATGGGACAATCAGGCCGGTTACACGTCGCCTCAAACAGTCTTGCTCAGGTTAATTACCTAGAAGATTTTCCAGTAAGCGAGGTAACATCCCTTTGGACGGATACATTTTTGGGAAGCTTTGCCGAGCCAAAGGTATTTGTTGTCCAAACAAGTTCGAAGACGATACAGCGATGTGTCTTGATGACAACCGATCCGGGAGACTTGGTTCTTGACCCGACCTGCGGGAGCGGAACAACCGCCTTCGTAGCTGAACAATGGGGACGAAGATGGATTACAATCGACAGTTCTCGCGTTGCTATCGCCATTGCACGTCAAAGACTTCTCACAGCATCCTTTGATGCCTACAAAACGAAAGACCCCGCTGCTGGTGTCGACCCGACAGCTCCTCAAAATCCAGCCTATGGCTTTTACTACAAGACCGCGCCCCACATCACTCTGAAGAGCATCGCGCAGAATAGAAATCTGGATCCAATTTTCGCTAAACATGAACCAACCCTTACCAAGGCTCTGACGGAACTCAACTCGGCTTTGGCTAATCTAGGTGTCCAATTATCGGCAATTCAAAATAGTCTCGTTGGGAAACTTAAGACCAAGCTCGACACAGATGGGAACCGAAGCATTACAGGCGCCGATTTGAGACGATGGCTTTTGCCCGCCGCAGATGCCGCCTTAATCTCGTTCGGCACTTCCAGTCAACGGACAAAATGGAAAGAGGCAATCCCATCGGGACCAGGTTGGCAGCACTGGGAAGTGCCCTTCGACACCGACCCTGACTGGCCAGAGCCATTAGCAGACGCACTCACGAAATATCGGGCTGTGTTGGACGCTAAAATGACCGATGTAGATTCCGTGATAAAGGCAAGTGCCGAGCAGGAAAACTTGTTAGATTAGCCGGAACCGGTGCGTGGTGTATCGCGAGTCTCCGGCCCATTCTCTGTTGAAGGAGTCCGCCCAGAAGAACTCGCGCTAGGTGAGGATGGAAAACTTTATGACCCCACCGCCAACAACTTTGATGACAACGGCTCCGCGAATGCTGATAGCTACATTGACCTGATGATTGGTTTGCTCCGCAAAGATGGGGTCACATTTCTCGGCAACCGCCGTGCCGAGTTTGACTCGCTCGAAAAAGTGGCTGGGAAAAGTTTCCATGCGCGTGGACGCTGGAAAGGCAAAGAAGATGGACCGGATACCGTCGCCGTCGTGTTCGGTCCACAATACGGCCCGATAAACGCCCCGATGGCAGTTGACGCCATCGAGTCGGCCAAGGGATTGAAAGACGTCAGCGAACTCGTCCTTGCTGGATTCAGCTTCGATTCAGCCTCACAGGAAAAGGCCAAGGCAATGGACTCGGCGGAACTCCGAATCCATCTGGCACACATACGTCCGGATGTCTCGCCAGGAATGCAAGGTTTGCTCAAAGAAACGGCCAATAGCCAATTGTTCACCGTCTTCGGCCAGCCAGACATCCTCGTCGTGCCGGCGGACGACGGCCAGGTGAAGGTCGAAATGAATGGCGTGTGCATTTACAATCCGCTCACTGGCGAGATTTCCGAATCGTCCAACAAGAAAGTCGCTGCATGGTTTTTGGATACGGATTACGACGGACGCTGCTTCTGCATCTCACAAGCGTTTTTTCCGGACAAGGATGCGTGGGCCAAGATCGCCAAAGCTCTCGGCACATCCGTGAGCGAAGGCGCGTTCGAGGCGTTCACCACATCTTGGCCGTTTAAGCCCGGCAAACACAACCGCATCGCGGTCAAAGTAATTGACCCGCGTGGTAACGAAGTGATGGCCATCCAAACCTTGAAATCCTAACGCTATGGCCCGCAAAACATCGCATACCGACGACTTGCCTGCTGATTTCATCCCTAAGCAGGCCGTCCCCGATCCGGTCATCAATTCCGCGTTCGTTGAGCCTCAATGGAATTGGTTCTACAAAGGCACAGTCCCCGAAAAACTACCAGGGCGGCGCAGAGCGCAGTATTTCTTCCAAACCAAAAAAACCGGCGCTCGTGATGCCGCTGATTTCTTCGCCGAGGAACAGAGTGACGACCTCCCGCTGGTAAATGCTCTGCGCGAGGACGTCCGACGCTGGCGCGATTCCGGCTACCGTGGTGCCACCCAAGTCACCAAAAATCTTTTCAAACACTGGCTCGCGCCCGGTCGCTCGCGCCGGCTGTTTTTTTGCCAACAGGAAGCAGTCGAAACCCTGATTTACGTCCTCGAACTCGCCGCCCCAAACCGGCTTACGGCTTCGGGCTTCAAAAACTTTGAAGTCAACGAGGCCAACTTCAATAAACTGTTTGCCGGGGAAATGCCCGACTTCGCCAAACTTTCGGAGGATTTCTTCCCCAGGTTGATTGACCCAGGCTTGCCCGACCAACTCGCATTGCGCCGTCTCGGCTGCAAAATGGCAACGGGCAGTGGCAAGACCACCGTCATGGCCATGCTCATCTCTTGGGCCTTTTGCAATCGCGGTGCCGCTCCCAACAGCACACAATTTCCAAGCGCAGTTGTTGTGTGTGCCCCCAATCTCACCGTCCGCAAGCGCCTCGACGTACTAAAACCCGACCACGAGGAAAACTATTTCAAATCCTTCGACCTCATCCCACCCGCCTACCGCGAATATCTCGCCAAGGGCCGTGTGTTGGTTACCAACTGGCATGTCTTCGCGCCCAAAAGCCCCAGCAGCGAAGGTGGAACAACATATAAAGTCGTGGACAAGGGAGACGAACCCGCCGACGCCTTCACCAAAGACCGCCTCGGTGAACTCGCCTCCCGCCTCCCGTTGCTGGTCCTCAATGACGAAGGACACCACTGCTGGCGACCAAAGAACATTTCGGACGCCGAACGAAAGGAAATTGAACGTGGCCTCTCGAAAGAAGAAATCGAAGCCCTCCGCAAAGACGAGGAAGAAGCCCGCGTCTGGCTTGTCGGCTTGGACAAAATCAACAACTGCGGTCTTCTCGGAAACGACCCCGATGGAAAGCCATTGCCCGGCATCCTCACCGCAATAGACCTTTCCGCTACCCCATTCTATCTCGGAAACAGCGGCCATCCCGAAGGCAGCCCGTTCCCCTGGCTCGTCTGCGACTTCGGCTTGATTGACGCTATCGAGTGCGGCATCACGAAAGTTCCGCGCCTGCCCGTAAAGGACGATGAAGGTCGCAAGGACGACGCTGGACGACCCGACCCCAAGTATTTCCGCCTCTGGAAAAATATCCGCGACAGCGCCAAACCCACCGAGAAAGTCAAAAACAGCATCAAGCCGGACGCTGTTTTCACCTATGCACAGGACGCACTCAACACACTAGCCGGCCAGTGGCTAACCCGTTACCGGCAGATTCTCGACAACGACCCGCAGGCCGTGCCGCCCGTGATGATCATCGTTTGCGACACCACCGAATCGTCGCAGATTTTCTTCGAGCGAATTTCCGGCCAGCGTGATGTTGAAGTCCCCGACCCCGCAACTGGCAAGCTGGTCAAGCAAACTATCTACAACCAAGACCCACTCCTTGCCGAACTCGCCAACACCGAAACCGAGGAAGTGACCATCCGCATTGATTCCAAGCGACTGGACCAACTCGATGTCGAGGGCGACGAAAGCAAGGATGATGCAACCAAACGCTTGCGGGAAATCATTGATACCGTCGGCAAACCCGGCAAATCCGGCTCGCGAATCCGCTGCGTCGTCTCCGTCTCAATGCTAACCGAAGGTTGGGACGCCAACACCGTCAGTCACATCCTCGGCGTTCGCGCCTTCGGTAGCCAACTGCTCTGCGAACAGGTCGTCGGTCGCGGCCTCCGCCGGCGCAGTTACCAGCCTGATCCCAAAACCGGCCTGCTACCGGCAGAATATGTTGATGTCTATGGTATCCCGTTCTCCCTCATTCCCTACAAAGGCCAGCCAAAGGAAACCGAAGGTCCTGACCCCGTTTACACTCCCATTTTCGCCTTGGACGAACGCTCCCAATTTGAGATTCGTTTCCCGCTCGTCGAAAGCTACGTCTATGACCTTCGCGGCTCCGGCATCACATGCGATGTTGCCAGCCTTGAGGAATATGATGCCTCGTCCAAATACGTCCCCACCGAAGTCTGGCTCACTCCCGTTCGCGGTGTCCAATCCACCTCTGTGGGTGTGGAGTCCGGCGATTACGTCAAACAAAATCGCGATGAGTTCTACAAAACCGTCCGTGAGCAAAAAGTCATCTTCCAACTTGCCCACCTCATCATGGAAGACCTCCTCAGCGGCGAAACCGGTAATGACAAAAAGGCTCAAATTACCGAAACCACCACCGCGCGCCATCACCTTTTCCCCGAACTGGTTGACATCGTAACCCGCTACGTCCGCACCCGCGTCAAATATAAACCCGGCACGGATGTCCGCGAACTTTGGCTCGAAATTCACCGCCGGGACATCATCAACCGTGTCCGGGACAACATTCTGCCGGCAGCCGCCGAGCAAGGGCGTCTGCTCCCTGTCCTCAATCGCTTCAGGCGAACTCTCTCCACCCAGGATGTCAATTTCCAGACCACCAAACCCACGGTCGAGCTAACCAAGAGCCATCTGAATCGTGCTCCAATTTTAAGCGGTTACGAACGCGCCGCCGTGGACGTGTTGGAAGAATCCGAAATCGTTGAGTTTTATTCTCCCAACGGCCGCAACATCGGCTTCACCATCCCCTACAAGCACGATGGCGAGGATAAAAATTACGAACCCGACTTCATCGTCCGACTACGCAACGGTGTAAATCTCGTGACGGAAATCAAAGGTGGTGGCGGAAAGATTTTTAACCCCGATGCTGTCCCAGCCAAGACCGCCGCCTCCAAAAAATGGTGTGAAGCCGTCAGCAACGTCGGCAGCTATGGTAAATGGGAATATGCCTTTTGCGATGCCAAAGACGGAGTTCATCTAAAACAGGTGGTGCGCGAAAAACTGGCCACTCACGGCCACGGACCCGTCGCCGTTCCCTACACCATTGTCGAACAAGGCAAGGGCAAACCCGGTCAGGACTGTGTCCCGGTGATTTCGCTCCGCACCATTTCCTCTCTCCCTAAATCCGAAATGGCCGACGACCTTTTCCAAGGAGCCAGCGGATGCGAACTTGCCACTTGGAGCGGTCACCCGCAATTCGGCTCTGATATGTTCGTCGCCAAAGTCTTTGGCGATGCCATGCACCCCACCATCCCCGCCGGCTCATACTGTTTATTCCGTCGCGTCAAACCCGGCTTTGAACCGAATGGCAAAATTGTGCTCATCCGAGACGCAGCAATCCACGACCCACACGCCGGTGGCATGTGGACAGTTCGGAGATGCGTTTATCTGAAAGGTCCAAACCCAGCCGAAGGTCAAATGCAGCATGTATTCGAGTTAAGAGCTGACAAGCCAAATTCTGAAACAATCCTCGTGAAGGTCAGCAAAGAGGACGAACTGGACGTTCGCGCAGAATTTATTACGATCATCCCACAACTGTAAACACGTTTTGAGTGCCTGAAATAATTTCCCATGTTCCTCTTCCTCGACACCGAAACCACTGGTCTCCCTACACGACGAGGTGCCCATTACACGGAGCTGGACGCCTGGCCTCGGATGGTTTCGGCTTGCTGGGCCTTCTACTCGCCAACGGGCAAGGAACTGCACTATGAATACCACATCATTCGTCCTGACAGCTTTACCATCCCCCACGACGTCACCCTGATCCACGGCATTACCACGGAGCGTGCCCTCCATGAGGGAATCCCATTAGCGACGGTGCTACAGAAACTGGCTACGGATATTGGAGAGCGCCGTCCCCAGCTTGCCGTGGCTCACAATATGGCCTTCGACCAGCCAGTCCTCCTCGCCGAATACCTACGAATTGGTCTGGCACAGCCGATGACATCACTTCGCTCCTTTTGCACCATGGTTAGCACGACCGAACTTGTCCGCCTGCCGCCATTTCGCTACGGCAAGCACAAGTGGCCCAAGCTCGCTGAGCTATACTACCATTTATTTGGGATGGACTTTCCCTCCGGTCATCATGCAGGCGCTGACGTTAAGGCGTGTGCGGCCTGTTTTTTTGAGCTCCAACGCCGCGGGCTCGCTCCCCGCCTTTCCTAAAAGTCGAGAGGAAAGAAAAAGAGGTCCTTAGTTTTTACACATTTTCCCCTCAACTCTCAAGAATCGCCTTCAATGCCACTCAATAATCCCGGGCAATTGGCACAGATTCAACACAGCGGGTATTGTTTTCGTCAATATCAGATCTAAATTCCCCAGCATAAAACACCACACCAATCACCCTCACCTCACTGGCCAATTCACAATTGACCCCCAAACTCTGGAGCAATTGATTTCTGGCCTGCAAATCCAAGCGACAGTGCAAAATCCGTCAACAGGGCCAACATTTGCAACTATTCCAACTAGCTCTCGGGATCGATTCTCTTAAGAATCTCATCAGTGTTTTTGGAAAGACTTACAGTCCACATGGAGTTTACAGGCACCCTGAGGCGTTTGGACCATCGCTGCATTATCTTTCCAGCCCGGTAGGACACTTTTTCTATGAGAATGTTTAGCAACGTTTTATAGCACTCTACCGTTTTGTCAGAGGGGATTATCGAGCTGATGCCAAACGTGATACCAGCAGGTGTGGCGAAGGCAAAGAGCAGTTCTTCAGGCTGTGTCGCCAAAGAAGAAGTTTGAAAGTTGAGGTCGGTGTGTGCAAAATGTTTGTCGCGCAAAGCGAGAATATGGTTGTGGTCATCTCGATACTGCTCAGGGACAATATCATCCGGCAGTCGAATTCCGAAGCCCTTACCGCGATCTCGCATCTGCTTAAACGGCTTAGCATAGTTCACGAAAAATGCCGTCCAGACGGTATTTTGGTAAGAGTCGGGATTCTGTAACTCGGCGGCGCGAGTCGAAAGATTGATTGCCGCATCCGCATATTTAAAGTGTATTTCAGCGGTCTTGTAACGCACGAAGTCAATACGTTCGGCTAGTGGCGCGGTGTGCATGGTAGTCCAGTAGTGTGATTGGCACCAACTTCAGTTGGTGCGAAACTTATAGTGGCCTCGGAAAGACAATGTGGCGAGAGAAATGTGGCCAGAGACTGCCGGGTTTAGGCGGCGGGTTGAGGCGATTCGTGTGATCTTGTTCAGCTTGAGTGACGAAAGTAGAACGATCTGAAAGAATATGTGCAACGCAACACGCGGGCAGATGGGCTGGCCATCTGGATTTTGCACCGATCGCGTTTATTTAATACTGTGCCAAGCTTTTGCTCATTGTTGTTTTGAGCCGGTTAATCAATTCAGGTGGGGATATGACCTGAGCGTGCGCGCCCCAACTCAGAAGCCAACGCTCGATTTCCTCAAAACCGCCAAGGACCAATGATAACTCAAGCCTGCCGCCTTTACGTTCGGTTATGCGCTGCGACGGATGCCAATGTCGTTCACGGATGAGTTGAGCTGCGAAACGGTCGAAAAGTATCTGTATCGTGTTTGGTTTTCCTCCAGAAAAAACACCAAAACTATTTTGCAGGTGTTTGATGGCAGAAAACTCTTTGGGCTTCACAAATGTGACGCTCGTCGTGTGAAGTGTTTTCATTCTTCCGGGAACGAACTTTTTAACCTCTTTGGACGTAAGGTCAAAAGCGAACAAGTACCACTGATGATCCACAGAGACCAATTCATATGGCTGTACCTGACGATGCTCGAATCGCGCGTTCTTTAAGCCGCGGTAATCAAAAGAAATTTCTCTACGTTGCCGGACAGCCATTACGAGTTGTTGCATCACACGCACGTCAACCGGATTGACTTCGATGCTTTTAAAAGAAATCGCGTTTTGAAGTTCTGACCATTGAAACGAGAGCTCATCGCTCAGACCAGCCGTAAATTTCTTGAACGTGTTTTGCAACTGTTTCTCATAAGGAGTTCCCACGTATTGTTCTAAAGCTTTCTCACCCACGAAGATTGCAAATAATTCCCCTTCCGTCAGCTTCAACAGCGGGAAATTGCTAACAGACGTCGAGAAATAGTAGCCGCGACGATGCGGGTTGAAATCGATTGGCAGATTCATGAAGTCCTTCATGAACTCGATGTCCCGATAAATGGTTTTTTTCGAGACTTCGATTTCTTTCGCGAGCGTGGTTCGATTTGGAAAATCGCCAGCCCGAATCCTTTCAAAGATTCTGTGGATACGGTGTAGTGTGACCCGATTCAGGTCGCGGTCCGTCCGCAAACTTTTTTGTGGCATGGCCCGTAGATGACCCACCCCTTCATGTATTGTCGAGCCATAAATGAACATCAATCAACATGTAGTCAAAAGAACAGGCGGTTGGGCCGTGGTTGGCGAAGGCAACAGCCGCGACACATCAGTCCACCCGACGCAGCACCATGCCATTGAGCGTGCCCGTGAAATCGCCCAAAACCAGCGGAGTGAAGTCGTCATTCACGGTGAGGATGGGCCAGTCGGCGCCGTCATTGGCGCTCTTACGGGCGGACATTTGGGAGCGTCAAGAAATCCCGACAAGTGAAGTAACGAATTATGAAAAACTACGAACGCCTTACATTTGACAGTTTCTGGCCGCTGGTCGGAAACCGCGATTTCTTTCAGCCAACCGATTCGGTGCGATTTTCAGACCTGCTCGGCTTTCACGTCTATGCCGATTTGCGGCTAAACCTCGATTTGGCCGCCGCCGAAGATACCCGGCAAGCGATGAGGTACGTCGACTTGCTGGAGGATTTCACTGCCATCTCCGACCGATGCGCCGGCCTGGTCGGTGCGCGCGTGTTGGAAGTGCAAGGTGAACGCATTCATTTCATATTACCTGCGCAGGATTCAATTGCAGAACTCGGCAAGCTGTTGCTGTTCTCATCGGCGCTGACACAAACCGTGTATCGAGAACTCAAGCCGGCAGCGGGGGATGATTGGCAAGGGTTCTCAATGGCAGCGGATCACGGCCCGATAGTGCTCATCCCGTCATCCTATGGCGGAGGCTCGCTTGTGTCTTTGGGAAATGCGGCAAATCAACCCGCGAAAAAACTTGGGCGTGGCGTAGTCTCAGGCCATTTGGCGCTTCCCAACAAGATTGGCGAAGCCCTTCCGGGAGCGAAGCCATCTGGTGATTGGGTTCAGTTGGATGTCAACACACCGATAGCAGTGACCAAGGCGTTCTTTGATGACAATCTGACAGCCGGCATGCGTCAGGCGGCACGGGTTGTCTTGGAGGAACGCACGCGTCGCAGCAAACGTGATTTTGCCAACGCAATGTTCGAGGGTATTTCATTTTCAACCACACCGCTGAAAATACGCGGGATGTGCTTGCGAGCGGACTTGGATGGCTTCTCCAAAGCAGTCGAAGATGCTTTCAAAAACCATAAGGTCCTGGAGCTTGTTCGGCAGTTTACAGACATCATGCAGTATCCGCTGGAATTCACCGAGAAACTCGGAAGAAATCGCATTGAACTGCCGTGGGCTGGCGATTGCTGCACCATAATGATCCAACCTCGTTTCGGCGAAACAGTGGAGGAAATGCGAGCCACCTTGCCGGTGGAAGCTGGGCGCTGCTGGCACGGGATTGCATACGAAAACGGCGGTAGCAAAAGGTGGAGTTCATCCCTCGGCGCTGCGAAGTGGGCGATTGGTCTTGCGTGCGGCGACCGCGATGAAGGTGGTGATGGCAATGCGATTGTCACGGAGTTCCCCGCCGCCGGACGTTCATTTCGCGTCATTGTTGGCTGGTGCGCGCGGCGGGCGAAGGACGCCCAGGAAACCAGTGGTATCAAGGGCGATGATGTGGTTTTGCCAACCGTTGATTACCAGAACTTGGAAGAAATCTTCAAGCCCCTGTTTGAACTCGTGGGCTCGAATTACCGTTACTCGAATTATGCCAAGCTCAAGCAGGCAGGAAAGTCCGTTAGAAAGCCCCTCGCCACTTCAACCACCAAACACGTCTTTGGGATCAGCACCGCTCTCCCCGCCCCAAGACCCTATTGGCGATGAAATCGAGCGCTGCTTTCGGCAGAGTGATTTGTTGTCATTTGCAACCCTTTTGGATGCCGGGTTGGAAGGATGTCACGGAATCAATCTGGATAGAGGCGCGATGTGGGCTGCCGTTTCAGGAGTTCTGAACCTGTCGCACGATGAGATCAGGACCAACAAAAGAGCACAATGCAAGTTTGAGCTTTTGCCAGAGTGGAAGACCAAACCGCCTGTTGTTCACTGTCGTGAGCCGTGGGTTCGTGCTGATTGGGATTGGCACGCCGGAACTGGAGGCGTGCTTTGTTACATCTTGGATGAACAGTGGAAAGACCTTGTTGGAACGGTTATGACGCAGGAGGGAAATGTTGCTGCGGCCCGTTACGCGGCCATCCTTTGTCTGCGCAATGTGTGTTGGCTTTTGTATCGGCATTACATCGGCAACATAACCAAAATGACTATGTGGCCGAGGGACTGGCCGGCATGGCCGCACGGAGAACCAGCTCGTAGAGAATACTTTCGTAACAAAAACATGCAGAAGCAAAATGAGTGAATTTGAGGAAAAACTAACAAGAAGCATCGAACTGGCGAAGACGGGGTTTGAGAACGCACAAGCAAGGATTGGTGCAATTGACACCAAAGTCGGGGTCGCTGTGGGTCTTCTAATTGTGTTGCTGCCAGCTCCGCTTGCAATGGTTGGTTGGCTGATCGGATTGGAGAAAAGCGCTTCCAGTAATATCTTCGTTGCTTGTTCCCGATGCTGGTTCCTAAGCTTCGTAGTTGGATTTTTTCTTCTATGCGGAATATTCTGCGCGTTTGCGGCACTCTTGCGTGGTATTTCATGCCTCACCCCACGAGGTCCAAAGGGATATGGAAAGTGCCTTCCGTTTCAGGAAGACTGGCGACCGAATTTCCTTTTCCCACTACACAAACCCGACAGGGCTAAACAGTTTTGTGAGCATATTCGAAAACTTCAGGAGGGCGTGGATTTACAATTTGTCGCGAATGAATATGATCACCAGTTACAGCAACTCGGCTGCATTCTGCATGCAAAATTCGTCGCGATGAATAACTGCTTTTGGTGGTTGAACGTATGCCTAGCGTCCTACGGGATAGCTGTTCTCACCGCCACAATCATCGGGCTTTTTGCGATTTTCTACGCAGCTACACCGTAATCGTCGATTACGCGCAAGCACCCGTCCAGTGCATCCAGATCATCACCATCGCCGCTGTATCCAGTTTGCAATAGTTAAGCAAAAGTTTTTTTTGGGCTGTGCGAAATGAATCGTCCGCTCGCCGCAGGCCATACATCATTTCTTGGTAGGTGCGTATCGCACCTGTTCCTTCCCGAACCGCCTCCGCTTCTTCTTCACTTTCCTCGTCACCAAACGGCAGCGGCTCAAGCGTATTGTAGGGCTCAAGAATTTGTCCATCCACTTCCCGTAGGTATTGCACGAACCACGGGTGACACCGTATTTTCGCGTTTTGAAACCAAACTGCCGGGAGAACATGCTTGATGGAAAGACTGCCGCCCATCCGAGGGTGGAAGTAGTGTTCTTTGGCAAGGTTGCAGAGATCAACCAGTGGTCCGTGATCAGCCACCATCGCATCCAGCCATTCGGCTAGCGCGTGATCTTGTTGACGGTATTGAATCATCTGTCTGCGCACGTCTTTTAGTGCTGACCGCTCAAAGGGCGACCACACGAAAATCGTTCCATTGCCGTTGATGACCTTTTGAAGTGAACGGGCAAATTCAAAATTCGGGTAAGCCTCATCGACGTTAATCCATTCTTGGTGGACAAGATTTGCCCCGTGCGTCGGAATCGTGTGGCAACTCCACTGAAAGGCGACCTGTTCGTAGGGACGCATTCCCGCGTGATACGGCACGGCCATCCGGGAAGCCTCGAAGTCGATAAAATGAAGCGGGTATTTGCAGCTTTCGAGAATCTTTGGCAGCTCTGGACTCATGAACTCCTGGTTCTTCAAAGTCCACTCCAACTGGATGGCTTGGCGCTCTCCGACCTTCCCTCGGAGATCGTTCTTGGAAATGTCACGAACACCACACCGGCCTTGTTCAACCATGCTTGCGGCGACCTGTCCCTTCAGCCCAAGCACATCAACTCGATAAAAATCGAGCAGATGCGGTGAGGGGTCGGCCAATTTCCCCCAGCACTCCCGGAAGCCCTGTTTTCCTGCGGTTGCCACATCCTCCAAGCGGTATTCACATTTTTTACATTTCACTCCCAAGCTGGGTCGAATTCGTTCGGGCTTTTCTCCGGTCAACGATGCGGCAAACGCTGTTGCTGCCTGCCTGACTTCGGGCAGCAACTCGTCCACCTCCTGCGTTACGTCAATTACCTGGACGAACGGTTGTTTCCGCAACGCCCCGATGTCGCCGGTGAAAGTAACCTGTGGCCGGCTGAAAACTCGCACGCCCGGTTTCTTTTCTCGCGGCATAATCTGAAACTTGTCAAAACTCGTCTCGACTCCACACCCCTTACTTTTGTCCACAAGGCAAAGGCACGGTGTCACCAGTGCATCTGGGAAAACGCCGCGAAGGATGTGCGTCTGGAAAGTCACGTCTTCCAAGTAAGGACGCCATTTCGATAAAATGTCACCTCGCGCCCCTCGAAACGGAGAAAGTCCATCCGTTTCAGAGTCAAAACTCTTGGCCTTAACTTCAATTAGACGAAATCGGTTGCCGCGCTTTTCAAGAATATCAACCCTCGCCAAGAGCTGTCCAAACAGCAGCGTGGCCTCAAAGAGCGTGACCGTATCGTTTTTCAAAGCCTGGCTGGTCAACTCAACCGCAGCTTCATTGGAATCGAACTCGATCTCCCTGCCTTCGGGAAAAAGCAGTTTGGCAATCGTCTCGACCATGTAGCCGCCATCCGCGAGGAATTCCAAGTAAGGGTCGTCATCCTGTTTAGAGGGATAGCGCAGCTTCTTGTAATAAAGCTTCGTGCCGCAAGTACGCGCAACTTTGAAGTCGGATTTCGACAGGTGCATGGCTTGACTTCCAACAATATGAACTTTATCGAATTTTCTGATAACGGACAAGAAAAGAAAGCTCGCCCGTGACCAACGTGCCCTTTGCTTCACTTCACGAACTGCCGGTCGGCCCTACCCCTCTCGACCAGCCCGTTCCGCTCCCGCTCCGATCGCGCTCGTCGCGAGCGATATTTGCAGAATACCGCAAGAGCGGCGGGCTTAACCAGGACTACCAATGTCCAACCAGTCTGCTAAATTGAAGTCATGTGCGGACGATATACCGGAACCAAAGATTTATCGGAATTGGCTAAACGGATTCCATTTCTTTCAGTCGGGTATTTCTTTGCACCCCGTTACAATATCGCCCCAACCCAATCTGCACCGGTCATCAGCTTCCAAAACAATCAACTGCAATTAAAAATGATGCGCTGGGGTTTGATTCCGAAATGGGCAAAAGATGAATCGATTGGCAGCAGATTGATCAATGCGAGGAGAGAGGGTTTGGAGGAAAAACCGAGCTTCAAAACTGCTCTGAAAGAACGGCGCTGTCTAATCCCGGCTGACAGTTTTTATGAATGGAAAGATGTGAGGGGCAAAAAGCAGCCGTATCGCATCATGTTCAAGTCCGGTGAAATCTTTTGTTTTGCTGGAGTGTGGGAGAGGTGGGTGAAACCTAAACGAACGGATGACTTTTTTGTAAACGATATTGATGAGGAACCCAATCCTGACCAAATAATCGACAGCTTCACAATCATCACGACCAAAGCCAATTCCACGATTCAACCGTTACATGATCGGATGCCTTTAATCGTTGAGCCGGAACATTACGATTGGTGGCTGGATTCAAGACCTGGCCATGAAATGTATAAATCAGTGCTGGATCATCCTCGCGAAGAACCGATGAAAATTTATCCAGTCAGTCCGAGGGTGAATAATGCTCGGGTTGATTCGTCTGATTGTATTAAGCCTTATCGGATATCCTGACCGAAATTCCTTAACGCCTCTGCTATTCTTGATTAAACTGCCTGCATGAAAACGATTCTGCTCGCCCTTTTTTTAGCCGTCTCAATCCAAGCAGCCGACATCCAGGTATTTTTTTCTCCCAAAGGCGGTTGCACAGAAGCCGTGGTCAGCAATCTTAACAAGGCAACGAATAATGTGCTGGTCCAGGCGTATTCCTTCACCTCAGCACCCATTGCTAAAGCTCTGGTCGATGCAGAAAAGCGGGGAGTGAAAGTGCAGGTCATTCTCGATAAATCACAAAGGACAGAAAAATATTCGTCAGCCGATTTTGTTCAGCACGCCGGCATTCCAACCTACATTGACGCTAAACACGCCATCGCTCACAACAAAATCATGATCATCGACGGCAAAACGATTCTGACCGGCTCGTTCAATTTCACGAAGGCAGCAGAGGAGAAAAACGCTGAGAATTTGCTGGTGATTCAGGATCAAGCGCTGGCATCAAAATACACGGTTAATTGGCAAGCTCATTTGCAGCATTCGGAACCGTATTTAGGTAAGTGAATTGATATGTCGAAGCAGATCAAACCACTTCATCCGTTTCTGGCGCGGTTTGGAAGGAGGAGAACAAAAAAAAGGCAAACATCCGTTTAGCGGTGTGGAGCAAAACAGCCAAGTCTGGTGTCTTGTCTGCTTGTGGCATCAAGCTCCGATTTCACCGAAGAAACCGCGACCGAAATTGCCCTTTAGCCGTCATTGCCTGCTGAACGCCCTTCACTTTCAACATCGCCAGTGCCAACGCGCGCATCCCTTCGTCCGGAATCTTGGTGGGCAGCAGTTGCGAAAACCGGCCTTGGATGTTTTTCAGTTCCGAGCCGGTAGATTCGCCAAAGCCGAAGAACTTATGATTGTCGCTGCGGATGATGGGCAGCAGTTTCTGTTTCTGGCCTGCAGCGATTGACTCGCCCATGAGAACCACGACCTCGCGCCGGTCGAACGCTTCGGACGGCGGTTCGGTCATGTCGAACTTCTCGCCGGGCTTGGCCGTTTTCACCCACGCTTCCAGCGCCATGACCGCGACGGTCGCGCCACAGGCGACGGCCATCAATTTCGATTGGGTGGCAAAATCGTCCTTGGCCTTCTCATCAGCCAGGTTTTGGGGCATGAGCATGACCTGCTTGCCGTCGCTGCCAATCAGGAACAGGGTGGGCGGCAGGTTTCCGGTGCTCCGCATGCAATATTCGGCGTAGTGCCGGGCATTGGCCAGCAGGTCGTCCAGCGTCTTCGGATTCAGGTTCGGCGACATCTGGCCTGACATTAAACAAACCGCCGGATCGTCCAAGTCAATAAACGGCCATTCCTCCGAGAGTGTGCCGTATTAGCCGCAGACCGGCCAATTTGCCGAAA
>Ga0208355_1000270_pt1 | contig 24587 bp, 24 predicted proteins | sample NGESurdeep072012_6_FD_184458 | JGI IMG/M metagenome (GOLD analysis project Ga0208355, IMG submission 184458) | Arctic peat soil microbial communities from Barrow, Alaska - NGEE Surface sample 210-3 deep-072012 (SPAdes) | ecosystem: Environmental > Terrestrial > Soil > Wetlands > Peat ... | reverse complement strand
CGGCTCGACCCTCACCAGCTACGTGTACGACAACTCGCCGGCGGGCGAAGGGGCTGCGCCGCAGAAGGCCTATGCGGCGGCGTTCGTGCTGCTCGTGCTCGTGCTCGGCCTCAACCTGCTCGTCGACAGGATCGGGCGCTCCCAGGCGGACTCGATCGGGCTGACCGCCGCCGGGGCAATCGTTTGAGCTCGCCGCCGCGGATCGCCGCCGCGGATCGCCGCCGCGGATCGGCGCCGCGGGCCCCCGACTTTACAAGCGAGGGAAATATCGCTAACCTCATCGGTCCGATGGAGAAAGTGGCCGACAAGCCCGATGGGGAATATGCCCGGTGAGCCCTGACGAGATGCTGCTCGATCCCCTGAGCCTGGTCATGGGAACGCACGACGACCTTCCACGGCGCGAGCCGAACGCGGCGCCGGCGCTGTCGCCGCCCCTTCCGTCCGCGCCGTTCGTTCCGCCCGTGCGCACGATCGTGCTCGACCGCGCGCCGGTGCCGGTCGCGCCGCCCCAGGAGCGCGAAGCGCTCAGGGCCTCCAGCTCGACGGGGGCCGAGCGCCTGCGCCTGGAGGAAGTGAGCATCGCCTACGGCGTCAAGCAGGCCGTCAAGTCTGTCTCCCTGTCGATCCACCAGGGGGAGGTGCTCGCCCTGATCGGACCATCGGGGTGCGGCAAGACTACTCTGCTGCGGACGCTCAACCGCTTGACAGAGCTGACGCCGAGCGCGTCGCGCGCGGGGCGCATCATGCTCGACGGCGAGGACATCCACGAGCTCGCCGACACGACGCTGCGAGCGAGGGTGGCGATGGTCTTCCAGCAGCCCAATCCGTTCCCGATGTCGATCTTCGACAACGTCGCCTTCGCCCTGCGTGAACAGTCGCGCAAGCGCCCGCGCAAGCACGAGCTGGAGCCACTGGTCATCGACGCGCTGAAGCGCGCCGGCCTCTACGAGGAGGTCCGCGACGATCTCGACCGCCCCGCGCTGCGTCTCTCCGGCGGCCAGCAGCAGCGCCTGTGCATCGCCCGCGCGATCGCGCCGCGACCCGAGGTGCTGTTGATGGACGAGCCCTGCAGCGCCCTCGACCCGATCTCGACGAACACGATCGAGAAGCTGATCGGCGAGCTGCGCCGCGAGCTGGCGGTGGTCGTCGTCACACACAACCTCGCCCAGGCGCACCGCGTGGCCGACAAGGTCGCATTCATGTACCTGGGCGACCTGGTCGAGTATGGAAGCACCTCCCAGGTCTTCGACGAACCGCGCGCGACCCGCACCCGCGACTACGTCAGCGGAGCGTTCGGATGACGATGTGCAACGCCCCTGCGCCCTCGTGTGGCGCGGGGCTGTGAGGCGGGCGCTAGTGGTGGCCGGCTGCGGACTTCTGAGCATGACCTCATCCGCGTGCCAGAGCACCGAGCAGGAAAGCGCGAAGATCGGCCGCGAGAGCCAGCATCAGGCGGCCGGCCCGGGCGCGCTGAAGCTCGGCGCGGCCAGCCACAGCGTGCGCGTCTCCGACGTCACGCTGCTGAGCAGCGGCGGGCGGCTGGCGGTGGCGGCGAGGCTCACCAACACCTCCGCGCGTCCCCAGACCGATGTGCCTCTGCTCGTGAGCGTGACCGGCAAGGACGGCAAGATCCTCTACAGCAATGAGACGGGCGGCGTGGAAGCCTCGCTGCAGCGGATCGCGCTGCTGCGCCCCCACCAGAGCGCGTGGTGGGTCGACGACCAGCTGCTCACCTCGGGGAGAGCACTGGCCGTCGAGCTGCGTGTCGGCACAGGGTCAAAGCCGCGCTCGAGCGCCTTCCCGGCGATCGGCACCACCGCGATGCGGACCGCCCAGCAGTCCGGCGTCAGCACTCTCAGCGCAAGCCTCGTCAACCACTCGAGCCGCGGAGACGGCAAGGTGCCCGTCTTCGGCGTGGCGCTGCGCGCGGGACGGGTCGTGGCGGCCGGGCGCGCCGTCGTCGGAGCGCTGCCTGCGCACCAGGGTGCGTCGGTCCCCTTCCAGATGGTGCTCGTCGGCAACCCGGCTGGGGCCACGCTCGAGCTGACGGCCGTGCCGAGTGCCTGATGAGCCAGTTGTGAGGAACGCGAGCCTGATGCCAGTCCCATCCGAGCAGGCCGAGGCCACGTGCGCCAATTGCGGGGCGGCGCTCGTCGCCGACCAGCGCTACTGCCTGGCCTGCGGGCAGCCGTGCTCGCCGGTGCGCCTGGCCTTCCTCGACGTGCTCCAGGATCAGCCGGGACGCGGCCAGCAGGGCTGGGCGTCCCCGAGCACGATCGAGATGAGCCCCGCCGGCTACGTGCCCGTGTTCGAGCAGGGCACGGGCGGCTGGCTGCGCCGCTACTCTGGGCTGCTCGGGCTGTTCGCGGTGCTGCTCATGTGCCTGCTCGTCGGTCTCCTGGTCGGGCACTGGGTGACGCAGGGCAACAGGACCCCCGGCAGGCAGGTCGTGGAAATCAAGGGGCTGGCCGGCATCCCCGCCGCTGCGGCGGCAGCGAGCACGACGAGCGCGACGCCGCCAGCGAGCGAAGCCTCGGCGGCGAGCAAGACCAGCGCCAAGGCAGAAGCCGAAGAATCCAAGGAAGCGGTCAAGGAAACCAAGGCCGAAAAGGCGCCGCCCCCGAAACCGGTGACGGTCACGCCGACGAAATTGAAGAAACTGACGAAGACGACCGGCAAACAGCACCAGGAAGAAATCAACGCGCTCGGCGCTCAGCCGATCGAAACGGGCTGAGGCGGCGACATCGCGTGAGCTCGCTCAACGGCAACTCCCCAGCGCACGCCCCCGCGCCCGGACACCGCCAGCCGGCAGCCGGCGCGCTCGTGCCGGTCGGCGGCCTGGCGGTCGGGGATCCCTCCAAGCACAGCGGCTCGATGGCCGAGCTGCGCCGCCGCCGCACGGAGCTCGCCGAACGCGTGGCCGAGCTCACCTGGGATCTCGGCGGGCTCACCTATGAGATGGCCGTTCGCGACCACTACCGCCTGGATGTCCTCGCGCGCCGCGCCGCCGAGCTGCAGGCCGCCGACGCGCAGCTGGGCGAGGTTCAGCGCCTGCTGGCGAGCGCCGAGGCCGGGGTCCACGGCCAGTGTCGCTCGTGCGGCGCCGTACACAGCCGCGGAGCAGCGTTCTGCTGGCACTGCGGTGCGCCCCTGATCGAAGAGGCCCGTCCGTCGCTGCTGGCGCAGTCCGAGCGCTCCGTCTGAGCCGGGCAACGATCGTCCGCGCCCGTCGCTGCCGTCGCGCTCGTGGCATAGCGTCTGGCGAGTGAGCGGGGATTCGCCTCTCCGGCCGGTCGTTGCGGCGCTGGGCCGCGATCGTGATCGGCACCCTGCTGGGCGCGGCTGTGCCGGTGGGATCCGCCTGGAGCGCCTCGGCTCCCCCTCCGCGCGAGTACGGCTGCCCGCTGTTCCCGGCGAGCAACTCGCTCAACCAGGACATCTCCCATGCCCCGGCCGATCCGAGCTCGGCCCGCTACATCGCCAGCATCGGCCTGGGCGGACATCTGCATCCGGATTTCGGGACCAACCCGAGCTACGGCATCCCCTACACGGTGGTGGGCGCGCACCAGCCCAAGGTGCCGATCGTGTTCAGCGAATTCGGCGAAGAATCGGAGCCCGGGCCATACCCGATACCGGCGAGCGCCCCCGTGGAGGGCGCGGCGGAAGCGGGCGACCGGCACGTGCTGGTGCTGCAGCGCGGCAGCTGCAGGGTGTACGAGCTGTATTCCGCGCGCCGGCGCGGATCCGGCTGGGAAGCGGGGTCGGGTGCGGTCTTCAACCTGCGCAGCAACGCCCTGCGCCCCGAAGGATGGACCTCCGCGGACGCGGCCGGCCTGCCGATCCTGCCGCTGCTCGTCCGCTATCCGGAGGTCCGCGCCGGGCACATCGAACACGCGCTGCGCGTGACCGTGCAGCGCACCCAGCGCGGCTACATCCACCCGGCGACCCACTTCGCCTCCAGCAGCTCCGATCCCAGCCTGCCGCCGATGGGACTGCGCCTGCGCCTGAAGGCGGGCTACAGCCTGGCCGGCTTTCACGGCGAGTCGCTGGTGATCCTGCGCGCGCTCAAGCGCTACGGGCTGATCGTGGCCGACAACGGCTCCTCGTGGTACATCACGGGCGCCCCCGACCCGCGCTGGAAGGACGAAGACCTCGAACAGATCAAGCGCGTCCCCGGATCGGCGTTCGAAGCGGTCCGCAGCGGCGCGATTCGCCACCGCGGCTGACGCGGCGGTGCGACAGCCGGGCGTTCGGGCGCTAAGCCTGGTGCGTGGGCTCTGCCGGAGCCTGCTGCGGCGCCGGCACGGCGGTGGGCACCGGTGCGGCGGCGGGCGCCTGCGTGGCGGGCTGCGCGGGCGCCGGAGGCTGCTGCTGCGCGGCCTGGGTCAGCGTCGGCTTGCTCTCGCCGCTGATCGAGTCCTTGAACTCGCGCATGCCGCTGCCGAGCGAGCGACCGATCTCCGGCAACCGCTTGGCGCCGAACACCAGCAGCAGGATCACGACCAGAAAGGCGATGTGAAGGGGGTTGTCCAGTCCCATGGGCTGCACCCAGTCTAGCTGCGCAGCGCCCTGTGTGCCAGTTGTGCGGCCACGAGCACCATCAGGCCCGCGAAAGCGTCGCGCAGGAAGGCCCCGGACAGGGCGTTTGCGAGCGCCACGCCGGCGGCTGCGCCCGCCACGGAGAGCAGGCCCAGCAGCAGCGCGTCGGCGCGGCGCACGTTGCCGTAGCGGTCCTGGCGGTAGGTCCCCAGGATGGCCACGGGGACGATCGCCAGCAGCGAGGTGGCCTCGGCCTGGTGCTGGCCGAGGCCGAGGAAGAACACCAGGCCCGGCACGAACAGCACGCCGCCGCCCACCCCGAGCAGCCCGGCCACGATCCCGGCGGCCAGGCCGATGGCCAGCGCGCCGATCACCTGAGCACCAGCTCGACAGCGCTCGCCACCAGCACGGCGGCGAACAGCAGCGAGATCGAGCGTCCCTGCATGCGCTGTTGCAGCCACGTCCCGATCAGCACTCCGCCGAGCGCAGGCAGGCCGACGAGCGCCGCGTCGAGCAGGCGCACGTTGCCGTAAAGCCCCTGGACGGAGGCGGCGAACGTGGCGATGAAGACGATCGCGGCCAGCGACGTGGCGGTTGCGCGGCGCTCGTCATAGCCCAGCCACAGCACCAGCAGCGGCACGATCACGCTGCCGCCTCCGACGCCGAACAGGCCGCTGAACAGGCCCGCCAGCGTGCCGATCGCCACCAGCTTCAGGGTGCGGTTGGGTGAGGCGTCAGCGACCACGCGCACGAGCGTACGGGCCGGCCACCATGCGCGCCATACTAGACCCGTGTCCCCCGCTGCAACGCTCGTGGAGGCGCTGGAGCCGATCCGCTCCGACCCCGCTCACGCCGCCATCCTGCTGGACATCGACGGCACGCTGGCGCCGATCGTGCGCCACGCGGCGGACGCGCACGTACCCGAGGCCACGCGCACGCTGCTGATCGAGATCGCCAAGCGCTACCGCGTGGTCGGCTGCGTCAGCGGGCGCCCCGCGAGCACCGCACGCCAGATCGTGGCGATCGGGACGATCGCCTACGTGGGCAACCACGGCGGCGAACTCCTGCGCCCCGGCTCCACCCGGCCGGAGGTCGATGAGGACCTGGCTGCCGGGATGGCCCGCGTGCGGGACTTCGCGGCGCGTGTCTACACCGGCGAGCACCAGCGCCTGCGGGTGCGCAGCGAGGACAAGGGCTCGATCGCGGCCTTCCACTGGCGCGGCGCGCCCGACGAGGATGCGGCCGCCGAGGCGGTTCGGAAGATCGCCCGGAGCGCGCAGGAGGCGGGGCTGGCGGTCCACTGGGGCCGCAAGGTGCTCGAGGTCCGCCCCCCGGTGGCTCTGGACAAGGGGCTCGGCATCGCTGCGCTGCTGCACGGCGGGACGGCGACGGCGGCGGTCTACGTCGGCGACGACACCACCGACCTCGACGCCTTCCGCGGGCTGCGCGAGCTGGTGGCCTCAGGTGAGCTGGCCAGGGCTGTGTGCGTGGCAGTCAGCTCCGACGAAGCGCCCCCCGAGCTGGCGCGCGAGGCCGACCTGATCGTCGAGGGGCCGGGTGGCGTGCGCGGGCTGCTCGAGGCGCTGCTGTAGCGACGTGCGCTTCGTTGACTTCCTCAGGACCACCGTGCTGCTGAGCGCCGGCGCGGCCACCGCTCTGGCGATGGTCACGGTGCTCGCCACGTCCGCCGGCTCGCAGTCCAACAGCTATCTGGTGCCGATCGCGGTGGGCTGGTGGCTGGTGGCGGCCGTGTTCGGCATGCGCCTGGGCAGGCGCGCGCAGACGAGCCCGCCGATCGCTCGACTGCTGGCGGGCGCGCGTGTGAGCACGAGCCTGCCCGAGCACCATCCCAGCGCGATTCTGCTCGACCGGCTGTGGCCGCTGCTGCTGTTCACGCTGCTCTCCGGCGGATTGGCGTTCCTGGCTCCGCAGATCCCCGGCATCGCCACCGGCTTCGCGCTGATCTGGGCGCTCGCGTGGCGCCGCCAGGACGCGGCGGTGGCGGCGATCGAGGAGCGCGACGGAGCGGCCTTCTACGTCCAGCGCACCTCGCCCGTGCGGCCCATGTCGCTGGTGCGCACCCCCGGCTTCTCCGCGTCGCGTCCCGAGCACGCAAACGGCGCCGTGACCTGAGATGCACCCGGCTCGGGGCGGGCCGGCCCCAATCGACGTGCTGATCGTCTCGCTGGGCTCCACCCAGGGTCTGCGCACTGCCGATGAGCAGCTTCGGGACTCGTTGCGGCGCGCCGGCGCCAGGGTGGCCATCGCCCGTGCGCTCCCGCCCGCGCGCAGGCGCACGCTGATGCTCACAGACCTCGGCTGGGCGCGCGCGGCGCGCGCTGCGGCCGGGCACATGCTCGCGCAGCTGCGCGACTCCCCTCCCCGGGCGATCGTCTACTCCAGCACCACGGCCGCGCTGTTGTGGCCGCGGCCGGGGGCGATCCGCTTCGACGCCCCCGCCGCCGGCAACCGGCCGGGCCGCCACGGGCTGTGGCAGCGCCCACTCGAGCGCCGCCGTCTCGGCCAGGCACCGCTGCTGCTGCCCTGGAGCGAGGGCGGGCTGGGCGAGGCGTCATCGGCGCTCACACGCGCGGGCGGGGCGCTGGTCCTGCCGGTCGCCGTGGAGCCCTCCGGGCCGTCTGGGCGCGAGCGGGACATCGCGGCGATCACCTACGCGGCCAACCCGTCCAAGAAGGGGCTGGATCGTGTCCTGCAGGCGTGGCGGGCGGTGTGCGCGCACGGGGGCGTGGAGGGAGAGCTGCTGGTGGCCGGAGCGGGCGCGGATGAGCTCGAGCAGGCCGGCCTCGCGGCCGGCGGGGCGGGCGTGCGTGTGGTCGGCCATCTGGCCCGCGCGGAGTACCGCGCGCTGCTGCGCCGCTCCCGCGTGTTCGTGTGCGCACCGCGGCGCGAGGACTACGGCATCGCCCAGCTGGAGGCCCTGGCGGACGGCTGCCAGCTCGTCACCACGGCTGCCCCCGGTCCGTATGCCGCGCTGCCGATCGCGCGGGAGCTCGATCCGCGTCTGGTCGGCGAGGACCTCGCGGCAGCGCTGCGGGTTGCCCTGGATCAACCCGTCCCCGACTACGCCGCCCGCGCTCGGGCGGCGCTGGCGCCGTTCGGCGGCGAGGCGATCGACGGGCTGGTGGCCCGCGAGCTACTTCCGCGCCTGCTGGCGTAGCGCTCGAAGCTCGGGCCATGAGCGCGTGTTGGCGACGTGCTCCTTCGTCAGCCAGGCGCGGCGCGCGGTGGCCACCCCCCAGCGCATGTTCGCCAGCGTGCTCGTGCGGTGGGCGTCGGAGTCGATCACCAGCAACACGCCCGCGCGCGCGGCGGCGCGGGCGTGGATGTCGGACAGATCGCGCCGGTCGGGGTTGGCGTTGATCTCCAGCATCGTGCCCGTCCGGGCTGCGGCGGCGAACACGGCGTCGAGGTCGATGGCATAGGGGGCGCGCCGCTGGATCAACCTGCCCGTCGGGTGGCCGATGGCGCCGACGAGGGGGTGCTCGATCGCGGCGATCATCCGCCCGGTCATGGCCTGCTCGTCCATGGCGAAGGACGTGTGGACGCTGGCGATCACCCAGTCGAGCTGCTCCAGCAGCGCGTCCTCGTAGTCGAGCGAGCCGTCCGGCAGGATGTTGACCTCGCTGCCCGCCAGCAGCTCGATCCCCTCCAGGCGCTCGTTGGCCGCGCGCACAAGCTCGATCTGGCGGCGCAGCTGCTCGGGCGAGACGTCGTTGCCGAACCCGTGGCTGGCGGAGTGATCGGTGATCGCCAGGTATTCATAGCCGCGCTCGCGCGCCGCGGTGCCCATCTCATCGATCGTGTTGTGCCCGTCCGAGGCCACCGTGTGGCTGTGCAGCTCGCCACAGATGTCCTGGAGCGTGAGGAGCTCTGGCAGCTCGCCGTCGCGGGCTGCCTCCAGCTCACCGCGGTTCTCGCGCAGCTCCGGCTCGATGTAGCTCATGCCCAGGCGCTGGTAGACCTCCTGCTCGGTGGCATGGGTCTCGGTGGTGGCAGTGGCGTCGTCCAGGATCCCGTACTCGGAGACGTGCAGGCCGCGGCGCACGGCCGCTTCGCGCAGCGCCGCGTTGTGGGCTCCCGAGCCCGTGAAGTGCTGGAGCAGGTTGCCGAGCTGCTCGGGCCGCGCGATCCGCAGGTCCACTGCGATGCCAGAGTGCGTGCGCGCCCGTGCGCCCGCCCTGCCGGCCGAGGTGACGCGCTCGATCTGCTCGAGCTTGCCCAGGCTCTCGGCCAGCGTGCTCGGCCGGGTGGTGGTGGCGATCAGGTCGAGGTCCTTGACGCTGTCGGTGAGCCGGCGGGCCGATCCGGCAAGCTGCACGTGGGTGCCCGCTCCGCCCAGGCGCGCCAGCCCGGCGGCCAGCGCCTCGCCGATCTCGACCGCCCTGGCCAGCAGGACGCGGGGAGCGGCGCGGGGGTCGGGCTGGGACTCCATCTCCTCCAGTGACGCCAGCACGCTCGCCTCGAGCTTGGCGCCCAGTCCGCGCACGGTGCGCAGGCGCTCGCCCTGCGCGGCCGCGCGCAGCGCCTGCGGCGAATCGATTCCCAGCTCAGAGTGCAGGAGCCGCGCGCGCTTGGGACCCAGGCCGGGCAGGTGGGTGATCGCGATCAGCCCCGGCGGGAACTTCGCCCGCAGCCTCTCGGTCGAGGGGATCGAGCCGGTCTCCGCCAGCGTCAGGATCTTCTCCTGGAGCGTCTTGCCGATGCCCGGGAGCTCCACCGCACGGCCCTGGCGGGCCAGCGCGGCGACCGACACGGAGGCCTCGCGCACCGCCTTGGCGGCGCCGCGGTAGGCCAGCACGCGGTGGACGATCGCGCCGTCCAGCTCGTACAGATCGCCCAGCTCCTCGAGCGCTTCGGCGATCGCGGTGTTCGACAGCTCGGGCTCGGCCACGGCCACCAGGGTAGGGCGCGATCGCGCCCCGCGCCGCGTGACCGCGCCGCGAATGCTGCCCACGGTCTAGGGTACGCCGACCCATGTCCGGCGAGCCCTGGCTGATACTGCCGACCTACAACGAGGCGGAGAACGTGGAGGCGATCGTAGCCGCCGCCGGCGCGGTCCTCGCGCACGCCGCCCCCGCCGGCTTCCGCGTGCTCGTCGTGGACGACGGCTCGCCCGACGGGACCGGCCGGCTCGCCGACGAGCTGGCGGGCAAGCACGAGTGGGTGGAGGTGCTCCATCGCACGCAGAAGAACGGCATCGGCCCGGCGTACCTGGCGGGCTTTCGCCATGCGCTGCAGGGCGGAGCGGGATATGTGATGGAGATGGACTCGGACTTCTCCCACGACCCGGCCGACCTCGCAAGGCTGCTGGGAGCCGTGCACGGCGGCGCCGATCTGGCGCTCGGCTCGCGCTACGTGCCGGGGGGTGGCGTCAGCGACTGGGGGCTCGTGCGGCGCCTGATCAGCGAGGGCGGCTCCACCTATGCGCGGCTGGTCCTGGGCCTGCGCGTAAAGGACCTGACGGGCGGCTTCAAGTGCTTTCGACGCGAGGTGCTGGAGGCGATCCACTTCGACAGCGTGCGCTCCCACGGCTACGCCTTCCAGGTCGAGCTCACCTACCGAGCCGTCCAGGCGGGCTTCAGCGTGGTCGAGGTGCCGATCGTCTTCCGCGACCGCGAGCACGGCCAGAGCAAGATGTCCTGGCGCATCGCCGTCGAGGCGATGTGGCTGGTGCCCCGCCTGCGCTTCAGGTAGGAGCCTGCCCGGCCGATGCAACGGCGATGGATGCGTCGGCCTATGCGTTCGCCCACGGCGTGCGCCACACGCGCGCCACGCTGGGCTCGTGGCAGCGCAGGCCGGGGGCGGTGGTCGGTCGCTGGGTGGCGGGCTCGGCACTGGCCGCGGCGGGACTGCTCGCGGCCGTGCTCGCCATCTCCTATCTGGACCACGGCTACGAGCAGGTCATCACGCTGCGTCCGCCCTTCGCCGTGGGCGACGGCGGCGACGTGCTGCAGGTGCTGCGCAACAACGCGCTCGTGCTCGCCCTGCATGCGATGGCGTGCGTGGCCGGCTTCATCGCCGGGAGCTCGCTGCCCCTCCAGGCTGCCCACCGGCACGGCGTCTCACGCTGGGTGCACGAACACGGCGGGCGCCTGGCCATCATGTTCGTCCTCGCCGCGACCACCTTCTCGCTGAGCGCCCAGGCATACCTGATCGGCCACACGCTGGCGGGCGTGTCGAGCTTTCTGCGCGTCTCGCCCGCCCTGCTGCTGCTGGGCGTGCTCCCGCACGCGATCCCCGAGCTGATCGCGCTGTTCCTGCCGCTGGCCGCCTGGATCATCGCCAGCCGCAGAGGCGAGTGGGAGCAGCTGCTCGCAGCCACCGTCGTGACGGTCGCACTGGCGGTGCCCATCCTCGTGGCCGCCGCGTTCGTCGAGGTCTACGTCTCACCCCACCTGTTCACGGCGCTGACCCACATCCACCCGCCGATCGTGCGTTGGACGAGCTCCGCTCGGTCAGACGGCTGGCTCGTCACCGTTCGCTGAGGGGTCCCGCTCGCCCTCCGCTTCGCGGGCGTCGTCACGGGCCTCCGCGCGCAACAGCACCCACGTCAGCAGCACCGCCCCGCCCACCGCCACGCCGATCACGATCGAGCCGCTGGTTGCCAGGGGAATCATCAACCAAGACGATAGCCCGCTCACGCCTACCCCGGGCAACCCTTCCTTCATTTTGTATAGTGGAGAACAAGCGACCAAGGAGACCCAATGGCAGGCACTCTGACCCAAATCACCGACAACAACTTCGACGCCGAGGTCATCGAGGCCGAGGGTCCCGTGCTGGTCGACTTCTGGGCCCCCTGGTGCGGTCCGTGCCGTGTCGTGGCGCCCGTGCTGGAGGAGATAGCGTCCGAGCGTCCGGAGCTGCGCATCGTCAAGCTGGACATCGACGAGAACCCGCAGACCGCAGCCCGCTTCCAGGTGCTCTCGATCCCGACCATGATCCTGTTCAAGGGGGGCCAGCCCGTCAAGACGGTCGTCGGCGCCTACCCCAAGAAGAAGCTCGAGCAGGAGCTGGAGCCCGCCCTCACCGCCGCGTAGTCGCTCATGCAGCCGGCTTTGACCGGCTGAGCGAGATGCTCAGGAGCAGACCTTCGATCTCGGTCTGCTCCGAGTAGTCCATCGCCGCGCTCTCCTGCGCGGCGCGGGCGCTGAGGTCGAGGTCCACCGCGAGGGTCTCCCCGACGATGTAGTCGCTGTGGGTGGCCGCCGCGTCGAGCAGCGCCGGCTCGCCGTCGAGCGCCAGCTCGATCCGGTCCTCCACCTGCAGGCCGGCGCTCTTGCGCGCGTTCTGGACCGCGTGGACGATCTCGCGTGAGCGGCCGTCTCGGCGCAGGTCCTCGTCGATCGTCAGATCCAGCGCCACCGCGTGCGCGCCCTCGCGCTCCACGCTGTAGCCCTCCGGAGCCCGCATCGTCAACAGCACGTCCTGGGCGGTGAGCGTGTGCTCGCGCTCCCCCACCGCGATGCCGATCTGCCCGCCATCGCGCAAGGCCGCGGCCACGTGGGCTGGGTCCAAGGCCGCGATCGCCTTCGCCGCCAGCGGCATCTCCTTGCCGAACAGCGGTCCCAACGTGCGGTAGTTGGCCTTCACCTCATAGCTGCCCAACTCCTCCGCCGCGGCGACAAAGCGAACGTCCCTGACGTTCAGCTCCTCGCGCACGACATCCGCCAGTCGTTCGATCGCCTCCCGCTCGCGGCCGTCCGCCACCACCACCGCCTCGCCCAGCGGCTGGCGCACCTTGATCTTGGCCTTGCCGCGCGCGCCCAGGCCCAGCCGCACCGTCTCGCGCGCCAGCGCCATCGACCGCTCCAGCTCCTGCTCACGCGGCGCCACCTGCTCGCCCGTCGGGAAGTCGCACAGGTGAACGCTCGCCAGCGTCCCGTCGAGGTTGTCGTAGATCTCATCCGCGATGAACGGACAGAACGGAGCCAGCAGCTTGGCGACCGTCAGCAGGCACGTGCGCAGCGTCGCAAACGCCGCCTCCTCTCCATCCCAGAAGCGCCTGCGCGAGCGCCGCACGTACCAGTTCGACAGCTCGTCCACCAGGCCCGCGATCGCCCTGCCCGCCGATGTCGCGTCGTAGGCGTCCAGGCGCTCCGCCACCAGCTCCGCCGTGCCCGCCGTCCGCGACAGCGCCCAGCGGTCGAGATCCCCATCCGCGCCGCTCGCCTCCGCGCCTGCGCCCGCGAGCTGATCGGATGAGGCGTGGGCGTAGAGGACGTAGAAGTAGTAGGTGGACCACAGCTGCTTCAGGAACAGGCGCACGCCCTCGCCGATCGTCTCCGCCGAGAAGCGGTAGCCGTCCCACGGCTGCTTGGAGGTGAAGAAGTACCAGCGAAACGCGTCCGCGCCATAGGCGTCCAGCACCTGCCACGGCTCCACCGTGTTGCCTTTGGACTTGGACATCTTCTGCCCCTCCTCGTCCAGGATCAGCCCCAGGCAGACCACGTTTCTGTATGGCGCCCGCCTGCCGAGCAGCGTCGCCACCGCCAGCAGCGAGTAGAACCAGCCGCGCGTCTGGTCCTGCGCCTCGCAGATGAAGTCCGCCGGGAAGCTGCCCTCCAGCACCGCCTCGTTCTCGAACGGGAAATGGTGCTGGGCGAAGGGCATGGCGCCCGAGTCGAACCACACGTCGATCACCTCGGGCACGCGTCGCATCGGCTCGCCGCAGCGCTCCCCGCCATCCCCGCCGTCGGGGCAGGGGAAGGCGACCTCGTCCACATACGGGCGATGGTGGTCGGACAGCTCCGCTCCCGATCGCTCGGCGAGCTCCGCGAAGGAGCCGATCACGTGGACGTGCCCGCGCCCGCAGCGCCACACCGGCAGCGGCGTGCCCCAGTAGCGCTCGCGCGATAGCGCCCAGTCCACGTTGTTCTTCAGCCAGTCGCCAAAGCGCCCCTGCTTGACGTGCGGCGGGTGCCAGTTGACCGTCTCGTTCGCCGCCAGCAGCTCCTCGCGCAGCTTGGTCGTCGCGATGTACCACGACGGTTTCGCGTAGTACAGCAGCGGCGTGCCGCAGCGCCAGCAGTGGGGGTAGGAATGCTCGTACTCCTCAACGCGCAGCAGCAGGCCGCGCGCGTCGAGGTCCTCGATCAGCTCGCGGGTAAGCGCTGGGTCCTTGACGAAGCGGCCCCCATAGGAGCGCCCGGCGTGGCTGTGCACGCGCTGGTCGTAGGTGCCGTCGGGCTTGACCGGGTTGAACAGGGTGCGCGGCTCATCGCCCTTGAAGATGCCCGCGGCCGCCGCCACCCGGTAGTCGTCCTCGCCAAATGCCGGCGCGAGGTGCACGATGCCGGTGCCGTCGTCGGTCGTGACGAAGTCATCGAGGAGGATCGGGAAGCCGCCGGCTTCTCCGGTGTTGAAGATCGGTCCTCGATAGGAGCCGTATCTGTCGTGCAGCTCCCCGCCCGTGAATCTCTCTACGATCTCCGACGCCTCGCCGAGCACTGGGATGACGCGGTCCTCGGCGAGGACGAGCATCTCATTCCCGACGCGCACCTTGGCGTAGATGGCCCCGGGCGCCACCGCCACGGCGACATTTCCGGGCAGGGTCCACGGTGTGGTCGTCCACACGAGCAGCTTCTCCTCACCGCCAAGCAGTCCCAGCTTCAGGAAGACGCTCGGATCGACCACGTCGCGGTAGCCGAGCGCCACCTCGTGCGAGGACAGCGTGGTCTCGCAGCGCGGGCAGTAGGGCACCACCTTGTGGCCTTCGTACAGCAGCCCGTGCTCGAAGATCTGCGCCAGCGCCCACCACACCGACTCGATGTAGCTCTCATCCAGCGTGCGGTAGGCGTCGTCGAGATCCAGCCAGAAGCCGATCCGCTCGGTCAGCCGGTTCCACTCCTTCAGGTAGGTGAACACCGACGCGCGGCAGCGCTCGTTGAACTCACCGATCCCGTACTCCTCGATCTCCGCCTTGGACTTGATGCCGAGCTCCTTTTCCACCGCTATCTCCACCGGCAGGCCGTGGCAGTCCCAGCCGCCCTTGCGCTCCACGCGAAAGCCGCGCATCGTCTGAAAGCGCGGGTAGATGTCCTTGAACACGCGCGAGAGCACGTGGTGGGAGCCCGGCGGGCCGTTGGCCGTGGGCGGACCCTCGTAGAAGACCCATTGCCTGGCGCCCTCGCGCAGGCGCAGCGACTCGGCGAACACGTCGCGCTCGCGCCAGCGCTCGAGCACCTCCAGCTCCAGCGCCGGCAGCTCCTGGCGAGGATCCACCTCGCGGCTGGGTATCAACGGGTGTCGTGGACGGTCGCTCACGGGGCGGCCCATTGTAGGTGCGCGCCCCTGCTCGATCTCCGCGCCGGGCGCCGCCCGTCGGCGAGTCGATCCTACGATGGAGCTGTGCGCCTGCGCCTCTACCACCACCCCGACGGCGCCCGCGTGGCCTACCGTGAGCTCGGCGCCGGCCCGCCGCTCGCCCTGCTGCACTCCGGGCTGCTCTCCCACAAGGAGTGGGAGCCCGCCGTCGAGCAGCTCGCCGACCGCTTCCGCGTGGTGCTCCCCGACCTGCCTCTGCACGGCGACTCCGAGCACCGCCCGCGCCATCCCTACACGCTCGACTGGTTCGCCGAGGTGCTCGGCGGCTTCTCCGCCGAGGTGCTCGGGCCGAGGCCGCTGCTCGCCGGCCACGACGCCGGCGCGGAGATCCTCATGCACGCCGTCCTGCGCGGGTGCGTGCGGCCCTCCCGGCTGGTGCTCATGCCCAACCGCCTGCACGCGCCGCCCGCCCACGGGAGGATCCGCGCGGCCTGGCAGCTCGCCGCCCAGGCGGCCTCGGTTCCCGGCCTGGACAGCCTGCTCTCCTACGGCGCCCGCGCCGTCTTCAGCCCCGAGCGCGGCGCGCGCCTGTCCGTGCGCGGCAACCCCGCCGCCGCGGATCTCCTGCGCCACGCCTTCGCCGACGTTCCCGGCGACTCCAGCCTCGCCCGCTCGTGGGGCAAGTGCGCCCGGCACTGGCCGCGCGGCGCGCAACCGCACCTGCTCGACCTGTACCCGCGCCTGGAGATGCCCGTGCTGCTGCTGTGGGCCGACCAGGACCCGATGTACCCGCTGGCCACCGCCGAAGAGGCGCTGCGGGCGCTGCCTCGCGGCCAGCTGCGCGTGCTGGAGAGCACCGGCTTCCTGATCGCCTACGACGACCCCGTCGGCCTCGCCCGCGAGCTGGCGGCGTTCTGCGGATAGGGTTCAGGCCCCCCGAGCAGTGTGCCGGGGCCGCGACGCGCGGCGCGCCGGCCTGCGGACGGCCGGCCGGGCGAGTCCTTTCCACGAGATCCGCCGCTTTCAGAGGAGACCAAATGCCGAGCAACCAGCAGCTGTGGGGCGCAGAGACCGCCAAGGCCGTCGAGAACTTCCCCATCTCCGGCGAGACAGTTCCCGTATCGGTGATCCACTGGCTGGCGCGCTTGAAGGGCGCCGCCGCCGCCGTCAACGGCGAGCTCGGCCTGCTCTCCAAGCGCAGCGCCGCCCGCATCGAGAAAGCCGCCAAGGAGATCGCCGCCGGCAAGCACGACGGCCAGTTCCCCATCGATGTCTTCCAGACCGGCTCCGGCACCTCCACCAACATGAACGCCAACGAGGTCATCGGCCGGCTGGCCGGCGAGGGCGTGCACCCCAACGACCACGTCAACATGGGCCAGTCCTCCAACGACGTCTTCCCCTCCGCCGTCCACCTCGCCGCCCTCGACGTCGCCCAGAACGAGCTGCTGCCCGCCCTCAAGCAGCTCGAGCGGTCGTTCGCCAGGAAGTCCAAGAGCTTCCAGAACGTGGTCAAGGCGGGACGCACCCACCTGATGGACGCCGTGCCCGTGACCCTCGGGCAGGAGTTCGCCGGCTACGCAGCGCAGATGGCCCTCGGGCAGCAGCGGGTGCAGGCGGCGCTCGTACACGTCGGGCAGATCCCGCTCGGCGGCACCGCCACGGGCAACGGCCTGAACACGCACCCCAGGTTCGCCGAGAAGGTCCGCGCGCGGCTGAAGCGCGAATCGGGCCTCAAGCAGATCGCCGCCCCCCTCGACCCGTTCGAGGCGCAGGCCAACCGCGACGCGCTCGTCGAGCTCTCCGGCGCGCTGAAGGTGGTGGCCGTCTCGCTCACCAAGATCGCCGGCGACCTCGCGTTGATGGGCTCCGGCCCTCGCGCCGGCATCGGCGAGCTGTTCCTGCCCGAGCTGCAGAAGGGCTCCTCGATCATGCCCGGCAAGGTCAACCCCGTGATCCCCGAGGTCGTCCTGCAGGTCTCGGCCCAGGTCATCGGCAACGACACCGCCATCACCGTCGGCGGGCTGCAGGGCCAGTTCGAGCTCAACGTTCGCATTCCCCTGATCGCCCGCAACCTGCTGCAGTCGCTGCGGCTTCTGTCCGCCGCCTCCCGCGCCTTCGCCGAGAAGTGCGTAGACGGCATCCAGGTCAACAGGGCCGGGGCCGACGCCTCCGCGGGGGCCACGCTGGCCGTGGCCACCGCGCTCAACAGCGCCATCGGCTACGACATGGCCGCCGTGATCGTCAAGAAGGCCACCGCCTCCGGGCGCCCGCTGCGCGAGATCGCGCTGGAGGAGGGCGTCGACGCCAAGCTCTACGATGAGACGATCGACCTGCGCAGAATCGCGCGCGGCAATCAGGGATAACGTGATGGCGTGAAGCTTCGCGCCAGGACACCTGCACCGAGCGCCCTGCTGGCGGCCATCCTGGCGCTGGGCCTCACCGCCTGCGGTGCCTCGGCCGAGCCCGGCCGCGCAACGGTGGCGGGCACGCCGACCGCCACCAGCACCGCGCCGAGCCCCGCAAGGACCGTCTGCGGGCCTGCTGCGCCCGAGGTGCTCGCCAGGGCCGCGGGCATGGTCGCCACGCGGATCTACGCCGACGAGCTCACCGGCTTTGAGACGCGCATCGACCAGCGCCAGGTCGAGGGCTTCGCTCCGCTGCTGAGCGCCCTCGCCGCCGGCAACCGCGCGGCGGTCAACGCGGCCGTCATCAGCCTCGTCTACTCGCACACGCACGTCGTGCGCCTGCGTGTGAGCCGCGGCGCCACGGTGCTCGCCGACGTCGGCGGCCCCTACATACTCGCTCCGGTCAGCGGGACGCTGCGGCTCCACGGCCGCACGGTCGGCCACTACGTGCTCTCCGTGCAGGACGACGTCGGCTACGTGAAGCTCGTCACCCGCTTCCTGGGCGTGCCGCTGATCCTGCGCGCGGGATCCACGCCGATCCCCGTGGAAGGACTGCTCGCGCCGGGCCCGGCGAGCGTTCCCCAGCACGGCCCCGTCACCTACAGGCGCGTGGACTACGAGGCGTTCTCCTTCAACGCCCGCTCCTTCCCCGGCGGACCGCTGCGCATCTCGCTGCTGGTGCCCGTGCCCGGCTCGCTGTCGGCCAGGAGCTGCGCGGCGATCAAGAGCGCCGAGCTGGGGCGCGCTGCCCAGTTGATCTCACGCCGCTTCAAGCTCTCCCCGGCCAGCTTCTCTGCCTACATCAAGCTGGTCAGGACGCTCACCGACGGGCTGATCTACATCCGCGCAGGCACACGCCAGCTCGCCGGCAGCACCCGCCCGGGACCGCCCAGGCTGCCGAGCCGCGGCCCTGTCTCCTACCGCGGCAGGACATACGAGGTCAGCTCGTTCCTCGCTCCCGCCTCTGTCGGGCAGGTGCGCATCTACCAGCTCCTGGCCGCCTAGGCCGAGCGCCCCCGCGGGCGTCGCCGGCGTCCGCCTCAGGCCTTCGGCAGCGCGTCGAACAGCCGCGCCACCGCTCCCACGGCGGACTTGGCCTGGCCGCCGTAGGTGAACAGGCCCTTCTGGTTGAGTCCTTCGATCAGCTTCAGCCGGGGTAGCACGCCGTGGATCGAGCCGCCCTGGAAGCTCGGCGTCAGGGGATAGTCGCGCAGCACCCACACGAGCATGGCGGTCAGCTTGGGGTCGGCCTCGTAGATGGCTATGTGCGCGGCCAGCAGGTGTGCCTGGTAGGCGTAGCTGCCCGCGCGCCCGGGCGCGTTGAGGCGGTTGGATTCCGCGCCGAACTCGCTGATCACCAGCACCTTGCCCGCGAACGTCCGCTCCATCGCCGCCAGGCGCGCGTGCATCAGCGCGGCCAGCTGCTCGGGGCTGGCGGTGGGGTTGTCATACCAGCCCGAGTAGTCCGTCTCGGCGACGGCGTCCGCTTCGGAGTAGATCGCGCCCGCGTGCTGCGGCGGATGATCGCCCCACACGTCCACCGCCACCATCCTGGTCGGATCGTGCGCGTGCAGCCAGCTCGAGATGGTGCGCACGTAGCGGACCTCCGCGCCGTCGTGCCCGTTGCCGGCGAGCTCGTCGACCAGGTTCCAGGCGAACACCGACGGGTGCAGCTGCGCCGCCAGCACCGCCGTGCGCGCCTGCTGCTCGGCTTCGGCCAGCAGCTGTGGCGTGCTCGAATACCAGTTGCCGGCGCCTTCCACCGGGCCGATCCCCTGCCACACCAGGATGCCGGCCGCGTCGAGCCTTTCCAGCAGCGCCGGGTCCAGCGGGTGCTGTGCGCGGGCGACGTTCGCGCCGAGCGCCTTCAGCTCGCCCACGATCGCGTCCTGATCGGAGGGCGTCAGGGCGTCGCCGTGCCCGCGCGCGTCCTCCTGGACGGTCGCGCCGTGCAGCAGCAGGTGCCGGCCGTTGAGATACAGGCGCCCGCCGTGCCAGCTCAGCTGCCGCAGGCCGACTCGCGCCGAGTAGCTGCTCTCGCTGCCGAGGGCCAGCGTCAGCTGGTAGAGGCTCGGGCTGGACGGCGACCACAGCGCCGGTTTGGAGACCGTCGCCAGGGCGGTGACCGTCGCCGACTGCCCGCGGGCGAGCGTCACTGCTTCGAACGCCAGCGGGATCGTCTGCCCGGCGCCCGCGAGCGAGCCTTCCGGGGCGATCGTGCGGCTCGCCCCGTAGTTGCGCACGCGCACGCTCACCTTGACCGTCGCGCGCGCCGCGTCGGGGGCATCCGGCGTGAGCGTGGTCTGGACCGTCGGGCTGCTCAGCTCGCTCGGGCCGATCGCGCGTACTTCCACCTCGCCGTTCAGCCCGCCCCAGTTGAACCACGTGCGGTGAAAGCCCTCGCGCGACTGCTCGGCCGGATCGCGCCAGTCGATCCGCACGACCACCGTGTGCGCGCCCGCCGCCAGCCTGCTTCGCAGCTCGAAGGACAGGTAGGAGCCGCGATGGGAGCCGAGCGCGCGCCCGTCCACCCACACGGTGGCCTGGAAGTTCGCCGACTGGAAGTCCAGGGCATATTCGCCCGCTGCGGGGGCGCGGAAGCTCGTGCGATACCACGCGACAGAGCCTTCGTAGTTGCGCGCGCCCGCGCCGCCGCTGTAGTTGACCGGGTTGACGTCGTTGGGCACGCCCACCGACGCGCCGCCGAAGCCGCCCCGCTGCCAGGCGAGCGCGAGCCCGCGGTCGGCCGGATCCGTGCGCAGCGTCCAGCGCGTCAGCGGCGTGCGGCCGCCGGGGCCTTCGAAGATCAGCGACTGGGTGGGGGGCGCTTGCGCCGCCGCCGCCGTGCCCGCGAGCGCCATGCAGGCGAGCAGGAGGGCGGATGTGGGTCTCTTCAGAGCGCTGAACATGGTCTTTGGGGCGTCGCGAGGCGGGGCGGCACGCGTCCGGGACGGGCGCGAAGCGGTCATTGTGACGCGGCCAACCGCTGCCTCCCTGAACAACCGGCGCGGACGTTCAGAGCGGGGAGGTGAGCGCCGGCTCGCGGGCGGCGCTCAGCAGCCGCTGGAGCAGCACGCGCGCGCCGGCCTTGGAGAGCGGTTCGTTCAGGTTGCCGCACTTGGGCGATTGCACGCACGACGGGCAGCCGTTCGAGCACGGGCACTCGGCGATCAGGCGGTGCGCGTCGCCGCACAGCTCCTCGAAGCGCGCGAAGGCCGTGCGCGTGATGCCGATCCCGCCCGGGTGCCCGTCGTAGAGGAAGATCGTCGCCGTCCCCGTCTGCGGGTGGTAGTTGGTGGACAGGCCGCCGATGTCCCAGCGGTCGCACATGGCGATCAGCGGCAGCACCGCGATCTGGGCGTGCTCGGTGGCGTGCAGCGCCCCGAGCAGCGCCTCCATCGAGATCTCTTCGGCCAGCTCGCCAGCGTTGAGCTCGAACCACAGCGCCTGCGTGGAGAAGCTCGTCGAGGGCAGATCGAGCGCCACGATGTCCACCTGGGCGTGGTCTGAGAGGCGTCTGCGCTGGTAGGCGAGGACCGTGTCGGTGACGCTCACCTCCCCGAAGGACAGCGTCACGCCCAGGGTCTCGCGCCGGTCGAGCAGACGCACGATCTCCGTGTCGGTCTGCGACTTGGGCTGCGTGTACCAGTCGCCGTCGAACGGCGCCACCAGCGCGCGCCGGCGTTCGAGGTCCAGTTCGCGCACCTCGTAGGAGCGCCCCATGTGCATGTAGATGGCGCCCTCATGAACCGTCGAATGCGCCCGCGCCGCCTCCGTCGAGCCCAGCAGCTCGCCCGAGGAGACATCCACGATCGCAAAGCTCTCCGCCGAGGCCGAGCGCAGCGAGACCTCCGCCGCGGGGTAGCCGCCGGGCTGGCGCGACACGTAGGCGCTCGTGGGCATCGCGCCGCGCCGGCGCAGGGCGCCGGCGCTCTCCAGGTGCTCCGCGTGCGCCTCCCAGCGCGGGCCGAGGAACTCCGCGTCCTCGGCGTCCAGCGGGCCCTCGTGCGCCGCGCACAGCAGATGCTGGCGGAATATCAGGGCGCTCTCGTGGTCGAGGATCGCCGCCTCCACCGGCCGGTCGAGGAAGTCTTCGGGGTGGCGGCAGAAGAACTGGTCGAGCGCGTCCTCCCCGGCGACGTACACCGCCAGGCCCCGTCCGCGCCTACCGGCGCGCCCCCACATCTGCCGCAGCGAGGCCACGGTGCCGGGGAAGGTGACCACCACCGCCGCGTCCAGCTCGCCGATGTCGATGCCCAGCTCCAGGGCGTCCGTGGTGATCACCGCGCGCAGCTCCCCGCGCGTCAGTCGGCCCTCCAGCTCGCGGCGCTGCTGGGGGGTGTAGCCGGCGCGGTAGGGGACCACCAGCTCCGCCAGCTCCGGATCGGTGCCCTCCAGGTCCTGCTTGACCAGCCGGCTCAGGACCTCCACGCCCTTGCGCGACTTCATGAAGCAGATCGTCCGTGCCCCGTCGCGCACCAGCCGCGCGAGCAGCTCGGCCGCCTCGCCCAGCGCCGAGCGCCGCGTCCCCAGGCTCTCATCCGTCAGCGGCGGATTCCACACCGCGATCCGCCTCTGCGGCGTCGGCGAGCCGTCGTCGTCGATCAGGCGCACGTCCTCCAGCCCGGTCAGGCGTTCGGCCAGCTCCACCGGGTTGGCGATCGTCGCCGAGGTCAGCAGGAAGCGCGGTTGCGTGCCATAGGCGGCCGCGATGCGGCGCAGCCTGCGCAGCACGTTGGCCACGTGCGAGCCGAACACGCCGCGGTAGACGTGGGCCTCGTCGATCACCACCACCGCCAGGTTGGCGAACAGGTCCGCCCAGGCTGCGTGGTTGGGGAGGATGCCCACGTGCAGCATGTCCGGGTTGGTCAGCACCACGTTGGCGCTCTTGCGGATCTGGGCGCGCGCCTCGCGCGGGGTGTCGCCGTCGTAGATCGCCGGGCGCACCCGCTTCGTCAGCCCGAACGACGCCAGCGCGCGGGCCTGATCCTGGGCGAGCGCCTTGGTCGGGTAGAGATACAGCGCGCGAGCGCGCGCTTCCCGGCAGAGCACGTCCAGGGTGGGCAGGTTGAAGCACATCGACTTGCCCGACGCCGTGCCCGTGGTGACGATCGTCGGGCCCGCCCAGGCGGCGTGAACGGCTTCGGCCTGATGGGAGTAGAGGCGCTCCAGGCCGAGTCGCGCGAGCGCAGCCGCCAGCTCGGGGTGAAGCTCCGGTGGGGCCGGCACGAGCCGGGCCTCGCCGGGCCCTTCCCGCGCCTCGCGCACGAGCCGCCCGTCCTCCAGGCCCGCGTCCAGCAGGGCGCTCCACGGCTCGGTTCTGCGGTCGAGGGCCAAGGACTTGAGATAGTAGAGGCGATGGCCGCCACCGCCGCCGAGCGCTGGGCGCAAGCCCGCTCCTTCCATCATTCGCCTTATCCCGCCGAGCGGATCGCGGCCGAGCGCGAGCACAGCGTGTCCGTGTGCCTGCCCGCGCGCGAGTGCTCACAGACGCTCGGCGCGATCGTCATCGAGCTGATCGAGCTGCGCGACCGCGGAATGATCGATGAGGTCGTGGTGGTGGCCGGCGCCTCCGCCGACGGCACGGCCGCGATCGCCGAGAGCGCCGGGGCGGTGGTATGGCAGGAGGCCGAGCTGATGGCCTCCCACGGGCGGGTGCTGGGCAGGGGCGATGCCATGTGGCGAGCGCTCTCCGCGCTCGGCGGCGAGCTGGTGTGCTTCCTGGACCCCCAGGCCGAGGGTCCCGTCGCGCACCGCCTAGGAGGGCTGCTCGGGCCGCTGGTGTGCGAGCGCGACGTGTCGTTCGTGAAGGCGTTCCACACAAGCTCCTGCCAGCAGCAGCGCCGCGCGACGGATGCGCATGAGGACGGGCGCGTCAACCACCTGATGGCGCGCCCCGCGCTCGCGCTGTTCTATCCCGAGCTGGCCGGCGTGCGAGAGCCGCTCGCCGGGGAGCTCGCCGCTCGGCGCGAGCTGCTGGAGCGCCTGCCGTTCGCCAGCGGCGAGGAGCTGGAGATCGCCATGCTGATCGACGTCTGGCGCAAGCTCGGGCTGCAGGCCATCGCCCAGGTGGACCTGGGCGAGCGCCGCAGCCGCCACCGGGCGGACTCGCCCACGGCGCGGAAGGTGCTCTCCGCGATCGCCCGCCGCCTAGAGCAGGACGGGCGCCTGCGGGGGGGTGGCGAGGGAGCCCGCGAGCGCCCACCGCTCGAGAGCGTGAGGGTCGCATGAGCGCCCCCGGGCGCATGCGCTGCCTGTACCTCGACCTCGACGGCACGCTGCTCGGCCGCCGCGCGTCGCTGCTGCACGACGGGGAGGGTGCGGTCAGCATCGACGGAGTGCGCGCCGTGCAGGCGTGCCTGCGCGCGGACGTCGAGGTCGTGCTGATGTCCGGCCGCCGTCGCGCGCAGGTGTTCGAGGACGCGCGGCTGCTCGGCCAGGGCTCCTTCATCTTCGAGGCCGGGGCCTGTGTGGTCCTGGACGGGGAGGAGCACTGGCTGACCGGCGAGCTGCTCCCCGGCGAGCTGTCCATCGCCGAGCAGATCGAGCGCTCAGGCGCCCCGGCGCTGCTGCTGGAGCACTACAGCGGGCGGTTGGAGTACCACGAGCCGTGGCATCTCCAACGGGAGGTCTCCCACCTCTTCCGCGGCCTCGTCGAGGCGTTGGAGGTGGACAGGCTGTTGGCCGACGCGGGCCACGCCAACCTCAGGCTGGTGGACAACGGCGTCGTCAACCGGCGCTCGGAGGCGCTCGCCGGGCTGCCCCACGTGCGCGGCTACCATCTCGTGCCCGTCGGCGCCTCAAAGGCCGCCGCCGTCGCCTTCCACCGCCAGGCGCGCGGCTACTCGCGCGCGGAGACCTTCGCCGTGGGCGACTCGCGCGAGGACCTCGCCTGCGCCGAGCAGGTCGCCGCCTTCTGGCTGGTCGCAAACGCCGTCGCGCACGATCCCTCGATGCGCGCGGCGATGGCCGCCCACGACAACGTGCGCGTGACCGAGGCAGGCAACGGGCCCGGCGTCTATGAGGCCGTTCTCAGCACGCTGATGAGCGCCGACGGCGCCTAGCGGGGCCCGCTGTACGTCGCCAGCGCGTAGCAACGCCTGCTCCGGAGGACAAATCAGTAGTCGGCCGCGACGACGGGCGTCCTGTGGCCGTCATACTCGCGCGCTCAGACATCATCAACGACCGGCCGCCGGGGAGATCGGCGTGGCACTGGGCCGGGGAGAGGGGGATCGATGCTGGCGCTCTCCGAAATGCAGGGAACGCTCGTCCTATCGGTCACCGGCGGCGTGGTCCTCGCCGCCCTGCTCGCCTTCGGAGTCTGGTGGTCGAAGCCGTTCCGCTCGGTCTCCTGGCGGG
>Ga0208355_1000269_pt1 | contig 24590 bp, 21 predicted proteins | sample NGESurdeep072012_6_FD_184458 | JGI IMG/M metagenome (GOLD analysis project Ga0208355, IMG submission 184458) | Arctic peat soil microbial communities from Barrow, Alaska - NGEE Surface sample 210-3 deep-072012 (SPAdes) | ecosystem: Environmental > Terrestrial > Soil > Wetlands > Peat ... | reverse complement strand
CCTCACCCATTTTGAGAAAGCCCTTATCGTCAACTGAAATATTGAATTGCTTTCTCTTCGGCACACCGCCACCGTACGCGACTAGTGTAATTTGGTAGTTGTTGCGTGGAACTGTATTTGCGTATTTGTCATTTTCATACAAGAAAGCGATCTCGCTGTCAGAAACATTTTCGTCAAGGCAGGCGACCACAATGAATTTGTATTGTTTCCCCCTCAGTTCAAAGACTCCACGTCTACGTTCTTGCAATAGCTGGTGGTCAGTAGTGAGTCCAATGGGTATATAACGATTCGGATAAATTTGACCTTGCTCTGTTTTCATTTCCTCTAGCATTACAAGGCAATTGTTGAGATCTTTTGTACTTGTATTAACAACCTTGACTCTGAAAAATCGCTGAGCGTGTCCGTTTGTTTCCATGGGTTCGGTGATCTCGTATGGCGGGCCTTCGCCAAACAAAATCTCTAAATTCGGTTCTAACTCTTTCTCTATCTCGACCACCCTTTGTAATAGCCACCATACGAGTAAGAGGAGGACGATAGCTATCGCTATTTCCCAAGTCGGTAGACTTGGTAATTTAATCCCGTACGTGGGCAGCCAAGCGCGGAGAGCTTCATAAACGCCAATCACAAAAAGCACAACACTACCGAGAATGTAGCGCTTAACACCCAGCGCCCCATGCAATGCCCTAAAGTGGCGTTTCACAATCTCTCCATTTCTGTCTTGTGGCCTAACAGTTATTTAGACGGACCCGCCGATCCGGGATTGATATGGGGACGGAGCCCCATTGATTTTCGTAGATTAAGCATCGAGCTATGCCCCCCCATCATTTTGATAGGCTCAGCTTTGCTTTGAAATATCTTGCGGCTTTTCGCGGCCAATTTTTGCCAGCCTCAAAAAAGTCGCCAGTTCTTCTACCCAGCGTAACTTTTGTTCCGGGGTGAGCATCCGAAATGCGCGCAGTCGTTCGTCGCTGACATGGTAGGTGCGGTCGCCGGAGGGGAAGGGCTGGCTCATAGCGTCTTGATCCGTTGAAGGTGTTCGATGTCGGAAAGGTCTATCGGGCGGCCAACAGCTTGCTTGAGCGCGATCAGGTCGTCTATGGAGACAACGCAGATGGGGGTATTGGCGACGTTAAACACTACGGCGCGGTGTGCCATGCCGACAAATTCCACGGGCGGAAACAGCAGCACATCCACGGTCACGCCAGCCAGATTCGGGGCGCGTAGCGCAAAGGCTTCAAGGTTGCGTTCTGCGTGCCATCGTCTTAGCAATTCCAGATCGTTGAGCGCTTCCAGCGGGACGGGTAGTTCAGGGGTGAGCCTGAGTTCCTTGGCTGTTTCGATCAAGGATGCCAAATTTTCCGGATTCATGGCGACGGTGATGTCCACATCCATTGTGGCGCGCTCCACGCCGTGCAGCGATACGGCCAGTCCGCCGATTAGCAGATAGTCCACCTTGTGGCGGGTCAGGGCTGAGAAGAGGTCAACATAGAACATAGCTACAGTCTACTCAATGTTGGCTTGGATGAAAATTGATTTTATGGCATCGCCTACGCTCAAACCCGATTGCAATCGCGCCCATAAGCATTTGATACCACCCCTCCAATCCGCTATAATGCGAGCCAATCCAAAGCGGGATGAACACATTGTTCGTCCCGCTTCTTTATGTCATCTGATCTATCAGTCTTTTCTTGGGGAGTCATCCGGTGTCGCAAACGAACCCTGCCATTCTTGTGCTTGCCGATGGGACGGTGTTTCGCGGCATTGCCATCGGGGCTTCCGGCAGCAGTGCCGGCGAGGTGGTGTTCAATACCGCCATGACCGGTTATCAGGAAATTCTCACCGACCCATCTTACTGCAAGCAGATCATCACGCTGACCTGTCCGCACATCGGCAACGTCGGGGTGAATACCGAGGACGCGGAATCGCGCCAGGTGTTTGCCAGCGGTTTGGTGATACGCGATCTTTCCATGACGGTGAGCAACTGGCGCAAGACGCAGTCGCTGCCGGACTATCTCAAGGCCAATAAGGTTGTGGCAATCGCAGGCATCGATACGCGCAAGCTGACGCGTATCCTGCGCGAGAAGGGTGCGCAGAACGGCTGCATCGCGACCGGTACGGATGAGGCGGCAGCACTTGCGGCAGCGCGCGGTTTTGCCGGATTGGCCGGGATGGATCTGGCCAAAGAAGTCAGTTGCACGCAATCTTATGCATGGACGCAGCGGGTATGGGAGTTGGGTGTTGGCTATAGCGAGGCGGCGCATACGAAATTTCATGTGGTGGCTTACGACTTCGGCATGAAGCGCAACATTCTGCGCATGCTGGCCGAGCGCGGCTGTCGCATTACCGTGGTGCCCGCGCAGACCACAGCGAAGGAAGTGCTGGCGATGGAACCGGATGGGGTCTTCCTGTCCAACGGACCCGGCGATCCGGAGCCATGCGATTACGCGATCAACGCGACAAAACAATTTTTAGCGGTGGGTGTGCCGCTGTTCGGTATCTGTCTCGGGCAGCAACTGATGGGCTTGGCCGTGGGTGCGAAGACGGTGAAGATGAAGTTCGGCCATCGCGGCGCGAACCATCCGGTGCAGGATATGGATAGCCGCCGCGTGATGATCACCAGCCAGAACCACGGCTTTGCGGTGGATGCGGCGACGCTGCCCGCGAATGCGCGCGTCACGCACGTGTCGCTGTTCGACGGCACGCTGCAAGGTTTCGAGCTGACCGACAAGCCGGCGTTCTGCTTCCAGGGACATCCAGAAGCGAGTCCGGGGCCACATGATGTGGATTATTTGTTCGACAGATTTATTGATTTGATGGAAAAGAGTAGCAAGACGTAAGACGTAAGTTATTAGCAAAACCGGTTTCCAACTTACGTCTTACGACCGTCTTACGACTGAATTTATGCCAAAACGCACAGACATAAAAAGCATCCTGATCATCGGTGCTGGCCCCATCGTCATCGGGCAGGCGTGCGAGTTCGATTATTCCGGCGCGCAGGCCTGCAAGGCGCTGCGCGAGGAAGGCTATCGCGTCATTCTGGTGAACTCGAATCCGGCCACCATCATGACCGATCCGGACATGGCGGATGCGACCTACATCGAGCCGATCACTTGGAAGATGGTGGAGAAGATCATCGCCAGGGAAAAGCCCGATGCGATCCTGCCCACCATGGGCGGGCAGACCGCGCTGAACTGCGCGCTGGATCTGGCCAAGCATGGCGTGCTGGAAAAATATAACGTTGAGATGATAGGCGCATCACGCGAGGCGATCGATAAAGCCGAAGACCGCGAAAAATTCAAGCAGGCGATGACCAAGATCGGCTTGGCCTCCGCCCGTTCAGCTATCGCACACAGCATGGAAGAAGCGTTACAGGTGCAGCAGGTAATGGGCTTCCCGACCGTCATCCGCCCGTCCTTCACCATGGGCGGCAGCGGCGGCGGCATCGCCTACAACCGCGAAGAGTTCGTGGAGATTTGCGAGCGCGGACTGGAAGCCTCGCCGACGCGCGAGCTGCTGATCGAGGAATCGCTGCTGGGCTGGAAAGAATACGAAATGGAAGTGGTGCGCGATCACGCCGACAATTGCATCATCATCTGCTCGATTGAAAACCTCGATGCGATGGGCGTGCATACCGGCGACTCGATCACGGTCTCTCCGGCGCAAACGCTGACCGACAAGGAATACCAGATCATGCGCAATGCCTCCATCGCGGTGCTGCGCGAGATCGGCGTGGATACCGGCGGCTCCAACGTGCAGTTCGCCATCAACCCGGACGACGGGCGCATGGTGGTGATCGAGATGAACCCGCGCGTGTCGCGCTCTTCCGCGCTGGCCTCCAAGGCGACCGGCTTTCCGATCGCCAAGGTGGCGGCCAAGCTGGCGGTGGGCTACACGCTCGACGAACTGAAGAACGACATCACCGGCGGCGCGACCCCGGCCTCGTTCGAGCCGAGCATCGATTACGTGGTGACCAAGATTCCGCGCTTTGCTTTCGAAAAATTCCCGCAAGCCAATGACCGCCTGACCACGCAGATGAAATCGGTGGGCGAGGTGATGGCGATCGGCCGCACTTTCCAGGAGTCGTTCCAGAAAGCCCTGCGCGGCCTGGAAGTCGGCGTGCATGGTCTGGATGAAAAATACAGTAATATCGAAACGATCGCCTCGGAACTCGGCAGCCCGGGGCCGGACCGCATCTGGGCAGTGGCGGATGCATTCCGCCTGGGTATGAGCGTGGATGAAGTGTACACACTGAGCAAGATCGACCCGTGGTTTTTGGTGCAAATTGAAGACCTGATGCATCAGGAAAAATCTTTGGCGGCCCGCACTCTGGAAAGTCTGGGCGCGGATGAACTGCGCGCCTTGAAACGCAGCGGTTTTGCCGATGCGCGTCTGGCAAAGTTGCTGGGTACCGATGCTGGCGCAATGCGCGCTTACCGCCATGCCCTGGGTGTGCGCCCGGTGTTCAAACGCGTGGATACCTGTGCCGCCGAGTTCGCCACCAACACCGCCTATATGTATTCCACCTACGAGGAAGAATGCGAAGCGCAGCCGACCAACAAAAAGAAGATCATGGTGCTGGGCGGAGGACCGAATCGTATCGGGCAAGGCATCGAATTCGATTATTGCTGCGTGCATGCCGCGCTGGCGATGCGCGAAGACGGCTATGAAACCATCATGGTCAACTGCAATCCTGAAACCGTATCTACGGACTACGATACCTCGGATCGTTTGTATTTCGAGCCGCTGACGCTGGAGGACGTTCTGGAAGTGGTGGCGGTGGAAAAACCCATCGGCGTGATCGTGCAGTACGGCGGTCAGACCCCGCTCAGTTTGGCGCACGGACTGGAAAAGAACGGCGTGCCTATCATCGGCACCACGCCTGACATGATCGACTGCGCGGAAGATCGCGCGCGCTTCCAGCAAATGCTGCACCAACTGAATTTTAAGCAGCCGCAGAATCGCACCGCATGCAGCGTCGAAGAAGGCCTCGCAGGAGTTGCAGAAATCGGTTATCCATTGGTGATGCGCCCTTCCAATGTGCTGGGCGGGCGGGCGATGGAAATCATCCATGCCCAGGTTGATCTGGAACGCTACATGCGCGATGCGCAGGAGATGTCCAAGACTTACCCGGAGCGTATGCCGATTCTGCTGGATCGCTTTTTGGACGATGCGATCGAGGTGGACGTGGATGCGGTATCCGACGGCAAAGATGTGATCATCGGCGGCATCATGGAACACATCGAGCAAGCCGGTGTGCATTCCGGCGACTCGGCGTGTTCGCTGCCGCCGTTCAGCTTGTCGAAGGCATTGCAGGACGAACTGCGCCGCCAGACCGTGGCGATGGCCAAAGCGCTCAACGTGATCGGACTGATGAATGTGCAGTTCGCCATCCAGGGCGACACGGTGTATGTGCTGGAAGTGAATCCGCGCGCTTCGCGCACCGTGCCTTTTGTATCAAAAGCAACCGGTGTGCCGCTGGCGAAAATCGCAGCGCGTTGCATGGCCGGACAAAGCCTGGCGCAACAAGGCATCACCAGGGAAGTGATTCCGCCGTATTACTCGGTGAAAGAAGCGGTGTTCCCGTTCATCAAGTTTCCCGGCGTGGATACCATCCTTGGGCCGGAAATGAAATCCACCGGCGAAGTGATGGGCGTTGGTGATACCTTCGCTGAAGCCTTCGTCAAGTCGCAACTGGCTGCCAGTGTGAAGATGCCGAATGATGGTAAAGTATTCATCAGTGTGCGCGAAGCGGACAAATCGGGGGTGGTGGAAATCGCCCGCTCGCTGGTGCAGTTGGGGTTTACCTTGCTGGCAACGCGTGGCACGGCGGGGGTGATTAACGCGGCGGGCGTTGCGGTGGAAGTGGTGAACAAAGTTGCGGAAGGTCGTCCGCATATCGTGGACATGATCAAAAACGGCGAAGTCAGCCTTATCATCAACACTGTGGACAGCAAGCCATCGGTGATGCGCGATTCTTATTCCATCCGGCATGCTGCGTTGCAAGGGCGAGTCACGTATTACACTACACTGGCCGGGGCTCGCGCCGCCTGTGTCGGGATGCGGCATTTGACCGCGCTACACGTTTATGATTTACAGAGCCAACACCAACGTCTCGCTAAAGGGAGCCTCTAAAAAATCAGAGTTCGCCCAAATGCCCCACAAGGGGACGCCGATCCGCTACGGGCAAAAGCAGCCCGTGCGGAATCGTCAGCAAGGCGCGGGAAAAATTTCGCGGCGCCACATATGTTTTATATGTAAGCAAGAAATTTTTTCCGCAACGCAGCAGTTGGGATGAAATGTGGATTTTTAGAGGTTCCCGTAAATAAGTAGAGAAAGCTATCAACATGAGCAAAGTTCCATTAACCGTAGTGGGTGCTGAGAGAATGCGCCAGGAGCTGCATAAGCTCAAGACGGTAGAGCGTCCGGCGGTGATTAACGCCATCGCTGAAGCGCGCGCACAGGGCGATTTGTCCGAAAACGCTGAATATGATGCCGCCAAGGAGCGGCAGTCGTTTGTCGAAGGACGTATCGTCGAGTTGGAAGGCAAACTGGGCAGCGCGCAGATCATCGATCCCAAGACCCTCAATGCCGATGGGCGTTGTGTGTTCGGTTCGACCGTGGTGCTGGAAGATGTGAACAACGGCGATGTGGTCACCTATCAGATCGTCGGCGATGACGAGGCGGACGTCAGGCACCGCAAAATTTCCATCAGTTCACCGATTGCCCGTGCGCTGATCGGCAAATACAGCGGCGATGTCGCCGAGGTGCAGGCGCCGGGCGGGGTAAGGGAATATGAGGTGGTGGAGGTTCAGTATATTTAAAGTTGGTAGTCGTAAGACGTAAGTTGTTAGCTTCTACCAACTATCAACTACCAACTTACGACTTACGTCTAACGACTGCTGTTACCGATTTCCCAGCTGCTTCTTGGTCAGCGGTTTCTTGCCTTTGTGGCGCGGCATTTTTTTAAGTTCGATTTTGTGTGCGTCCGGGTTGGGTTGATAAACCACCAGAATTTTCCCGATGTGTTGTATCGGCGCGGCGTTGAGTTGTGTGCAGATAGTTTCCAGCATGGTTTCGCGTAGCGCACGATCGTCGCTCATTACGCGAATTTTGATGAGTTCATGAGTTTTTAAAGTCAGCGCGATTTCTTTTAGCACTGATTCAGTCAAACCCGCATTGCCTATCATCACCGTCGGACTTAGAGCGTGTGCGCGGCCTTTCAGGGCGAGGCGTTCGGATACGGCAAGCGATAACATAATGACTTTCAAGAATTAAGGCACGGATTCTAAACGATGAAGCCTTCCAGAACCAGTAAACAATGGATGCGCGAGCATGTCAACGACCCTTTTGTGCAACTTGCGAAGAAGCAGGGCTACCGCTCCCGCGCCGCCTACAAGCTGTTGGAGATCGATGCCAAAGATCGTTTGCTCAAGCCCGGCACGGTGGTGGTGGACCTGGGGGCGACGCCCGGCGGTTGGTCGCAGGTTGCGGCAGCCAAGGTGGGGCGCGGCGGTAAAGTGATCGCGCTGGATCTATTGCCGCTGGATCCGTTGGCCGGGGTGGATTTCATTCTGGGTGATTTTCGCGAGGATACCGTGCTCAAGCAGTTGGAAGATTTGCTGCAAGGCAAGCCGGTAGGGCTTGTAATTTCCGATATGGCCCCCAATATCTGTGGTGTAGCGTCTGCTGATCAGGCGCGAGCCTTGCACCTTGCGGAACTGGCGATGGAATTCGCACTCGAACATTTGAAGCAGGACGGCAGTTTTCTGGTCAAGGTGTTTCAGGGAGCGGGGTTCGAAGACTTTCTCAAGCTGATGCGCAGTCGTTTCGCCAAGGTGGTCACGCGCAAGCCCAAGGCATCGCGCGACCGCAGCAGTGAAGTATATTTATTGGGTAGCGGAAAGCTTGAGTAATAGGGCAATACATAGTCTAATGACCAACCTCGGCAGCCGCTATCACATCAATTATGGGGCGCGCCGTTTAAGGAGTTATTTTGAACAACTTTAAGAGCATTGCAATCTGGATGGTTGTCGCCTTGGTGCTGATGACCGTGTTCAATCAATTCAATACCCGCCAGCAGCAGACCGCGCAGGCGCAGCTCGATTATTCGCAATTTCTCGAAGAGGTGAAGCAGGGACATATCACCAAGGTGGTCATTGAGGGGCGCACGCTGAAGGCGACGACTGCCGATGGCAAGCGTATTACCAGCTATGCGCCGAGCGATTTGTGGATGGTTTCCGATCTGTTGAAAAACGGCGTGAATATCGAGGCCAAGCCGGAAGAAGAGCCGTCCTTCCTGATGAATATTTTTGTGTCGTGGTTTCCGATGATATTGCTGATCGGCGTGTGGGTATTCTTCATGCGTCAGATGCAGGGTGGCGGCAAAGGCGGCGCGTTCTCGTTCGGCAAGTCGCGCGCGCGCATGCTGGATGAGAGCAAGGAGCGCTTCACGTTTGCCGATGTGGCGGGCTGCGATGAGGCCAAGGAAGAAGTGTCCGAGCTGGTGGATTTCCTGCGCGACCCGTCCAAATTTCAGAATCTCGGCGGGCGCATCCCGCGTGGCGTATTGCTGGTTGGTAATCCCGGAACCGGTAAGACGCTGCTGGCGAAAGCGATTGCCGGAGAAGCCAAGGTGCCGTTCTTTTCGATCTCCGGCTCTGATTTCGTGGAAATGTTCGTCGGTGTCGGCGCGGCGCGCGTGCGCGATATGTTCGAGCAGGCCAAGAAGCAGGCACCGTGCATCGTGTTCATCGACGAAATCGATGCGGTGGGTCGGCAACGCGGCGCGGGACTTGGTGGCGGCAATGACGAGCGCGAGCAGACGCTGAATGCGTTGCTGGTAGAAATGGATGGCTTCGAGGGTGCCAGCGGGGTGATCGTGATTGCCGCCACCAACCGTCCCGATGTGCTGGACCCCGCGCTGTTGCGCCCAGGCCGCTTCGATCGTCAGGTGGTCGTGCCGTTGCCGGACATTCGCGGCCGCGAACAGATTCTGATGGTGCACATGCGCAAGGTACCGGTTGCGCCAGACGTAAAGGCCGATATTCTGGCGCGCGGCACGCCGGGCATGTCCGGTGCGGACTTGGCGAATCTGGTCAACGAAGCCGCCCTGTTCGCGGCGCGTCGCGGCAAGCGTTTCGTCGAGATGGATGATTTCGAGTCGGCCAAGGACAAGATCATGATGGGTGCGGAACGCCGCTCCATGGTGATGCCGGAACAAGAACGTCGCAACACTGCCTATCACGAGTCGGGCCATGCGGTGGTCGCCAAGCTGTTGCCGAAGACCGATCCGGTGCACAAAGTGACCATCATCCCGCGCGGTCGTGCCTTGGGCTTGACCATGCAATTGCCTGCCGAAGACCGCTACAGCCTGGACAAGAATCGCATTCTGGATACGATCGCCGTGCTGTTCGGTGGGCGTATCGCCGAAGAGATATTCATGCACCAGATGACCACCGGGGCTTCCAGCGATTTCGAACGCGCCACCGAGATGGCGCGGCGCATGGTGACCCAATGGGGTATGTCGGACGCGCTGGGGACCATGGTATATGGCGAAAACGAGGGCGAGGTATTCCTGGGGCGTTCGGTCACCACACACAAAAATATTTCCGAAGCGACCATGCAGCAAGTGGATGCCGAGATTCGCCGCATCATCGATCAGCAATATGCGCTGGCGCGTAGTTTGATCGAGGGCAATCGCGACAAAGTCGAGGCAATGGCCAAGGCCTTGCTGGAATTGGAAACCCTGGATGCCGATCAGATCGACGACATCATGGCCGGCAATCCACCGCGTCCGCCCAAGCCAACTCAAAGCAGCAAGGCACCGCAGCCGCCGCAAGACCAGGCACCGACTGCTCCGGCTACTACGCCTACGCAACCTGCGCAGGAAACCTGAAAGGCAGGGAAGGGTTAAGGGGGAGGGGATAAGGGTGCGCGCTTCGCGCGCCTTGGTTTTCACCCTTCACCCTTCACCCTTCACCCTTCACCCTTCACCCTTCACCCTTCACCCTTCACATGTTTTTCTGCGGCCGCTTCCAATTCGATTTATCCCGTCCGCTGGTCATGGGCATCGTCAACGTCACACCCGATTCCTTCTCCGATGGTGGGCTACATCTACAGCGTGATGCCGCACTGGCACATGCACAGCAACTGATCGCCGAGGGTGCGGATATACTCGATATCGGTGGTGAGTCCACGCGTCCCGGGGCGCGGCCAGTCAGTGTTCAGGAAGAGCTGGATCGGGTATTACCCATCATCGAAGGCTTGTGCGGCGCGTCCGCGCCGATCCCCCCCGTGCCAATTTCCATAGACACCTGCAAGCCGGAGGTGATGCAGGCGGCGATCACTGCCGGTGTGCAGATGGTCAACGACATTGACGCGCTGCAAGATGCCGCTGCCATGAATGCGGTTGCCGCCAGCAATGTCGCCGTGTGTCTGATGCACAAACAAGGCAACCCGCAAACCATGCAGGCGCAGCCCCATTATCAAAATGTAGTAACCGAAGTCAGCGCGTTTTTGCGCGAACGCATCGCGGCTGCCGAAACTGCCGGCATTCAACGCAAGCGCATCGTGATCGATCCGGGCTTTGGCTTTGGCAAGACGTTGGCGCATAATCTCGCATTGCTGCGCGAATTGAAAAAGCTGGCTGAACTGGGTGTGCCGGTATTGGTGGGTCTTTCGCGCAAGTCCATGCTGGGCGCGCTGACCGGACAAGATGTCGGGCAGCGTCTGCCAGCCAGCGTGGCCGCCGCGTTGATCGCGGTGCAACGCGGGGCAAACATAGTGCGCGTGCATGATGTGCGTGCGACGGTGGATGCGTTAAAAGTTTGGAATGCGGTGAATGGAGAGTTAGGGTGAGCAGAAAATATTTTGGTACCGATGGTGTGCGCGGACGAGTCGGTGAACATCCGATCACGCCGCAATTCGTCATGCACCTGGGCTACGCAGCAGGCAAGGTGCTGGCGAGTGCGGGGGACGCGCGCGGCGAACGTCCCGGCGTGTTGATCGGCAAGGACACGCGCATCTCCGGCTACATGCTGGAGTCGGCTCTGGAAGCCGGTTTGATCGCGGCGGGTATCGATGTGTATCTGGCCGGGCCGGTGCCCACCCCTGCGGTGGCTTATCTGACCCGCGCATTGCGCTTGCAGGCAGGTATCGTGATTTCCGCATCGCACAATCCGTTCGACGATAACGGCATCAAATTTTTCTCGGCTCATGGCACCAAGTTGCCGGACGAAACCGAGCGCGCCATTGAGGCAGCATTGGATGAACCCATGCAAACCAACGCCTCAGATGGGCTGGGCAAAGCCAAGCGCATCGACGATGCGGTCGGTCGCTACATCGAATTCTGCAAGAGCACCTTCCCCGCCGAGCTGGATTTGCGCGGCCTGAAGATCGTGGTGGACAGCGCGCACGGCGCGACTTACCACATCGCGCGCCACGTGTTCCACGAACTCGGCGCCGATGTCATCGCCATCGGCGCGCAACCGGACGGCAAGAATATCAACGACGGTTATGGCGCGACCGCACCGGATAATTTACGCAAAGCAGTGGTTGAACACAAGGCGGATCTAGGCATCGCGCTGGACGGCGACGGTGATCGTCTGGTGATGGTGGACAGCGCAGGGAAACTCTATGACGGCGACCAGTTGCTGTACGTGATCGCCAAACACCGTCAGGCGCAAGGCTTGTTGCATGGCGGAGTGGTCGGCACGCTGATGACCAACCTGGCGTTCGAGCACGCCATGCAGCGGCTGGGCATCCCCTTCAAGCGCGCCAAGGTCGGCGACCGCTACGTGATGGAATTATTGCAGCAACAAGGCTGGCAACTCGGCGGTGAAAATTCCGGCCACATCATTTGTCTGGACAAGCACAGCACCGGCGACGGCATTATCTCCGCGCTGCAAGTGCTGCATGCCTTGCGTGCCAATGGACAAAGCCTCGCTACAGCGGCGGGGGATTTGCATATGTATCCGCAGGTGCTCATCAATGTGCGGGTAGCCAAGGGCGTCGATTGTCTCGGTCACGACCAGGTTAAAGCGGCGGTGGTTGATGCCGAGCAGATACTGAATGGCAAAGGCCGCGTGCTGTTGCGCCCGTCCGGCACAGAGCCATTGTTGCGCGTGATGGTTGAAGGGGAAGACCAGCAACTGGTAGAGCGATCCGCGCAACGCATTGCTGAGGTGGTGCGCAAGCTGGCATCGTCCAACTAATTCAAACAAAAAGATGTGGGCAGTTCGATAATCTTTCCGGCAGCCAGTTCGCGATTGCCCAAGCTAAGATTTGTTCAACCTTGCTGAGCCGTAATTCAGCGGGTGGTTGCTGACGCAAGAACACCAGTGCATCGAACAATGTGGAAGCTGCGTTGTTTTTTCCGGCAGGCTGGGCAAGGGTTTGTTTGCTGAGCTTCTCGCCTTGCGCATTCACCGCTACCGGCAGGTGCATGTAGGCCGGGGTGGTCAACCCCAGCAGCCGTTGCAAATAAATCTGGCGCGGGGTGGAGTAGAGCAGATCAGCCCCACGCACCACATCGGTGATCCCTTGCACGGCATCATCCACCACTACCGCAAGTTGGTAGGTAAACAGTTCATCGGCACGCTTCACGACGAAATCGCCGACCTCGGTTGCCAAGCTTTGCGTAATGTTTCCTTGCAGCCTGTCAGTAAAGTTTATCGTTGTGTCATTAACGCGTACTCGCCAAGCTCGTGCAGTCTTGCCTTGCGCTATTCCATTGCGACACGTGCCGGGATAAACCAATTCATCGCCACGATGTAGCGCGGAGTCAGCGATTTCTCTGCGGCTGCATGCGCACGGATAAAGTTGATTTTGAGTTTGGAGTTGTTCGAAAGCGTCTTGATACGCAGCTGTGCGTTGGCTTTGGTAAATCATCTTTTCATCCCAGTGCAGGCCGTAAGCTTCCAGCGTGCTGAGAATTTCATCGGCAGCACCCTTGATGGTGCGTGGTGTGTCGAGGTCTTCGATGCGTACCAGCCACTTGCCTTGATGATATTTGGCATCCAAGTAGCTGCCGACGGCGGCGACCAATGAGCCGAAGTGTATCGGGCCGGTGGGGGAGGGGGCGAATCGCCCTCTATATTGAATACGATTGAAAGGCCTTTGCACAGCGTAGCGAGCGCAGGTCAGGCAAGGAGGAAAGGGGCGAAAAACCGGAATGTATGTGTCAATACATGAGGATTTTGAGCCTCTTTTCGACGAAGCATCACCAAGCGCAGTAGTTGTGCAGAGGCCTTTTAGGCAGGAACTGCCTCTTCCGCGAATTCCAGTTTTACTTTGCCATCCGCATCGACATCAACCGTCACTTGTCCACCGTTGGCCAAGCGACCGAACAGCAGTTCGTCGGCCAGCGCAGAGCGTATGGTGTCCTGAATCAGGCGCGCCATCGGGCGTGCGCCCATCAGAGGATCGAAGCCGTTCTCAGCCAGGTGGTCTTTGAGCGCGTCGGTGAACACGACTTCCACTTTCTTCTCGTGCAACTGTTCTTCAAGCTGCATCAGGAATTTGTCCACCACGCGCAGGATGACCTCGTGATCCAGCGGCGCGAAGGAGATGATGGCATCCAGACGGTTGCGGAATTCCGGGGTGAAGGTGCGCTTGATGTCTGCCAACTCGTCTCCGCTCGCACTGCTCTGGGTGAAGCCGATGTGGCTCTTGTTAAGGGCTTCCGAACCCGCGTTGGTGGTCATGATGATGACCACGTTCCGGAAATCGGCTTTGCGCCCGTTGTTGTCGGTGAGCGTGCCGTGATCCATCACTTGCAACAAAATGTTGAAAATATCCGGGTGTGCTTTTTCGATTTCGTCCAGCAGCAGCACTGCGTGCGGCTGTTTGTTGATGGCTTCGGTGAGCAATCCACCCTGATCGAAACCGACATAGCCGGGCGGCGCGCCGATCAGGCGTGATACGGCGTGGCGTTCCATGTATTCGGACATGTCGAAGCGATGCAGCGGCATCCCCATTGCGTAAGCGAGTTGCCGCGCCACTTCGGTCTTGCCGACACCGGTGGGGCCGGAGAACAGGAAGTTGCCGATGGGTTTTTGCGGATCACCGAGCCCGCTGCGCGACATCTTGATGGCGGTGGCAAGTGTGTCAATTGCCTTGTTCTGGCCGAACACCACCGCTTTCAAATCGCGATCCAAAGTTTTCAGCGTGTTGCGGTCATCGGAAGAAACGCTGCGCGGCGGAATGCGCGCGATCTTGGCAATAATTTCTTCGATCTCGTGTTTGCCGATGATTTTCTTCTGTTTCGATTTCGGCAGGATGCGCTGTGCGGCACCGGCTTCGTCCAGCACGTCGATCGCCTTGTCAGGCAAATGGCGGTCATTGATGAAACGTGCGGAAAGTTCTGCCGCGCTGGTCAATGCCGCCGCGCTGTATTTGACGCTGTGATGATCCTCAAAGCGGGTTTTCAAACCGCGCAAAATCGCGATGGTCTCTTCCACTGATGGTTCCGGCACATCGACTTTCTGGAAGCGACGCGACAGCGCGTGATCCTTTTCAAAGACGCCGCGATATTCCTGATAGGTGGTCGCACCTATGCATTTCAATTGCCCGTTCGACAACGCCGGCTTGAGCAGATTGGAGGCGTCCATCGTGCCGCCGGAAGCTGCGCCTGCGCCGATCAGGGTGTGGATTTCGTCGATGAACAGAATGGCGTTCGGCGCATCGCTTAGCTCCTTCAACACGGCCTTCAGGCGCTGTTCAAAATCGCCGCGATACTTGGTGCCCGCCAGCAGCGCGCCCATATCGAGCGAGTACACATGCGCGTCCTTGAGGATTTCCGGCACATCATTTTCCGTGATGCGCCGCGCCAGGCCCTCGGCGATCGCAGTCTTGCCCACGCCTGCCTCTCCAACCAGCAGTGGGTTGTTCTTGCGGCGGCGGCACAGGGTCTGGATGACGCGCTCCAACTCTATTTCGCGTCCGATCAGCGGGTCGATCTTGCCAGCCAGTGCCTGTGCGTTCAGATCCTGCGTGTAGCTCTTCAGCGCGCCGCCGGCGTTCTGCTCTTGTTCGGAATCTGGCTCGTTTTGTGGTTTGGTTGGTGTGCCCGGATGGGTCTTGTCGATGCCGTGGGCGATGTAGTTCACCACATCCAGACGGTTAACGTTGCGCTGGGTGAGAAAATAGACCGCGTGTGAATCTTTCTCGCCGAACAGTGCGACCAGTATATTGGCTCCGGTCACTTCTTTTTTGTTGGTGGATTGTACATGCAGGATGGCGCGCTGGATGACACGCTGGAATCCCACGGTGGGCTGTGTGTCCACTTCCTGATCGCCGGGCGTAACCGGGGTGTGCGTGGAGATGAAGTCGGTCAATACCTGGCGCAACTCTTCGATGTTTACGCCGCAGGCGCGCAACACCTGTGCGGCGGAGGCATTGTCCAGCATCGTGAGCAGTAGGTGCTCAACGGTGATGAATTCATGTCGCTTCTGGCGAGCCTCGACGAACGCCAAGTGCAAACTCACTTCCAATTCTTGCGCAATCATTTAATTTTCCTCCATGCCGCATCGTAACGGATGCCCGTGTTGTTTTGCAAACTCTGATACTTGAGCGACTTTGGTTTCCGCGATGTCCTGAGAATATACGCCGCATACCGCCGATCCTTCATTATGTACTTTGAGCATGATTTGCAATGCACGTTCCCGGTTCATCGAGAAAAACTGCTGCAATACCTCAATTACAAAGTCCATCGTAGTGTAATCGTCGTTGAACAATATCACCTTATACATGCGCGGAGGCTTTGTTTTAAGGCGTTCCGGCGCGAGTATCGTGCTGCTGTGTTGTTTGGTTGCCATAATTCTCTGGTGTGTATTCTGACACTTTCTTCGTTTACATACTTGGTGATTAGCGATGCTTTTTCAAGCCCAACCGAAAAATATTTAAAATACCCCTTGACGACATCAACTAAACCAGAGTAAAAAGCGCGCTGGTGTTTGACTCAAAGTATCTGCAGTACTGGTTTTGCCGTGTGCGATCTTGGATTCAAACAGTTTCGCGGGGGGCTTCCCCGTTTTTTAAGTAAGGAAGTAATCACATGGCAACTGGTACAGTTAAATGGTTTAACGATGCAAAGGGATTTGGTTTTATCACTCCCGATGATGGTAGCGAAGATCTGTTCGCGCACTTTTCCGCAATCAACATGAGCGGCTTCAAGTCACTCAAAGAAGGCCAGAAGGTCACCTTCGAAGTCGTTCAAGGTCCTAAAGGCAAGCAAGCTTCCAACATCCAGGCTCCTTAAACGGTTCTTGAGTTGGTAAAAAAGCCCGGCATGGAAGTGCTGGGCTTTTTCGTTTGCTTGCATCGAGTTACATGTGGTTGATTACGGCTTCTCAGAATACGGAGCATGACACTTGCTTTGCGTCCTCCATCAAGCGCGCGAAATCGTAGGTGACGGTCTCGGCCGCAATCGGATAAGGCTCGCCATGCGAGCCGCAGTGAATACATACGAGCCCTTCGCCCTATCGGGGGCGCTCAAGACAGGTTGCGCAGGCAGCTTCGTTCGGAAACCGCAAATCGCTCCGGTCAAGCACAATTATCCTTAAACAATGGAGGCCAGCGCTGCATTCAGTGTTTCGCTGGGCCGCATGGCCTTTGATGTCTTCTCGAAGTCAGGATGATAATACCCTCCCATATCCACTGGTTTTCCCTGGGCTGCAATCAATTCGGCATTGATCTTTGCCTCGTTGTCAGCCAGCGTCTTCGCTAAGGTTGTGAAACGTGCCTGAATATCCTTATCCCTGGTCTGTGCGGCCAATGCCTGTGCCCAATAAAGGGCAAGGTAGAAATGGCTACCCCGGTTATCAATCTCACCCACCTTGCGGGCGGGGGACTTGTTGTTTTCCAGAATTCTGCTGTTGGCTTGATCAAGCGTCTCGGCCAGCACCTGAGCTCGGGCGTTGTTGAATTTCTGGCCAAAATGTTCCAGTGATGCCCCCAGAGCCAGAAACTCACCGAGAGAATCCCAGCGCAAATATCCTTCTTGCTGGAACTGCTGGACATGCTTTGGAGCCGAGCCGCCCGCACCGGTTTCGAACAGACCTCCGCCATTCATCAGCGGTACGATGGACAGCATTTTTGCGCTGGTGCCGAGTTCAAGAATCGGGAACAGGTCGGTGAGATAGTCGCGCAGGATGTTGCCGGTGACAGAGATGGTATCCTTGCCTGCGCGGATGCGTTCAATCGAGAGCTGCATAGCGTTTTCGGGCGTCATGATACGAATGTCCATACCTTGTGTATCGTGATCCTTGAGGTAGCGCTCCGCTTTCTGAATGATCTGTGCGTCGTGCGCCCGGTTCTTGTCCAGCCAGAAAACAGCGGGGGCGCCGGTGGCGCGCACGCGCACAACGGCCAGCTTAACCCAGTCCTGAATAGACGCATCTTTTGCCTGACACATGCGGAAGATGTCGCCCTGTTCAACTTTCTGCTCCAGCAGCGTTTTGCCAGAAGTATCCACGACACGGACAGTGCCGTTACCGTTCATTTGAAAGGTCTTGTCATGGGAGCCGTATTCCTCGGCCTGCTGTGCCATCAGGCCGACATTTGGAACGCTGCCCATGGTCTTTGGATCGAATGCACCATGTTTTTTGCAGTCTTCTATGACAACCTGATAAATGCGAGCGTAGCAGCGGTCAGGGATCATCGCTTTGGTATCGTGCAACTTGCTGTCAACTCCCCACATTTTCCCCGAATCGCGAATCATGGCGGGCATGGAAGCATCGACGATGACATCGCTCGGCACATGCAGATTCGTGATGCCCTTGTCTGAATTCACCATCGCCAGTTCCGGCCTGGTTTTATAAGTGGCCTGGATGTCAGCTTCGATTTCGGCACGTTTCGCTTCGGGCAGCTTCGCGATCTTAGCCAAGAGATCCCCCAAGCCGTTGTTGACGTTGACAGCCAATTCCTTGATCACCGCCGCGTGCTTCTCGAAAACATCCTTGAAATATACGGTAACGGCATGGCCGAACATGATCGGATCGGAAATCTTCATCATGGTGGCCTTGAGGTGCAATGACAACAGCACGCCCTGTTTTTTGGCGTCTTCCATCTGTTCTTCGTAGAACGCGCGCAAGGCGCGGCGGCTCATGACACTAGCGTCAATGACTTCACCTTTCTGTAACGGGATTTTTTCTTTCAGCACTGTCGTTTTGCCATCACTACCTGCAAACTCGATGCGCACATTTCCGGCCTCTGAAACGGTCACGGACTTTTCGCTGCCATAGAAATCTGCAGCGTTCATATGTGCCACATGGGTCTTAGAGTCGGCGCTCCATGCCCCCATCTTGTGCGGATGTTTTTGTGCGAATTTCTTGACTGAAAGCGCAGCTCGGCGGTCTGAGTTGCCTTCCCGCAGTACTGGGTTGACGGCACTGCCGAGAACTTTGCTGTAGCGGGCTTTAATCGCTTTCTGAGCATCGTTTTGAGGATCTTCAGGATAATCCGGGATGTTGAAACCCTGCGACTGCAATTCTTTGATTGCCGCTTTCAGTTGCGGGGACGTTGCGCTGATATTCGGCAGTTTTATGATATTGGCCTCGGGTTTGAGAGTCAGCTCACCCAATTCGGTCAGATCATCAGCGATTTTCTGGCTCGCGGTCAGGTTTTCGGGAAAATTCGCGAGGATACGACCCGCCAGGGAAATATCCCTCGTTTCGACGGCAACGCCGGCTGCCTTGGTGAAGGCTTGAACGATGGGAAGCAAAGAATAAGTGGCCAGTGCCGGTGCTTCATCAACCATCGTGTAAATAATTTTATGACTTGTCATGTTTTTTCTCTTTAGTTCGTTCTCATTAATAAACCACCTGATTTTCTAGAAATGCCGGTCGGGGTTTTTACGCCGCTTAGAATTCGGGTGATTTTTCGTTATAAAAAGATGAATTTTGCCACTGGGCATAAAACTTAAGATGGGGAGCTTAGCGCGCTACAACTGGCAAATCCCATGCATCACCTTTGACTCGCTATTCGGTAGTGGCTCTGGGAGACAACCGGATATGCACGCATGGTTTAGCTCTCAGAGGTAGCAGAAGCAGTAAAATATCGTTTCAAAAATAAACAGGAATTCCGATGGGAAGCATTCTGCTATTCAACAAGCCGTTTGGCGTGATCTGCCAATTCAGTCGCGGTGGTCTGCATCCGACATTGGCGGATTATATCCCTCTTCCAGGTTTTTATCCCGCCGGGCGGCTGGACACAGATAGCGAGGGTCTGCTGGTGCTGACCGATGACGGACAGTTGCAACACCGCATCACCGATCCCAGGCATAAGCTGCCCAAGACGTATTGGGTGCAAGTGGAAGGTGTAGCGGATGAGGCCGCTCTGGAACAATTGCGGCGTGGTATGAAGCTATCTGATTTCACCACCCAGCCAGCCGAGGCGCGTGTGATAGATGAACCTTCCGGCCTGTGGCCGCGCAACCCGCCGATCAGGTCGCGCAAAATCATTCCGACCAGTTGGCTGGAGCTGACTATCCGTGAAGGCAAGAACCGCCAAGTGCGGCGCATGACCGCGGCTTTGGGATTCCCCACGTTGCGCCTGATACGCTATCGCATCGGCGAGTGGACTCTGAGCGGGCTGGAGCCGGGGAAGTGGCGAATGGGATCGTCATAATCAATCGGGTTGACAAACGATGCTGGGAATTTTAACGTATATCAGGATTATTGAATTTGTGAGGCCACCATGTTTTTCTCCCGCTGTTTTTTGATGCTTGCTGCGCTTTTGCTCGGGGGTCTGTCCGATCCCGGCTTTGCCGCACAACGATCTCACGGGATGATAACTAAAGCGGAGAGATCCCTGAGAGGCACATGGTACAGCACGGAAGGGACCATTACGTTCAAGGACAACGGAACCATCAACTTCAAGGGTAAAAGATACTACTATGCGGTTTCCAACGGCGGGCTGATACAGCTTAGCGGAAAACACAGCTCGAATGCGATTCCTTATCAGCTTGCCGGCGGCAGACTTACCTTGACGGTAGGCGGCAAGTCGACGGTATATTCACGCAAGCAACGAGTAGGAAAATAACCGCATTGCGTCCCAGATTCTGGGCGGATTTCCAGCCCGTAGATGTCACTCTGCTAAATTTTTCGACACTTGGCCAGATTTAGCGGCCTCGGCGCACACCAGGCTTGGGCGAAAACAAGGCGGGTTGCGGCATGGCTTGATGACGTGCCGCCTCGGACAAGTGTTGTTGCTCGGCGGTCTTTTGTGGCGGGCGCGCCTTGGCTGGGTGCTGGCTATTTCTTGGTTGCTGTTCGGTGCGCGGTTGCTGTTCGCGCTGTTGCGGGTTGCGTGGCTTTTGCTTTTGACCCTGACCCTCACGCGCAGGCTGGTTGCGATTGCCTGCGGCTCGTGGCGGATTATTGCGTCTTTGTCCGTGTGCCTGGCGCGGAGGACGCGGAGCCTCCTCGGCGATATGGGTTGGCGGCACAAAGCCGTCTATCGCAACTACTGGAATCTCGCGTTTGATCAATCGTTCGATGTCTCTGAGAAACTGTAATTCTTCCTTGTCCACCAGTGAGATCGCAGCACCGCTGCTGCCCGCACGCCCGGTACGACCGATGCGGTGCACGTAATCTTCCGGCACATTCGGCAATTCAAAATTCACCACATGCGGCAGTTGATCGATATCCAGACCGCGCGCGGCGATGTCGGTGGCAACCAGCACCGGCAAAGAGCCATCCTTGAATTGCGCCAAGGCTTTGGTACGCGCCGGCTGGCTCTTGTTGCCGTGTATCGCGGCGGCGGGAATGCCGTCCGCGATCAGTTTTTCGGTCAGCCGGTTCGCACCGTGTTTGGTGCGGGTGAAAACCAGCACCTGCTTCCAGTCGTTATGCTTGATCAGGTGTGAAAGCAGGTGGCTCTTCAGCTTTTGGGGTACCAGATGGACGCTTTGTGTTATCAGTTCCACGGTCGAGTTGCGGCGCTCCACTTCGACATAACCGGGATTGTGCAGCAGTCCGTCGGAAAGAGTCTTGATCTCGTCGGAGAAGGTCGCCGAGAACAGCAGGTTCTGGCGCTGTTTGGGCAGCAGCGCAAGGATCTTTTTGATGTCGCGGATGAAGCCCATGTCCAGCATGCGGTCAGCTTCATCCAGAACCAGGATTTCGACGCCGGACAGATCCAGCGTTTTTTGCCCGACGTGGTCGAGGAGCCGCCCGGGCGTGGCCACGAGGATATCCAACTGCCCGCGCAATGCTTTCATCTGCGGATTGATGTTCACGCCGCCAAACATCACCATCGATTTCAGCGGCAGATATTTTCCATAGGTCTGCACCGATTGCTCCACTTGTGCGGCGAGTTCGCGCGTCGGGACGAGAATCAGACAGCGCGGCCGGCCGGGGCGAGGATTCGCAGCGGGTTTCGCGGAGAGCAGCTGCAGGATCGGCAGCGTGAAGCCTGCGGTTTTGCCGGTGCCGGTTTGCGCTCCGGCCAGCAGATCGCCACCGGCCAATACCAGCGGGATCGCCTGTGCCTGAACTGGCGTGGGTGTTGTGTAACCCGCATCGGCAATCGCGCGCATCAGGGGTTGTGCCAGATTCAAGCTGGCGAAAGTGATTTCAATATTTGACAAAGCGGGGCTCCTGCGACGGCCTGCAGCTCACAAGAGCTGCACCAATCAAGGCAGACGAATAAGTGATCGAAGAGATCGGAAGTGACACATAGACCGCTACGTTGATTGGTTTGACGCAGGGTGGCGCGCATTATACTTTCTTTGCGCCCAAGGGTGTGGTTTGCGGAAGGAACGTGTGACGGACCGGCTTGTCGGGGCGGAAATTGTTGCGAAGTGCTGGAAAATCGGCCTGTCGTCGTCGGTCATGCTGGAATTTGAAAGCATCAACCTGGCTTTTCGCTTGGCACGAATCGCACGATTGCGTCGCCTGGATAACGTGCTGGTAACGGGAAACGTCCGCTTCGCTCCTTGCTGCCGCACCTGTGCTGAGTCCGAAAATGGAAATAAATATAATGAGATGGTTTGGTTTTGACGATGACATCTAGATGCGACCATGGACAGATTCAGGCAATTTATTGTTTTCCCATGATAAAGGCGGCGATTCAAGCGTCTGTATGCAGCCAATTCATATTTCACTGACTATTTGTGCCGATTACATTTAGTTGCGTGAACCATAAGCGCTGTTTACAATCAAAAATGAAGGCGAAACCTTATATTAACCAAGTTTTTCCTTCAAGTATTTTGAGTGTCCCTAACCAAATCGGAGAAAACATGAAACATATTATCGTAGGTATCGCAGTGGCAGGACTGATGGTTGCCGGTAGTGCAATGGCAACCGATATGCCGGATCTGGCTAAAAAGAACGGTTGCACCGCTTGTCACACAATTGACAAGAAAGTGGTCGGACCTGCATGGATGGACGTTTCTAAAAAATACAAAGGTGATGCTGGCGCTGAAGCCAAGCTGATCACCAAAGTATCTAAAGGTGGCGGTGGCGTATGGGGTACCACACCCATGCCGGGCATGGATCCATCCGGCAAGAAACAGGATGTCGTCAAGGAATTAGTCAAGTTTATTTTGGCTCTAAACAAATAGGCTAGGAGTTCTTAGGAAAAGCCGACGCGAGTCGGCTTTATTTTTTGGTGCGCTACCCCAGAAAACTATCGACCCGGGCTGCGTTGATGCGTTGCGCTCAGGTATAATGCGCGCCTTTGTAAATTACCCGATAGGAAGATACGATGCCTATTTATGCTTACCGTTGCAGCAGCTGCGGCTGCCAAAAAGATGTGATGCAGAAAATGAGCGATGCGCCGCTCAGCAATTGCCCTGAATGCGGCAAAGAGACTTTTTCCAAACAATTGACTGCTGCCGGGTTTCAGTTGAAGGGCAACGGCTATTACGTTACCGATTTCAAGGGCGGCGCCAAGAAGTCCGATGCCAAGCCTGACGCGGTTGCTGTGCCTGCCGCAAGCACTCCGTCCTCTCCTGTGACCAGTGGCACTGCTTAAGGCATGAAAAAATATTTCATTACCGGCCTGCTGGTTTGGGTTCCGTTCGGCATCACCTTGTGGGTGTTGAATCTGACCATAGGCACGATGGACAAGACTTTGCTGCTGTTACCGGCAGCCTGGCATCCTGACAGGTTGCTGGGTATTCATATTCCAGGCTGGGGCATCATCCTGACGCTGCTCATCGTTGGACTGACCGGCGTGCTGGTGCGCAATGTACTGGGTCAGCAGTTGTTGCATCTCTGGGAAGCCGTGTTGCATCACATTCCCTTCGTGAACAGTATCTACAAGGGCGTGAAGCAGTTCAGCGACACCTTGTTGTCCGGCGAAGGCAATTCCTTTCGCAAAGTGCTGCTGGTGCGCTATCCCCATCCGCAGGCATGGTCGCTGGCGTTTCAGACCAGTGTGCCGGGCGAGGTGATTGACCAGTTTGAGGATGAATACGTTGCGGTGTTCATTCCCACCACGCCGAGTCCGGTGAACGGTTTTTATTTCTTCGTGCGCAAAGCAGACACCATCGAGTTGGATATGACGGTGGACGTGGCGTTGCGCTCCATCGTTTCGATGGGTGTGGCGGCGGATTCCGAAGCCGGGAAGCATCGCGTCCACACACCCAATCCACAATCAAACTAATTTTGTATTTTCTTCGAAACTGAACCATGCGAACTCATTATTGCGGACTGCTCAACACCGACCAACTCGATCAAACCGTCAGCCTGTGCGGCTGGGCGCATCGCCGCCGCGATCATGGCGGGGTGATCTTCATCGACCTGCGCGACCGCGAGGGTATGGCGCAAATCGTCTGCGATCCGGATCGCGCCGAGATGTTCAAGATCGCCGAATCGGTGCGCAACGAGTTCGTGCTGCGCATCACCGGCAAGGTGCGTCACCGTCCGGCAGGCGCGACCAATGCCAACATTACCAGCGGCGAAATCGAAATCCTGTGCGACGAGATCGAGGTGCTGAACACCGCGCTGACCCCGCCGTTCCAGCTGGATGACGAGAACCTGTCCGAGACGGTGCGTCTGACCCATCGCGTGATCGACCTGCGCCGCCCGCAGATGCAGAAGAACATGATGCTGCGCTACAAGGTGGCGATGGCGTTCCGCCGTTTCCTCGACAGCCGTGGCTTCATCGACATCGAAACGCCGATGCTGACCAAGTCCACACCGGAAGGCGCGCGCGATTATCTGGTGCCGTCGCGCGTGCATCCGGGCGAATTCTTCGCGCTGCCGCAATCGCCGCAGTTGTTCAAGCAGTTGCTGATGGTCGCGGGTTTCGATCGCTATTACCAGATCACCAAGTGTTTCCGCGACGAGGACTTGCGCGCCGACCGCCAGCCGGAATTCACCCAGGTGGATATCGAGACTTCGTTCCTGAATGAGACGCAGATCACCGCGCTGATGGAAGAGATGATACGCACCGTGTTCAAGGAAACGCTGGATGTGGAATTGCCGAATCCGTTCCCGCGCATGACTCATGCGGAGGCGATGGCGCGCTACGGTTCGGACAAGCCCGACCTGCGCGTCACGCTGGAGCTGACCGAAGTCACAGATGCGGTCAAGGATGTCGCGTTCAAGGTGTTCGCCGGTGTGGCCAATTCTGAAAATGGC
>Ga0208355_1000267_pt1 | contig 24728 bp, 26 predicted proteins | sample NGESurdeep072012_6_FD_184458 | JGI IMG/M metagenome (GOLD analysis project Ga0208355, IMG submission 184458) | Arctic peat soil microbial communities from Barrow, Alaska - NGEE Surface sample 210-3 deep-072012 (SPAdes) | ecosystem: Environmental > Terrestrial > Soil > Wetlands > Peat ... | reverse complement strand
GCGCCGGCCTATTTTCTAATAACACGACATAGCCCAGACTGCCGGATACCCGGCCGAAGCGATTAACACCGCGGCTTACACAACACGCCGTGGAATTTTTCAGCGAGGTGAGATTTTGAAAATGAACCACACAGAACGACCTTCGAACCCGGAGAACGCGGGGACCGACACCGCTCTCGAGCGGCTCCGGGATCGAGAAAGCATTCGTACGTTATCTCTGGTCCAAACGATGATCTTCGAGGAAATCCGCCGATCCGGAACCAGCCGGCTGGAGACTATTCGGCGAGATTACGCCCGGCGGGAGTTGCTATATATCTTCGATCAAATGTTGACGTTTGCCGACGATTACGTATGTCGGAAGGCTCAAAAAGATTCCGCAGCCGATGCCGCGCCGGACGACACAGGAGACTTGGAGCATGAATAAGTTGCCGACGAGGGAGGTCATTAACTTGATCGCGGCGATCGAGGACTCAAACCTGCTGAAGTGGAAACACCAATCCAACCCTAACCAACAAATTCAGTTTGTCAGGAGGACATTTGAGCAGCGACAAATTAACAATCGACAGGGAGTGCTGCAGGTATGGGACATGATGTTAGCTTTTTCCGAGGACCCCAAATTCAAGAAGTTATGGGATGAAGTAATGGAGAACGGCGAGAATGAATCAGAAGAGTAATCAAACGAAGCGGACGTGCAGGGCAACCAAGCCCGACGGCACCCCCTGCTCGGCAACGGCTCAGGAAGGGAAGAATTGGTGCTATTTTCATGATCCAGAAAAAGCAGAGGAACGTCGGGCTGCCCAGGCCCGTGGCGGCCAAGGCAATCATTCGCCGTCGCTGCCGATAGACATGCCCGAATTTACTGCAGAGACCGTGAGCGACATGCGTCCGCTTTACCAAGACACAATCAATCAAGTGCGCCGCGGCGAGCTTAGCCCAAATGCCGCCACGGCAATTTGCAACCTAGCGAACGGCCTCATGAAAACCCTCGAGGATCGCGGCTTGCGGCAGCGGCTGCACGATCTGGAGCAGCTGCTTTTAGAATCGAACAAGAAGACAGGTTTGTTCGATCCCGATGAGGAGTAGGGAATGGACGCTGACCAAGCAAAGAGAATCGAGGCTGCGGAAGCCGCCTCGGCCCCTCAAAGGATTATTTTCGAGGAGCTCAAAATGTTTGAACTTTCCGAAACCTTCGAGCAATACCTTATACACCTATTCGCGGAGTCGGTCGGAAGAAAGCTAGCGGCTCTCATGCCCCATTTGAAATTACCAGGGGGCAAAGGGATCAAGAGCAAGGCTCAGAGCCAGACCGCGGCGAATCTGCGGTACTGGATGAGTCGGTGGTATCGCATTGGAAGATTGATTGTAGGTCTCAACTCCACCGCGAACGAATCGATCTTTGGTGCTCAGGAGCGGCTCGACTTAACGGAAGTGATCTTGCGATTCAAAAGTGTGATCCGAGTTTCGCATCCAACCGTTCGATGGACAAATGGCATCGACCCGGGAGAGTTTGCTGCACTTCTGGTCAGGGCGCGCGACAACATTACCTCTAACCTGAGCGGATTGCAGGCGTTGAATCTGGCGTGCGAGTGCATTTCTGGAAAATACGCCAATCCGCACAAACTACTGCATAAAACTTTCGCATTCAAAATCGAAGAGCTTCACAAGAGGACGCTAGAATCGGTTCAAGAATACGAGCGGGCGCGTAAGGAGTTGCTGTCGGGGCCCGTTCCTTCCGGCACGGAATGGCCACAAGATTTTTGCGAGGTTGATTTCAGTGCTGTCGAGAAGCTAGCTACTAGCGAATGTGATGAGATTGTTCGCATGCTGGAAGTCTCTGCGAAGGCCCAAATGTTTATTGCATTTGACCAGGGCCCGGAGGCGCTGGAAACTTTGAAACCAAATCTGGAAGGAGGCGGTGATCCGGAGAAAGACTAAAGGGCCAAGGCAGGCCCGCTCCCTTACTTTGCCTACTTAAAGTAATGGGGGGGGTAGGGGGCGGGCCGGTTATAGAAAATTCCGTGGCAGCGCGCGTACGCACGTCAACTGAGGCCGCGATGCCTGGATAGTGATGGTCGCTGGCCAAGCCAGCGACCGTCGCCCGATGGCACTTCGGACGAACCTCTTCAGATAACGCCGATTGGCGCTTGAATACGCCAGTGTCTAAGGCCGCCCGTCCGTTGGGACCGGGCCTTAGCCGCCCGAGGGGTCAGCGAGACTTTGCCCCACCGAGGAGCAAAGTGGACCAATCCGGCCAAATAAGGACACAATCAGCGCCCGGAATCCTTGGACTTTCGGGGGTCTCCGAAGGGTTCAAATCCCCTCTGCTCCTGCGCGTTTCAGGGCGGTTCGAACCCTCTTGAACGCTGACTCCCCTGATGCTCACGGGTACTTCTGATTCCGCCAACTGTGTCGGTTCTGTGCCGTGGGCTCGTTTGGAGAGGGTTGGCGACCATCACCCGCTGGATCAGAACGCTCTTGGTTCTTTGGGGTTTTTCGTATTGGATTGGTGTGGCTGATGGCCCGGAAAGGCATGTGAGACGTATGCCCCGAACTTTGCAAAGCATGCAGCGCGTGTAAGAGCAAACTCTGGAGGCTTTTCGCCGCTTTCGGAGTTTTCAGTAACAACAGCAGACGATGTCGCATCGATACCATTATGGAAATTTATGGAAATTGCACAGTTTTGTATCGAAAGCACCCACCGTGTGCTTTTTCGCTCCATTCCGTCTGGACTTGCCGATTGCATTGCGCGATAAAGCATCTGACACGTTTGCGCGAAGCCTGATGTGCGCCCGCGCGGCACGTTCGATGCCCAGCCATAGAAAGTCAAAACCGATCAATTATGCGATGGCGACTCTCCCGAGCCGCACAGCGAGGAGAAAACAGGCCGATGGATACTTACCGTGAACTCTCTATCGGGGTCCCGAAGGAGTACGAGGCGATGCGCACGGCCGCTCATCGCTTCGCGAAAGAAGTGATGCGTCCGGCTGCGATCGAACTCGATCGGATGGCCGATCCCCAGGATGTTATCGCGCCGAATTCACTGCTAAGACAGGTTCTGAAGAAGGCCTACGGCCTTGGCTATCATGTGGCGGGAATGCCGGTCGCGATCGGCGGGCTGGGACTAGATCCGCTCGGCAGTCACATCCTGCATGAGGAACTGGCGTGGGGATCGGTTGACCTGTCGATAGCTATCGGTGTCTCGGGTTTTCCGGCCATGCTCGCCGCCGTCAGCGGCAATCCCGAACTGTACGAAACCTTCGTCAAGCCCTTCGTCGAGGACCGCGAAGCCGCGTTCATAGGATGCTGGGCGATCACCGAGCCCAGCCATGGATCCGATCAGTTGATGGTAGGCACGCCCGAGTTTCACGATCCGAAGGTGAAGGGCGAAGTCGTCGCGCGCGCCGACGGCGACTCCTACGTCATCAGCGGCCAGAAGGCGGCATGGGTTTCCAACGGCACCATCGCGACTCACGCGGCGCTCTATCTGAGGATCGAATCCGCATCGCCTAATGCACCGGCAGGAATGTCCGGCGGCGGCGTCGCAGTGGTCCCACTGAACCTGCCGGGCGTGTCGAAGGGCAAGCCGCTCAACAAAATGGGGCAGCGCGCGCTCAACCAGGGCGAGATTTTTTTCGAGAACGTGCGCATCCCCCGCCATTACATGGTCGTGAACTCCGATACCTATGAGCAGCACACGATGGCGACGCTGACCATGGCCAACGGCGGCATGTCCACCGCATTTACCGGGGTCGCCCGCGCCGCATATGAGGTTGCACTGGACTATTCGAAGGAACGCGTCCAGGGCGGGCGCCCCATCTGTGAGCATCAGCTGGTGCAGAAGCGGCTGTTCGAAATGTTCACCAAGGTCGAGGCATGCCGCGCGCTGTCGCGAGCGGTCACCGTTTACAACAGCTCGTCAGGGGCGCCTTCGCTGCAACATGCGATCGCCGCGAAGACCTTCTGCACGCAGGCCGCATTCGAGGTGGCCAACGACGCCTTGCAGATTTTCGGCGGCAACGGGCTGAGCAAGGAATATCCGATCGAGAAGTTGTTCCGCGATGCGCGCGCCTCGCTCATCGAGGACGGCACCAACGAGGTCCTGAGCCTGGCTGGCGCGCGACACATCCTGGCCGAGGCCGATGGCCGCGCGCACGCATAGCAGCTGCGGCCGCTTTTGGACAATCGCGATGGAGGCAGCAGATGGCGCGTGTACAGGGAGCGATTGAGCAGCTGATCAGGCTGCGCGTGAAACAGCATCCGCACGAAACCTGGCTCAAGTTCAAAGACCAGGAATTTTCGTGGGAGCAAGTGTTGAGTAACATTCATCGCGCCGCCAACGGCTTGCTTGCGCTCGGCATCGCGCCCGGCGACCGCGTGGCGATCATGATGGGGAATCGCCCCGAATTTTTGTGGATACACTTCGCGATCGGTTTCATCGGCGCGGTGAGCGTTCCCGTCAACACCTCGCAGCGCGGCGTGACATTGCATCACGTGCTCGCAGACTCCGACTCCGCGGCGGTGATCTTCGAAGAGCAACTGCGCGATTCGGTGATGGCGGTAAAGGACTCGCTGCCGAGCCTGAAAGCCATGGTGGTAGCCGACGGCAAGACCGGCAAGGGCGTAGATGCGACTCTGGATGCCCTGATGGCGCATCCCGATCGGGAACCCGACGTCGATGTCGGCTCAGGCGCTGGTGGCGCAAGCATGATGTACACCTCGGGCACCACCGGGCCTCCCAAAGGCGTGATCGCCAGCGGCGGGGATAGCACTGCGCTCGCTGCGGTGCTGGGCGCCATCAAGCTGCGTCCCGGCGAGACCATCTACACGGTGCTCCCGCTGTTTCACGGCAACGCGCTTATGATCTCGGGATTCGGCTCGATGCTTCTCGATGCCAAATTCGCGATCGCCGAGCGCTTCAGCGCGTCGCGATTCTGGGACGAATGCCGCAAGTACCACGCCGTCGAGTTCAACACCCTGGGCGGCATGATTCCGATTCTGCTCAAGCAGCCGCCGCGTCCCGACGATCGCAAGCACGAAGTGCGCGTGGTGCTCTCGGCAGCATGTCCGCCATCGGTGTGGAAGGAATTCGAGGATCGTTTCGGCGTCAAGATCATCGAAGTTTATGGAATGGTCGATTCGCCCGGTTTCCTTATGAACGACGTTGACCGCGTCGGGTCGATGGGTAAGCCGGTAGGCGAGGTCGAGTTCCGCGTGGTCGACGACAACGACAATCCGCTCCCGGCGGGCAAGATCGGCGAACTCGTCTTCCGTCATCCCAAGGGGCAGCTCAGTCATTATCACAAGCTTCCCGATGCGACCGCGGAGGCATACCGCAGCGGATGGTTTCATTCGGGCGATCTCGCCAGGACCGACGAGGACGGTTTCTATTATTTCTGCGGACGCAAGAAGGCGTCGATCCGGCGCCGCGGCGAGAACATTTCCGCCTGGGAGATCGAGACCGTCGTCAATCAGCATCCCGCAGTGTTGGAGTCGGCGGCCTATGCGGTGCCGTCGGAACTGGGGGAGGATGAAGTCAAGATCGCGGTCGTGCTGGCGCCCGGCGCGAAACTTCGCCCCGAAGAACTCATCGAGTTTTGCCGCGAGCGGATGGCCTACTACGCGGTGCCGCGTTTCATCGAATTTATCGACGAGCTTCCAAAGACCGGCACTCATCGCATCCAGTATCCAGCCCTGAAGGCGCGGGGCGTCGCTGGCGCGTGGGATCGCGAGCAGGCAGGCATCAAGGTCGAACGAACACGCACGCCGGCATGAACCAGCCGCCGTCGAGGCGGCGCAACGGCGGTACAAAAAAGCTTCCGCGACCCGAGGAGGAACAATGGAATTTCAGGAATTAATCGGCACGCGACGTTCGATTCGCTTCTTCGATCCCAAGCGACCCGTCGAACAGGACAAGATTCAGAAAATTCTGGAGGCTTGCCTGGTCGCTTCATGCGCCGTCAATGCGCACTGGCTTCGCGCAATCGTCGTCAAGCGCGACGACATACCGAAGGCCGAACTCGAGAAGCTCAAGAACCCCGTGCAGGCCATCGTTATCGAACTCGCCCCGGTGCATATCTACTTCTATGCCGACCTCGGCGTCGTGAATCGGGTCAAGGGCGCCCGTCTCAAGCAGTTAGTCGAGGCAAATGTCATCGCTTCGACCCACGGCTGGAGCATCAAGTTCGTCGATGAGGTCGTGTATCCGTATATCCTGAAGCCGATGACCGAATCGCCGCACTATCCGGCCATGGCCGCTTTCGATTGCGGCGTCGCGGCATGCCAGGGCCTGCTGATGGCGTACGAACAAGGGCTCGGCGCGTGTCTTACCGCGTTCGCCGCACCGATCATCGGCGAGATCACCAAGCCGCCCGCGGATTGGTTCCCGCTCTACCAGCTCAACATCGGCTACTCGCTCGAGTCTCGCGAAGCGGGCGGCCAGCGGCCGCGGCCTGCGTTCGAGGAGCAGTACTTCCTCGGCAAATACGGAAATCCGTTCCCGCGCGATCCTAAAGTCGTCGAGGAACTGAAGAAGAGCAAAGTGCTGCAGGCGCCGGCGCCGCTTCCGGGCCGCAAGGAGGAACTCCGTCGTCTCGCAAAGCAGTTGAATCTGCCGGAGTGATCGCGGGTTCCCAACGCTTGCGGGGAATGCGCTCCTCAGCAGCGTCCACAGGGGTCAGAATCAAGCGCCCGGTTTCAGAAATGGAACTGGGTTTGCTTGCGCTTGGCGAACTGTTCGCTCATCCCGAGCTTGCGCGCGAGTTCGTCCACGGTGGCGCGCGGCGCGAACGGGAGTCCGGGCTCGAGCCTTTCCGCCTCGCCCAGTTCGCGCCTGGCCTCGCCGTTGCGGCCTAGCTGCGCGAGAAGTTGCGCATACGCCAGATGCGCCTTCGGACACTGCGGATGTATGCGAATCCGCTCGCACACGGCGCGCTCCGGCCCCGGCAATCCGCCGCTTTGAGAAGCGCGATCAGTCGGGCGATCCGAAAATGCGCGCGTGGCCGCCAATACCAGGCACAGCATCAACCCCGATGCCACCGCGATTATCGCGCGCGTCCACGATTTATCTAAACCGCGAATGAGTAGCCTCCGTTTACGGGAATCGTCTGCCCCGTCATCCAGCTCGACGCATCGGAGGCGAGGAACAGGACCATGTTGGCCGCGTCTTCCGGCTCGCCCAGGCGCCGAATCGGGTAATGGCGCAGCACCTTTTTCGCGTACTCTTCCACCTCCAGCATACGCGCGGTCGTGGGGGTGCGCGTGGTGCCAAGAGCCACGCAGTTCGCGGTCACTGAATAGCGGCCCACGTCCTTGGCGATCGCGCGGATGAATCCTGCCGCCCCAGCCTTGGCGCCGGAATATATTTCGAGATTGGGCTCGCCGACCCGGCCCGCGTCGGAAATCACGGTGACGATCCGTCCGTAAGTGCGCTCGATCATCCCCGGCAACGCCGCGCGGGTGCAATTGAGCACGCCGAAGAGATTGGTCTGGAGCGCAGGCTGCCATTCGTCGGGCGACTGCTCCCAGAACGGCTTGCGGGAGATGTTGCGCGGATCGGGCCCGTAATTCCCGGCGTTGTTGACCAGGATATCGACCCGTCCCAACGCGCGCACGGCCTGCTCGAAGGCGCCCATCACGCCCGCGAAATCGGTCACGTCGCAACTGGCGGCCAGCCCCTTGCATCCGAGCTTTTCCACTTCCGCGGCGACCGCCTTCGCGCGTTCCTCGTAATAGTCATTCACCACCACGCCGCCCGCGCCGTTGGAGGCCAGATGCAGCGCGATTTGCCTTCCGACGCCCTGTCCCGCGCCGGTCACGAGACCGATGCGGCCCTTCAGATCGAGTATTCCGCCCGCCATGGTCTGCTCCTTCATCGAATCGCCGATTTCCCGGTCAACGCGCGGCCAATGATCAGCTTTTGAATCTGAGTTGTTCCGTCCGGCATCGTCAGCATCCGTGCGTCGCGCAGGCATCGCTCGACCCGGTTTTCGGTGGCGAGTCCGTTCGCACCCATGCACTGGATCGCGGTTGACGCGACTTTGACCGCCGCTTCCGTCGCATACCATTTTGCCATCGAGGTTTCCACGTCCGCGCGTCCGCGCCGGATCGCGAGATAGGCGCGATGGCATAGCAGGCGCGCCGCGTCGATCTCGGTCGCCATCTCCGCAACCATCGCGGCGACCAACTGATGGCGGATGATTTCCTTGCCGAACTGTTTTCGTATCTGCACGTACTTAAGCGCGATCTCGTAGGCGCGCCGCGCGATCCCGACCGCCATCATCCCGGTGCCGGCGCGCGCATGCGAAAACAACTGAAGCGTGCGCTGGAACGCGCGTTCCGGCGACAGCCGTTCGCCGCTCCATCCGCCGAGCATGTTCGTTTCCGGCACTTCGACATCGTTGAAGAACATTTCCGAGGTGGGAAAGGAGCGCAGCCCCAAAGTCTGGATCTCGCGGCTGTCGAACGGAGACTCCCGCCGGTCAATCACGAAATGGCGGAATCCCGCGGGCCCTTTGGCAGCATCGGTCTGCGCCAGCACCACCGCGATGTCGGCGACGCTCCCGTTGCTGATCCAGGTCTTCGCGCCGTTGATTACCCAATGGTTGCCCTTGCGCTCGGCTCGGCTTCGGATCCCCGACGGATCGGAACCCGCTTCCGGCTCAGTGGTCGCGATACATCCGATCAGGTCGCCTTGTGAGAGCGGCCCAACCAGCCGCTGCGCCAAGTCGGGATGCGCACTGGCGGCGATCAGCGAGGCCGAGCCGGAGGTTATTCCCGACATCCCGGACAGGCCCGGGAAAGTGGCCGACAGTTCCTCGCTCTGGACGCATCCGATGATCGGGTCGGAGCCGCCGGCAAGGATTCCTTCGGTGTCCACATAGCCCCACGGTATGAGCATCTTGAGCAGTGGCTTGGCGCGCTGCGCGGTCATCTCGAGGTCGCCCCACCGATCGTCGAGCGGGCGGACCTCCGCGTCGAGGAATTTCCGCAAGCTGTCCCGGAACATCCGCTGCTCTTCGTTCAATTCAAAGTCCATAAATTTCCTCGAGTTAGGATGTCGCGTCCCGCGCCTTCAGCGCGGGTGAGGGTGCTGTTTTCGCGCGCGATTCAGGGGTCAGCCGCTGCCGCCGCCGCCACGCTGTTTCTTAATACCGGGCGCAGGGGTCACCCCTGGCGGCGCGCCTTGCGTTTGCCTCCGAGTCCGGCCTTGAGGACGTCGTCAATCCACGACATACCCGCCATCATCCGCGGAAACCCGACCGTGGTCATGGCGAGCAGCGCGACCTGCCGGATCTCTTCGGGCTTGGCGCCTGCCTCCAGCGCGCGCCGGGCATGGGAATGGACCGCGCCCTCCTGTCCGGAGGCGACCGCCATCCCGAGCTTGATGAGCTGGGTCTGCTTTTCGTCCAGCGGGCCGGTCTCGGCGATCATCCGTCCGAGGTCGTCGTAGGCTCCGCTGATTGCCGGAAATTGCCGCCTGAAATCCCGATATCGCCCTGGTAACTCTTTCATCAAAAAAACTCCTCCCACGTGTCGTGGGCACCGCCGATGCCAGACCTCAACGCGCATATCAGCAGGAAATAGTTCTCAAGGATAGGTTCGCGCGGGCGCGGGCGTGGGTGGGGTTTTGCGATTGCGCCGAGGGCGCGCAACCACGCCGTGCGCGCCGCAAGAGCTAGTCGCGATACGGCCGGTTGCTCACTTTTTTGTGTCATTCTGAGCGGATCGAAGGAACCCGGATCCGGGATTCTTCCCCTTCGAGGACTCAGGGCTTCGGCTCAATCACAGCAGCTTTCGCTCAGAATGACACGAGCACTCGTGTAGCGCGGTGGATGGGGCAGGGGACGGCGGGTAGATGCAGCCATCATGCGGCGAGGAGTTCGAGATTCTGTGCCGCCGCGCCCTGGATCGCCTTAAGCGAGATCGTGGCGTCGAAAGTGGCCAACCTGCCCTCGTTCGATACCGAAAGGGCGAGCAGATACACGTCGGTAAGTTGGCGATGGCCCTGAACGTGATTCCAGCGGAACCGTCCGGGGTCGCGTACGCTTACCGAGTCCGGCCAGAAAAGATGCTCACGACCCGAGCAGAAGGTTTGCAGACGCGCGGCTGCATCCTACGTCGTCGTGCGCCTGCCCGGATAGGACGCATTGGACAATACGCGGACCAGCCCGTTCTCTGTGAGCGCACAAGTCGCCCATCGGCGGCTGCGATTGCGTCCGAACCAGGCGTGCGCCGCCTCGTGATGCAGGTGGGCGGGATCGAACAGCGCAACCAGGACATTTACGTCGAGCAGGGCGATCACGCGCCGCCCCTTCAAGGTTCGTCCCGGAGCCGGTTGACAATTTCCGGTGTGACGAGCCGCGTCCCTCGCTGCTTGGGCAGGATCGGCACGCCGTTGCGCTTGCGCCGAGAGCGGTCTCGAGGCGCCAGTGCGCTACGGGCCAGCTCGGAAAGGATACGCCCTGCGGTCGTTCTCCGCCTTGCAGCGAGCTCCTTGGCGCTCTCCAGAACGTCCTCGTCGATATCCAGCGTAGTACGCACCTGGTTATCATCACGCATCAATCATCAGATGTCAAAGAGACCGGCTGTTCTTCGAGCCAGCCCGGTACCATGGCCTTGCGCGCGGCGAAGGTCAGGACGGAGGCTCTCTTTTTCAACAGCCTGCCAGGGTTTTGCGATTGCGGCGAGGCGGGCTCGTGCTCCCTTACTTTTCGGGAAACTCCCACATGCGCGCTGCGCCGGGCGGGTTTTCCCGGGTGGATCTCGCGTAAGGGCCATCGTTATCCTCGTACAGCGACGTCCATTGTTCGGACCAGTCGGCCTCATCGGGATTCTCGACGATCCAATTCCCGTAGTAGGGGTAATAAGGGTACTGGTAGGAGCGGGAGAATCTGCCGTTGCGCTGTCTCAGGCCCGCCCTATCCCCCATGCCAGCGTGATTGGCGGCGTGGCTTGCGGGGCGCGCAGAGGTTGCGCGGTCGGTGCCATTTCCTCCGCCGGCGCCCGCGCGGCCTGCGATCGCGAGCGCCATAACTGCAAACATCGCGGCGGCAATTAATTTCGTCGCTTTCATTGCGATTCACCCGCTACCTGCACTATATCACACGGCGGCGAAGAGCGGCAGGTTGCTGCGGCCAAACAACGTTCGATAGCAGGGTTTTGCGATTGCGGCGGGGCGGGCTATAAACGCCGATGAGAGGATCGGGAATCGCCCGCACAAGGAGCAAACCAGATGGCCAGCGGACATGTTTTGAAGGAAGTCAAAGACGGCGTCGCGACTATCACACTCAATCGGCCCGAGAAACTGAACGCATTCTCGGGCACGATGGCCGCGGAGCTTTACGGGGCGTTTGCCGAATACGACAAGGATGACGAGGTCCGCGTGATCGTCGTCACCGGCGCGGGACGCGCGTTCAGCGCGGGCGCGGACCTGTCCAGCGGCGGCAACACGTTCGACGCCGACGCGCGTGCGGAGCGCCGCGAACCGCCGGCGCCTGCTATTCGGCCGTGGAACGTGCGCAAACCGATCATCGCGGCGATCAACGGGCCGGCGGTCGGAATGGGGATCACGCTGCCGATGCAATGGGACATCCGCGTCGCGGCCGAGAGCGCGCGAATCGGATTCGTGTTCGTGCGGCGCGGAATAATTCCGGAGGCGCTCAGCCTGTGGACCGTCCCGCGAATGATCGGACTGGCCAAGGCCAACGAACTGCTGATGACCGGGCGGATTATCAGCGCGCGAGAGGCGCTCGAATTCGGAATCGTGAGCCACGTATGGCCCGACGCGGAGTTCATGGCGAAGGTGCGCGAGATGGCGCTCGATATCGCGCATAACACGGCGCCGGTGTCGGTCGCGATAACCAAGCGGCTGATCTACGCACTGCTCGCGGAGCCCGAGGCGGAGAAGGCGCAGGCTGTCGATTCGAAAGCCTTCTGGTGGTCCGGCAAGCAGCCCGACGCGTACGAAGGCGTCAGCGCGTTCGTCGAGAAGCGCAAGCCCAAGTGGAAGATGAAGCCGTCGAAGGACATCCCCAAATTTATCCCGGCGATCAAGTGATCGAGCGGGCCGTCGATGGCTCCGGCGGCGCGCGGTCGACACCGTCGCGGGCGCCGCGCGCAGCGTGGCGGCGCGAGTCGGCGCTGCTGATCGCGATGGCGATAGCCGGCGCGGTGGCCGAGTATCCGCTCGCGCTGGCGATTAAGTCGTTCGACCGATCGCAAATCGGGCGCGCGCTCCCGTTTCTCGGCGTCACTTTCGTGCTCGCATCGCTGGTCCCGGTAGCGCTTCGAATCAACGGACAGCTCGGGTTGCCCGGCGCACCGCTGATCGCGGCAAAGATCGCGGGCGGCAAAATCCATTTCTCGATTCGCAGCCTGGCGAGGATCTCGATCGGCTACGCGATACTGGCCGCGGCGGTAGGCGCAGGCGTGCTGGTGATTGTGGTCGTGCCGCTGGTTCTTATTGCGCGCGGCGGCGCCGGCATCAGCATCCCGAAGCCGCCGATGCTGACGGTGGCGCCGGGCCGTATCGCGATCGTCGGAGCGTCGGTCGCAATCGCGGCGGCGATTAGCGAGGAGATACAGTTTCGACTGGTGCTGTATGCGATCTTCGGATGGATCGCGCGGCTGATATCGCGCGACTCAAGCGGCTATCCCGGACGCCGCGCGCTTTGGATAGTGACGATAGCCCAGGGCTACCTGTTCGGAATAATTCACCTGGCGCCGGTGGGCGGGGCGCTGTTCCATAGCACGTCGAGATTTCTGATCGGCGGATTGGTGATGCCGCAGACGTGGGAGGGTGTTGTGTTCGGGCGCCTATATTTGCGTCGCGGACTGGAAGCCTCGATGATCGCGCACGCGTCGATGGACGTCGCGCTGTTCGGGTGGGCGGCGATCGGAATGTTGCGGTCTCATCTCGGCGCGGGATGAACGCGCGCGCTCACGAAACTCAGGCCAAATTTGCGCGGCGATACATCGTGACGACCGCGGCTCCTCCAAGCCCGAGATTGTGCTGGAGGGCGACCTTGGCGCCCGATACCTGCCGCTTGTCCGCTTCGCCCCGCAATTGCCAGTTGAGTTCCGCGCACTGCGCCAGGCCGGTTGCACCCAAGGGATGGCCCTTCGAAATCAGCCCGCCCGATGGATTCACGACCACTTTGCCGCCGTAGGTGTTGGCGCCCGCGTCGACAAATTCACCGCCCTTGCCCTCGGGGCATAGCCCCAGCGCCTCATAAGTGATCAGTTCGTTGCACGAGAAGCAGTCGTGGAGTTCGACCACGTCAACGTTCTCGGGTCCTAGACCGCTTTGCTCATAGACCTTATGCGCGGCAGCCTTCGACAGGTCAGAGCCGACCATCTTGATGCAACTACGCTCGGAAAACGTGCTGGCAAAGTCGGTCGCCATCGCCATGCCGAGAATCTCGACGGCCTTTTTCTCGAGGCCATGCTTTTTGACGAAGTCGGCGCTGGCCAGAATTGCTGCGCCCGAGCCGTCGGAGGTCGGGCAGCACTGAAGCTTGGTGAGCGGCTCATACACCATCGGCGCGCCGAGGATTCCTTCGAGTGAATACTCATTCTGGAACTGCGAGTAAGGGTTGTTCACCGAATGCTTGTGGTTCTTCCATCCGATTTTTGCGAACTGCAACGCGGTCGTGCCGTAGCGCTCCATGTGCTCGCGTCCGGCGTTGCCGAACATCTGCGCCGCCGGCGGCGCCGGCGCGAAGCCGCGCAGGGCGGCCATTAGCTCGATGTGCTTGTCCATCGGATTGATGCGGTCCATGTACTTGGCGCCGAGCGAGCCCTTCTCCATCTTCTCGAAGCCGAGCGCCATCACGCAGTCCGCGATGCCGCCCTCGATGAATTGCTTGGCCATGAACAGCGCGGTCGATCCGGTCGAGCAGTTGTTGTTGACATTGTAGATTGGGATGCCGGTCATCCCGAGTCCGTAGAGCGCGCGCTCGCCGCAAGTCGATTCTCCGTAGCAGTAGCCGACCACCGCCTGCTCGACGTTTTGGTAGGCGATCCCGGCGTCCTGCAGAGCCTTGGTGCCGGACTCCTTCGCCATGTCGGGATAGTCCCAAGCCCGCGAACCCGGCTTCTCGAACTTGGTCATGCCGACGCCTACGACGTATACCTTCCGCCCCATTGTTTTCTCTCCCTGAAGGCCGCACTGCGCAGTAGATATCATTTGCGGGGGAAGGATTTGAACCTTCGACCTCCGGGTTATGAGCCCGGCGAGCTACCAGACTGCTCCACCCCGCCTCGGCAGTGTATCTGCCGGTTGGTCAGCCGGTCAACATCGAACGCATTGGAATGCGCGCGGGCGTGCGGAAGCGATGCTCCCGGAATCGAGCCGGCGATTGCGTCGCGGACTCGATTCCGATCTAAAACTAGCCGGCGAGAATCCGGATGTTGCAGTTGCGATGCTTAATCCCGAACTCGATGATCTCTTTTTCAATCGTGGTCGCGCCCGGTTTTGCGTCGGTCAGCATCAACTGCTTCGCGACGGCGTTGTCGATCCCGTCGGCCTCGACGTCAAGGTTATGGTCGTCACAGATGATAAATGCCATTTCGTTAAAAGCACCTCGAACAAACAAAACTACAAGATTTTTTCACCGATTTGAACCGCGCGGCGGCGGGCTCCCAAGACCCAATTTGTGGTAATCGTGATCGAGATGCGCGCACGCGCGAACTGGGAAACGCAAACGCGGGAGGTCGATGCGAATTGAGCCTAAAGGGAAAAGCCGCGGCAATCGGAATTGGCGAACTCAAACCGGTCAAGGAACCCGGCGACCTGACCGCGCTCGGCCTGATGGCGCAGGTGGCGGCCGAGGCGATCGCGGACGCGGGGCTGGAGAAGAAAGACATCGACGGCTTCCTGGTCGGCGTGCCGTTTTCGGACCCGGGGATGATTTACCCGGCGAGCGCGGCCGAGGTGCTGGGGCTGAACGTGCGGATGCTGAACCAGGTCGATATCGGCGGCGCGAGTCCGGCCGGGATGATCTGGCGCGCGGCGGCGGCGATCGACGCGGGAATGTGCAGCGCCGTGCTGTGCATCGTCGCGGATTTGAACAAGGTCGGCGACCAGCGCCCGCCGGTGATATCGGTGCAGCGCGAGTTCGAGGCGCCGTACGGAAATATCGGCGCGAATTGCGGCTACGCGATGATCGCGCATCGCCATATGCATGAATACGGCACCACGGCGCGGCAGATGGCGAAGGTCGCGGTCGATCAGCGAACCAGCGCGCTCAAGAATCCGCTGGCGACGTTCAATGACAAGGCGCTTACCATCGACGACGTGCTGAACTCGCGGATGATCGTCGATCCGCTTCATCTATATGAAATCGTAAGCCCGGTGAGCGGCGGCGCAGCGATAATTGTCGCGTCGCCCGAGGTGGCGAAGCGCGCAAAGAATCCGCCGATATGGCTGCTGGGGGCGGGCGAGTACGCCAATCATTCGACGATCACCTATGCGCCGTCGATCACCGAATCGCCGATCAAGCCGGCGGCGGCCGCCGCGTTCAAGATGGCGGGTCTGCAACCGAAGGACATGGACCTCGCGTGTCCGTACGACTGCTACACGATCACGGTGATCGTCACGCTCGAGGACGCGGGCTTTTGCAAGAAGGGGGAGGGCGGACCGTTCGTGATGGAGCACGACCTGACGTACGCGGGCGATTTTCCCTGCAACACGCACGGCGGGCAATTGTCGTTCGGCCAGCCGGGGCTGGCGGGCGGCATGAGTCACGTGACGGAAGCGATAAGACAGTTGATGGGGCGCGGCGGCGAGCGCCAGGTCAAGGGCGCGGCGCTCGGCTACGTCAACGGCAACGGCGGAATCATGAGTGAGCAGTCAAGTCTCGTGCTGGAGCGCAGATCATGAGCGAGTACTACAAACCGCTTCCGAAGCCATCGCCAACCAGCCGTCCGTTCTGGGAGGCGGCGCGGCGCCACGAGCTGACGCTTCAGCGCTGCGGCGCGTGCCGCGCGTACATCTACTATCCGCGCGATCGATGCCCCAAGTGCTTCTCGGACAAGCTCGCGTGGGAACGCGTGAGCGGGCGCGGCAAGGTGTACAGCTTTACGGTCGTGCGGCGAGCGTCGAGCCGGGCGTTTTCCGACGCGCCGTACGTGTTGGCGATCGTCGAACTGGCCGAGGGGCCGCGCATGACGAGCAATATCATCGCGGCGCCGGAGGATGTGCGCGTCGAGATGCCGGTCGAGGTCTGCTTCGACGACGTGACGCCGGATCACACGCTGGTGAAGTTCAAACCGGCGTAACTATTCCGCGCTCACGCCAGCAGGACGGCGACGATTCCGGTCAGGAAGATCCCGTCGAAGGTGCCTGCCCCGCCGATCGACGTGACCGGCGCGCCCAAATCGCGCAAGTTGCGCAGGTCCGCGCCGATGAGCGTGCCTATCACGCCGCTGATGAATGCGACGGCGTCGCGATGATGTCCCGAAGAGCCAAGGAAGTAGCCGCAGGCGGCGGCGACGATCGGCGGAATCAACATCGGAGTCGCGATTCCCAGCCCGGGAACCGGTATCGCGAAACGATGGACGATGGCAGTAACGATCGCGACTCCGATCAACGCCGGCACGATTATCGCCGGCATTTGCATCAGCAAGTACGCCGAGATCAGTACGGGCACGATCGCGCCGCCGACATTTACGGCGACGATCGTCGAGTCGGTGGCGTAGCGAACCGGCACTCTGTAGCGAACGCCGAAACTGCGGATCACTGCGGCGGGATGCGGCCGGCCGGTGGCAACGCGCGTGATGGGAATATTGATGTAGCTGCCGACGAGACTCACGAGCAAAGCGGCGAATGCCAGCTCGGGTGGCAGGCCGAGCATCACGAATGCGTAGTTGATTACGTGAATTTCGAGCAGGAGAAAAAAGAACGCGAGAACGAGGAAGAAGACGATCGCGTAGAAAGCGAGGAACGGCGCGAAAAACACGGCGCGATGATAGCAGGCATCGCGCGCAGAGCGAATGTCAGGAAATCACGGGTCGGGCCGCGATATTGCGGGTCTATCCCGGCCGCGGCGCAAGCCGGGGAAAAAACGGCGGCGCGAGCCAAGCGCGTCGGCGTATCGCCCGCCCATCGCGCGTTCCTCGGCTGGAATTCGCACGGCGAGAATCAGAGCGTTGCCTATCGAGAACGCGATCGCCGTGAAGATCGCGCCGCCGATCATCGGCACGGCTGCGATCTCGATGACGACCGCAAGATAGTTGGGATGGCGCATGAAGCGATAGGGCCCGTCGGTCGCGGGGGCGCGGTCGGGACTCACGATGATTCGCGTGTTCCATCGATCGCCGAGAGTTGCAACCGCCCAGTAGCGAAGCGCTTGCGCGACGATTTCAGCCGACAGCGCCAGCCACGCGACCGCGGGCGCAAATGCGTGCGGAAAGAACACCGCCTCGGCTGCGCATGACACGATGAACAGCGCGTGAAATGCGACCATCACGCGATAGTGCGCCTGCCCGACTTCGACGGCGCCGTGTTGGAACGCTCGGCGCGCATTGCGGCGCGCGCGATCGATCTCGAAAACCCGCTCGACGACCAGCAGCGCGAGGATCAGCAGATAGGTGCGAAGCGAGATCACCACTTCAGCAAGATCACCATTTCAGAAGAACCAGCTCGACCGAGAACCCCGGACCCATCCCGATGATCAGGCCGTAGTCGCCGGGAGCGGCGGCGTTGTCCTCGATCAATTCGTCGAGGACGAACATCACGGACGCGGACGAGAGATTTCCGACCGATTGCAGCGAGCGCCACGAACGCGCCAGCGCGGCCTCGGGGAGAGCCAGCGCGCCCTCGAGGGTCTCGAGCACCTTGGGGCCGCCGGCATGCGCGATCCAGTGGCGGATATCCGAGCGGTCGATTTGTTGCGTGGCCAAAAATGAATCAACTTCGTCGAGGATATTGGCGCGGACGAGGTCGGTGAGCTTCGACGACAGAACGATTTTGAAGCCGCTGTCCACGATCTCCCAGCCGAGAATCTCTTCGGTGTTTGGAAAGACGAGCGAACGCGTCGCGATTACCTGCGGGCCGGTCGCCGCCCGGGCATTGCCGCCTATCAGCATCGCGGCGGCGCCGTCGCCGAACAGCCCGGACGCGATAATGTTGGCTACGGAAAGATCCTCGCGCTGCAGCGTGAGCGAGCACAGCTCGACCGACAGCAGCATCGCGACTTCCGACGGATACGCGCGGACGTAGTCGGCCGCGCGCGCCGTGCCCGCCGCTCCCGCCACGCATCCGAGCCCGAAGATTGGAGTGCGCTTGATTTCCTTGCGCATCCCGAGTGCGCTGATGACGCGAGTGTCGATGCTCGGAACGGCGATGCCAGTGACGGTGACGAAGAACAAATGATCGACGTCGCGAGGCTTCAGGCCGGCGCGTTCGAGCGCGAGTTCAGCCGCCACGGTTCCGATTTTGGGCGCAACGCGCATCCACGCGTCGTTGGTCTTGGCGAAGGTGTCGAGCGGGAGGTATTCCTCGATGGGCAGGGCAAGATGGCGCCCGGTGATTCCGAGCGCGCCCTGGATTTTGTCGAAGCGGCGCAGCTCCGAGTAGCGCTTCTCCCATAGCTCGCGCAGGCGCGAGGTCAGTTGTTCCTGATCGACGTAATTGTCGGGCAATGCAGTGCCGGTTCCGATTACACGGGGTGCGTTTTCGCTAGTCACTTATAATCGCGCGCCGCTCGAATTGTGGAATTCGTTGCGGCATCGCTGCTTCTCCTTCGCTGCCGTGCTCGACGGTTCACCCGATTCTCAACCACAACGATACAGTAGTGATTCGTCACCGGGCGCCTTGAAGCTATCGGCAGGGGCAACCTTTATTATACCGCTCTTGTACCCCGCGCTGCATCCGTTAAGATCACCCTTCAATTATGAGATCCGAAGAACGCCGCGAACTGCTGGCGATGCTCGCCCGGGAGTCGTATTTCGAGCGCCAACTCACGCTCTCATCGGGGCGCGCATCCAGCTACTACGTCGATTGCAAACGCACGCTGTACATTCCGCGTGGCGGGTACCTGGCCGGAGAACTGCTGCTGGAACTCGCGGCCGCGGCGGGCGTCGAACAAATCGGCGGCATGGCGGCCGGCGCGTTGCCCGTGACTGACGCGGTGATGGCAGCGGCGAATCGCGGCGGCGTCAATCTTCGCGGTTTTTTCGTGCGCAAGGAAACCAAGCAGCACGGGCTGCAACAAATCATCGAGGGCGCGTTCAAGCCCGGCCTCAAGACCGCCGTCATCGACGATACGATCACTACCGGAGGATCGAGCCTGCAAGCGGTGGCTGCGATGCGCGAGGCGGGCGCAAACGTAATCGCGGCAATCGCGCTGGTGGAACGCGGCGAGGGCGCGGTCGAGGCGTTCGCGCGCGCGGGATTGAAGTATAGCTGGGTATTCACCGCGGAAGAGGTGCGCGCCGAGCGCACCGCTCATCCCGTTTGAAGCCCATGAAATCTTCAGCAATCAATGCCGACACCGCGGTCGCGGCGATTTTTGGCGATCCCGTCGGACATTCCAAGTCGCCCGCAATGCACAACGCCGCCTACGCGGCGCTTGGCATGAACCGAACGTACGCGGCGTTTCGCGTCACGTCCGAGAATCTTGCCGCGGCGCTTCGCGCAATTCATCCGCTGGGAATCATCGGCGTAAATCTGACCGTGCCGCACAAGGAAGTTGCCGCCCGGCTCATCAAGGACCTCAGTGGAGAGGCGCGTATGCTCGGCGCGGTCAATTGCGTTGTGAATCGGCGTGGCGCGCTGCGCGGCGACAATACCGATGCGCGCGGCCTCGAGCGCGACTTGCGCGATCTCGGATGCGAGTTGCGCGGGCGGCTTGCGATCGTGATCGGCGCGGGCGGCGGCGCAGCGTCATCGGTCCTCGCGTGCTTCCGGCTGGGTGCGAATCGGGTCGTGATCGCCAATCGCACGCCGGCTCGCGCCGTGGCGCTCGCTCGCCGCTTTTCGGCCAAGGGCGTGGTGCGCGCGGCGGGCGAGCCTCGCGGCCTGGACGCGCTCATGGACTCGAAGCTGCTCGCCGACGCGCGATTGATCGTCAATGCGACGTCGATGGGTCTGACGACGGGGCGATTCGCGCGTGTGGACTATAGCTCAACCCCCGGCGATTGTCTGTTCTACGATCTGATCTATTCGCGGGAGCCGACTCCGTTCCTGAAGCCTGCACTAGCGGCCGGCCGGCGCGCGGTAGATGGCGCCGGGATGCTGGTGAACCAGGGCGAACTCGCGTTCAGGTTGTTCAATCGAGTCGCGCCGCCGGCGGGCGTGATGCGCGCGGCTTTGTTCAACGAGCTGGGCCGGACGCAAAGTTAGCTGCACGCAGAGGCTAGCCGAACATCTCCTTGAGCTTGTCCACGAAGCCCTTGGAGAGCGGATGGTTGACGGCCTTGCCGTCGAGCTTGGCGAATTCCTCGAGTAGTTCGTGCTGGCGCGGGGTCAGGCTGCGCGGCGTTTCGACGATTATCTTGATCAGCTGATCGCCGCGGCCGTAGCCATGAAGGTCGACGATGCCCTTGCCCTTGAGGCGCAGGATTTTTCCCGATTGCGTGGCGGGCGGAATCTTGAGCTTCACTTTGCCTTCGAGCGTCGGCACGTCGATCTCGGTGCCGACCGCCGCCTGCGGGAAGCTGATCGGCGCTTCGATTATCACGTCGTTGTCCTGGCGCACGAACATCGGGTGCTCTTTGACGTGAATGACGACATAGAGATCGCCTTGCGGTCCGCCGCCGTAGCCGGCCTCGCCCTCGCCGCGCAGCTTGAGCCGCGAGCCGTTGTCCACGCCCGCCGGAATTTTCACCGCGAGCGATTCGTGCTTGCGGATTCGCCCCTGCCCCTGGCACTTCGGGCACGGGTCGGAGATGATCATGCCCTCGCCGCGACATTGCCCGCAGGTGGTCGAGATGGAAAAGAATCCCTGCTGCGTGCGGACCTGGCCGCTGCCGCGGCAATTGGGGCACTGGCGTGCGCCGCTGGAGCCGCCGCGGGCGCGCGTGCCGTTGCAGGCTTCGCATTGAGTCAGGCGCTGGAACTTTACGACTTTCTCGATCCCGCGCGCCGCTTCTTCGAATTCGATTTCAAGATCGTAGCGCAGGTCGTCGCCGCGCCGGGTGCGCGAACGTGAGCGTCCGCGGCCGGTGCCGAAAAAATCGCCAAAGATGTCGGAGAAAACTTCCTCGAAGCCCTGACTGAAGTCGAAACCGCCGAATCCGCCCGGACCCTGCGGTCCCTGGAAGGCGGCGTGACCGAAGCGGTCATACTGCGCGCGCCGCTCGGGATCGGAAAGAACCTGATAAGCCTCGTTGAGTTCCTTGAAATGCTCTTCGGATTCTTTGTTGCCGGGATTGCGATCGGGGTGAAACTGAATGGCGAGACGACGGTAGGCTTTTTTCAGTTCGTCTTCGCCGGCGCCCCGATTGACGCCGAGGATTTCGTAATAGTCGCGTTTATGTGCTGGCGGCATCGCGCACAGATTCTATGCGAACATCCGAGGCGACGCCATTGTCCGTCGTAGAGTTCGTCTCCTTCGCCAGAATAGCATCTCTTTCTCTCTTGCGCGGGAAACGGAGCGGAGATTTTTAACGAGATTCTGCAATTGTGATTGGGTCACCCCCGTAGGGATATAGCTTCGCCGAGGTAACTCGCCAAGGGCCAGAGTCGGATCTTAACTCAACTACAAGCGATCCCTGATTGCGAGTCCCAACTAACCAAAGGTCCATTCGCGCATAGTCAACGTTGTTGCGGAAATTAATCGAGAAATTATAGGGAGCGAGTCTGGCCAATTCTACACTGCCGATACGCTGAATAACCGTCGAATTGGTACGCGCGTACTGCGTAGAAACGCGGAATGCATCTGTGTTCAGCATAAAGAAATATGCGACGGCCCCGAGAATCGCATAGGCGGCAAGCGCTATTATGGCCCACGTTACGAATCGGCGTTTCAATTTCCGACTAGTACCATCGAGTGTTGAACTTCGGTTCCATACGAGCGGGGCCGCTTGCGCGGCCCCGCCTGTCGCTACTGATCTTTGACTTCTTTGTAGTCCGCATCGACTACGTCTTCTTTTGCGCCGCTTTCGCCATTTCCGCTCTGAGAGCCACTTTGCCCACTGGCGCCATCCTGTGGGCCGGCGCCCGCTTGCGCTCCCGCCCCCGCCTTAGTCTTGCTGTACATCGCCTCCGCCAGTTTGTGCGACGCGTTGGCGAGCGCCTCGGCCGCGCGATTGATCTCGTCGGCGTCCTTGGACTCGAGCTTGGTCCTGGCTTCCGCGAGCGCGTCCTCGACCTGCTTGCGTCCCGCCTCGTCAACTTCGGCGCCGTGCTCTTTGAGCGTCTTCTCAGTCGTATAGATCAGGTTGTCGAGCTTGTTGCGCGCCTCGGCCTGCTGGCGGCGAGCATGGTCGTCGGCGGCATGCGCCTCGGCCTCGCGCACCATCTTCTTGATCTCTTCCTCGTTGAGTCCCGACGACGCGGTAATCCTGATCGACTGCTCCTTGTTGGTGCCGTGGTCCTTGGCATGCACGTTGACGATTCCGTTCGCATCGATGTCGAACGTGACCTCGACCTGCGGCATCCCGCGCGGCGCAGGCGGGATTCCGATCAAGTCGAACTGGCCGAGCAGCTTGTTGTCCGACGCCATCTCGCGCTCGCCCTGGAAGACGCGAATCGTGACTGCCGTCTGATTGTCCTGCGCGGTCGAGAACACCTGGCTCTTGCGCGTGGGGATGGTCGTGTTCTTCTCGATGAGCTTGGTGAACACGCCGCCGAGCGTTTCGATTCCGAGCGACAGCGGCGTCACGTCGAGCAGCAGGACGTCTTTGACTTCGCCCTTGAGCACGCCCGCCTGAATTGCGGCGCCGATCGCGACCACCTCGTCGGGGTTGACGCCCTTATGCCCCTCTTTGCCGAACAGGCGCTTCACGCGCTCCTGCACCGCGGGCATCCGGGTCATGCCGCCGACCAGGACGATCTCGTCGATCTCGCTCGCCTTCAGGCCGGCATCGCGAAGCGCGGTCACGCATGGCGCGTCGAGCCTGTCGAGCAGGTCGGCGCACAGCGCCTCGAGCTTGGCGCGGGTCAGCTTGATGTTGAGATGCTTGGGGCCGGACTGATCCGCGGTGATGAAGGGCAGATTGATGTCGGTCTCGGTCACGGTGGACAGCTCAGTCTTGGCCTTCTCGGCGGCTTCCTTGAGCCGCTGCAGCGCCATCCGATCTTTGCGCAGATCGAATCCCTGGTCCTTGCGGAACTCGTCGGCCAGGTAGTCGATGATGCGCTGATCGAAATCTTCGCCGCCCAGGAAGGTGTCGCCGTTGGTCGCCTTGACCTCGAAGACTCCTTCGCCCAGTTCGAGAATTGAAATATCGAACGTGCCACCGCCGAGGTCGAACACGGCGATCTTTTCGTCCTTCTTCTTGTCCAGACCGTAGGCCAGCGACGCCGCCGTCGGCTCGTTGATGATCCGCAGCACGCTAAGGCCCGCGATGCGGCCCGCATCCTTGGTGGCCTGGCGCTGGCTGTCGTTGAAATACGCGGGCACGGTGATAACCGCCTCGGTGACTTTCTCACCGAGATAGTCCTCGGCCGTCTGCTTCATCTTCTGCAGAACGAACGCCGAAATTTCCGCCGGGCTGTATTTCTTGCCGCGGAGTTCGACCCACGCTGCGCCATCGTCGTTCTTTACGACCTTGTACGGCAGCACCTTGAGCGCCTTCTGAACTTCGGCGTCATCGAAACGCCTGCCCATCAGGCGTTTGATTGCAGACACCGTATTGGTTGGATTGGTGATCGACTGGCGCTTGGCGATCTGGCCAACCAGCCGCTCGCCTGCTTCTGTAAATGCGACGACCGACGGCGTCGTGCGACTACCTTCGGAGTTGGCGATAACTACGGGGTCGCCGCCCTCCATGATCGCGACGCAGCTATTCGTCGTGCCCAAGTCGATACCGATTACTTTTGCCATTTTCCTAAAGACCCTCTCATTTGGAGATAATCATGCTTCAGTCACTTTCAATGTCGGAGGCATCGCTTTCGCCTCCGTTTCGCTTTCCAGAATCGGTCCCGCTCTCCTTCGCAACCGACACGCGGGCCGGACGCAAGGTCCGGTCACCGATCAGATAGCCGCGATGGAATTCATCGACGACGGTGTTCGGCGGATGCACCTGCGACGCCACGTGATCGACCGCTTCATGCCGATTGGGATCGAACGCCTGGCCGACCGACTGCAGCGGTGTGACGCCTTGCGCACGCAGGAAATCGATCAGCGCCCGCACCGTCATCTCGACGCCATCGACGATCGTCCTGGCGTCATTGCCATCGCGGGCGGCCGCGAGCGCGCGCTCGAGGTTGTCGATGATCGGCAGCAGGTCGCGGAGAATATTTTCGCGCTGGATGCGGATCGATTCCTCGCTCTGCTGGCGGATTCGCTTGCGCGCATTTTCAGAGTCAGCGAGCGTGCGAAGATACTTGTCCTTCAGCTCGGCGATTTCCTTGTCTTTTTCGGCGATCTGCGCACGTAAGGAATCCAGCTCGCTCTCGATCCCCGCCGAGGTGTGGCTGCCCTCGCCGTGCGCTGATTCAACGCCGGCGTCCGCCTCATCGACCCCCCCGTCCATGGCGGGATTTCCGTCCTGGGGTTGCTTGTGTCGCTTGCTCATTTGATAAAACCGCACCGAACCTAAACGTAAGCATGATTTATGCT
>Ga0208355_1000261_pt1 | contig 25310 bp, 23 predicted proteins | sample NGESurdeep072012_6_FD_184458 | JGI IMG/M metagenome (GOLD analysis project Ga0208355, IMG submission 184458) | Arctic peat soil microbial communities from Barrow, Alaska - NGEE Surface sample 210-3 deep-072012 (SPAdes) | ecosystem: Environmental > Terrestrial > Soil > Wetlands > Peat ... | reverse complement strand
ACCCACGAATGATTCGGCTTTGTTCTCGTTTCGATTCTGTGCTGTTCACCCCAAAGATCTCCGAGATTCCCAGCTACTGCAATTATTCGAGGTCCCCTCCAGTGTGAAGCGGCCAGCACGCTCGGGTTCCGAGATCATCATACGAACACACAAGCACCGCCCAACGAACAAGCGGGAACCGCCGTTTCGGAGCAACCATTCCCGACGCGCACCGTTGGTTCGCTGTCAAACAAGCAAAGGAACTCCAGAATGTCGAATGCGAACCAGAGCAGCTCGAATCAGAATTTCGCGCAGCAACAGAACGGCAAGGAACAAACCGCTACAGCGGAGGCGTCGACCAGCAGTTTCCCGGGCGGCTTTCAGGCGATTGCCACTGCTTACGGCGACTACACGAAGAAATCGTTTGAAGACACCAAGTCTCTTGTCGAGAAGCTCTCAGGCGTGAAGTCGTTCGACAAGGTGGTCGAAATTCAAACCGAATTCGCGAAGACGGCTTTCGAGACATTCGTCAGGGAATCACAGAAGATTGGCGCCCTGTACGGCGATCTTGCCAAGCAATCCTACAAGCCGTTAGCCGGCTTCGTCGCCAAGATGGCCCCGACAAACCGATAAGTTTTCCACACAACCGATCGGGCACAGCTAGCCGGCCACGTCGCCCGCAACGAAGCCGGGTACTGAACCCGCCGACGCAAAAACGAAAAACCCCGCCCCTTGCGGGGCTTTTTTCCGATAACCACTCAACGGCAACCGAGAGCCTGCGCACTGCGCTTCTCAACCAGGAGAATCATGTCTGATCCTAATCCGCCTTTCCAGGATCTGTCCTTTGATCCAGATGACGTAACCGCCGTCAACAAGGCGTACGACCTGGCATGTCAAACGCTTCAGAATATCGGTCAGCCAGAAGTGGATCGCGAAATCATTGCCATAAGAATTTTGCAGGCCGCAGAGAGCGGCGAATGGAACACCGATAAACTGTGCGAGCGTGCCATCCATGGATTGACGGCGCGCGACTATCGGCAGCATCGAAATTGATGTTGAACCCGGATGGCGTTGAGTGCCAGACCTGATCGACTCACCCGCCGAGGCCTGCATCCTTCAGCCGCCCGGCCAGCCAGACCGTTAACGGCCCGTCCAGCACGCCGCCGACATACACATCCGACGATGTGACGTTGTTTTTCGCAAGCGTCAGATAGACACCGATCCGGTAGGCAAACCACAAATGCGGATCGGTCAGCGCCCGCAGCTTTTGCTGGTCATGTTCCGGCGGCTGACGATTGGCTGCCTTCCTGACTTCGATCGCGAGCAGGTTGTTGGGAATGCGGCGCTGGTGCACGACGATGTCGGGATAAACAGATTTTCCAAAATGATCGTCGGTAGAGACCATGGTTCCATGCGGAAGCCGCAGCGTCCGCTCGCCCAGCCGGTCGTAATCGCAGTCGACCTCCCATCCCGGGAATTGCTTTTCGATTTGCACCGCCAGCCGGTGCGTCAGCGGACGCTCCCCGAGATCCTTCTCAAACAGATAGGTCTCGCACGCGTAAAACTCTCCGAGCGCAGCTACAACCTTGTTCAGCTCGGTCTGCATTTGGCCTCCGACAAAAGCATCTTAGGCGCGAGCTTGCGGCAGTTCAAAGGCCGTCCTTACATCTGCACTTCGATCAACCGCGGTCCCTGCCCGGCGATGCCTTCCGCCAGCGCCTTGACGAGATCGTCGGCAGTGGCGACGGCGCGGCCGGGAACGCCCATGCCCTTGGCGAGCGCGACCCAGTCGAGCGTGGGGCGGTCGATCTTCAACATGTCCAGCGCGCGCTGTCCCGGCTCGCCGGCGCCGACGCCATCGAATTCGCCCCGCAGGATCTGGTAGATACGGTTGGCGAACACGATGGTCAGAACGTTGAGGCCTTCTCTGGCCTGCGTCCACAGCGATTGCAGCGTGTACATCGCGCTGCCGTCGCCGACCATGCAGATCACCTTGCGATCGGGGCACGCCACCGCCGCGCCGGTCGCGACCGGCGTCGAAAATCCGATCGAGCCGCCCATGTTCTGCAGCCAGTCATGCTGGGGAGCAGCTGACGTCGGCGGAAAGAAGCCGCGCCCCGTCGTGATCGATTCATCGACCACAATGGCGTTTTCCGGGATCGCCATCGCGATCGCCTGCGCGATCGAGGCGTGGGTCAAGGCCCCGGTCGGTTTTGCAAGCTCGACCAGGGCTTGCGGTTTGGCATCTGTCGGCTTGGCGCCCAAAGCGGACGCCAGCGCCTCCAGGGCGGCGACCGAGTTTTCTCCGCCCGATGTCATGCGATGGACCTCGCAGCCCTCGGGTTTTAACAGGCTCGGCTTGTTGGGGTAGGCGAAAAACGCCACCGGGTCGTTGGCCTCGACCAATACGATGTGCCGGAAATCCTTCAGGATCGGCAACGCCTGCTCGATCACATAGGGAATCCGGTCGATCGCGAACCGCCCGCGCCCCCGCGCCATGCGCGGATTGTAGGTCTGGCCCATCACCTTGCAGCCGGTCTTCCCGGCGATCTGCGCCGCCAGCGCCAGCCCCTGCTCGGTCAGCGCGCCGCCGGTCAATAGCAGCAGCGTCTGTGCGCCGCCGCGCAGCACCTTCGCCGCGTTGTCGACGGCCTGCGACGAGTAGCTGGCGCGCTGGGATTCCGCCGGGACCTGCGCAATGCCGTCGGCCTCGTTCCACGCGGTGTCGGCGGGCAGGATCAGGGTTGCGATCTGCGGCGGCGCGCTTTTGGCAGCGGCAATGGCGGCCGCGCCGTCCCTGGCGACCGATTTCGCGTCCGGCGAGGTCCGCACCCATGCCGACATCGGCCTCGCCAGGCCCTCGATGTCGGATGTCAGCGGCGCATTGAATCCGATGTGATAGACGGCGTGCTGGCCGACGATGTTGACGATGCCGGAATTCGCCTTCTTGGCGTTGTGCAGATTGGCGAGGCCGTTGGCGAGGCCGGGTCCGAGGTGCAGCAGCGTCGATGCCGGCGTGCCCTTCATGCGGAAATAGCCGTCCGCCGCACCCGTCACCACGCCCTCGAACAGGCCGAGCACGCAGCGCATGCCCTCGACCCGGTCAAGAGCCGCGACAAAATGCATCTCGGAGGTGCCGGGATTGGCGAAGCAGACGTCAACACCGCCCGCGACCAGGGTCCGCACCAGACTTTCCGCACCGTTCATCATTCCACTCCCGTTCGCGACGTTTCTTTGGGTTCATTGAAGATCAATCATTCCTAGCGCATTTCGTCAAAGGGTTCGCGGGCATTGCTGCCATCGCAGGGCAGCGGTGCTTTTTTAACCGCAGTGTTTGAAAATCAGGCGCTCACGCGGCCGTGGCTTGCGAAATCGCATAAATTGTGGCCTGTCTCACGGCGAAATCGATTTCTTGCGAGGACAAGATGACCCGGGCCTTTGCTTTGCTGTTCGCGGCGGTGACATTGCTGGCCGGGGTCGGCCAGGCGCGAGCCCAGCTCTTCGACATGCGCGACATCATGGGGGGCGGCCCCAATTTCAGCATCGGCGGCTCAAGCCCGATTCCGCGCGCGACCGTGAGCTTCGCCAGCAATTATGCGCCCGGCACCGTTTTCATCAACACCGCCGAGCGGCGGCTATACCTCGTGCTGCCCAATGGCCAGGCGCTGCGTTACGGCATCGGTGTCGGCCGCGACGGCTTTCGCTGGGGCGGCACCCACCGCATCTCCGCCAAGAAGGAATGGCCGAGCTGGACGCCGCCCTCGCAGATGATCGCACGCCGCCCCGATCTGCCGCGCCACATGGCCGGCGGCATCGACAATCCGCTCGGCGCCCGCGCCATGTATCTGGGCTCGACGCTGTATCGCATTCACGGCTCGAACGAGCCGGAGACGATCGGCCAGGCGGTATCCTCCGGCTGCTTTCGCATGACCAACGACGACGTGACCGATCTTTATGATCGCGTCTCCGTCGGCACCACCGTCGTCGTGAAAAACTAGCCAGGCGCTGAGCAAGGGAACTTGCACCACTCTGCTGTGGCGACCCGGAACTCGATGCGCGGCCATCTATTGAAGGATTGCGTCGGCGTGCCGATTACGGCAGCGTTGTTGCGATGAGCGCAAGTTATCGATCTCTGCATCTGCGGATACTCGCGGTCGTTTTGGCCGGCATCGCGTTCGATATCGTTGCCTTGCCGCCGGCCACATCCGCGGAAATTCCCGCCATCGCATCGCGTCAGCGCGCGGAAAAAAAGACCTTCACCGACAGCGAGATAACGGAAGGCTTCTTCAAGACCGCCTTCGGCGCCGAATATCATCTTGCCGGCCGGGTCGACCGCATCCGGAAGTACGACGTGCCGGTGCGCGTGTTCGCCGATGGCGTCGGCCGTCCGGAACGAAAGGCGCAGCTTGCGAAGGTCGTTGCCGACATCGGCCAGCGGGTTCAGCATCTCGACATCGCCATGGCTGACACCAGCGCCGGCGCCAATGTTGTGGTCAAGCTGGTGCGCGACCGCGATCTCTACCGCACCATCTCGGCGTTCTACGGCAGCGAACGGGCGCGCGAGATCAAAACCTCGCTCGATCCGCAATGCCTGTCCGGCTTTCGCAAGAGCGAGAAGTATGAAATCGAGCACTCCGACGTGATTCTGACGGTCGATAATGGCGATTTCATCTTCCTCGACTGCGCCTATGAGGAACTGCTGCAGTCGCTGGGGCCGATCAACGACACCTCTTCGGTGCCGTGGACGATGTTCAACGACGATGTCTCGATGGGATTCTTCGACATCTACGACCAGTACATCCTCAATATTCTGTACGACCCGCGCATCAAGGCCGGCATGACCGTCGGGGAGGTCAAGGCGGTGCTGCCCGAAGTGCTCGTCGACGTCCGCGTCTGGGTGAGGAAGATCAACAATCTGCCGGACTGAAGCTATGGCGGGCGCGCGCCGCAAACTCAGTGCTCTACCTCTCCGGCGCGTAGCGCCGTGAGGGGCTAAAACCTATCGATAGACCATAACCCCTCTCCCGAAGGGAGAGGGAGCGCCCTTCCGTTGACGCGATGTCGAAGCGACGCTTCGATCCAGGTGGATTGGCCTCTACGCCGATTTCTCGAACAACTCCCGTCCGATCAGCATGCGCCGGATTTCGCTGGTGCCGGCGCCGATCTCGTAGAGCTTGGCGTCGCGCAGCAGCCGGCCGGTCGGATAGTCGTTGATATAGCCGTTGCCGCCGAGCAACTGGATGGCGTCGAGTGCGCATTGCGTCGCCTTCTCGGAGGCGTAGAGAATGGCGCCGGCGGCATCCTCGCGGGTGGTCTCGCCGCGGTCGCAGGCCTTCGCCACCGCGTAGACGTAAGCGCGCGACGCATTCATCGTGGTGTACATGTCGGCGATCTTGCCCTGCACCAGCTGGAAGCTGCCGATCGGCTGGCCGAACTGCTTGCGTTCGTGGACATAGGGCATGACAACGTCGAGGCAGGCCTGCATGATCCCGAGCGGACCCGCGGCCAGCACCGAACGCTCGTAATCGAGACCGGACATCAGCACGTTGACGCCGCGGCCGACCTCGCCCAGCACGTTTTCTTCCGGCACTTCGCAATTCTCGAACACCAGCTCGCCGGTGTCGGAGCCGCGCATGCCGAGCTTGTCGAGCTTTTGCGCGGTGGAAAATCCCTTCATGCCCTTTTCGATGATGAAGGCGGTGATGCCGCGCGCGCCGGCGGCCGGATCGGTCTTGGCATAAACCACCAGCGTTTCCGCGATCGGCCCGTTGGTGATCCACATCTTGCTGCCGTTGATGACGTAGCGGTCGCCCTTCTTCTCGGCGCGGGTCGACATCGACACCACGTCGGAGCCGGCGCCGGGTTCCGACATCGCCAGCGCGCCGACCTGTTCTCCGGAAATCAGCTTCGGCAGATATTTCCGCTTCTGCGCTTCGCTGCCGTTACGGCGCAGCTGGTTGACGCAAAGGTTCGAATGCGCGCCGTAGGACAGGCCGACCGCCGCCGACGCCCGCGAAATTTCCTCAACCGCGATACAGTGCTCGAGGTAACCCAGCCCCGATCCGCCGTACTCCTCCTCGACGGTAATTCCGTGCAAGCCAAGCGCGCCGAGCTTCGGCCACAGATCGCGGGGAAATTGATTGCTCCTGTCAATTTCGGCGGCGCGCGGCGCGATCTCGTGGGACGAGAAATCATGCACGGTTTCGCGAATCGCGTCCGCGGTTTCGCCGAGATCGAAGTTGAACATCCGATGCGCGTTGGGAATCATGGTCGGGCTGCCTCCGGGCAAATCTGCTGCTGTTCCGCGTACAGCCTTATGCCTTGGAAATAAGCTTGTCACGGGCCGAACATCCCGAGAAGGCGGCTTCCGTCGGATTGCCGCGCGGCGGGCGCCCTGATGCGGCAGAATACATCAAACTCTCCCTTGCTCTGGCGCGCGCAACGGGCTGTAATTCGAAGCCAATACCGCCTTCCGGAATTAACCACGGAGGGGACAATCAGGGAGTAGACCTATGCACGGGACGATCGATCTCGTTCAAGATCCCCAACAAAACGCCGCGCGGGAGCACGCCTATTCGGTTCCGCTCGCGCAATTCAATCCCGGCGACCCCGAATTGTTTCGCTCCGATACGTTCTGGCCGTATGTCGACCGGCTGCGCAAGGAAGACCCGGTGCATTACTGCAAGGACAGCATGTTCGGGCCATACTGGTCGGTGACAAAATACAGCGACATCATGGACATCGAGACCAATCATTCGGTGTTCTCGTCAGCGGCATCGCTTGGCGGCATAACCATCCGCGACGTCGCATCCGACCTGCGCCGCGAAAGCTTCATCGCCATGGATGAGCCGCGCCACGGCGCGCAGCGCAAGACCGTCGCGCCGATGTTTACGCCGACGCATCTCGACCAGCTCGCGATCAACATCCGCCAGCGGTCGACCAAATGTCTTGACAATCTGCCGAAGAACGATGTGTTCGACTGGGTCGATCAGGTCTCGATCGAACTGACCACGCAGATGCTCGCCGTGCTGTTCGACTTCCCGTGGGAGGACCGCCGCAAACTGACGCGCTGGTCCGACGTCGCAACAACGATTCCCGGTCCAGACGGTCTCGTCGCGACGGAAGAAGAGCGGCAAGTCGAACTGCTGGAATGCGCGACCTATTTCGGGAAGCTCTGGAACGAGCGCATCAATCAGCCGCCGAAGAGCGACCTGTTGTCGATGATGGCGCACAGCGAAGCCACGCGCGACATGGACCCGAAGAATTTCCTGGGCAACCTGATCTTGTTGATCGTCGGCGGCAACGATACCACCCGCAACACGCTGTCGGGCAGCATTTATGCGTTGAGCAAAAATCCGGATCAGTACAAGAAGCTGCGCGAAAATCCGATCTTGATCGACAGTTTCGTGCCGGAGGTGATCCGCTGGCAGACGCCATTGGCGCATATGCGCCGGACCGCGCTCAAGGACGTCGAGTTCCGCGGCAGGCAGATCAAGAAGGGCGACAAGGTCGTGATGTGGTACGTCTCGGGCAACCGCGACGAAGAGGTAATCGATCGTCCCTACGAGTTCATCATCGACCGGGCCCGACCGCGCACCCACATGTCCTTCGGATTCGGTATTCATCGTTGCGTCGGGCTCAGATTAGCCGAGCTTCAATTGAAGATAATTTGGGAAGAAATCTTGAAGCGCTTCGACAATATTGAGGTGGTCGGCGAGCCCAAGCGGGTGTATTCGAGCTTTGTCAAAGGCTACGAGACCCTGCCGGTCCGCATTGCCGGCTGATACCTGACGGCATCCACTTTGGGATCGATCAACGATGAACATCCAGACATCAGTCCGAGCCGACAAGGCTGAGCTTCAGCGCCTGGCGCGCGAAGAGGCCTATTCCACGCCGCTGAAGGATTTTCATCCCGGTGCGCCGCGACTGTTCCAGAACGATACGCTGTGGCCGTGGTTCGAGCGGCTGCGCAAGGAAGAGCCGGTGCATTACTGCACCAACTCGCCGATCGAACCCTACTGGTCGGTCACCAAGTACAACGACATCATGCATGTCGATACCAATCACGCTATCTTCTCCTCCGACGTCAGCCTCGGCGGCATCTCGATCCGCGACGTGCCTCCGGGTTATGACTGGCCGAGCTTCATCGCGATGGATCAGCCGCGGCACTCTGCCCAGCGCAAGACCGTGTCGCCGATGTTCACGCCGACGCATCTGGACGAACTCGCCATTCTGATCCGCGAACGGACCGGCAGGGTGCTCGACGCCCTCCCCCGCAACGAGACCTTTGATTTCGTCGACCGGGTGTCAATCGAATTGACCACCCAGATGCTGGCGACCCTGTTCGACTTTCCCTTTGAAGAGCGCCGCAAGCTGACGCGCTGGTCCGACGTCTCAACCGCATTGCCGAAGAGCGGAATCGTTGAATCTGCGGAACAGCGCCGGGCCGAGATGGACGAATGCGCCGCCTATTTCGCCAAGCTCTGGAACGAGCGCGTCAATGCCGAGCCGAGAAACGATCTGATCTCGATGATGGCGCATAACGAAGCCACCCGGCACATGGACCCCGACAATCTGATGGGCAATATCATCCTGCTGATCGTCGGCGGCAATGACACCACCCGCAACACCATGAGCGGGTCGGTGCTCGCATTGAACGAACACCCCGACCAGTATCAGAAACTGCGCGACAATCCGGCGCTGATCGACTCGCTGGTGCCGGAAGTCATCCGCTGGCAAACGCCGCTGGCGCATATGCGGCGGACCGCGCTTGAAGATACCGAGCTCGGCGGCAAGACCATTCGCAAGGGCGACCGGGTTGTGATGTGGTACGTCTCGGGCAACCGCGACGAAGAAGGCATCGAGAACCCCAACGACTTCATCGTCGACCGCGCCCGGCCGCGCACGCATCTGTCGTTCGGCTTCGGCATCCACCGCTGCGTCGGCATGCGGCTCGCCGAGCTGCAGCTGAAAATCGTGTGGCAGGAGATGCTGAAGCGATTCGACAGGATCGAGGTGGTCGGCGAACCGAAGCGGGTGTATTCCAGCTTCGTGCGCGGCTACGAATCCCTGCCGGTGCGCATTCCAGCGTGAATTGATCAAACATTGAACACCAGCTTGAATTCGCCGCGCCTCGCCGAAGCCATCAACGCGAAGGGCTTTACGGCAGCCGCAGGATTCCGCATCATCGCCGTCCAGCCGGGGAGCGCCGAGGTCTCGCTGGCTCGCCGGCCGGACCTGCTGCAATTCTTCGGTCATTTTCACGGCGGGATCATTGCCGCGCTGGCCGATCAGGCAGCCGGGATCGCCGTCACCTCAAGCCTGCCTTCGGGCAAGATCGGGGTCACCGTCGAGATCAAGGTCAACTTTCTTAGCCCCGCGGACGGTGGCGAACTGGTGGCGCGCGCCAAAACCCTGAAAATGTCGGGCTCGATCGGTGTCGCAACCGTCGAAGTCTTCTCCAAGAACGAAACTTCCGAAACCCTCTGCGCATTCTGCACCGCCACGATGCGCGCCCTCGATCTGCCAGCCGAGTTCCGATGACCGCAACAGAACAAGAAGAATATGCCGACATCCGCGAGGCCGTGGCAAAACTCTGCGCCCAGTTCCCCGGCGAATACTGGCGCAAGCTGGACCGCGAGATGGCCTATCCCAGTGCCTTCGTCGATGCGCTGACGACGGCCGGATATCTCTCGGTATTGATCCCCGAAGAATTTGGCGGCGCCGGGCTGAAACTGTCGGCCGCGGCTGCGATCCTCGAGGAGATCCAGCGCGCCGGCTGCAATGGCGGCGGCTGCCATGCCCAGATGTACACCATGGGCACGCTGCTGCGGCACGGCAGCGACGAGCAAAAGGCAAAATGGCTGCCGAAGATCGCCAGCGGCGAATTGCGGTTGCAGGCGTTCGGCGTCACCGAGCCGACCAGCGGCACCGATACCTCGTCACTGAAGACCTTTGCGCGGCGCGAGGGCAACGACGGCTACATCGTCAACGGCCAGAAGATCTGGACCAGCCGCGCCGAGTATTCCGACCTGATGATCCTGCTGGCGCGCACCACGCCGAAGGAGCAATCCAAGAAGCGCACCGACGGCCTGTCGGTGTTCATCGTCGACATGAAGGCGGCCAAAAACAACGGGCTCTCGATCAGTCCGATCCGCACCATGATGAACCACTCCACGACCGAAGTGTTCTTCACCGATCTTCGGGTGCCTGCGGAAAATCTGATCGGCGAGGAGGGCAAGGGCTTTCGGTATATCCTGTCCGGCATGAATGCCGAGCGCATCCTGATCGCGGCGGAGTGCATCGGCGACGCCAAATGGTTTATCGCCAAGGCATCCGCCTATGCAAAAGAACGCGCGGTGTTCGGCCGGCCCATCGGCCAGAACCAGGGCATCCAGTTTCCGATCGCCAAGGCCTATGCGGCGATGCGCGCCGCCGAGCTGATGGTCAAGGAGGCCACGCGCAGATATGAAGCCGGCGCCGATTGCGGTGCGGAGGCCAACATGGCCAAGATGCTCGCCGCCGACGCCTCCTGGGAAGCCGCCAACGCCTGCGTGCAGACTCATGGCGGCTTCGGCTTTGCGGAAGAATACGACATCGAACGCAAGTTCCGCGAGACGCGCCTCTACCAGGTGGCGCCGATCTCGACCAATCTCATTTTGTCGTTCCTGGCCGAACACGTGCTCGGCATGCCCCGCTCCTACTGAGAAAAAAGATGCTGCCGCTCGAAGGATTGATTGTCATTGCCGTCGAACAGGCGGTCGCCGCACCGTTCTGCAGTTCGCGGCTGGCCGACGCCGGCGCCCATGTCATCAAGGTGGAGCGGCCCGAGGGCGATTTCGCGCGCGGCTACGATGCCGCGGCGAAGGGACAAAGCAGCTATTTCGTCTGGCTCAACCGCGGCAAGGATTCCGTGGTCATCGACCTCGCCACCAAGGAAGGCCGCGCGAGCCTCGAACAACTGATCGCCGGTGCGGACGTGCTGATCCAGAACCTCAAGCCGGGCTCGATGGACAAACTCGGTTTCTCGCTTCAACGCCTGCGAAAGGATTATCCAAAGCTGATCTGCTGCACCATATCGGGTTATGGCGATGACGGTCCCTACGCCCATCGCAAGGCCTACGATATGCTGATCCAGGCCGAGAGCGGGCTGGCGTCGATCACCGGCGGTCCGGATGGACCCTCGCGCGTCGGTCTTTCCATCGTCGATATCGCCACCGGCGCCACCGCGCATGCCGCCATCCTCGAAGCGCTGATCGCGCGGTCACGCAGCGGCAAGGGCGCCGATATCCGGATTTCGATGTTCGACGTGATGGCCGACTGGCTGTCGGTGCCGCTGCTGAACGCCGAAGCCGGCAACCCGCCGCAGCGGATGGGCCTCGCGCACCCCTCGATCGCGCCCTACGGCGCGTTTCGTTCCAAGGACAGCAAGGACATTCTGATTTCGATCCAGAGCGAACGCGAGTGGAAGAAATTGTGCGTGGATGTTCTGGGTCGGCCGGAGCTGCCAAATGATCCCAGATTTTCCAACATGGTCGAGCGCGTTCGCAACCGCGAGCTTACCGACAAGACCGTCGGCGATATCTTTGCGACGATGCCGCGTGACGACCTGCTGCGGCGATTGTCCGACGCCGATATCGCCTTCGCCGAGGTCAACACCATGGCCGATCTCGCTGATCATCCGCATCTGCGCCGCATCGAGGTGGATACCCCGGCGGGGCCGGTTAGCTATCCTGCGCCCGCTGCCATTGTCGTCGATCAGCCGCGTCATTATGGCGCCGTGCCCGGCATCGGCGACCACACCAAGATTGCGAAACCTCCTCATGTCCGGACCAAATCGTCATGACCGACAAGCCAGATCTCGACCATTTGCGCCAATGGATCGGCCGCACCAGTGAGGCCTCCGACGTCGTCACCGCGCAACTGGTGAAGGGCCTGCGCGCCACGCTGTTCCAGGAGATCGGCGACCCGAAGCCGGGCGATGCCGCGCCGTGGACCGTGCATTGGTGCCTGGCGCCGCCGGTCTACCCGATGTCGGAACTGAGCCCGGACGGCCACCCTACGCGCGGCGGCTTTCTGCCGCCGGTGCCGCTGCCGCGCCGGATGTGGGCCGGCGGCGAGCTGGAATTCATCGAACCATTGCGCGTCGGCGATGTTTCGACGCGAACCTCGCGCATTGCCGATGTGACCATGAAGACCGGCAGCACCGGTGTGCTGTGTTTCGCATCCGTCGAACATCTGATTACGACGCCGCGCGGAACCGCGATCCGCGAGCGGCAGGATATTGTCTATCGGGATATGTCGACTGCGCAGGCGTCCGCGCCGGCCAAGCCGGCGGCGCCGCCGCCTGCGCAGCACCGCGAAAGCCACATGGCCGATCCCGTGCTGCTGTTCCGCTATTCGGCGCTGACGTTCAACGGCCACCGCATCCATTACGATCGCGACTACGTCACCAAAGTCGAGGGCTATCCCGGCCTGATCTTCCACGGCCCGCTGCAGGCTGCCTTTATCGTGGAGTTGGCGGCGAAGCTGCATGGCGGCACGGCACCGAAGAAATTCAGCTATCGCGGGCTGCAGCCGCTGTTCGAAGGCAGCCAGTTCAGCATCAATGCCAACGACACCAGCGCCGGAATGGAACTGTGGACCGCGAATTCGGCGGGTCAGCCGACGATGAGAGGCACCGCCACGTGGTGAGACGCACAGAAGTCGTTCAAACGGAGGTCTGCTCCCCCTCCCGCAGACAGAGGGCTGGGGTGAGGGGTTGCGATCTATCGATGGGCCGTACCCCCCGCCGCACGACGCACATTGTCTCCCAACAGGGAATTGCCGACCTTGCCGCGTGAAAAGCCGAAAACGAGCAGCAAACCGGTCAGCGTAAAACAGGCGACGCTTGACCTGTTGCGGGCATTTGGAATCCGCAAAGTGTTCGGCAATCCCGGCTCGACGGAATTGCCGTTCCTGAGCGACTGGCCTGACGATATCGACTACGTGCTGGGACTTCAGGAAGCTTCCGTGATCGGCATGGCCGACGGCTACGCCCAGGCCACCCGTAACGCCGCCTTCGTCAACCTTCACTCGGCCGCCGGTGTCGGCAATGCGCTCGGCAACATCTACACCGCCCACCGCAATCAGACGCCGATGGTGATAACCGCGGGCCAGCAGGCACGCAGCATTTTGCCGCTGCAGGCATTTCTATATGCCGAGCGCGCTTCGGAATTTCCGCGTCCCTACGTCAAGTTCAGCGTCGAGCCCGCCCGCGCCGAAGATGTCCCGGCGGCGATCGCGCGGGCCTATTACGTGGCGATGCAGCCGCCCTGCGGACCGACCTTCGTCTCGGTGCCGATCGACGACTGGACCCATCAAACCCAGGCCGTGGAAGCCCGCCGCGTCAGCCGCGAGCTCGGCCCCGATCCCGATGCCATGAAGGCACTGGTCGCTGCCCTTTCGGCAAGCAAACGCCCTGCCCTTGTGGTCGGTCCCGGCGTCGATCGCGCGCAAGCCGTCGATCTCATGGTGCGCCTTGCGGAGAAAGCGAAAGCCGCGGTCTGGGTCAGCCCGTTTTCGGCGCGCTGCAGCTTCCCGGAGCGGCATCCGCAGTTCGCGGGTTTCCTTCATGCTTCCCCGGCACAGCTCTCGGACGCACTGCGCGGCCATGATCTGGTGGTCGTGATCGGCGCGCCGGTCTTCACCTTTCACGTCGAAGGCCATGCCTCGATCTTCGATGGCGCGACCGCGATCTTCCAGATTACCGATGATCCGACCGCGGCCGCGGTATCGCCGCTGGGCACCAGCATCATCGCGACCATGAAGCCCGCGCTGACGACGCTGATCGAACTGCTGCCCGAGACAAAGCGCGCAATGCCGGCAGGCCGCGCTTTGCTATCAGCTCCCCGCGCGGCCGATCCGATTCCCGTCGATTTCCTGTTGCACACGCTTTCGTCCGCAATGCCTGATGACGCCGCGCTGGTGGAGGAAGCCCCGTCGCATCGTCCGGCGATGCAGAAGTTCATGCCGGCGCGCGGACAGGACAGTTTTTATACCATGGCGAGCGGCGGCCTTGGATACGGCCTCCCGGCCTCGGTCGGCATGGCGCTTGGCCGCCCGGACATCAGGACCGTCTGCCTGATCGGCGACGGCTCGGCGATGTATTCGATCCAGGCTTTGTGGACGGCGGCGCAGCGCAAGCTGCCGCTGACGGTGGTGGTGATCAACAATGCAGGCTACGGCGCGATGCGCTCGTTCAGCCAGGTGATGCAGGTGCGCAACGTGCCCGGGCTTGAACTGCCCGGCATCGATTTTGTCCAGATCGCGCAAGGGCTCGGCTGCGACGCGGTGCGTGTCAGCAAATCGTCCGACCTTGCATCCGCGCTCAAGCGCGGTCTTGCGCATGACGGCGTCAGCCTGATCGAAGTGATCGTGGATTCGGTGGTGCCGCTGCTGTACGCGCAGAAGAGTTAGAGTCAGGGTTTCCCGTAGGCTTCCCGCATTTTCGCCTGGATCTTCGCCATGCCTGATATCCAGCGATCGTAATTCTCGGCCTTCTTGCGCATGTAGCCGGCCACCTGCGGATGCGGCAAAATGACAAATGTTTCCTGCTCGATTCCCAGCAAGGCGTCCTTGGCCACTTGCTCCGGCGTCAAATCGCCATCGCCGGATTGCGGGCCTTTCGGGATCGACCGGAGCATGTTGGTATCGACGCCCTGCGGACACAGGATCGAAACGCGGATGCCGTCGGCCTTGTGCGAGATCGCAAGGTTCTCCGCAAATCCGACCGCGGCATGCTTGGTCGTCGAATAGGCCGGACTTCCGACCTGGGACAGCAGGCCGGCGGCGGAAATCGTGTTGAGAAAATAGCCGCCGCCGCGCGCCTTCATCCGCGGGATCAGATGCCGCGCGGCGTAGACATGCGCCATGACATGAACAGCCCAGCTTTTCGCCCACGGCTCGTCGGAAGTGCCGCCGGCGTTCTCCGACAGCGGGTCGAAACCGCCGCCGATGCCGGCATTGGAGCAGAACAGCGCGATCGGGCCGAACCGCCACTCGGTTTCCTCGATGAGGTGGCGGATATCCTGCTCCTGCCCGACGTCGCATTTGAACGCCGCGCCATCGATCGAGGCCGCGACGGCTTCCGCGCCTGCCAGATCGAGATCGGCGACGACGACCTTGGCGGCACCGGCGCGATGAAAGGCTTCGCAGAGCGCCCGGCCGATGCCGTTGGCGCCGCCGGTGACAACGACGACCTTGCCCGCCACCTGCATCGTTACCTCAGCTGTTTGAAAGTATCAGGCCAGAACGAGATCGAGCACAGCGGTGTAGTGGCAGGCCGCGCCCAATAGCACGAAAGAATGCCAGATCGCGTTTTGAAAACGCAACCGCTGCCATGCATGAAAGATCACCCCGAAACTATAGAGCAAGCCGCCGGCCGCGATGAACCACAATGTCGGGGTCGGCAGCGACGCCACGACGGTGTCGTAGACCATGAAGCCGCTCCAGCCCATCGCCAGATAGAGGCCGACCGACAGCCGGTCGAAACGGCCCGGCAGCAACAGCTTCAGCACAATTCCGACAATCGCCACGCACCACACGCCGGTCAGCAGCGCGATGGCGAAGATGCTGTCCTTCATCTGTGTGATGAACGGCGTGTAGGTCGCCGCGATCAGCACATAGATCGCCGAGTGATCGAAGCGGCGCAGCACCCACTTGGCCCGCGAGATCGGCCACAGATTGTAGGTCGCCGACAACACCAGCATGGCCAGCAGCCCGGCAACGTAGACCGAGACAACCGCCACTTCAAACGGCGTAGCGTAGACAGCCGTGAGCACAATCAGCACAGTGGCCGCGACCAATCCGCAGAACACGCCAATCGCATGCACGACGCCGTCTGCAATCAGTTCGGCCCGATCGAAATTCCAGCGAATGGCGCCTGCCGCGGCATGGGCGGAGGTCGAGGCGAGTTGCTTTAGTCTGAAGATGGTCATGGCGGCCCGGCAAGTTTCAACGGCGGAAGCGATAAATGATCCCAAAAGGGAGGTCAACGAACCCCCGGGGTCTTCTCACCCCAAACTGCGTCGCAAGTATGAAACTTGATTTTGGCCCGTTAATCGCCACTTTCCCGATAGCCCTCCGCCAATTGCCTCCTTCAAATCGAGCCTTTCCCGTCCGCATGGCCCTCAGTATTTCCGATATTGTCGAGGAAGCGCGCCTGTCGGCGCGGGCCCTGCTGGACTATGGCGACCACTTTTTCAATCCGACGGTTCGGCTCGGCGTCACCGGGCTGTCACGAGCCGGCAAGACAGTCTTTATCACCGCGCTGATCCACGGCCTCACCCGTGGCGGCCGCTTTCCGATTTTCGAGCCTTTCGCCACCGGGCGGATCGCCCGGGCGCGGCTTGAACCGCAGCCCGACGACGCGGTGCCGCGCTTTGACTATGAAAACCACGTCCGCACCCTGATCGAGGAGCGGCGCTGGCCGCATTCGACGGTCGATATCAGCGAACTGCGGCTGGTCATCGATTATCAGCGGCAAAATGGCGCGGACCGAACGCTGACGCTCGATATCGTCGACTATCCCGGCGAATGGCTGCTCGATCTGCCGCTGCTCAACAAGAGTTATGAGCAGTGGTCGGCTGAAAGCCTCGCCTTGTCGCGGCAGCGACCCCGCGCGCGGCTCGCGGCGCAGTGGCACGGCCATCTTGCGACCCTGAAGGCCGATGGCCGCGAAGACGAGCAGGCTGCGCTGTCAGCGGCGCGGCTGTTCACCGAATACTTACGCGTCTGCCGCGACGAACGCTTCGCCATGAGCCTCTTGCCACCGGGCCGCTTCCTGATGCCGGGCAGCCTTGCGGGTTCGCCGGCGCTGACATTTGCGCCGCTCGATCTGCCGGATAACGGCGTGGCGCCCGAGGGCTCGCTGTGGGCCATGATGATCAGGCGCTACGAGGCCTATAAGGACGTCGTGGTGCGCCCGTTCTTCCGCGATCATTTCTCGCGGCTCGATCGCCAGGTGGTTCTGGTCGATGCGCTTGCGGCGTTCAACTCAGGACCCGATGCGCTTGTTGACCTTGAGGCGGCGCTGGCGGGAATCCTGGATTGTTTCAGGATCGGGCGCAGCACGCTGCTGAGCAATTTGTTCCGGCCGCGGATCGACCGCATATTGTTCGCCGCGACCAAGGCCGATCACCTGCACCATTCGAGCCATGATCGCCTTGAGGCGGTGTTGCGGCGAACCGTAGCTAAGGCTGCGGCTCGCGCCGAGGACACCGGAGCTGTTATCGACGTCGTTGCGCTGGCCGCGGTGCGCGCTACCCGCGAGGCCCAGGTGCAGCGCGGTCGCGACAAATTGCCCTCCATCCTGGGCACACCTGCCCCCGGAGAGGTTGCCAACGGCGCGGCCTTCGACGGCGAGACCGAGGTCGCTACCTTTCCAGGCGATCTGCCCGCCGATCCGGAAGAACTTTTTGCGGGCGAAGCTGCGTTTCGCGGCCTCTCCAGCGCCGCGGCCGAAAGAACCAATTTTCGCTTTCTTCGCTTTCGCCCCCCGCGGCTCGAACGCGCAGGCACCGACGAGCCCGCTCTGCCTCATATCCGCCTTGACCGCGCCCTCCAGTTCCTGATCGGAGACAAACTGAAATGAGCGAGCGCTCTCATCATCGGCGGCCGGCGACCTTCAAGCTCGACGACCCCGGCGTGATCGTGACGGACCCGGACGATGCAAGCCGCCCTTCCCGCGGCACGGTCCACATCACGCCGGAAGCCGACCCTGCGCTGCTGCCGGTCCCGGTCGAGGCGCCGATCGTCCCCCCGCAACGAGGTTTCCGCTGGGGCGCGGTGTTCTGGAGCGCGATCGGTGGATTGATCGTGCTCGGGCTCGGCCTCGGCGTGACCCGTCTGATCGAGGACCTGTTCGCGCGCAGCGAGGGGCTCGGCTTTCTCGGACTGGCTTTTGCCTTCGCCGCCACGCTGGCGTTTGCGGTGGTTGTCGCCCGCGAGGCGTTCGGTCTTGCGCGGCTTGCGACGATCGAGAAGCTGCATCTGCGCGCCGCCGCGGTGCTGCTGAGCGATGACCGCCAGGAAAGTCGGACCATCGTGCAGGATCTCGTAAAACTTGCGCACCAGAACCCGCAGATGGCGCGGGCCCGCGCCACGCTGCAAGGTCATGCCGACGATATCATCGACGGCGCCGACCTGATCCGGCTGGCCGAACGTGAATTGATGACGCCGCTCGACCAGGAAGCACGCCGCCTTGTCTCGTCGGCCGCGCAGCGCGTCTCGATTGTCACCGCCGTCAGTCCGCGCGCCCTGGTCGACGTGCTGTTCGTATTCGCAGCCTCCCTGCGCCTGATCCGGCAGCTGGCGCGGCTGTACGGCGGGCGGCCGGGCGCGCTCGGCATGATCCGGCTGATGCGTCACGTCATCGCGCATGTCGCCATCACCGGCGGCATGGCGGCCAGCGACAGCCTGATCCAGCAGGTGCTCGGCCATGGCATCGCGGCGAAACTGTCGCAGCGGCTCGGCGAAGGCGTTCTCAACGGCCTGCTCACCGCGCGGCTCGGGCTCGCCGCCATCGACGTGACCCGCCCGCTGCCGTTCACGGCATTGCCGCGGCCGGCGCTCGCCGATCTCGCGAAAGACCTGCTGCGCAAGCGCGACAGCGACGAATAAGCTGTCTGGCAGATTTCCTGGGTTAACAAAAAAGGCCGTCCAAGGGGCGGCCTTTTTGATTTTGTTCAAGCCAAGCGCTCAGAAAAGTGCCGCGATCAATCGCAAACCTGGACTCGGCGAAATTGCCAGCCATATCCATCCCAGTAGCGCTCGCGAACCAGGCGGCAGGCAGGCTCTTCGACGTAGACTGGCTCCGGCGCATAATAAACCGGCGGCGGCGGCGGAGCTGGCCGTGCCAGGGCGCCGCCGAGCAGCGCGCCGCCGATAAGTCCTCCCACGACGCCAGCGGCGATTTCACCATTCTCCGCTCTTGCAGGCACCGGCAGCAAAAGCGGGCTCGCAGCCAATGTAACAGCTAAGACAGCTGAAGCGATCTTGCTCATAACGTTTTCTCCAAGGTGCGGCCGCAAATCGTTCACGGCCGCCAGACCAGACCATCATACGTTCCGCGATTAAAGCTTTCTTAAGTCTGCACGCAAGCCTGAAAATTATTTCGGAGGCGCAGGACGCGAAGCAACGGGAGGTGGTGGCGCGGCTGGACTTGCAACAGGGAGCGGCGCCCACATCGCGAAGGACCCGCTGCGCAGGCACGATGCCGACGAGTGAACTATGGAGTCGGACTCACGAATTTGGAGTTGCCGTGTTTCGTGTACTCGACACCGCCTCTCCCATTGGGAGAGGTCGGCGCGTAGCGCCTGGTGAGGGGTTACGGCCCAACGATAGATCGTAACCCCTCACCCCAACCCTCTCCCGATCGAAGTCGGATATATCCGACTTCGACAATTTGAAATGCACAACTCGGGTAAACCCGAGTTGGGTGGGAGAGGGAGTTCACCGCCATCGCCGATACGTCGAATGCTTCAACCCGGCCGGATCATGCACTAGCCGGGCGCGACGATCCTGGTTCGAAGCGACATCAGTCCCTCGAACGAAATGACCATGTCGTCGCCGGGCTGCAAATAAAGCTCGGCCGCGTTCGGCTGTCCGACCGCGACGCCACTCGGCGCGCCCATCGCGATCAAATCGCCCGGCTCGAACACGACATAACGTGAAAAATGCTCCAGCACGTCTGATATCTTGTACAGATAGTCGCCGGTGTTGGAGCGCAGCCGCCGCTTGCCGTTGACGTCGCAGGTGACCCACAGATTGTCGGTGTCGGCGACTTCATCCATGGTCAGAATAAAGGGGCCGACCGGTGCGAAGCCGGGCATGTTCTTTGCGGTCCAGAACCGGCTGCCGGAGGCAACCTCCCGCTTCTGGATTTCCCGCGCGCTGACATCGTTGGTGAGCGTGAAGCCCGAGATGTAATCCATCGCCTCGGCCTTCCTGACGCCATGGGCGCGTTTGCCGACGACGTAGCAAAGCTCCGGCTCGTAATCGAGCGTGGTGATATCGCTTGGTTTGACGACCGCATCGCCATCGCCCGACATCGTAGAGACCAGCTTGATGAAACCGGTCGGCTCGTTCGGGACTTCGGTCAGCATCTTGTTGGCGGCCAGCTCCTCGCGATGCTTCTTGTTGTTCTTGCCGACGCAAAAGAACTTTGAAGGGTCGGCAATGGGCGGCAAAAACTTCAACCCGGCGATGGGGCGAAGCAGGCTTGCGCGTTCGGCCGAACCCGCGAGTTCTTCTAGCGCAGCAATTGTTTGTGCGCCGCTGGTGAGGGCAATCTTCACCGTGGTCGCCGGGACCGCCCGACGCAGCGCGTTCGCAGCGGCAACGACGTCGACAATGTTTTCGCCGCGGACGATGCCGAAACGCGCGCCATTATTCAGCGACGGATCGACAAAAGACGCCAAACGCATATTCACTTTCCTCCCGGCAATTGCACGTCGTTGTCTTTCACGAGCTTGCTCCATTTGGCAACGTCGGCGTTGATGTAGCGGCCGAACTCTTCGGGCGTTTGTGGTTTGGGTTCGGCACCCAGCGTCGCCAGATGGTCGCGGAACTCCTGCGTATTCATCGCGGCGACAATGACCTCGTTGATCGCTTTGACGATTGCGGGCGACGTATGTGGCGGCGCCAGCAGGCCGAACCAGCCCACCGATTCGTAACCAGGTACGCCGTCGGAGACGGTCGGGATATCCGGATAGAATTTGGATCGCCTGGTGTCGGTCACGCCCAATGCTTTCAGCTGGCCCGACTGCACGAACTGCTGCACCACCGGTCCCGGCGCAAACATCATGTCGATGCGCCCACCCAGCAAATCGGTCACGGCGGGACCGGTTCCCTTGTAGGGAATGTGCAGCAGCTTGATCCCGGTGGCGCTCGCGAACAGCAATCCGGAAAGATGCGACGCCGCGCCGACGCCCGCTGAGCCGAACGTCAAGCCGTCCGGCTTTTCCTTGGCATACCGGATCAGATCGGCGGTCGAGGTGACCGGCAATGTCGGACTGACAACGAGCAGATAGGGCGGCGCCGCGGCGACGGCGATCGGAGAAAGGACCTTGTTGACGTCAAACGGACCGTCTCCGTCGGCGCTAGCAGATACCGCCATCAGCGCGCCGGTCGAGGCCATCAGCAAGGTGTAGCCATCGGGCGGCGCCTTCATCACCGCGCGGGTGCCGATCGCGCCCGATGCGCCCGGTTGATTTTCCACCACGACCGGCTGGCCCCATTTGCTATTGAGGTTTTGCGCGATGATGCGCGCCAGCACGTCGGTGCCGCCACCGGCGGCAAACGGGACGATCATTTTTATCGTGTGATCGGGATAATCGGCGGCCGAGACCGGCAGCGCGATCGCGCAGACCGAGACCACCAATGCGGCGATCCGAATAAACATTTTCATTTTCATTGTTCTCCCTGGAACGGTCGCGCGTCACGGCCATCAGCCAAAGCCGCAACGTCAAGATCGCTGTTGCCGCCGCGCAATGGCGGATGAAAGTCACCTGCCAGCACCCGCCAGCGATAGAGCGGCGAACCCGGCGGCGGCGAAAGCTCCGGCGTCCAGCCGGACAGTTTTTCCAGCGCATAGCTATCCGTCACGATGCCGCGCCAGCTGCGGTCGACCCGCTCAAGCGGCTCTCTGACCGCTGTCGTAGACGCCCACAACTGGCTGGTATTGTCGGGTTCGCGCCCGACGTAGAGCCCGGTGTGCCCTCTGATCAAACTCATGCCGGGGTCGCGAAAGCCCAAGAACCGGCCGCGCTCGTTGATCTGGATCACCGGCACGCGGCCGTTGAAATACCAGCGCAGCATGGCGTAGGTCCGGTAGTCCGTGGTTGCGATCCAGGTCGCGCCTATCTTTTGCAACTCTGCCTGTGCCCGGTCCACGACCTGCTCGTAGCCCGCCTCGCCGCCGATCGGGTCGGCCCTGCCGATGAAATTCCAGGGGCTGACGACATAATACAGAAACACCAGAATGACGAAGGCGATACCGGAAACAATCGCCGCGTTGGCCCACGAGACCGTCGATTTGATCATCCATGCGGGAAAACCTTCCCGCGGCAGCATCGCGATATTAATGGCCGCGGCGGCAAATCCAGCCGGCCACATGAACATCGGCCAGGTATCGCCGACCCGCAGCGTCAGCGATTTCCAGAAGAAATAGCCGAAGGGAACGATCACGGAGGTCGACAGCAGAATGGCCACGGCGTCACCTCGACGATATCCCCGCCACGCCGTCAACGCCACGCCCGACAACACCACTGGCAGCAGGATAAACCCGACCAGCCCGAACTGCAGGCCGATAAAATCCCCGACGGTGCGCAAAGACAATTCATGGGCCGCGGTGGCCCGCACGAACTGGAATCTGAACGACGCCCAGTCGTGCCCGGCATTCCAGATCAGGACCGGCAGGAACAACACCACGGCGATCAGTGCCGCGAGCCACGGATAAGGGCTGAGCAGCCAGCGCCGGCGCCAGTCCGGCGCCAGCATGAATGCCAGCACCGCCGGAACCAGCATGACCGCGGTGAATTTCGACAGCAGCGCCAGCCCAGCGAATACGCCGGCGGCCAGCCACCAGCGCGCATCGTCGCTTTCGTTGAGCCGGACCAGCGCCCACACCATCGCGACCGCAAACGGGATCAGCGCCACGTCGGGTGAGACCTTGGCCATCAGCAACCCGTAATAAAGTGCGGCTTCCGGCATCAGCACCGCGAGCACGACCGCGCGGACGTCATGCGTCACGCGCCGGACAATGTCGGCAAGCAGCAGTTGCGTTACCAGCATCGCAAGCACGCCGGCAAACCTGACGCCAAAATTGGTGTCGCCGAAGATCGCGGTGCCGAAACGGATGAACCACGCAATCATCGGCGGGTGGTCGAGGAAGGAGAGCACGTTCTCCTTCGACCAGGTCCAGTAATAGGCCTCATCAGTGCGCAGATCGATCACGCCAGCGTAAATCACCCGCAGCGCCGTCAGCGCAGCGATCAGTACGGCAACGGCAAGCAATTGCCGAAAGGCAGAATTGTCGGGTTTCGTGCTGCTTCTATCGGGCGGGGCAATCGTCACGATGCTTTCTCCCCGACTCCCCAGGAGGTGTCAACGTCGAGAAACCACACACGCTGGATTGACATCTTCGGCCGTCGTCCCGGCGAACGCCGGGACGACGCGCGGAAAGCTTGCCGGGACGACCCGGATAAGGTGGTCGCTGACGGAATTAAACTCTACTATTGTCGATCTATTGTCGATGAGCGTTCGATTGGATCGCATGGCCCGATTTTCTCAAGAAGAGATCGCAAAATTCATCCGCGCCATCACCGCCCGGCAGGTCCGTCTCGCCTGCGGGCTGATGCTGTTTGCCTATCTGGTCAGCCATTTCCTCAACCACGCGCTCGGCAACATTTCGATGGATGCGCTTGCCGCCGGCCTACTACCACACCGAGTTCTGGCAATTTCTCCCGGTCGCGTTCGCATTTTATACCGCGGCGCTGGTCCATGCCGGTCTGGGGATCTGGGCGCTGTACGAGCGCCGGCAATTCCGCTGGAAAGCGGTCGAGCCGCTGCAGCTCGTGCTCGGCTTGAGTATCCCCGCGCTCATCATCACCCACTTTGCCGGCGTGCGCATCGGCCAGGCTCTCTTCGGACACGAAAAGCTCTATCCGCAGGTACTTTATGCGTATTGGGTGGTATGGCCGTACAAGATGTGGCTGATGTTCGCTGTCATGACCATTGCATGGACTCACGGCTGCATCGGTCTTTATTTCTGGCTCCGGATGAAAGCGTTCTACAAACGCGCGGCGCCGTTTCTGCTCGCCGCCGCGGTGCTGATTCCGACGCTGGCCATGCTGGGGCTCTATCAGGGCGGACGAAGCGTCGTCGGGGACAGCGCGAGCGCCGAATGGAAAGCGGACAATCTTTCGCAACGCCAGGTCGGCACGCCTGCTGAGCAAGCCGTGCTGGACTCTATCGTGGATTATTTCCTGATCGGCTATCTCGGCCTGATCGGATTTGTCCTAGCAGCAAGGGGCGCCCGCACCCTCAACGAGCGCAGGGGCGGCATGATCACCCTGTCGTATGGCAATGGCAGGACGGTTCGCGTGCCCAGAGGCCTGAGCGTGCTTGAGGCGAGCCTGCGCAATAATGTCCCGCATGCCAGCGTCTGCGGCGGCCGCGCCCGCTGTTCCACCTGCCGCATTCGCGTAATCGGGGACTGCACGTCGCTGCCGGAGCCGTCCAAGCGGGAGGCGTTCGTGCTTAACCGCGTCGGGACCGGCGCGGATCCGGCAATCCGCCTTGCCTGCCAGCTCAGGCCCGAGACCGATCTCTCCTTTTTCCAGATCTTCCTGCCGCAAATCACGGCGGCAACGCTGCGGACCTCAAGTCCCTCCCGCATCGGTGAGGAGCGCTATCTCGTCAGCATGTTCGTCGACATGCGGGGCTCGACCAGGCTCGCGGAAAAACGGTTGCCGTTCGATACCGTCTTCATCGTAAACCGTTTTCTCGGCGCGGTGTCGCAGGCTGTGATCGAATGCGGCGGTCAACCGAACCAGTTCGTCGGCGACGGACAATTGGCGCTGTTCGGGCTCGCGACCGATCCGCAAACCGCCTGCCGTCAGGCGCTCAAGGCGGCAGCTATGATTGCCGCCAATGTCGACGAGTTGAATCAGTTTCTTAAGCATGATCTGCGCGAACCGATCCGCTTCGGCATCGGCATTCATGGCGGCGAAGTGATCATCGGCGACATCGGCTACCGCGACCACATGGTTTTCACCGCGCTCGGTGACGCGGTCAATGTCGCAGCAAGGCTGCAGGACCTGACGAAGAGCCTCGAATGTGAAGCGATCATTTCGGAGGAAGTTCGCGTCACCGCCGGGCTTGCGGCTGATGGATTGCCGCAGCAGGAAGTCGCGATCCGCGGACGCGCCGAGCCGATGATTGTCCGCTCCGTCACTGACGCGAAGACGTTGCCCACGCTGGTTAACGACGTGGATGTTGTCGCGGCCTAACAGCTGCGCGACTTCGACATGTGATGTTTCCCGAACCTGAAACATTCGTTCAGAAAATTGTCCTCGAACCAAATGCAATTTTCTCGAACCCCGCTTCGGAAGGGTGCGACTGATGTGCGATGGGTAAGACTGAAACGATCAACCCGCGCCAAGGCGCACATTGAAGGAGAACGACCATGCTATACCCCGATTCATCGATAGTCCGAAAAACCGCTTGCCATGGGGCGATTTTGGGATTCGTCATGGGGCATGATTTGCGCCGGCTTTTTGTCTCCCGTT
>Ga0208355_1000260_pt1 | contig 25335 bp, 27 predicted proteins | sample NGESurdeep072012_6_FD_184458 | JGI IMG/M metagenome (GOLD analysis project Ga0208355, IMG submission 184458) | Arctic peat soil microbial communities from Barrow, Alaska - NGEE Surface sample 210-3 deep-072012 (SPAdes) | ecosystem: Environmental > Terrestrial > Soil > Wetlands > Peat ... | reverse complement strand
CTGGGTGGATCTCGGGTTTCCTCCTATCGCATTGATCTTATATGCCCCTCATGCTGCTGCGGTTTCCCTGGTCCAGCGGAACTCGGTGCCGTCAACCCATATGCGGTGCATGATCACGGCCAACCGGCGCGCCAAGGCCACGATCGCCTTTTTCATCCCTCGGCGCCTGGCGATCTGCATCGCCCAGGCCTTGAGCCATGACCATTTCTTCGAACGCAGCATGCTCTGCGCTGCTTCGTAGAGCATGACCCGCATCATCTCATCTCCACAGCGCGATATTCTGCCGCTCCAATCGATCTCGCCGGATTGATACTTGGAGCACGTCAGTCCAAACACCGCACCGACTGCCTTGGATTTTCGGAACCGCGCAGGCACGTCGACGGTGGCGCGATAGGTCAGCGCCACCACGGGGCCGACACCGGGGGTCGTCATCAGGCGCCGGCACACTTCATCATCCCGGACAATGGCCAGCAAGCGGCGATGCAGGATGACGATCTGTTCGCGTAGCGCCCGCCGGACGATGAGCAGCGGTTCCACCAGTGCCGCCAAGTCGGGAAAGTTCTCGACAAGCTCTTGGATGCGGGCCTCGAACCTCACCTTTCCGACCATTCCGACCTTGAGGCCGAAGTTGCGCAAAGTACCGCGTAGATCGTTCTCGATGGCAATCGCCTTGGACTGCAGCAGTTTGCGATGGGTCAGCAGCATCCGCAGTTTCTGACTGCGGAGCGTCTTCACATGCACCGGACGGTAAAGCCCCACTCGCATCATCTGTGCGATGCCGCGCGCATCGTTGCGGTCCGTCTTGTTGATCTGCGCCTTCAGCACCGCTTGCATATGCCGGGTTTCAACACAGACCACAGGTAGCTCTGCTTCGGCGAGAGCGCTAAACAGCCATTGCGACAGCGGCCCGGCTTCCAGTCCGATCCGCTTCAAGCAGTAGGTGGGGTTCCCCAGAGCCTTCAGCAGAGCCTCAGGCTCGCTCGCAACCTTGACTTCCTTCACGATCCTGCCCGTGTCATCCACAATGCAGATGCTGGTCTCCTTGACCGATACGTCCAATCCAGCAAAATGGTCCATGCTACGCTTCTCCTTCTGATGCTTGAGGCCGTCATAACAACAGACCTCGTTTCACCATCAGCCTGAAGCGCAGCACCCAAAAATCTTCAGCTATCCACAAGCTGGGCCGGCCGATTACCCCATCTCTTCGGTCGCTATCCGGGGATGAGCGGACATTGAGCACCTAGCAGGCTCGATAAATAGCGCCAGCGCCCTTAGGGACTCGATGGATCCGTTTTGATAGCCCTTTTAGGTCAAACGCACCCATGGCTCTCTTAGCCACACGTGGGCACCATCGAGCCGCGATCATTCGAGACGCGCGTAGTCCGAAGCTGCGCCGTGGCGCTTCGCAAGTGAGGCGGCACTCAGCCACGGGCCGGCGCAGGCTGCCGCGAAGGCTCCTCGGGGCGGGAAGCCGGAGCGGGTCGAGACGGCATAGGTTGTCGCGACGGTTCAGTTAGTCTTGCTGTCATAGCGACCTCCTTTGGTTGATGCCCGCGACCAAAAAAGTTGGTTGGTTTCTTTCTTTCCGGCTCAAGCGAACGAGACGCCCATGCGCTTTTCTTTGCGCCAGACAATATAGCAATGGTGGCGTAGATGCTGGGTCAGAATACGAAGCGTGACCTCGTGGGGAATACCGACCGGACTTGCCACTTCGAGCCCGGCTCCCAGCGCGGAGATATTGCGAATTGTACAATCGACGCCGGCACCGTCGAACTCAATCGACCCGGCTTTGAATACGCGCTGGCGCTGCGCTGCACGTCGCTCATTCATTGTGCAGGTTTAGCTCGAAAATCTTAGAAACGGATAAACCGGAGTGCCAAAATCGCGTCACATGCAAAAACGAATTGGTAACCGACGCGCCGGTGGCACGCAGCTCCGGTTCGCCTGCGGGTTCATTCGAACGCGACACCGACCCTGTTTTGGCTGATCCAAACGACCCGGCAGTTGCGTATCACGCGATCTTTCTCAGTCATTAGCTTAAATCGTGCCGGAATGAATGAGGGGTCCGGAACATCTATGGCGGCACCTTCGGCGGAGACGTTTAGCACTCGGCACATGGTGCTCGATCCATCGCCATAAATATACGCCGGTTCGTCGACTTCGGCACGCGGGTGTTTCCGTCTCTCTTCCATCTCGAGCCGCTTGTGATCTACCGGTTTTGTTCAATTTGCGAGAAGCGCGCTAGGCAAGTCCCGTAGGCAAATGTATCGTGATCTGCGCAGGCGGATTTCGCCACGTCGCTAGCGCCCTCGGCCAGATAACTTCTATAGCTGAACGATACCACGCCGCAGGCAAGGATCAGCGCCATGGCAATTGCCGGTAAATGATCGATATGGAGTGGCTCAGTCCGGTTCTCGTCCCTGGCGCTAGTTAGGCCCAAAAGGCTAAAGGCTTCTGTAAATCTTCCCAACCCCTAAGTTAGGAGCCGACAGTTACTCGCTATTAACCGTAGCGGTCACCATGCCTGTGACCTTCTGGGGTCACAACACGTAATATTATTCTCTAAACAGCCGTGCTCCTCCCACTCCGAATGGCGACCTCAAATAGCAGGGCACCTACGCGACATACCTGCCTACGCGAGACGCCGCAGATGCTGATCCAAATCAGGTATCAAATTCAGTCCAAATTGATTTAGTCAGCGGATCGCCTCGTCGTAGGTATGCACCCGACATTACGCGGCCTGTGAGAGGACTGAGCGGAAACGCAGGATTGCAAGGCCGAAGAACAAGGCTCCGATGACGGCGACCGCAAGGAATTGCGGCCACACCACGTCCAATCCGGCGCCACGATAGAGAATCGACTGCGCGAAAGAAACGAAATGCGTCGATGGCGAAACCTGCATCGCCGTGGCAAGCCAAGGCGGCATGCTCTCGAGCGGTGTATTGCTGCCTGAGAGCATGTTCATAGGCAAATAGACCAGCATGTAGAGCAGCCCGAGCTGCGGCATGGACCGCGCAACAGTGCCCAGAAAGATTCCGATCGCTGTCGCGAAGAACAGGTAGATCACTACGCCGACCATAAACAGCGGTATCGAGCCTGCGACAGGAATCCCGAGCATCATGCGCACCACCAGGTAAAGGGAAAGACCCGCCGCCACCGCGATCACCAGGCCATTCGCCCACACCTTGGACATCGCAATCTCGAATGGCGTTAACGGCAGGACCAGGAGGTGATCCATGGTCCCGTGCTCGCGCTCCCGGACGATCGCCGCGCCGGCAAGAATGATGGCCAGCATGCTGATGCTGTTGATGATCGCCATTATGCTTTTAAACCAGGCGGTCGTCAGGTTGGGGTTAAACGCAATTCTCACATCGAGATTCACCGTCGACAGCTCCACACCCTCCGCATGGGAGAGAAAATTCGCTATCTCGGTGGTGATAATCTGCTGCGCATAGCCGGAGCCAAGCCCTGCCTGCACCATCGCGGTCGCATCGACGTTGATCTGAAGCGCGGGTTGGTATCCTGCCAATACATACTGCTCGAAGTTTGGCGGGATATCGACCACGAAGGTAAATTTTCCGCTGTTCATCGAAGGAATAATGTCCCGCTCGGCGATCTGCTTCGGCAACTGAAAGAGCGGCGGAAAGAACGCATGCGCGATTCGGCGCGAAAGCACGGAGTGGTCCTCATCGACGATCGCGATCGAGGCGTTATGAAGCTCCTGCGAATAGCTCCGCGCCTGCAAGGTTACGGCGAACGAAAATGCATAAGTCACCAATGCCAGAAGGACAAAATCGCGCAAGAAGCTGCGCAACTCCTTGACGCCCAGCCAATAGATGTTTGCAGTTTTTCGCATCGCTTTGGGCTCTAGCGTTCCTGTTTACGAAGCAGCAGAACACTCATGAGGGTCAAGATCGGAACAAAAACGGCGAGAGCCAGCAGGTCCCCGCTCAGGTCTGTAAATCCTAAGCCCTTGGTGAAAGTGCCGACGCTGACAGGCACGAAATACGTCATGGGAAAACCGCGGCCGATGATTTGAGCGCCCACGGCCAACGAGGAAACCGGCGTCATCATGCCGGCAAATTGTGTCGCGGGCAGAACCGTCAAAATGGCCGTCCCGAACAGCGCGGCGATCTGGGTTCGCGTGAATGCTGAAATCACCATGCCGTAGCCGGTCATCGTGGTCACATAGATCACCACACCTAAGAGCAGCGTCGGAAAGCTTCCCTTGAGTGGAATCTGAAAGACGAACAGCGCCATCAGAAACATCAAGATGAAGTTAGCCATCGCCACCGCGATGTAAGGAATCTGCTTGCCAAGCAGAAATTCAAGCCGGGTGACGGGCGTCACATACAGGTTGGTGATCGACCCGAGTTCCTTCTCCCGCACGATGGCAAGCGCCATCAGGATCGCCGGAAACAGCGCGAGCAGCATCGACAAGTTTGCCGGCACCAACGCATAGATGCTGTTGAAATCCTGATTGTACTTGAACCTGATTTCGATATCGGCGGGTGGTGATGCGGAGGGCACCGTCGTCTTCACAGCGGGATCCGTCAGGTACAGTTGATGCATACCTTGAAGATAGCCGCGAATGGTTTCTGCCCGGAACGGCATGGCGCCATCAACCAGTGCGCTGACCCAAACGGGGCGTCCGCGCTTGACGTCGCTGCCGAAGTTGGGCGGGATTTCAATCGCAGCCGAGATATCTCCGCTCTTGAGACGGTTGTCGAGCTCGGCATAGGTGCTGAGCGGCGCCTTCTCCACGAAATAAGTTGAGCCCCTGAGCTCTTCCAGATAGGCGCGGCTCTCCGGACTCTGATCGCGATCGAGCACCGAAAACGACAGGTTGTTGACGTCAGTCGAAACGCCGAAGCCGAACACAAGCATCAGAAGCGTCGTGCCGAGCAGGCTGAACCCGAGCCGAATCGGATCGCGCAGAAGTTCCAGAGCCTCGCGAATCGTATACGCGAACAGGCGCTGCAGGCTGAACAGGGAGTGCTGCAGCGCCGGCGGTCGCAGCTGAGGAACGGTCTCGCGGGACTTGACGAATTCCTCGGTTCCGGCAGCACGCGATCCGGTAGCCTGCTCAAGATAACTGATGAAGGCGTCTTCCAGGGTGGCGGCGCCTTGGGCCTCGACCAGCGCGACCGGCTTGTCCGTCGCCAGTACGCGGCCCGAATCCATCAGCGATATCCGGTCGCAGCGTTCGGCCTCGTTCATGAAGTGGGTCGAGACGAAAATCGTCACGCCCTGGTTGCGTGAAAGATCGATCAACGCTTCCCAGAAACGGTCCCGCGCCAGGGGATCGACGCCCGAAGTCGGTTCGTCGAGGATGAGGATCTCGGGCTCGTGGACGATGGCGACGGCCAACGAAAGCCGCTGGCGAATCCCCAATGGCAGATCGAGGGTGCGCTGATCGAGGTAATTCACAAGGCCGAACTGTCCGACCAGCGCGGCAATGCGCGCTGCGGCCTTCTGCGCTGGCAGATGAAAAATTCGCGCATGAAGATCAAGATTCTGCCGGACCGTCAGTTCGGTGTAGAGGGAGAACGACTGCGACATGTAACCGACGCGGTAGCGCGAACTCAGGTCGCTGGCGTCAAGGGGTTTTCCGAACAGCAGCGCCTCGCCGGCGGTAGGCGGCAGCAAGCCCGTCAGCATCTTCATGGTCGTGGTCTTGCCGCAGCCGTTCGAGCCGACAAAGCCGAAGATCTCGCCGCGATCGATCGTGAAGCTTACCCGGTCGACTGCCGTGAAATCGCCGAAACGACAGGTCAGGTCGCGGGCGGTGATCATAGGATCCGTGTCGAAAATCCGGCGCGGCGGTATCTGGAGTGCGTGGTGACCGCCCTGCTGCTGATCCGGAAGCAGCGCAATGAAAGCATCCTCGACCGTCTTGGCGCCGGTACCGGCCTTGAGTTCGGCAGGCGATCCGGTTGCCAGGATCTTTCCGGCATCCATGGCCACCAGCCAATCGAACCGCTCGGCCTCCTCCATATAGGCGGTCGCCACGATGACACTCATGCCCGAACGGCGGGAACGTATGCGGTCGATCAGTTCCCAGAACTGGCGCCGGGACAGCGGGTCAACGCCCGTGGTCGGCTCATCCAGAATGAGCAAATCCGGATCGTGAATGAGCGAGCAGCACAGGCCAAGTTTCTGGCGCATGCCCCCTGACAGCTTCTTCGCCGGCCGATCTTCGAAGGGAGCCAACCCGGTGCTGTCCAGCAGTTCCGCAATCCGCCATTGGCGTTCGTCACGGGATTGCCCGAACAGGCGGCCAAAAAACTCGATATTTTCGCGGACGCTCAGGTCAGGATAGAGATTCTTCCCCAGCCCTTGTGGCATGTACGCGATCAGCGGACATACCGATGCCCTGTGCTTTGCGTCGGAGATGTCGCTACCGAGGACCGTGGCGCTGCCGGACTGATTTTGACGTGCTCCCGCAATGATACCAAGAAGTGTGGACTTTCCCACTCCGTCAGGGCCGATCAGCCCGACCATGCAATCGGACGGTATCCTGACCGTTACGTCATCCAGAGCTGTGACTTTACCGTATCTTTGCGTGAGGCTCTCGAGAACGGCAACGGGTCTGCCCCGCTCGTTCATGGCACGCCCTGCAGGTTTTTGGGCCACGCGACGGCTGGATCTGCACGGACGTAAGTGACCCCCGGCAATCCGCTTCGAACCGACTCTGCGTGGAGGCGCGAACGATCAGGATCGATCCGCACACGAATGCGGAACATCAGTTTCTCGCGCTCGCTCTGGGTTTCTACCGTTTTCGGCGTGAATTGCGCCTGGCTCGCGATGAAGGAAACCTTCGCCGGAATCGGTGTGTTCGGGTAGGCGTCGAGCAGGATCCGGGCATCCGTTCCGACCTTGATCTTCCCTGCTTCCAGAGCCGGCAAGTATATGTCCATGTAGACATATGAGATGTCCAGCATCGTAAAAACCTTGCCGCCGGCCGGGAGCACCTCGCCGATATTGGCGATACGATATTGAATCCGGCCGTCACGCGGCGCCACTAGGTCGTTGTCATTAATGTTGACGGTATAGAGCCCAACGTCGTGTTCGGATGCTTCAAGCGCACGTTCAGTTTGTGCAACCCTCTCCGTTGCGGCTCGCAATCCGGCATTCGCGGCGTCCAGGGCCTGTTTACGCTGATCAAACAGTTCCTTGGTCGCATAACCATTTTTCAGCAAACTCTGCGTACGCTCCAGTTCCTGCGCGGCTAACGTCTGCTGCGTGCGCTGCTGCTCCAGATTGGCATTGGCCTCCTCGATCGCCCGCTGCGCCTGTTTTACTTGCGCTTGCGCCTTTTTGAGCGACTCTTGAATATCCTTGGTATCCATGCGGGCGACCACTTGTCCCGCAGTGACCATGTCACCAATGTCGGCGCGCAGTTCCGCGATCCTGCCCGGAAACTTCGTATCGATATCGATCTCGTCGGCCTCAAGCCGGCCGTTGCCCCAACTGATGCCGGGGGGCAGTTGCGATTGCGCCTGTTTCCACCAGTAGAAGCCAGCGCCGCCGGCGCAGACGAGAGCCACAATGAGTGCACTCAGAAAACGGATTCTTCGCCTCGGCACCCCCTTGTGGGCCACCGGAACAATCACGGGCAATTTTTCGGATGCGGACGGCGCGTGCAAGGCCCGTTGCTCGGCCGCGGGTTTCACGACATCATTTTGACCTGCCGACGGACTCTCGATGTCCGGCTTCACAACTTGCTGCAAAGCGTGCTCCACTGGATAATTTTAACCCAGTAAAAATGGCATTTTGCAAAGCGAAGATATTGAGCGATATCAATCGTCGAACCCGAGCTCGGCTTGGTCACTAGAACTTGATAACAATGCGCCCATCCACTTTGCCGGCCTTTAGATCGGCGAAGACGTGGTTGATCTTCTCGATAGGCAGTTGATGAATGTGAGCCCTTACTTTCCCTTCGCTTGCAAACTCGATGGCCTCCGCCAGATCCTTTCGCGTGCCGACGATTGATCCGCGCAATGTAATGCGTTTGAGAACCACGTCGAAGATGGGTGTCGCAAAATCGCGGTCTCGCCAGAGCGAGAGAACATAAAAAGTGGGACGCCATCGGAACCATCTTAAATCCATCCCGGAAATCGCGTGACAGCTTGATTTGGATCAATCATGCCTACTCCAACAGCCCGCATAAAGCACAATGTTTTCCTGCACCGGGCAAACTTGGCGGACTGCTGTCGCGGGGTTTATCGCGCTCGTCAGCCTCTGTTCATTGTTCGCGTCATTGTCCGCGGCGCAGCCCATTGCGGCGCCCGATGCGCCGCCTCTCAGCGCCGCGCAGCTCGATCGCCTGGTTGCGCCGATTGCGCTGTATCCCGATCCGCTGATCGCGCAGATCCTGATGGCCGCGACCTACCCGCTTGAGGTCGTGGAGGCCGACCGCTGGCTGCAGATTCCCGCCAACGCGGCGCTGAAGGGAGACGCATTGACGGCGGCGCTGCAGCAGCAGCCCTGGGACCCGAGCATCAAGTCACTCGTCGCATTTCCACAGCTCATACACACGATGAACGCCAATCTTAATTGGACCGAACAGCTCGGCGACGCCTTTCTTGCGCAACAGCCGGACGTCATGGATGCGGTTCAGCGCCTGCGCCTGCGCGCTCAAGCCGCCGGTTCGCTCGCCTCAACGCCGCAGCAGGCGGTCTCGACTGAGGATCAGGAGATCATGATCGAACCGGCAAGCCCCGACATGGTTTACGTGCCAACCTATAATCCGTGGTGCGTTTACGGTGCGTGGCCCTCTCCTGACTACCCACCTTTTTACTTTGCGCCCGGGGCCGGAAATTGCGTACCTGGGGATGAGCTGATTGCCTTCGGGGCCGGCCTCGCCCCGTTCGGTTACTGGGCATGGGGGCATTTCGACTGGCGTCATCACACCATGCGGGTCGACCACGATCGTTTCCAACAGTTCCACACCGGCGGTGAGCCGCCCGGGCAAATCTGGCAGCACGATCGCACCCATCGCCATGGTGTGCCCTATCGCGATCCGGCCACAACGGCACGGTTCCTCGGCCCGACCGGCGCGGCGTTGCGCGGCTACCGCGGATTCGCACCGGCGATTGTGCCGCCCGCCAAGCCTGAAGTCCCGTTGGTCGGACGCGGGCCGGCAGCGATCGTCCGCCCTCCTGCGGGACCAGCAGTGCCGCCGCGTCCAGTTCCGCCCGCCTTCGAATCGTTCGGTCGAGGTGCGCAGGTCCGCGGCGAAGCGGCGCGCGGATTTTCCAGCCGCATCGCGCCAACACCTAGTATGCCCGCACCAAGCTTTCATGCCGCGCCGCCGCCCAGCTTTCATGCGGCGCCGGTGCAAAGCTTTCACGGTGGCGGCGGCAGGCGCCGGTGAGGTTATGCCGATGAGGTTAAAGAGAGCGATGCTGAAACATGCGGCAAAGAGGCTCCTGATCGCGCTGCAACTTGGCGCTGCGGCGGTCAGCCTCATCATGATCGCCGCGGTCCCGGCAATGGCGGCTGCCACGTCGCAGAAAACCTTCGCCACCCCCGCAGCGGCAGTCGATGCACTGATTGGGGCCAACCGTGCTGATCACACCGGCGAACTCCTCGCCATCCTTGGGCCTGAGGGCGCGAAGCTGATCCACTCCGGCGATCCCGTCGCCGATAGACACGGCAAGACAAGATTCGTTGCCGCCTATGACGAGGCACACAAGCTCGAGCTCGAAGGCGACAGCAAGGCAATCTTGATCGTCGGCAAAGACGAATGGCCGTTTGCGATTCCGCTGGTCCGCGAGTCCACCGGCTGGCGCTTCGACACCAAGGCTGGTGCGGATGAGATTCTCAATCGGCGCATCGGCCGCAACGAGCTCATGGTCATAGAAACATGCCGCGCCTATGTCAGGGCCCAGCGCGAATATGCAGCCAAAGGCCTGGGGCCCGGCGGCTCCGCGGACTACGCACAACACTTCATGAGCAGGGCCGGACAGCGCGATGGGCTCTATTGGCCCGCCAAACCGGACGAAGACGAAAGTCCGTTGGGCCCGCTCATCGCGTCCGCTCGGGCCGCCGGTTACAGCCCTGGGACACCGCATGTAAAGCCGCAGCCCTATTACGGCTACTACTTCCGGATTCTGACCCAACAGGGGCAGAACGCACCCGGCGGTGCCACGAACTATATCGTCAACGGGCATATGACCGGCGGCTTTGCGCTAGTCGCCTACCCTGCAACTTATGGCGATTCCGGCATCATGACTTTCATCGTCAATCAGGACGGCATCGTCTATCAGAAAAATCTAGGGCCTACCACGCCGCGCATCGCCGCTGAGACCACGCAATACGATCCAGATCAGAGCTGGCAAGTCAGCAAGCCATGATGGCAATCGTCCTTTTGGTGGTTGCCAGCAGCCGAAAAATGGCTCGCCGACACCTTTGACCTCGCGGTCGATGGCGCACGCCAAAGAGACGAAAGAGAGACTTGATCTACCTCAGAGCATCTCGGGCGCAAGCGTGGGATCATTTATTGCAAGTTTGAATGAGGGCATGATGCGTGCGTTATTTTTTGCATTTTTGGCGGTCGGCGCATGTTCAGCGCTTACCACCGCGCAGGCGCAGCAAGCCAGTAGCGTCTCCGATGACGTGCAGAAAGGTCATCACTTGGCAGCGCTCATTTGCTCGAACTGTCATATTGCTGGCCCCGATCAATTAATCGAACCAATTCTGCGGCCACCGGCGCCGTCGTTCGAATCCATTGCTCAACGCAGCACCACCAACTCCGATACAATACGAGCGTTTCTGACCACAACGCATCGGAACATCAGCAACCCCGCCGGTATGCCGAACCCCGAACTCCTCGACTTTCAAATGAGGCAAGTGGTGGCCTATCTTTTGAGCTTGCGCAAACCGTCTGCTGCCCCCCTTAATCGCAAGCCGCCTGCGGCCCAGGCAGGATCGTGCCGCGCGGAAATCACGCGTCTGGAATTGGTGCTGAGTCAAGCACGCGCGAGCGGGCAGGCTGTAGGAAGCGCGCCCGAATCGTCCGCCGCACGGCTTCACCGTCAACCTACTGCTCAATCCGTAGAGCAGGCAGCGAGTGAGGCCGAAAAAACCGTCGAAACGGCGCTTGCGCTCGCTCGGAAATTGGAGTCGGAAGGTCTGGATGCCGAATGCGCCGCAATGCTCAAGAAAGTTGAGCTGTCGTTTGGCTCGCGTTGACTGGCATATTAGGGCCGCCAAGAGGATGCGGAGCGCGTGATGCGCGAGGCGTTCGATGGAGGCACCAATAAAATCGGTGGATCGCCCTCGACGAACTCCAAAACGCGGGGGATCGAGGGCCGGGCTTTCGACTTTGATCCAAGGAGACGGAAATGAGCACCGAGTGGACCGACCATCACCTCGGCGGGCGTAGTAGAGACAGTTCAGAATTTCCGGTTAGTCCAAATGTTCGAAACGGGTCATTCGCTACCGAAATTGGTTGTCGGCGGTATGTCCGCTTATCCCCCGATAGCGACCGCAGAGCGGACATGGCTGGATGTCTCAAACGTGCCAGTAGCGGGTCCTCGAGGGCCGTTCAAAAACAACACGCGGCGCTGGGATGCCGGTCAATAGCCCATGCGTCCATACATTCTTGCGGCGATCCGCGGTGAGCGCGACGGTTACGCTCAACAGAACGCCAAAATCGAGCAATAATCCATATTCCGATACTCCATTGGTCAACATCAGCGCCCGCAGCGCATCGACCTCATAGGTCAGAGGATTCGCGTGGGACACCGCGCGCAACCACGCCGGCATTAATGACAGTGGATAAATCGCGTTGCTGGCAAAGAATATCGGCATGGTCAGGACCTGGCCGATCCCCATGAATCGCTCGCGCGTCTTTACGATGCACGCAATCATCAGCGACAGCGTTGAAAACAGTGCCGAACCGAGTATGATGGCAGCGGCGACGCCGAGGATGTTGAGTGGATTGAGATTGATGCCGACGCCGAGAACCAACGCAAGCACATAGACGATCAGTGCTTGCGATAGTGCCCGGACGCCGGCCGAAAGGGCCTTGCCAAGCACAAGCGCCGAACGCGGCGCGGGACTGACAAGATAGCGCTGCAAGACGCCGAGATCATGCTCCCAGATCGCGGAAATGCCGTAAAAGATAGCCACGAACAATGCGCTTTGTGCTAGGATTCCGGCGGCGAGGAAGTCGAGATAGGGAATGTTGCCGGGAGCCACGCCGCGAACCCGAGCCATCACTTCGCCGAACAGCATCAACCACAATACCGGCTGGACCGCGCGGGTCAGCAGCTCCAAGGGATCGTGATAGAGCTTCTGCACCTCGGCGGCAGCTACCCCCAAGGTCTGAAGCACATAGTCGCCGAGCGCCTGGCCAACGGACCTATCAACCATGCTCACGGGCGGCCCGACGTGCTCGCCTGACTTCGCCATAGTTTCCCTCGGTTTCAGTTTCGTTCGTGTCAGCAACGAGTCGAAGAAAGACATCATCAAGCGTGGCATTAGGCCCGACGCGCGCTTTGAGTTCGGATGAAGTGCCGACAGCAGCAATCCGGCCGCGATCAATAAGAGCGATGCGGTCGCAGAACTCGTCAATTTCATCCATGTGATGCGACGTCACGATCATCGTCCGATCAAACTTGTCCCTGAGGTCGAGGACATGCTCCCAGACCGTCTCTCGGGCACCCGGATCGAGGCCAACTGTAGGCTCATCGAGGAACAGCACGGTCGGGCGGTGCAGAAAGCTCTGAGCAATTTCGAGCCGTCGAATCATGCCGCCGGAATACTGCCCGGCGAGATGGTGTGCCACTTCCGAAAGCCCCATGCGCGCGAGAGCCCCCTTGATGCGCTCCGTCTGTTCCCGTCGAGGGATGCCGTAAAGGCGGGCGGACAGCAGCATGTTTTCGTAGCCGGTCAGCGACCCGTCAGCCGAAAGGAGTTGCGGCACGTAGCCGATGTGGCGGCGCACGTCGGAAGGCTGAGTAACGATATCGTAGCCGGCAACTGTCGCCGACCCGGACGTCGGCGGAAGCAACGTTGTCAGCATTTTGATAAGTGTACTCTTGCCCGCCCCGTTGGGGCCGATCAGGCCGAAGATTTCGCCCTGATTGACCGTCAGCGTCACTTGATCGACGGCCGTCAGATCGCCGAATTTTCGAGTTAGCGCGACCGCTTGTAGAGCAGCATCGGCAACAGGGGCGGTTGCCTTAACATCCGACATGAGCAAAAGTCCTCGTACCCCTTTTTCAGTATAGCCGAGCGGGCACCGTTGGGCGAACCTCGTTACGAGCCGATCCAGCGGATCTCCGGCTCTTTTCTGGGAACCGACGGTGGCGCGAACTTCGGATGCCCCACGATTATAGGTGCAATCGGCACATAATTTGCCGGAAGGTTGAGCGCCATTTTTCCCTCAGGAGTTCCGAGCCAAGTCTGCGCAAATCCGATCCAGCATGTCCCCAATCCAGCGGCGCTGGCTGTCAGCATCAGGTTTTCAGCCGCAAGAGAACAGTTCTCAACGGCCCACGGGCTCTCCGTTGTGGTTGAGATCACGATGAGAGCGGGCGCATGGTAGAAAACATCAAACTCGGGATCGCTCAGAATTTCTTGGAAATGATGTGACAGTGCCGCCGGCGAGGTCCTGAGCATATGCGCCTTCGCTTCGCGCGATATGTGGACGAGCACAGCTCTGTCTCGCACCACACAGAACGACCACGGCTGTTGATTGACTGCGCTGGGCGCCTGAATGGCCGCGTCAACGAGTTGGCGCAAGGTCTTTTCATCAACCGGCTCATCGGTGAAGTTGCGCACCGCGCGTCGTGTGTAAATCGCTTCCTTGAGGTCCATATCTCATCCGATCGTCGTCAATTTTGGTAACTATAGGCACACGGTGATTCATCCCGTTTGATCCCGATCAAGCGTGAATATCGGCTTTCATTGACTCGAGGGCAGCTGCTTGAGAAAGCAACTAGATTTCCGTTCTTTAGCCCTCGTCAGCGTGTGAGCGGCCAAGCAGCAGCCGCACCGCCGAAAAGCGTGAGGAAGTCGCGCCACCTCATGTGCCCCCGAGCACGTCTCGTCTAATGTCTAAGGCCTAGCACTTTGCGACCCGGGCAGCGAGTGAGGAATATCAAACAGCCCCTCAGAAACTGATCAGGCTTGATGTCGCAATTTTACAGGGAATTTTGGAATTCCGGGGCTCTAAGTGGTGATTCCTCTGCGAGAAACTACCGTGCCGCAGCGGCTTTTCGCACATTTCCCTGCTCAAATTAACAGGGAAAAATTTTGCAAGAACAGGGAATTTTCTAACGGGAACAGGGAAATTCGCCAGCAAAGATCACCGGATGAAGTTTTCGGTACACACAAGGTATCGACCAGGTCACGCGAGGGATGCGCGTCGGGGCTCCGCCTCGTTTCCGGGACGGCAGTCGGCATAGTGCCTTCAACATCTGGGGAAACGCTCGCCATCGTCTCCCGCATATTCGGGGGGAATCCTGAAGCGAAACGCGAATTTGATCGACCGGAAAAGCTGCGCCGTATTGAGGCGCTTGCGGCAGAGATCAGCCGCCGCGGATCAATTCGTGGCGACGGTGCCAAGTATCACGGATCTGATCCTCGACCTTTTTCAGCGTTATCGCTTGGGTGCCGGGATGGGTCTCTCGGAACCAATTCAAGATCTGCTGGGTCAGTTCACCAAGCGTCTCCGGCGCCTCTCCTGCCATGATCCGGCGATAGGCCTCACGCTCGATAAGTCGCTGCCACAACTTACGGTCAGCCGTCATGCTTACGCCTGTTGGCTGTGTCGACCCCCACGAGTGCCGGACCACCGCCGCTTCTGCTGATATCAAACGCGGCTCTTGGGCCCCGGGAGCCGCGACCAGTCGAGGCCGAGCTCCTCACAAGCCTGCGGGACGACGCGAGGATCAAGAGTTTCACGTGAGCCTCCAAGGGGAATTTCCGTCTTTCGATCGTCTAGATGGACCGTCACGAACACATGACCTTCATGGCGCTGATGATGCTCATGTCGATCGAACCGACACCCTTGCTCGGTCAGCCATTTCCGGAATGTTGCGCTTTCCATCGCGCGCTCCTGTTGAGGACACGAGGCAGTCCGCCGGGGCCCCTATCGCACCGGGCTCGCCCATGGGGGCGACCACCTACAGTTTTTTGAATGTTGCTAAATTCTACGAGCGTTTCCATTGATCTGGGTCAAGTCCGGCTTGTCTAACGCGGAATTCCAAAGCTGATGCATCGAATGCAATTGTCGGTCCCTTGTGAAAAAGGCTCGCCGGGGGGACGGCTACATTCGACGCTCCGGCTTCGTGAGCATTGCGGCGATATCGTCCTTGAGCTTCAGTCGCACTGAGGTTCTCGAGCAAATTCGTCGCGGGTCGGTTCTTCATCAGCTCGATGCGATGAATATGGCGACTGACCTCATCATACTGGGTCGCGAGCCGACTGAACTCGTAGCTGGTTCTAGTTGATGTCGAGGAGGTCCGCCCCCTCACCCGATTGCCCGAACTCAAGGGCCTTATCCCTGCGACCGCCATCCGCGAATTGCGGGCAAACTGCAAGATCATGACGTTCCTTCGCAATCATGCGGATGGGATAGCTGCGATGGATCCCTGCAAACCTCCAAGAATTGGGCGGGCAATGATGCGTCCAGCTTTGGCGACAGCGCGTGTGACTGGCGCATCCTTAGCACCCAGATCTCTGCCTCCAGTGTTGCCCGCGCACACAGAAAATGTTGGATAATTGGTGGAGGAAGACCGCAACAGGTTGAGGTGGATCAAATCACGCATGCATTTTTGCTTCTTAGTGGTGGCGCGGTCGCAACGGCGGCCGCCTTTTTCTGAAGGGCGGAGAGCGCTCATGCTGAAAAATCTTCTCGTTCACGTTCCATCGGAACGGCTGATACGCCCTGTGGTCGACGCCGCAACCTCGCTGGCAGTGTCGTGCGCCGCGCATCTCGATGCGGTTTCGATCGGATACGAAACCACAAATATAGGTCTCGCCGTCGAGGGTGGCGCGGCGGTGGCCGCGGTCTTTGAGATCGAACAAGAACGCGCGTTAGCGCGAGCCAATGCCGCACTAGCAGTATTTGAAACCGAAGCGCGCAACGCAGGTATCACCTATAAGCTGCAGGCGCTCACAAGCGCGCCGGTCGAAGCCGCAGCATCGGTGAGCGCTTCGGCACGCCTCCATGATTTGACGGTCGTGCTGCAGCCCGAGCCCGAACGCGATACATTCGACAACACCATACCGCAGGAAATTCTTTTTCAGTCTGGTGGCCCGGTGCTCTTTATCCCTTATACCCATAAAGGTCCTTTTGTGTCAAAGTGCATTGGGATCGCGTGGGACGGAAACCGCTTGGCGGCGCGCGCCCTTCGTGACGCCGCGCCGTTCCTAACGCGCGCGCAGGCCATCACCATCATCAGCATCAATGAAGCGGAGGTGCCGCCTGAAGCGTCCGCGACGGCCGTATCGGCCCATCTGGCGCGGCATGGCCTTACCGCGCGAATTGAGCGCATGAGTGCCAACCGCGCCGATATCCAGCCGGCCATTTTATCGATCGCGGCCGACAATGGTCTCGATCTGATCGTGATGGGCGGCTACGGTCATTTGCGCCTGCAAGAGCGCATTCTGGGTGGTGTCACGCGGGGCATGCTTCAATCCATGACCGTGCCGACACTGATGTCCCATGACAGCCGAACCCTCGGTGAAAGCGGAGGCTGGAAGAGTAACTTGCTCGCGCCGCTATTGTGCGCCGGCTTACGCGGTCGAGCTTCATCTTGCCGATCAGTTGCTTCTGCCGCGCGCGCGATCGCCACTGGCGCTTCGGCTTTCACGACGTTGCGGCCGAGTGGCCACCTGATAACCAATGCCTGGACCATCGGCCAATTCGGCATTGCCACGATTTCGATCGCCGACGGACCGCCGTGCCGCATGCGCATCGAGCCACGCAGTTGGCGTTGAAGCCGTTGTGGAGACCGGCACTAGTCGGGCCGCAACAGGCGATGGCGAGCGATATCCTCGCGAGTCCACATGGCGAGCCCGGCCCGATCATCGACGGTGTCGATCACCATCACCGCATCCGGGTCCGTGAACGATATCCGGCCCGGCAGCCCGGCCTTGGCCGTCGCCTCGATGATGACATCGTTCAAGAACCGTTCGACATCCGGCGTGTGCAGTTCAAGTTTGGGCCCGCGCCGATGCAGGCGCGCGTGAAACGACTTTCCCGCGAGGCTCGGCAGCCATTCGAGCACGATGGATTTAGCATTGTCCTTGAAGCTCTCCGCAGATGAGAAATCGAACGTCCGCATCGCCGGCGCCACCCGCGCGATCGCATCATAGAGCGCCGGGCGTTCCTCGGTCAGATGCTCGAGGGCTTCGAGAACCGCTATCGGATCGTCAACTTTCATCACCAGCACGTTGTGGTACGGACCGCGCTCAGCCCGCCCAATGTCCTGCAGGGCGCGGAGCGCCCGCCTGAACCCCTCCTGGTAGATCGTGACAATAATGTTCCAGTCTTTCACGCGCCGTCTCCCTGAGATCGCTGGCCGGCAAAGACGATCATGACCTCGTTCAGCAGGCAGGCCTCCTCGCCGCTATACCGTGGAGAAAAGTGAAACGGCTCGATCCGGCGCACGGCAGCTTCGCGTACGATCGATCCGGAGGCTGCGGTCGTCAAATGCGCTCGCTCGGCCGCCAACGCCACATCCGCTTCCGCGAACGCAGCCATGATCCGACGGGCAAACCCAATTCCGCCAAGCGATTCTTCCAGATGTTGACATGCGCAATTTCCTCGATGGCGAACCCGAGACAGGGGGCGCTATGCTCTTGGCCGTCGAGACCCGAAAGCTCGGCTCGCTGTAGAGCGTGCCCTCGACGATCCGTCACCGCCGACGGCCTCGGCGGCAAACCCTATCTTCAGACGGAACCGCGTGGTGCGGGTCGCAAGTCCGATGTCGGATCTCGGTCACGACGAAGACGAGGTCTGACGTGAAACGATCAACAAGGTTCCATCGATAGGCTTCGACGACAGCTTGGCGAACGAGCCGGAGATTTACCTTGAGGGCGGCGATCACGCCAGCCTGGTCCACATCAGCGGGAGAATATTTCAGGAGCTTCTGGCTGATGCCCGGCATGCGCGGTTCACTGGATCTCCTTAGACGTCGCTCACGGGACACGATGAGGGCTGCTGATCGCCCTGCCGGTGCGCAGGCCGCCCTGCTGTTGGCCTTTCGCGTCCGCTCGCGGATCTCTTTAGGTCGGCAGCTTCCTGACCAAACCGAGCGCGGTAAGAAAATCGCCGCGGACGCCAGTTCGCGGAAAAGCGCATGTTCGCAGACGGGAACAGGATGGCGTGGTGAACGCCGTCTAGGCCGCCGGTGGCTGCGCTTCCCTTTCCTTCGGCTTCGGCAGAAACCGCTTGAGCGTCTCGATCACTTCCTCATCTGAAATCTGTCGAAAGTCTCGATAATAAAAGCCAATAGCTCCAAAGAACTCGTGATCCTCAAGGCATATAACCTCATCGGCCTCCTCACCCATGGCGACACTGCTTTCCGACGGTGCCACCGGCACAGCAAGAACGAGCTTCTTCGGGTTTCGCATGCGAGTGGCACGCAACGCCGCCCGCATGGTCGCCCCCGTGGCAATGCCGTCATCGATCACAATGGCCGTACGGCCAGTGACGTTCACGCGTTCGCGGCCACCTAAATATCGCTGTCGCCGCCGCTCGATTTCTGCGAGTTCGCCATCGCAAACGGCCTTGAATTGCGTCTCGTCAATGCCCGCACTTTGGATAACGTCCTCGTTTCGCACAATGATCGGAGCGCCGCCGTCTACCACCGCGCCCATCGCCAATTCGGGTTGGAAGGGCACGCCGATCTTGCGCACGAGGATCAGGTCGAGTGGCGCGTTGAGCGCGGCGGCGACCTTGGCCGCCACGGGCACGCCGCCGCGGGGCAAGGCAAGGATCACCGGATGCTGATCTTTGTAGTTGGAAAGCGCCCGCGCCAATTTCTGCCCGGCCTCCGATCGGTTCTTGAACGGCATTACGATCCCCTCCGCTTGTTTTCGGTCCCGGCAGCAGGTGTCGATTTTGCGGAATCGGGCGCGAGGTGCCGCTCGAACCACCGAGCGGCATGGTCGATGACGACCTCCAGCGCTCCCGATTCGGGGAAGAGATGGCTCGCACCCGGAATGATCTCCAGAGCCTTCGACCCTCGCAGCCGCGCCAGTGCCTGCTCGTTGAGTTCGATGACGCCGAAGTCGGCGCCTCCGACAATAAGGAGGGTCGGCGCCCGAACTCTGTCGAGGGCATCACCGGCAAGATCCGGGCGGCCGCCGCGCGATACCACAGCGCCCACGCGACGAGGGAGTTTCGTCGCGGCGACGAGTGCAGCCGCAGCCCCGGTGCTGGCGCCGAACAATCCAAGTGGAAGTTTTGCGAGGGATGGTTGCCCGTCCAGCCAGTTGACAGCGTCTACGAGCCGGGCCGCCAGCAGTGGAATGTCGAAGACGTTGGCCCGATCAGCCTCTTCGTCCGGGGTGAGAAGATCAAATAACAGCGTCGCGATGCCCCGGCCGTTCAACGCGCCGGCGACCGCCCTGTTCCGCGGACTTAGCCGACTTGAGCCGCTTCCATGGACGAAAACGACAAGTGCATAGGCATCTCGCGGGACATGTAACGTTCCCGCAAGCCCGATCGGCGGAATACGGATATCGCGGGTTTCGTGTTTTGCCTGTGCCATCGATGCGAAGGGGTCTGCGACGGAAGCGCTCAGAAGCAAGCCGGCTCCGCTGCCGGCCTGAAATATTGTGCCCGTCGAGGTGCTTCGTTCTTGACACAGATCAATGAGTGTCGGGCTGCGCGCGCGATGATATATGCGTGCAGCGGAGTACCACCTTGAATTGGACTTGAGGAGGACGAAATGAAAGTCAAGGACATCATGCACAAAGGTACAACCTGCGTCGAGCCCAGCACGCCAGTGAGGGAAATCGCGAAGCGCATGCGTGAAAGCGATGTCGGCGCGATCCCCGTCAAGGCAGACAGTCAGTTGGTGGGAATAGTCACCGATCGTGACATTACCTGCCGCGCGCTCGCAGACAGCGGCAACCTGGCTAAAATGACCGCCAAGGACGTCATGACGAAGGATGTCGTATGCTGTTCACCGGATGACGACATCCAGGTTGCAATCGAGACCATGGAAGCGAAACAAATCCGCCGTCTGCCCGTAACCGATAGCCACAAGACCATGATCGGCATGCTGAGCCTCGGCGACATTTCGCACAAGGTCAGCAAAGAGCTTTCGGGTGAAATGTTGCAGGCGGTCTCAGGGCATCATGTCTAGTCGGCAGACCGCGTCGCGCGCATTTGCTCGATCGTCCGGGCTTGGCTATCGGCCATAAGGCGAGAATAGGACCGAAACATGCTCAAAGACTTGCACGTGGACCAGGCCCGTTTCATTGCGCTTCTTGCGAATACCGCGAGAATGCAGCGCGACGCGTTGCTCGGCAATGTAGCGGAAGATGATCTTGACGGGCCGACGCCCGGGCGAGGTGAACACAACCCCACCGCTGAACTTGGGGTAGAACCGCTTCCGGCTGATGTTTCCCAGCCGGCAGCGGCTTTGCGCGAAGCCATCAGCTCGCTGTCCGAACCGGCGCGTCGTGAGCTTTATGCGCTGATGCGGATCGGTCAGGGTCACCTCGCGGCCAAGAAGTGGGATCGCGGCCTGTCTGAAGCCGAGATGCTCGGCGACAACGCGATCACCGCTGCGATCATCGACGATCCCGATCTGCACGATCATGTTATGAAGGGGCTTTACGAGGCCAAGCTCGCCGCGTGATGGCGCCATGATTCCACGGCCGTCGACCTGCAAATTGAAGGAGGCTTGACAACGGGCGCGTTAGGAATGTTGACCGCCTGCCATCACCCGGTCGGACTTGCGTGCCAGATGCTGACGGATAGTCCTGATCGACGAAAGAGAGCACATCTATGGCAGCCCAGAGCGTTCCGATCGATGCGGCACTGGACGCCTACGGCCGGACTCAGTTCAGTATCGCGGACATCCTGCGGCGCGCACAGGGGCATGCATTCGGAGCGTTTGGGCTGGACCCGAACGAATGTCCCTATCAGGTCGTTGCCTCGGGTCCATTTTGGCGCCTTCGCGACTACACCAAACACGATACAGCGCAATCCCTGCTCATTGTCGCGGCTCCGATCAAGCGCCCGTACATCTGGGACCTTGCTCCCACAGCGAGCGCGATCCGCTACTGTCTGGGACAGGATTTGCATGTGCGTCTCCTGGAATGGCTGCCGGCTTCTCGAACGACCGGCAACAATGGCCTCACAGAATACGCAGAGGCCATCAGCAATTGCGTCGCGAAAATCTCAAGCGAAAGCGCGGGCGTAAAGCCGTTTCTGATCGGTCATTCCCTTGGTGGCACCTTGGCAGCCATATTCGGCGCCCTAGCGCCTAACTCCATCCGCGGTCTTGTGCTGCTTGGTGCGCCGCTATGCTTCCCGCCGGCAACGAGCCGTTTCCGGGATGCGCTGGTGTCCCTGGTGCCGTCGGGTCTGGCCGAAGCTGAGCCGTGTCCGGGCTCGCTTCTGTCTCATTTCAGCGCCCTCGCATCTCCCGACACGTTCATATGGTCAAGGCTAACGGACGCAGCATTCAGCGTCACCGACAGTCACGCAATGGAAATTCATGCACGGGTCGAGCGCTGGGCTCTCGACGAGGTTCCCCTTCCGGGCAAATTGGTCCATCAGCTCATCGAGTGGCTCTATCGCGAGAATCTTTTTTGCCAAGGCGCTCTGAAGATTGGAGGCACCTTGGTCGGTCCACAAAGCGTGTCGGTGCCCACGCTTGCAGTTATCAATACGGCGGACGATGTCGCTCTTCTCGATGCGGTCAAGCCATTTATAGACGCAATGCCCACAAGCGACGCCCGCATCATCGAATATCCGGGCGAGATCGGCGTCTGCTTGCAGCACCTCGGAATCCTGATCGGACGTGAGGCGCACGCCCAAGTGTGGCCGGACATTACCTCCTGGATCGCTTCGCACCGCTGAAGAGAAGCAACAATCAGCGCCTCGCCTGCTTCCGCTGCCGACGCGCCAGCAGCCATCTTCGATGCAGCGTGACCGATCAGCCGCCTCGGATCAGTCCATGACGACGATGCCAAGTCTCTCGAATTTGACTTTCCACCAAGATAACCAGCGCCTTCTCGAAGGCGCCGGTTGTCGATCAGCCGTTGGCGCAGATTGCGGCTGTCCCGGTTGATCTGAATCAAGCTGGCAATTGGCCGTGGTGTGACAATTACGCTTGCAGCCTAACGACTTGGGGCAAGCAAAAAATTGCCCGTGTTATTGGTCGGCCGTCTGCAGCGTCAGCGTGACGTTTGATCCAGCGCAGGGCAGACCCGCGGTCACGCATGATCAATTGCGCCAAAGGACGAGGTGCTCCATGCGCATTCCCCACGAGCTCGGAGACGAGTTCCCCGATCAAGCGTCGCTGATCGGGCGACTGACCAAAACCAATTACGAGTTCGGACGGCTCGCAGCCGCTTACGACGAGGTCAACCGTCAAATCTGGCGCATCGAATCCGAAGACGCGCCGACCGCCGACGAGGTGATTGAAGAGCTGAAGAAGCGGCGTCTCTTACTCAAGGATGACATTGAAACACTGCTCACCAAGGAGCAGCGACGAATGTAGGATCGCTCAAGGATTTACGAGCGATGGCATCAAGGGTTCTCACATTAAGACGCAGCGCGTTCGTAGACTGAGAGGCATTCGCGCTCCCGATCGCGCACCACGCGCTGTCCGGCGAGAACTCCGCGCGTTTCGGTTACGATCGTGCGTTGTGCCTCGCCGCCGCTGTCGGAATGAAAATAGACAACGACCCAGTCCCGCACCTTGTCGAGTTCATGCGCGCGAGCGGTGTTCGAGAACAACGCGGTGAAGTGCCATTTGCCGCGGTCGGTATGCAGAATTGGAAGCCAAGCCTCGCCTTTCGGATTGAAGCGCTTGGGAGCGATTGTCCTGAGTTCGTTCGCCTTCACTTTTGCTCGGTATTCGCGATCGACATCAAGCAAGACATCGACCGGCGGCTCATCCGCAGGGCCCAGACGTATCGGGCGGATGCGGGTTAACATTTGGCTGAGCGCGGCACGCAAGATTGCGAGCCGCCGCGGGCCGATTCCGGCAACCGACTTGCGGTCTTTTTCGTGCAATGCAGCCTCGAGCTGCTCCAGCGTTTCCACATGGAGCGTCTCGTGCAGGCGCTTGGCCAGCGTCGGACCCACTCCCGGGATGGCAAAGAAGATGTCGGGCGGTTCGCCCGAACCGCGCAGCCGCTCCAGATATGTCCAGCGCCCAGTCCGCACGAGCTCCGCAAGACCCCCGGCAATTCTGGGGCCGACCCCAGGGATCGCTTGCAATGACTTGATGCCACCCGCTTCAAGCAGGTCGCGCAGGTCGGTCGCAAGCGCCGCAACCGCATCTGACGCCCGGCGATAGGCGGCGACCCGAAAGGGGCTATCGTCCTGATGTTCCAGCAATGTCGCCGCTTCCCGCAGCCGCTCGGCGGCAAGTTGATTGAATGCAGGCGATCTCGTGGCTTTGGCTGGCTCAGACACCTTTTCGAATCCCTCGTTACCAGCGGCGATATCCACTGTCGGGAAAAGACAGCCTGTCGCCGTCGCAGGCAAAGCGAGCCTCGACGCCATGTTGGCGACCAATCCGCCGGAGCGCTGCGTTTAGCTTACGCGCGTCGCCACGCACGATCGCCGATCCGCAATGGGTGAAGATGGCTCGCCGAACATCAACCTTTTCACACCAATCGAGTTGACTGGAGATTGGCGCATGGCCGATTACGGTTCGTCTCTTACGGCGCACCATCGATCGTTTCATCGTCGCACCATCGCCGATGTAGACGTTGATGCCGCGAAGTGCGTGCGCCGCATCGGGAATCCCGGCGACATCGGGCACATAGAAGAAGCACCCGCCGTGTGCTGATACGCGAAATCCAACCGCCGGAGCTCGGACTGAATGCTCGACCGGAAACGCCTTGAACCGCACTCCGTCGATCATTATGGACTTTCGCAGTGGCAGCCTGCGCCGATCATCAATGGGGAAGCGACGGATCAAATCCCATGTGACCTTAGTCGCGTAGACCGGACAAGGAGCGCCCTCGGCAAGGCCAGCAGCATGATCCGGATGAGCGTGCGTCAGCACAATAGCCGTCGGCGCAACCCCGTGGAGCCGGCCCAGCCAGTCCGTCCCACAATCAATCATGATGCGTACCTCGTCGCGCTGAACAAGCAGCGAGCTATGGCGTCGGTGCCGACGAGAGCGGGCCTCGATCTCGCCGCGCGTGCCGAGGAATGTCAACTCGAGTGTCCCGGCGTCTGATTCACCTTCATCCATAAAGCGAATTTAAGGAACCCCGACGGGGAGCAAGCACAACGGGCCTTCGTCCTGAGCGAGATGCAGGAGATGCTTCACCTCGTCGTCGCCGAATGCCCCGACCATCGTGGTCGCGAGACCGAGGGCGACGGCCTGCAGCATCAGGCTTTCGGCCGCGTGCCCCGCCTCCATGTAGACGTAGCCGCGTCCGCGATTGCCGTACTTGGCCGTCGTTCGCTCGAAAACCGCGGCGATGCAGATCACTGCCGGTGCGGTGACGATCCATTCTTGACCGCGCGCGGCATCGACCAGCTTTTCGCGCTGATGACCGGCGGCTATGAGCAGCAGTTCGTGGTGCGCGGGATGATAGCGATACACACCGCTGGCCAGCGTGCCGACATTGCCGCAAACGGCATAGAGCTCCAGCGGATAGAGCGCGCCTGCGGATGATACCGCGCGCTTACCATCGGCTGCTGTGATGCCTTGGGCCGCCCACAGCAGTTGGCCGAGTTCACCCTCGGTCAGCGCTCGATCGCGGAACCCGCGCACTGATCGGCGCTGACGAATGCAATGCTCCACCGACACGCCGCCTTGCTGGCGCGGTTCCTTGAATCTGAAGCTTGTCGTCCTGTCGAGCACCTTCGCACCACCTTTTCGAATTCGGCCCGAACGGCCATCCTTGAATTCCGACGTCCGCGACCGAATCGTAAGACGGCCGCAACCAAACCCCTGAGGCGATCAGCCTGGTCCGGGCAACGTGCGGACGATTTCTTTGAACCGGTCCCATTCCGTCGCCGTCCAGATTTCGGTCTGGGCATGGCCGAATGTCCGAAGGATCGTGGAAACACGGGCCGCGCTCTCGATGTCCTTGGCCTTGAAGACATCGAGATAATCGCACGGTCCCAGCACCGCATAGCTGTTCAGCCACTCG
>Ga0208355_1000253_pt1 | contig 25621 bp, 20 predicted proteins | sample NGESurdeep072012_6_FD_184458 | JGI IMG/M metagenome (GOLD analysis project Ga0208355, IMG submission 184458) | Arctic peat soil microbial communities from Barrow, Alaska - NGEE Surface sample 210-3 deep-072012 (SPAdes) | ecosystem: Environmental > Terrestrial > Soil > Wetlands > Peat ... | reverse complement strand
CGCGGCGCGGGCGCCTACATCTGCGGCGAGGAGACCGGCCTGCTGGACTCGCTGGAAGGCAAGCGCGGCAACCCGCGCCTGAAGCCCCCGTTCCCCGCCAACCAGGGCCTCTACCAGGGCCCGACGCTGATCAACAACGTCGAGACGCTCTCCACCGTGCCCGCGATCGTGCGGATGGGCGGCGAGGAGTACGCCAAGCTCGGCGTGGAGAGCTCCACCGGGACCAAGCTCGTGTCCGTCTCCGGGCAGGTGCAGCGGCCCGGCAACTACGAGATCGAGCTGGGCATCCCCGCGCGCGAGATCATCTACGGCCTCGCCGGCGGACCCCCGCAGGGGCGCGAGGTCAAGTGCTGGTTCCCCGGCGGCTCCTCCTCGCCGGTGCTGAGGGCCGATGACCTGGACATCCCCTACGACTTCGACTCGCTGGCCAAAGCGCGCTCGATGCTCGGCTCGGGCGCCATCATCGTCGTGGACGAGTCCACCCCGATCCTCGACGTGGCGCTGAAGGTGGCCAAGTTCTACCGCCACGAGTCCTGCGGCAAGTGCACGCCCTGCCGCGAGGGGACCAACTGGACGGTCATGATGCTCGAGCGGATCGCCTCCGGGGAGGCGACGCCGATGGACCTGGAGATCATGGCGTCGGTCTGCGAGCACATCATCGGCAACTGCCTGTGCGTGCTCGGCGACGCGATGGCGATGCCGATCGGCTCGATGATCGCCAAGTTCCGCGACGAGTTCGAAGCGCACATCGAAAGCGCGCGGGCCCGCCGGGGACTCGAGGAGCCGGACGGCTCGGACGGCGCCCTGGCGGCGCAGCGGGCCGCGTAGCGATGCCGAGACCCGAACCGAGGACGATCACCTTCACGATCGACGGCCGCGAGGTGCGCGCGCCCGAGAACACCATGCTGGCGGACGCCGCCAAGCACGGCGACGTCGAGATCCCCGTCTTCTGTTACGAGCCCAAGCTCGGCCAGCCGGTGGGCGCCTGCCGCATGTGCCTGGTGGAAGTCGAGGGGATCCCCAAGCTCCAGACAGGCTGCTCCACGCCGGTCAAGGACGGCATGGTCGTCTACACCCAGTCCGAGCGCGTCAAGACAGCCCAGCGCTCGGTGGTGGAGTTCCTGCTGATCAACCACCCGCTGGACTGCCCCGTGTGCGACAAGGGCGGCGAGTGCCCGCTGCAGGACATCACCTTCGGCTGGGGCGGCGGCATCTCGCGATTCATCGAGCCCAAGCGCCACTTCGTCAAGCCGCTCGAGCTCTCGCCGCTGATCGCCATCGACCGCGAGCGCTGCATCCTCTGCTATCGCTGCGTGCGCTTCTCCCAGGAGGTCGCCGAGGACTACCAGCTGGTGCTGCTGGAGCGGGGCGCGCACTCCTACGTCTCGACCTTCGACGGACACCCCTACGTGGCGCCGTTCAGCGGCAACATCGTCGAGCTGTGCCCCGTCGGCGCGCTCACCTCGCGCCCGTATCGCTTCCGGGCGCGCCCCTGGGACATCGAGGGCGCGGGCTCCGTCTGCACGCTGTGCCCCGCCCAGTGCAACGTCACGGTCACCGTCCGCGACGAGCGCGCGCTGCGCGTGCTCGCGCGCGAGAACGAAGAGGTGGACGACGGCTGGCTGTGCGACAAGGGCCGCTTCGCCTACCAGTCCTTCCACGTCGATGAGCGCGTCACCGAGCCGCTGCTGCGCGACGGCGGCCAGCTGCGTCCCGTCTCCTGGGAGCGCGCGCTGAGAGAGGCCGCCGCCGGCCTGGCCCGCGCGGGGACGCTGACGGGAGCGATCGCCGGTGGCCAGAGCACCAACGAGGAGGGCCACCTGCTGGCGCGCCTGCTGCGCGAGGGCCTGGGCTCGCCGCACCTGGACTCGCGCCGCGCGGGAACGCTCGCGCTCGATCTGCAACGCGCGCTCGGCTCACCGGAGCTGCAGGCGCTGACCTCCGACCTGGAGTTCGCGCACGCCGTGCTGGTGCTCGACACGGAGCCCGTCAACGATGCCCCGATCTTCGACCTGCGCCTGCGCAAGGGCATCCGCCGCCGCGGCCTGAAGCTGGCCGTCGCCTCGCCCGATCCCAGCTCGCTGGACCGCGGCGCCGCGCTGTCCGTCCGCTTCAAGGCGGGCGCCGGCGCCATCTTCGCGGCAGCGCTGAGCGCGGCGCTCGCCGTCGGCCGGGACGCGGAGGCCGAGCGCCTGGCGCAGGAGGCCGGAGTGGAGGCAGACGCGGTGCGCGAGCTGGCGGCGCTGCTGCGCGGCGCCGAGGCCGAGCCGGGCGGAAATGAGGCCGACGCTGCCCCCCGTGAGGTCGTCGTCCTGTGGGGCGAGCGACTGACCGCCGGGGCCAATGGCGAGGCCGGAGCGCAGGCACTGCTCGCGATCGCCGACTCCCTGGCCATGTCCGGCGTGGAGGGTGCGGGACTGCTTGAAATACCGGCCGCTGCCAACGCCCGCGGTCTGCGCGAGGCAGGGGTGCTGCCCAACGCCGGGCCGGGGCTGTCCGAGATTCCCGCCGGTGCGAGCAGCGACGCGCCGCGCGGAACGCGGGCAATCGCCGAAGGGTTGGCCGAGGGACAGCTGAGCGCGCTCTACCTGCTCCACTGCGATCCCCTGCGAGACCTGCCCGACGGCGAGCTGTGGGGGCGGGCGCTGGCCGGCGCGAGCACCGTGGTGGCACACGCGGCGTTTCTCACCGAGGGCATTCGCGAGCACGCGGACGTGGTCTTCCCGGCGGAGGCCTACCCCGAGAAGGAGGGCACGATCGTCCATCCCGACGGGCGCCTGCAGCGCCTGCGTCCCGCGATCGCGCACCCGGGATCCGTGCGCGGCGAGTGGCAGGTGCTCAGCGAGCTGGCGCTGCGGCTCGGGCTCGACGTGGAAGTGCTCAGCGGCTCCATGGCCTCCCAACAGCTGTTCGACGCCGTGCCCTTCTACGCGGGGCTCACGCTCGAGGAGATCGGCGGACGGGGCGTGCGCTGGCAGGAGCGCGCGGCAGTCGCGGCGTTCCCCCACGCGGACGCGCAACGTAGGAGCCCTGCCACGCCCGAGCTCGTCGCGATCGGTGAGGATGCAGGCGAAGCCGCGGCCTACCGCTCGGTCTGGGATGCGCCCGAGGTCGAGTTCTCGCCGGCGCTGGAGTTCCTGTTCGCGCCCAAGGAGCTCGTGAAATCGTGATCGCGCTTGTCGGCTACTTCGAACCCTGGTGGATCCAGATCATCAAGGGCATCGTGATCTTCGCCGTCGGCCTGCAGCTCGTGCCGGTCGTGCTGATCGCCGAGCGCAAGCTCCTGGGGCGCTTCCAGGGGCGCTACGGACCCAACCGCGTCGGGCCCTACGGCGCGCTGCAGCCGCTCGCGGACATCCTCAAGCTGCTCACCAAGGAGCAGTTCCGCCCCAGCACCTCCGTGGGCCTGCTGTTCGCGCTCGCGCCGCTGATCTCGATCCTGACCGCCGTGGCCGCCTTCGCGATCATCCCCTTCGGCGACGCGCAGGACATCTTCGGGACCAAAGTCGGCCTGTACGGGATCGACGTGTCGATCGGCCCGCTCTACCTGTTCGCGTTCGGCGCCATCGCCTTCTACGGGATCATGCTCGGCGGCTGGTCCTCCGGGTCCAAGTACTCCTTCCTCGGCGCCATGCGCGGCGCCGCCCAGCTGATCTCCTACGAGGTCTCCCAGGGCCTGGCGCTGGTCGGCGTGATCATCACCGCGCAGACGCTGTCGCTCACCGGCATCGTCCACGCGCAGGCGGGCATGTGGTACTTCATCCCCCAGTTCTTCGGCTTTCTCGTGTTCCTGGTCGCCGGGTTCGCCGAGACCAACCGCACGCCGTTCGACCTGAGCGAGGCGGACGCCGAGCTGGTGGGCGGCTACAACACCGAGTTCGGCGGCGGGCGCTTCGCCTCCTACTACTTCGCCGAGTACCTCAACGTGCTGGTCGTCTCGGGCATCGTCACCACGGTGTTCCTCGGCGGCTGGCTGCTGCCGTTCGGCGTCCACCCGCCCGGCTGGGTGGATCCGATCGTGGTCCTGTTCAAGATGTCGCTGATCACCTTCCTGTTCATCTGGATCCGCGCCACGCTGCCGCGCCTGCGCTACGACCAGCTGATGAGCTTCGGCTGGAAGGTGCTGCTGCCCCTGGCCACCCTCAACACGCTCGTCACGGCGATCCTCGTCGTGGCCACCCACTGATGAGCGCCACCCCTCCGCGCGAGGACGCGCCCGCGACCGCCACGGCGACCCTCAACGTCTCCGGCTGGAGTCCCGGCGAGGACGTGATCGAGGTCCAGCGCTCCCCCGCCCCGGGCGCCACGCGTAGCGCCTGGCGGACGTTCCGCGAGACCGCGCGCGGCCTGAAGACCACGATGGCGCGGATCGCAGAAGGCCCGTCCACGATCCAGTACCCCGAGGAGAAGGTCCCCGTCTTCCCCCGCTTCCGCGGCCGGCACAAGCTGCACCGCTTCGAGGACACGGGGCTTGAGAAGTGCGTCGGCTGCTCGCTGTGCGCCGCCGCCTGCCCAGCCGACTGCATTCGCGTGGTCGCCGCGGAGAACACGCCCGAGAATCGCGTCTCCGCGGGCGAGCGCTACGCAGCGGTGTATGAGATCAACCTGTCGCGCTGCATCTTCTGCGGCTACTGCGAGGTCGCCTGCCCGTTCGACGCGATCACCATGGGCCACGACTACGAGCTCTCCGACTACGACCGCGGCGACCTGATCTTCACCAAGGAGATGCTGCTGGCCGAGCCGCTGGAGCGCTCCCCGCTCAGGAACGAGGGCGAGTGAGCGCGGTCCTGTTCTTCCTCGCCGCCGGCGGCGTGATCACCGGCGCGGTCGGAGTGGTGGTGCTGCGCAACCCGTTCTACAGCGTGCTCGCGCTTGTCGCCCACCTGGTCTCGCTGGCAGTGCTGTTCCTGCTGCTGCGGGCGGAGTTCGTGGCAGCCGTGCAGGTCGTGGTCTATGCGGGCGCGGTGATGGTGCTGTACGTGTTCGTGGTCGCCTACGTGGGCGGCGAGGGCGACTCCCTCGGCACGCGCCTGCAGGGCCGCGGCGCGGTCGGCTCGGGCCTGCGTCTCGGCGGCGCGGTGCTCGCCGGGGCGCTGCTGGTGGAGCTGCTGATCGCGCTGCTCGGCACCGGCCTGGAGGCGATCGGCGGCTACGGCGCCGGATACAGCGCTGGACCGCAGGCCTACGGCACCCCCGCCTACATCGGCAAGCTGCTGTTGACGCGCTTCCTGCTGGCGTTCGAGGTCGCCTCGTTCCTGCTGCTGATCGCCGCCGTCGGAGGCGTCGTGCTGGCCCGGCGCCGCGGTGGCTTGGGCGACGATCGGGACGAGCGCGAGGAGCTCGCCCCGCTGGATCTGCTGCGCCCGCGTGGGACGGGCACGATGGCCGAGGGAGTTGGGAGGCGCACGCCGTGAGCATCGCCTGGTATCTGGCCGTCTCGGCGATCGTCTTCGCGCTCGGCGCGCTCGGCGTGATCACGCGCCGCAACCCGCTGGTGGTGCTGCTGTGCCTGGAGCTGATGCTCAACGGCGCCAACCTCGCGCTGATCGCCTTCTCGCGCATGTGGGGCAACGGCGACGGGCAGATCCTGGCGCTGATCGTGATGACCGTCGCCGCCTGCGAGGTCTGCATCGGCCTGGGCATGATCGTCGCCATCTACCGCCGGCGGCTGCCGATCGACGTGGACGAGCTGAGGGAGCTCCAGGGCTGATGGCCGCCACGAGCTATGGCTGGCTGGTGCTGGCGTTCCCGCTGCTGGGCATGCTCGTGATCGGCGTTGGCTTTCGCTCGCTCCCCGGCCGCTCGGCCGGCTGGCTCGGCACGGGCGCGATCTTCCTCTCCTTCCTGGCCGCGCTGGGCGCGCTGATCTGCCTGCAGGGCCACTCGCCCGAGCACCGCCAGCTGGTGTCCTCGCTGTGGAACTACGCCTCCACGGTGGGCGTGGACGGGCAGATGTCGATCCTCGTGGATCCGCTGTCCGTGTTCATGATCCTGGTCGTCACCGGCGTCTCCACGCTGATTCACCTCTACTCCATCTCCTACATGGAGGGCGACCGCGGCTTCGCCCGCTACTTCGCCTACCTGAACTTCTTCGTCTTCTCCATGCTCCTGCTGGTGCTGGCGGGCAACTTCCTGCTGCTGATCGTCGGCTGGGCGTTCGTCGGCGCGGCCTCCTACCTGCTGATCTCCTTCTGGTACAGGCGCACCACCGCCACGACGGCGGGGATCAAGGCGTTCGTGATCAACGTGGTCGGCGACGTGGGGCTGGTGCTGGGCACCTACTTCATCTTCAAGCACACGGGCACGCTGGACTTCCTGAAGAGCTTCCACGCGGCCGGGGCGGGCGCCTTTGGCCACGGCAGCGCCAACGGCGACCTGGTTGCCGGCTGCGTGCTGCTGCTCGTCGGCGCGTTCGCCAAGTCCGCGCAGATCCCGCTGCACACCTGGCTTCCCGACGCCATGGAGGGACCCACCCCGGTCAGCTCCCTGATCCACGCCGCCACCATGGTCACCGCCGGCGTCTACCTGATCGCGCGCATGCATCCGCTGTTCGAACTGGCGCCCGCCGCCCAGGACGTCGGCGCGGTCGTGGGCGCGGCCACGCTGCTGATCGCCGGCACCATCGGGCTCGCCCAGACGGACATCAAGCGCGTGATCGCCTACTCGACCATGTCCCAGATCGGCTACATGATCATGGGCGTCTCCGTGGGCGCCTACGCGGCCGGGCTCTTCCACCTGATGACCCACGCGTTCTTCAAGGCGCTGCTGTTCATGGCAGCCGGGTCGATCATCGGCGCGATGGCCGGCGAGCAGTCGTTGAACAGGATGGGCGGCTTTCGCAAGGCGATGCCGTTCACCTACGGCTGCTTCGTCGTCGGCGGCCTGGCGCTGTCGGGTGTGCCGCCGTTCTCGGGCTTCTTCTCCAAGGACGACATCCTGCTCGTCACAGCCGAGCGCGGCGGCTGGCACTGGGCGCTGTACGTGGCGGGCTACATCGGCGCCTTTCTCACCGCCGTCTACACCTTCCGCATGATCTTCCGCGCCTTCCACGGCGAGCCCGTCGCGGAGGCGCGCGAGCTGGAAGGCGGTCACGTCCACCACGCCGAGGTGGGGCGCAACCCCGCCACTGGCGAGGAGGAGGACAGCGACGTCGGCTTCCCCGGCCCGACCCACGCGATCGCCGAGCGTGCCCTGCCGATGCGCGTGGCGATGGCCGTGCTCGCGGTGGGAGCTGTCGGCGCCGGGCTGGTGCAGATCCCCAAAGTGGACTTCGTGATCGACGACTTCCTGCGCCCCTCCTTCGCCGGCTCGCCGCTGTATGAACCGCACACCAAGAACGGGCTGCTCGTGTTCGGGCTGGGTCTCGGGACCGTCCTGGCGCTGATCGGCATCGCGCTCGCCCACCGCCTGTGGGTGGTGCGGCCGGGGACGTCCGCCGCGATCATCGCGCGGGTGCGCCCCGTCTATGAGCTGTTCGTGAACAAGTGGTACTTCGACGAGCTGACCGACCTGCTGGTCGTGCGCCCCGCCGCCGCCGCGGGCCGATTCGCCCGCGACACCTTCGAGCGCCTGTTCGTCGATGAGACGCTGATCGGCGGCACCACCGGACTGGTGCGCGCCGGATCGGCCGCCGTGCGCGCCGCCCAGAGCGGCTTCGTCCGCTACTACGCCGCCCTGCTGGTGCTCGGCGTGACCGGCGTGAGCTTCTACTTCCTGCTGCAGTCCTGACCCCGCACCCACTCCAGACCATGCCCCCACTTTCCATCCTGCTCTGGCTCCCCGCGGCGTGCGGGCTGCTCGGCGCGCTCGCCTCGGCGCTGCTCTCCCGCGAGCGTCGCTCCGTCGGGGCGGCGGCGGGCGGCGACGGTGGCTCGGCTGGCTCGGCTGGTGCGGGTAGATCGGCTGATGCGAGCGCAGCGGGCGGATCGTGGAGCGTGCCGGGGGTGGTCGCGCTCGCCGGCTCGCTGGTGGCGCTGGTGCTGGCGATCGGCTACATCGTCGACTACAGCTCGGGGGGGCCCGCCCTCCAACACGTGACCGATGTGGTGTGGATCTCCGAGCTGGGGATCCACTACAAGCTGGCGATCGACGGGCTGAACGTGTTCCTGCTCGGCCTGACCACGCTGCTGTTCGCCGCGGCGACGCTCGCCGCGAACCTGCGCACGTGGGATCGCCCGCGGCTCTTCTACTTCCACTTCATGCTCGCCGAGTCGGCCGTGCTCGGCGCCTTCCTCGCCCAGGACCTGGCGCTGTTCGTGTCGTTCTTCGACCTGATGCTGATTCCCTTCTACTTCCTGATCGGGGGCTGGGGCCGTGAGCCGGGCCGGGTCAAGGCGACGATCAAGCTGGTGATCTACACGCTGGTGGGATCGCTGCTGATGCTCGCCGCGGCGATCGCCACCGGCGTGCTGGCCGCCCAGCAGGGAGGCGGACACATCACCTTCGTGCTCTCAGCGCTGCACTCGCTGCCGCTCAGCACCGGCTCGCAGGAGTGGATCTTCCTGTTCTTCGCCGCCGCCTTCCTGGTCAAGATGCCCGCCTTCCCGCTGCACGGCTGGATGCCCGACGGCTACCGCGCGATGCCCATCGAGGTGCTGATGGTCTTCTCCGGCGTGCTCTCCAAGGTCGGGGCATACGGCTTCCTGGCGATCGTGCTGCCGCTGTTCCCACGGGCGGCCGTCCACTTCCAGACGTTGATGCTGCTGATCGCGCTGGCCTCGATCGTCTACGGCTCCGCGCAGGCGTTCAGCCAGACGGACGCGCGCCTGATCGCAGGGTATTCCTCGGTGGCCCAGCTGGGGTTCATCACGCTCGGCATCTTCTCGCTGAACCCGCAGGGCGCCCAGGGCGCGTTGCTGCAGATGGTCAACCACGGGCTGGTGGTGGCGCCGCTGCTGTTCATCGTCACCCTGCTCGCACAGCGCGCGGGCGGTTCGGAGGACGTGCGCGAGATGGGCGGGATCGCCTTCCGCGCGCCCGTGCTCACATCGATCTTCCTGGTGGTCGCCCTCGCCACGCTGGCCATCCCCGGCTCGTCGAACTTCGTGGGCGAGTTCCTGATCCTGCTGGGCGTCTTCAAAGCCAAGCTCGTGATAGCCATCGTCGCCTTCAGCGGCGTGGTGCTCGCCAGCGTGTACGCGCTGCGCCTGTTCATCCGCGCCATGCACAACCGCGTCGGTCCGTCCGTGGCCTCGCGTGAGATCGGCCTGCTGGACGGCGTCGTGCTCGCGCCGCTGATCGCCGTGATCGTGTTCCTCGGGCTCTACCCGCAGCTGGCGCTGCACCGCAGCGAAGTGGCGGTCAAGGCGGCGGTGGCCCCGGCCGAGCAGGCAGAAGCCGATACGCGGGCGCTCGCGGGCAACCTTCCGGGAGGTGGGCGCATCGTCGCCGACGGCGGCTCCGAAGGGTCCGTCGGGAAATGAGCGCACTGCCGATACCAATCCTCGCGAGCACCCACCTGAGAGGCCCGCACGTCGACTTCGCGGGACTCTCGCCGCTGATCGCGCTGCTCGCCGGCGCGGTGCTGGTGCTGCTCGCGGGGCTGCTCGGCTCCCGCTGGGTGCGCGCTCAGGCGGTGCCGGCGCTGAGCCTCGCGGTCCTGGCCACAGCGCTCGGGCTGACGATCTGGCAGTGGGGCGCGGAGAAGTCGATCGTGGCGGGCGCGCTGCGGATCGACGACCTGGCGCTGGCGTTGAACCTGATCCTGATGGCGGGCGGCGCCTGCACGGTGCTGCTGGCGTGGCGCTCGCTCGCCGCCCGCGAAGCCGCGCACGGCGAGTTCCACGCGCTGCTGTTGACCTCGATCGCGGGGATGTCGCTGCTCGCCTCGGCACAGAACACGGTCGCGCTGTTCGTCGGCCTCGAGCTGCTGTCGATCCCGCTGTACGTGCTGTGCGCGACCGAACTGCGGCGCGAGCGCTCGCTGGAGTCGGGACTGAAGTACCTGATCGTCGGCTCCGTCGGCTCGGCCACGCTGCTGTACGGCCTGGCCATGATCTACGGCGCGACCGGCGCCACGGACTTCGGCGCGATCGCGCGGTCGCTGTCCGGCGGAAGCCTGGCCACCGATCCGCTGATGCTGACCGGGATCGCGCTGTGCGTGGCGGGCCTGTGCTTCAAGTCCTCCGTTGCGCCCTTCCACCAGTGGACGCCCGACGTCTACGAGGGCGCCCCCACGCCGGTGACGGCGTTCATGGCCGTCGCCACCAAGGTCGCCGCGCTGGGCGTGTTCCTGCGCTTCTTCGATGTCGCCCTGATCGAAGCCCAGGCCAGCTGGGGTCCGGCGCTGGCGGTGCTGGCGACGATCACCATCCTCGTGGGCAACGTGGGCGCGCTCGGACAGTCCTCGCTGAAGAGGATGCTCGCCTACTCCTCCGTGGCCCAGGCCGGCTACATGCTCGCCGGGGTCGTCGTCGCCACCCGCCTGGGCGTCCAGGCCACGGTCTTCTACCTGGCGGTGTACCTGTTCATGAACATGGCCGCCTTCGCCGTGATCGTCGTGCGCGAGCGCGATAGCGGGGAGGGCGACTCGATCCAGGCGCTCGCCGGGCTCGGACGCAAGCGCCCGCTGCTGGCCTGGCCGATGACCATCTCGATGCTCGGCCTGGCGGGCATTCCCGCGACGGCCGGCTTCGTCGGCAAGTTCTACCTGATCGACGCGAGCGTCTCGGCCGGCTACACATGGCTCGGCGTCGCGATCGTCGTCGGCTCGATGATCTCCCTCGGCTACTACCTGCCGGTGATCGCCGCCATGTGGATGCGGGAGGCGCCCGCGGCCGAGCCGCAGGCCCCGGCACCGATGCTCGGAGGGCAGCCGGCGCTGGCCGGCGGATCTCCCGAGCTCGGCGGCGAGCCCGCGCTCGCCGCCGGGATGGGCGGGCCCGCCGCCGCGGCGGGCGACGGCCAGGGCGAGCCGACGACGGGCCTTCAGCCGGAGGTCGCGCTCGTCGCGCTGCTGGCCGGCGCGGCGACGATCTTCTTCGGCATCATCCCCCAGCCGCTGTTCGACCTGGTGCACGGGGCTGGCGCGGCGCTCACCGGGCTGTTCTAGGCGCTCTACAGTTTGATCATGCCCGTTGCTGCGGCCCGCCCGTTCGGAGTGCTGCTCGACATCGACGGCGTGCTCTACGTTGGCGAGGAGCCGATCGAGGGAGCGCACGATGCGCTGCCTGCGTTGCGTGAGCTGAGTGCCGGGGTGCGGCTCTTGACCAACACCACGTCGCGTTCGCGGCGAGAGGTCCTCGAGCACCTGCTCGAGTTGGGGTTCGAGGTGACACTCGAGGAGGTGCTCACCCCCGCCGCGATGGCGGTCCGCCACTGCCGCCAGCAGGGGTATCGGTCGGTTGCGGCGCTCGTCAGCGAGGGGCTGCGCGAGGACCTCGCCGCGCTGGCCCCCGTGGCCCTCGGGTCCGACACCGACGCAATCGTCCTTGGCGACCTCGGGGACGGGTTCACCGCGCAGGTCCTGAACGGGGCGTTCCGGGCGATGATGGACGGGGCCGACCTCGTGGCGCTGCAGCACAACCGCTACTGGCGCCGTGCCGACGGCCTGGCGCTCGACGTGGGCGCCTATTCCGCGGCGCTGGAGTACGCCAGCGGCCGCGAGGCCACCGTCGTCGGCAAGCCGGCGCGGGCATTCTTCGACGCCGCCGTCGCCGACCTTGGGGTCGAGCGGGCGATCATGATCGGCGACGACGTCGAGGCCGACGTCGGCGGAGCGATGGCGGCGGGACTGCCGGGGGTGCTCGTGCGCACCGGCAAGTATCGGGCGGACGCGCTCTCCTCGCGTGTCACGCCGACGGCGATCGTCGACTCGATCCGCGACGTTCCCGAGTTGATCGGCCGCATGCCGCACGTCTAGCCACGCGAACTACGCGGTTTGCGCGTATCTCGATGCCGCCGGGCGATCAGATGGCCGTTGCCTGGAACAGGTCCTGATCGGGGATGCGGCGGATCTTGACGCGCTTGGGTGCGCTGAAACCGGCCTGGCGCACGTAGCCGGCGAGCTCGGCCGGGCTGTGCAGGTCGGCGCCGGAGGTCAGGTGGAAGAGCATCCCGAGCGCAGCGGCCGAGGCGCGCTGGCGCCGCGCGTCGGAGCGGAACATGTCGAGGACCGCCAGCGTCCCGCCGGGCCTGAGCGTCTCGCGCACGCGGCGCAACAGCGTGACGATCTGCTCGCCGGAGAGATGGTGGACGATGTCGAAGACGAGCGCGCCGTCGTAGGGGCCGCCGAGGTCGACCTCGAACATGTCGCCCTCGCGGTGGACCACGCGGTCGCTCATACCGGCCCTGGCGATGATCTCCCGCCCGACGCGGGCGCTGCCGGGGAGATCGACGACGGTGGCCTTCAGCGTCGGGTGGCGCCTGCACAGCTCGGCCGAGAACCAGCCGTGGGCGCCGGCCACGTCCAGCAGCGCGCTGGGCCGCTCGCCGAGGCCCAGCGCCTTGGCGACTTCAGCTGCCGAGAGGCGCGCGAGCTCGTACTGGCCGGTGATGTAGACGCGCCAGTACTCCTCATCCTCGGCCGGCTCGCGATGGATCTCGAAGCTGCCGCCGTCGCGCACGACCCGCTCGATGTCGCCGTACCACTCCCAGTAGGTGACGCTGTGCTCGAGCCAGGTGCCGATGTAGGTCTCCGACGCGGGGTCCAGCCACTTGCGCGCCCGCTTGGCCAGCGAGAAGGTGTGTCCGTCCTGCTCGAGCACGCCGAGGCCCGCGAGGTTCTCGCACAGCAGCCGCGTACCGGCGAGCTGCAGCTCGAGCGCCTCCGCCAGGCGCCCGGTGCTCGCCGGGCCCTCGAGCAGCGCCGCGAACACGCCCAGACGCTGGGCCGCGCCAATGACCCGCCCGGCGGTCATCCCGTACAGCGCGTAGCCGGCCGGCAGCGGCACGAGGTTCATGCGAATGGCGACTCGCTCGAGCAGGTCGTCTGCGCCGGCCCTCATCCGCATCAGAGCCGCAGCCTACCGTTCCGCTAGAGCTGCCCGGAGGCCTCGGCGGCCGCTTCGGCGTCCTCGAGCTGGCGCTCGACGAGGTCCAGGCCGACCGACCAGAAGCCGGGGTCGGCGAGATCTACGCCGACGATCGCGCCGAGCTCCTCGGGGCTGCGCGAGCCGCCCGCGGCGAGCAGCTCCATGTAGCGCGGCACCAGCTCCGGGCCGGTCTTCTCGTAGCGCTGGTAGACCGACAGCGCCAGCAGCTGCCCATAGGCATAGGCGTAGACGTAGCCGGGGCTGCCGATGAAGTGCGGGATGTAGGACCACCAGCTGCGGTAGCCGTCGGTCAGCTCCACCGAGTCGCCGAAGAACTCGTTCTGGCTCTGCGCCCACAGCTCCCCGAAGCGCTCCACCGACAGCTCGCCCTCCTCGCGCCTGGCCGTGTGGACGAGGTGCTCGAAGCTGTTCATCGCCACCTGGCGGAAGACCGTGGCGATCGTGTCCTCAAGGTTCTCCGCCAGCAGCGCCAGGCGCGAGGCCGGCGAGGAGTCCTCCTCGAGCAGGCGCCCGAACACGATCGTCTCGCCGAACACCGACGCGGTCTCGGCCAGCGTCAGCGGCGTGTGCTGGTGGAAGATCCCCTGGCGCGCCGCCAGCGCGAAGTGCACGCCATGCCCGAGCTCGTGGGCCAGGGTCAGCACGTCGCGACGACGGGAGGTGTAGTTGAGCAGCACGTAGGGAAACACCGACGGCACCGCCGAGGCGCAGAAGGCGCCGCCGCGCTTGGCCGGACGCACGGGCGCGTCGATCGTGCGCTCATCGAAGAAGCGTTTGGCCAGCGCCCCCAGCTCGGGGGAGAAGGAGGAGTAGCAGTCGAGCACCACCTCGCGCGCCTGGGCGAACGGGAAGGCCATCTCGTCCTCGGTCACGGCTGCCATGCGATCGTAGTCGGCCAGGCGCTCCACGCCGAGCAGCTTCGCCTTCAGCCGATACCACCGGCGCGCAATCTCATAACGCCCGCGCACCGCCTCGATCAGAGCCCGCACCGACTCGTCGCTGGCCTCGTTGGCCAGGTTGCGCGCGGCCAGCCAGTGCGGATAGCCGCGCAGGCGATCATCCGTGGCCTTGTCCGCCAGCAGCGTGTTGAACAGGAAGGCGCGCGTGCGCAGCCCCGGAGCCAGCGAGGCGGTGACCGCCTCGGCGATCGTGCGCCGGGCCTCGCGGTCGGCCAGCGACAGGCGGCTGAGCGCCACGTCGAGCGCGACCGTCCCACCCTCATCGGCACCCAGCTGCACCTCGATCGCCGCGGTCAGCTCCTCGAACAGCCGCGTCCAGGCGCCCGCGCCGGTCAGTGACTTCTCCGCCAGGATCTTCTCCTCGGCCTCCGAGAGCAGGTGCTCGCGATAGCGGCGCACGTTGCGCAGGTGATGGCTGCAGAAGTCCAGGCCGTCGCTCGCCAGCAGCTCCTCGGCGCGCTCCTCCGACAGCGCCGCCCACTCCAGCTCGAAGAACAGCAGCGTGGTCTGGATCGCCGTCTCCTGCTCCTGGACGCGCTGGAGCAGCGCCCCGACGGCGGGGTCGGCGGTGTCAGCGGAGAAGCGCAGGGCGGCGTAGTAGCCGGCGCGACCGACCAGCTCGTGGATGACCCCCAGCTCGCTCATCGCCTCGCGCAGGCCGGAGCCGTCCAGCTCAGCGAGCTTGCCGGCGTGGCGCCGGGAGAACGCCTGCGCGCGCGTGAGCGCCTCGGCCAGACGGCTCTCCACGCCGTCCTTGCCCTCGCCTTCGACCAGCGGCTCGAGGTCCCAGGCCGTGGCCTGGAGCTCGGGGTCGCTCAGCTCGGAGGTGGCGGCTCGGGCCATCGGTCTCGGCAGCTTAGCTGCCGCTCCCCCCGCCCCCCGGGCGTACGCGCGAACTACTCGCTGGCGAGCGCCTGGAGCATGTCCAGCCGCGCCGCCCTTCGCGCCGGGAGCTGGGCGGCGAGCAGGCCGGCGAGGGCGGCCACGACGAGCAGGATGAACAGCGTGCCGATCGGGAAGGCCTGCACGTAGCCCGAGCCCGAGAGCGTCAGGTTGGTGATGAGAACCGCCGCGAGGACCCCGATCACCAGGCCGAACACGCCTCCGATCAGGGCCGTGATGAGCGACTCGTAGCGGATCATCTGGCGCACCTGGCGGCGGGAGGTGCCGATCGCGCGCATCATCCCTAGCTCGCGCGTGCGCTCGTAGATCGAGAGCACCAGCGTGTTGACTATCCCGAACAGCGAGACGATCACCGACAGCGCAAGCAGCACATAGATGAGGGCGAGCAGCGCGTTTATCTGGTTGGCCTGATCCTGCTTGAACTGCGCCGCCGTACGCGAGCGCACCTGGGGGAACTGGCTCGCAAGCAGCCGGTTGACGGCCGGCTGCACCTGAGCGTTGCGCGCCCCCTTGGCGTAGGAGACGAAGTCCAGCGCGTCTTCGCGCTGCCCGAAGGCGCTGCGCGCGAGCGCGAGGGAGATCGTGAGGTTGCCGAGCAGGCGTGCATTGTCAGAGGCGATGCCGAGGACCTTGAGCGAGACCCGCCGGTCGGTGGGCGTGAGCACCGACACGGTCTGTCCGACCCTCAGATGGTGGGCGCTCGCGTAGCTCTTGGTGAGGATCGCGCCGTCGTTGCCGAGCGTCAGCAGCGTGGCATTGGAGCCCTGCTTCCATTCGACCCGATAGACGCGCCCGAACGTCTCCGGCTCGATCGCGGTGATCGTTGCGTTGCTCGTGCTCCCGTGCAGCCGCCCGGCGGTGAATGCGATCGGCGTCACCGTCGCCACGCCGGGCACTCGGCGCAGCGCAGGCGCCACCAGCGCCGGGATCGCCGCTTCGTTGCTCGCCTGCGAGCTCTCGACGATCAGGTCCCCGGCGAACGAGCGGCTCACCGCCCGGTCGATCGTGGCCTTGGTCCCGGCGGCGAGGACCGCCACGAGCGTGACCAGCGCGAGTCCGACCGCAAGCGCCGCGGCCGTGGTCAGCGTCCGGCCGGGCTGGCGAATCGAGTTCTCGCGGGCAAGGCGCGCAGTGATCCCGCGCCAGCTCAGCAGCGAGCCGATCCCCCGGGCGAGCGGCCGGATCACGAGGTAGCGGCGACGGAACAGGCGCCGGCGACGCGGGATCTCAACGCCCTCGCGCATCGCAGCCAGCGGCGGCACGCGCGTGGCGCGCACCGCGGGCGCGAGCCCGGCGAGCACGGTCACGCTGATGCCCACCGCCAGCGAGACGACGATCGTGCGCGTCTCGAGCACGGTGCCGTTGCTGGGCAGATCCGCCCCGAAGGACTTGAACAACTGGTCGAGGCCCGGCGCCAGGGCGATACCGCCGAGCAGCCCCAGGACCGCCCCGGCGACGCCCAGCAGCAGTCCTTCGTAGACGACCGAGCGCATGATCTGCGCGCGCGAGCCGCCGAGCGTGCGCAGCAGGCCGAACTCCCGAGTGCGCTGCGCGACGGTGATCGAGAAGGTGTTGAAGATGATGAACGCGCCGACGAGGAGCGAGACGTAGGCGAACACCAGCAGGAACGTGCGCAGGAAGCTCAGGTTGCTTTCCAGGTCGGAGGTCTCCTTGCTGGCCTGTTCGGTTCCGGTGCGCACAGCGACGGTGCTCGGCAGGACCGCGCGCAGCCGATCGCGCAGTTCGCTCGGCGTGACGCCCGCCTGCGCGGCGACGTCGAGCTGGTCGAAGCGGCCCTGCTCCCCCACCACCCGCTGGGCCTCGGGCAGCGTGAGGATCGCGGCGCCCGCGCCCCCGAAGGACTGGCCGCCGCCGAACTTGGTGATGCCGACGATCGTGTAGCGCCTGGCCGGGGCGGAGCCCGCCACGAGCATCTGCTCGCCGACCTTCAGGCTCGCGCGTTCGGCGGTCGCTTCGTCGATCGCGACCTCGCCTGCGTTCTGCGGGAAGCGCCCGCGGACCGCCGCGAAGGAGTTGAAGCGCCTGGGCGTCTCGGAGGCGACGAACGCGGGCGCGCCGCCGGTGGTCAGCCGTTTGCCGTGAACGTCCAGGAACGTCGCCACCGCGAAGATCGAGCCCGCCGCTTCGGCCACGCCGCTCGTCGCTCGCACCTGCGCGAGCACCGCGTCGGTGATCGGCGAGGTCTGTACGATCACCCGGCGCCCGAGCGCCTGGGTCGGCGTGATGACCACGTCGTGGCCGCGGTTGGCCGTCTGGAAGATCCCCGCGAAGGACCGGTTGATCGTGTCGGTGAGCACATAGGTGCCCGCCATCAGCGCCACGCCCAGCGCGATCGCGATGCCGGTCAGCAGCACCCGCAGCTTGCGCTGCATGAACCCTCTCAGCACCAGCGCGACCATCAGCCCACGGACTTCATCAGGTCCAGCGTCTGCTCGGCGGTGCCCGCGTCGCCATCGTGCACGATGCGCCCGTCGGCGAGGAGCAGCAGCCGATCCGCATAGGAGGCAGCATGGACGTCGTGGGTGACCATCACCACGGTCTGGCTGAAGTCATCGACGGCGTGGCGCAGCAGGTCGAGCACGTCGCCGGACGCCTTGGAGTCGAGGTTGCCCGAGGGCTCATCGGCGAACACGACCGACGGGCGCGAGATCAGCGCGCGCGCCACCGCCACGCGCTGCTGCTGGCCGCCGGACATCTCGGCAGGGCGGTGGGACAGGCGGTCGCGAATGCCGACGGTGTCAACCAGGCGGTCGAACCACGCGCGGTCGGGCTTGCGCCCGGCGATCGACAGCGGCAGCAGGATGTTCTCCTCGGCGTTCAGCACGGGGAGCAGGTTGAACGTCTGGAAGATGAAGCCCACGCGCTCGCGCCGCAGCTGCGTGAGCGCGCGGTCGCTCAGCTGCGTCAGCTCGACGCCGGCGAGGCGCACGGTACCCGAGGTGGGGGCGTCCAGGCCGGCGAGAATGTGCATCAGCGTCGACTTGCCCGATCCCGAGGGGCCCATGATCGCAGCGAAGCGCCCGGCCGGAAAGTCCACCGTCACGTCCGCCAGCGCGTCCACCGCCGCCTCGCCTTCGCCGTAGCGGCGGCTGAGATCCTGGGCTTCGACGATCTTCCCGGAGCTGGGCCTGTCCACCGGGAGCCAGTCTATGACAACGCCCGGCGCTGTATGTAGCATCGTCGGCCCGATGCACGAGGCGAGCCCCGAGGTCTTCCTGATTGCCCGTCCCTCGATCGCTGTCGAGGGCCTTCGCGGGTATCTGCAGGACGTCGGCGGCGAGTCCTGGCTGCAGCGGCGGCTGGAGGAGGCCGACGGCGAGCCCAACGGGGGCGAGCTGATCGTCGAGTTCGGGGGGCGCGCGTGCTACCGCAGTTGGGAGCCGGGACTGAACCCCAACGTGACCAAGGTCCGCACCGACCAGCGCGAATACTTCGCCAACATCCTGCGCTCCGCCCACGGCAGCGTGCTCGAGCACGCCAACTACTCTTTCGCTATTCGGAATTGTTCGAGAGTGTTCACTCATGAGCTTGTCAGGCATCGCGCCGGCTCGGCCTTCAGCCAGGAGAGCCTGCGATACGTGCGCCTGACCGACATCGGCTTTCGCGTCCCGCCGGCGCTCGAGCCGGTGCGCGAGCAGGTGCTCTCGATCGTGGAGCAGCTCGAGGAGTTCCAGGTGAGCGCGGCCAAGGAGCTGGGGATCGACGAGGAGGGCGTGCCCTTCCACGTCAAGAAGGAGGTCACATCCGCGCTGCGCCGCCTGGCCCCGATCGGCCTGAGCACCGACATCGTGTGGACCGCCAACGCACGCACCCTGCGCCACGTGATCGAGATGCGTACCGCGGAGGGCGCCGAGGAGGAGCTGCGCCTCGTGTTCGACACCGTCGCGCGGATCATGCAGGCGGAGGCGCCCGGGCTGTTCCAGGACTTCGAGCGCCACGATGACGGCTGCTGGGTCCCGGAGCACCGCAAGGTCTGAGCAGGCGTCCGCCGCCCGCGGGGACACGGGCGGCGGCGCCATCTCGGCCGGCGAGCTCAGGCGTCCATCGTGCGGGTACGCCATGCGCCCAGCGCGAGAAGCGCGGCCAGCCAGAGGGCGAGCACCACCAGCGCCGTTCCGCCGCCCATGGCCACGGTCACGCCGCGCGGACCGCGGTCGCCGAGGCTCACCGGGCTGAAGTGCGCGACGGCCTGGCTGAGGACGATCTTGCGCGTGCTGCCCAGGGAGCTGATGCTCGCGAGGATCGGGCTGGCAACCAGATGCCAGCCGATGAGCACGGTGAGCGCGGCCGGCCGCGATGCGGTCAGCGACGCGAAGCCGACGGCCACCGCGCACACGACGCCGGTTGAGAGGAGCGCGAACCCGAGGCCGTTGGCCAGCAGCGCTCCGTCCGGGGTGGGCGTGCCGGAGGCGAAGAGGTAGGTGCCGAGGATCGTGAGCAGGTAGCCCGCACCAACCACCAGCCAGCAGAGCGCGAGCGCGGCAGGCACGCGAGCGGCGAACAGCGCCAGCCGCGAGCGCCCGGTGACGACGAGATCGCGAAAGACGCCCGAGGCGATGTCTCCGGCGCCGCCGTCGGTGCCGATCATGATCGCGGCGAGCGGCCCGAAGAACATCGCCAGCAGTCTCAGCGCGTCGGTGTAGCCACCGACACCCCCGGCGGCAGGGTTGGCCGTCGGGCTCGAGGAGTGTTGGGCGGCCCTGACGATGAAGAAGATCAGCAGCGGCGCGAGCGCCAGCACGAGCGCCCAGATCAGGGTGCCGCGCTTCTTGCGCAGCTTGAGGAAGTCGGCGCCGATCATGTTCGCGGCGATGGTCGCGCTCACCGGAGCACCTCATGGGCGTCGGCGGGTGAGTCCAGCCTTGAGGTGATCTCCAGAAATCGCCGCTCGAGGCTCTGGCGCACGGGCTCCAGGCGCGTGACGCCAACGCCGCCCCGTACGAGCTCCGCGTTCACTGCGGCCGCTGTCGGCTGAGCACCCGCGAGCACGACCCGCAACCCCTCATCAGCACGACGGGCCTCGAGCACGAGATCGCTGGCGTCGAGCACCCCCAGCGCCAGCTCGACGTCGTCGACGCCGAGGATCAGCTCGTGACGCTCCTCGCCCCCGGCGGCGAGCTCGGCCATGGCGCCCTGCGTCACAACCTTGCCGCGGTCCACGATCGCAGCCGCGTCGCAGGTCTTTTCGACCTCGTCGAGCAGATGCGAGGAGATGAACACCGTCCTCCCCTCCTGCTCGACCATCGAGCGGATCATTTCGCGGAACTCCTGGATTCCGCCGGGATCGAGGCCGTTGGTCGGCTCGTCGAGGATCAACAGCATGGGGTCGGCCAGCAGGCAGCGGGCCACCCCCAGGCGCTGGCGCATCCCCATCGAGTAGCGCTTGACCTTCTCCTCGGCCCGCTCGGAGAGCCCGACACGGGCCAGCGAGGGCCCGATCAGCTCGTGTGCATGCGGCCCGCGGGCGGCGGCGACGACGCCCAGGTTCTCACGGCCGCTGAGATGCATGTGGAAGCGGGGCTCCTCGACGATCGCGCCCACCCGCTGCAGCGCCTGGCCCCGCTCGGAGGGGACCGGGTGGCCGAGCAGGTGCATGGTGCCGGCGCTGGCATGGGTGAGGCCGAGCAGCGTGCGGATCATCGTGGTCTTGCCGGCGCCGTTGGGGCCGAGGAAGCCGAAGGCGCAACCTCGCGGCACCCGCAGATCGACGCCGTCGAGCGCGGTGCGCTCGCCGAAGCGCTTGGTCAGTCCACTGGTCTCGATCGCAAGCTCCGCGGAGGGTTGGCTGCTCATGCCAGCACTGTGAGCTCTGTCCGCTCCCAGCGCAACCGGGGATCACCCCTAGGGCGAGTCGTGCGCGGGCGTCACGGCCCCTCCGGCGTCACGGCCCCTCCGGCGTCACGGCCCCTCCGGCGTCACGGCCCGTCGAGGCTCACCAGGCGCCGCTGGTGAGCCCAGCGGCTCAGCTCGTGGCGGCTGGAGAGCTGCAGCTTGCGCAGCACCGCCGAGACATGCGCCTCGACCGTCTTGACCGAGATGCCCAGGCGCTGGGCGACCTCCTTGTACATGTAGCCGCGCGCAATGTGGCGCAGCACCTCGCGCTCGCGTGGGGTGAGCTGGTCGAGCTGCCGATCGTCCTCCGCGGTCGGGCGCCCGGCGTGCCCGGCCTGCGAGCGGTCCTCCGCGAAGGCGTCCAGCACGAAGCCCGCCAGGCGCGGCGAGAAGACCGCGTCGCCGCCCGCCACCCTGCGCACCCCCTCGGCCAGCTCGCGGCCGGAGATCGTCTTGGTCACGTATCCGCGCGCACCCGCCCGGATCACCGCGATCACGTCCTCCGCCGCGTCGGACACGGACAGCGCCAGGAAGCGCACCTCCGGCTGCGCCGCGCTGACGCGCCGGATCAACTCCACGCCGCCCCCGTCGGGCATGTGCACGTCCACCAGGACCACGTCCGGGCGCTGTTCGCCGATCACCGCGACCGCCTCCTCGACCCCGCCGGCGTCCCCCACGACCGCTACCTCGCCGCCCAGCTCAGCGCGCACGCCCGAGCGAAACAGGCGGTGGTCGTCCACGATCACCACGCGCGGCTGGGCGCTCACGCCGCCGAGCCCCGCTCCATCACCAGCTCCACCTCGGTGCCCTCGCCGGGGCTGCTGTGCACGGCTGCCCGGCCGTGGTGGCGCTCCATGCGCGCGATGATCGAGTCGCGCACGCCGCGCCTGTCCGCGGGGATGGCCTGCGGATCGAAACCCACGCCACGGTCGCGCACGAACACCTCCACGCGATCGGGCTCCACCTCCGCATACAGGTCCACGCGCTCGCTGCTGGCGAACTTGGCCGCGTTGGTCATCGCCTCGCGCGCCGCCTGGACGACCGCCTCGAGCCGCCCGTTCAGCGGGCCGTCGCCGACGGTGACCACCTCGATCGGCACGCGGTGCAGCTCCTCGACCTCCGCCGCCGCGCGCTCGAGCGCGCCCGCGACGCTGTCCTGCCCCGCGCGGGCAGGACGTTCCAGCAGCCAACTGCGCAACTCGCGCTCCTGGCGGCGGGCCAGCCCGGCCACCTCGCGCGGGTCGCCCGCGCGCTTCTGGATCAGCGCCAGCGTCTGCAGCACCGAGTCGTGCAGGTGCGCAGCCATCTCCGCGCGCTCCTGCTCGCGGATCCGCGCCGCGCGCTCGGATGCCAGGCTGCGACCCAGCCGCACCACCCACGGGCCGCACAGCAGGCTGAGCATCGCGGTGATGAGCGCCACCGCGCCGATCGCCTTGCCGAGGCTGTGCAGCACGCCCACCGTGTGCAGCACCGCGGCGGAGGCAAAGGTCACGAGCAGGGCGCCGATCACCAGCCGCGGCGCGTCGATCCGCCGCGCGCGGCGCGACAGGCCGCGCAGCGACAGGCGCCGGCCCGGTCCCGAGCCCTCCGCCGCGGCGACGGTCGGGCGCCAGACGAGCGCCAGGCCGCATGCCCCCAGCACCAGCGGCCACACCAGCGCCTCGCCGAAGCGTAGCCCCGACATGCGCACGCCCACGGTCAGGCCGGTCACGGCCACCAGCACGAGCAGCGCCCGCCGCAGGGCGCCCGGCGGACGGGCGTGGCGCTCGCTCTCGGGCGCCACGGGGATCAGCGCCCAGGCGAGCGCGTAGACGGCCACCCCGATGCCCCCGACGGCCACCAGGATCGCGACGACCAGGCGCGTGAGCGTGATGTCCACGCGGAAGTGCTCGGCCAGACCGACGCAGACGCCGCCGATCAGCCCCCGGTCGGGGTGCCGGCGCAGCGGCGTGGTGTGCCCGGGCTGCCCGGGTGGCGGCTGGGCAGCTGCCATGACCCAATCATGGCAGCGGCGTGCGCAGCGCACATAGGGGATCTCCCCTACGCGCGGTCAGTCCTCCTGGGCCTGCTGCTCCTTGACCTGGTCCTCCAGCTGCTCCATCACGGCGGGGTCGCGCAGCGTGGTCACGTCCCCGAGCGCGCGGCCCTCGGCGATGTCGCGCAGCAGCCGGCGCATGATCTTGCCCGAGCGCGTCTTGGGGAGATCCTCCGTCCAGATGATGCGCTTGGGGCGGGCGAACTTGCCGATGCGCCGGGACACCGTCTCGCGGATTCCGTCCTCCGTGCCCTGATCGCCCTCGACGTCGCCCTGGAGCGTGACGAACGCGACGATCGCCTGCCCCGCGTCCTCGTCGTGCTGTCCGATCACCGCGGCCTCCGCCACGTCCACGTGGGCCATGATCGCCGACTCGACCTCCGCGGTGGAGAGCCTGTGGCCGGAGACGTTGACCACGTCGTCGATCCGTCCGATCACCCAGAAGTAGCCGTCGCGGTCGCGGCGCGCCGCGTCGCCGACCAGGTAGGTCTCGCGGCCGAAGCGCTTGAAGTAGGTCTCGATGAAGCGCTCCTCCTCCTTGTAGAGGCTGCGCAGCATCGACGGCCAGGGGTGGGTGAGCACCAGCAGGCCCTGCCCTTCCAGCACCGCCTCGCCCGTGGACTCGTCCAGGACCTCCGCGAATACGCCCGGGAACGGCTGCGTGGCCGAGCCGGGCTTGGTGGACGTGATCCCCGGCAGCGGCGTGATCATGATCGCCCCCGTCTCCGTCTGCCACCAGGTGTCCACGATCGGGCAGCGCCTGCCGCCGATGACCGTGTGATACCACAGCCACGCCTTCGGATTGATCGGCTCGCCCACCGTTCCCAGCAGTCGCAGGCTGGTCAGGTTGTGCTTGTTCGGCCACTCCGCCCCCCACTTGATGCACGCGCGGATCGCTGTCGGCGCGCAGTAGAGGATGGTCACGCCATAGCGCTCCACGATCTCCCACCAGATGCCCTTGTGGGGGTAGTCGGGAGCGCCCTCCCACATCACGGACGTGGCGCCGTTGCACAGCGGCCCGTAGACGATGTAGGAGTGCCCGGTGACCCAGCCGACGTCCGCCGCGCACCAGTAGACATCCGACTCCGGCTTGAGGTCGAACACGTAGCGATGCGTCGCAGAGACGGCCGTCAGGTAGCCGCCCGTGGTGTGCAGGATGCCCTTCGGCTTGGCCGTTGAACCGGAGGTGTAGAGGATGTAGAGCGGGTGCTCAGCGTCCAGCGGCTCCGCCGGGCAGTGCGGGTCGGCGGCCGCGAGGATCTCGTCGTAGAAGACGTCACGGCCCTCGCGCATCTGGCAGGCTGTGCCCTTGCTCCTGACCACCACGATCCTCTCCAGGCTCGCCAGATCGCCCATCACCTCGTCCACGCGATCCTTGACCGGCGCCGTCCTGCCCTTGCGCGCGGCGCCGTCCACCGTGATCAGCACCTTGGCCTCGGAGAACTCCATGCGCTCGCGCACCGCCTCCGCGGAGAAGCCGCCGAAGACCACGTTGTGGGGCGCCCCGATGCGCGCGCAGGCGAGCATCGCCACGGCCACCTCGGGAATCATCGGCAGGTAGATACCCACCACGTCTCCCTTGCCCACGCCCAGGGCCTTCAGGGCGCTGGCGAAGCGTTGCACCTCCTCCAGCAGCTGCGCGTAGGTGATGTCGCGCTCCTGGCCCTCCTCGCCGCGCCAGTGGAACGCCACGCGCTCGCCCCGCCCGGCGATCACGTGACGGTCCAGGCAGTTGTAGGACACGTTCAGCGTCCCACCGGTAAACCACTTGTAGAACGGCGGATCCGTGTCGTCCAGCACACGCGTCCACTTCTGGAACCAGTCCAGCTCCTGCGCCTGCTCCGCCCACCACGCCTGCGGGTCGCCGGCGGCACGCTCGTAGACGGCCGGATCGCTCAGCAGCGCCTGCTCGCGGAACTCGGCCGGTGGGTCGAACCTCTCGACGTCGAGCAGCGAGGCGAGCTCCCCGTCGAGCTCCCCGCCAGCGGCTGTACTTGGTTCAGTCGACATCTGTTCCTGCTCCTCTGTCTCGAAGTCACGGACTTCCCACGGGCATTCTTCCACCCGCGCGTGCGCAGCGGAGGCGCTGGCACCCGGCGAGCGTCACTTCCTCCCCAGCGGCACCACCGGCAGCACCGTGCGCCCGAACGTCGAGTTGGCGACTGCGGCAAACGACGCGTACCAGGCTGCCGCAGCGGTGGCCAGGCCGAGGTAGCCGCCCCAGTGGGTGACCGTTTCGTGCGCGCCCGTGGCGCCGATCGCCAGCAGGACGAACGTGACGCTCAGCAGCGCGAACACCGCCAGCAGCGCCCCGCTGGTGCGCAGCGCGGCGACCGTCATGTAGGTGGTGAAGATCGCCCAGCTCCACAGGTACAGGCCCACCGCGTGGCCGGCGTTGCCGCCGATCTGCTTCGCGTAGAACACCTCCAGCGCCCAGAAGGAGATCCAGAAGGCGCCGTAGGAGCAGAACGCCACCGCGCCGAACGTGTTGCCCGTGCGAAACTCCCACATGCCCGCCAGCACCTGGACGATGCCGCCGTAGACGAGCGCCAGGCCGAGCACCACCGGCAACCCCTTGCCGTCCACCAGGTTGGCGTTGAACATCGAGAGCACGAACGTCGTCATCGCAAACGCCGCCAGGCCCAGCGGTCCCGGGTCCGCCGGTTTCCAGCCACCGACCGACGCGCCGTGATCGCGCGCCCGCTCCTCACGTACACGCTCCGTTGCCCCTGCCTCCATGAGAGCCTCCTTAGCATCGCCCCATGCGGGGCGACATCGCGCTGCTTGAGCACTCGCTACAGAACCGGCGAGCCGCAGCTGCGCGCACCCGAGGGTTCCCCTCTGAGATCCTATTCCCCCGCCGCCCCCCACCTCATCGC
>Ga0208355_1000251_pt1 | contig 25802 bp, 24 predicted proteins | sample NGESurdeep072012_6_FD_184458 | JGI IMG/M metagenome (GOLD analysis project Ga0208355, IMG submission 184458) | Arctic peat soil microbial communities from Barrow, Alaska - NGEE Surface sample 210-3 deep-072012 (SPAdes) | ecosystem: Environmental > Terrestrial > Soil > Wetlands > Peat ... | reverse complement strand
GCGGCAGCGTGAAATCTGCCGCTTGCGGCTCGCCCCGGCGTCGGGCATATCGGCCTTACCGGAGATGTGGCCGAGTGGCTGAAGGCGGCGGTTTGCTAAACCGTTATAGGGTTGTAAAGCCCTATCGAGGGTTCGAATCCCTCCGTCTCCGCCAGAATGTGGACAAGCTCGGACGCGCTGTCGAGCAATTCGACCTTGGTTGAACCTGCCCTGGCGGCTGCGATGGCGAGGTGGCGCAAGACCTTCTGGCGCACTTTTGGCAGATTTTGTTGCAAAAGTCGGTTGAGAAAGTCCTTGAACGGTGATTCCGTGTTGCTGACGCGAATCTCGGCGAGGTCAATCCATGATGGGCCGTCTGAAGAGTGACCAAGGTCAACTGTTCTACGAGTTTCATCTTGGCGACGCGGTTCCCGGAGATCACCTGGTGCGGAAGATCGACGCTGCTCTCGATCTACTGCCCAGGAGGAAAGCTGCTCAGGACGAGCGGCACGGTGCATGAGGGCAAGACGCTGCTGTATCGCGCAAGCAAGCTCGACTGCGATGTCTGCCCGCTCAAGCCCCGGTGCTGCCCAAAGGAACCATCACGTAAGATCCCGCGCGACATCCATGAGCACGCCCGAGACGTTACCCGGTCGTTCGCTGGCACCGACGGCTTCGAGCAGTCGCGGCGTGAGCGCAAGAAGATTGAGATGCGGTTCGCCCACTTGAAGCGCATCCTGCGGCTCGGTCGGCTGCGACTGCGTGGCCCACGAGGCGCCCAGGATGAGTTTGTTCTGGCCGCCATCGCTCAGAACTTGCGACGGCTCGCGGCGCTGGTCGCGCGCCCGACATCCTCGCTCACCGGCGTCAGGCCGCCCCACTTTTCGAACTTGCGCAGCTTTTCGGCGCGCTCTCGAACGTCAATGTAACGAACCGATAATTGCTATTCGCCCGGGATCTTGACGACCTTGATCTCGATCGCCGAAAAATAGGCCGCAAGATCCTCGATGTCCTTGTCTGACAGGGACGGAGCGACCACCGACATCGCGTCGTTCTTTCGCGCACCGGATTTGTACGCCTGTAGCTGTGCAACGAGGTAGGGCTCGGTTTGGCCTGCGATGTTCGGCGCGTCGGGAGTCTTGGACAGCCCGTCGAGGCCGTGACATGCTTGGCACATCAGCGCCTTGGCACGGCCGGCTTTTACGTCGCCGGCACTGCACACGCTGCCGCTGGCCACGAGCACACAAACTGACGCGAACAGGTAGACGGCGACCAGCAGTGCCGTCTTGGGATGCGCAGAAATCACCTTGAATCCTCACGGACCTTGGACGATGGAAAGCGTGATGGCCCCCGTGTCAGGGGGCCATCAGCCAGATCGGGATATTACTTGCCGTCGTACCAGATGCGATACAGCGCTCCGACGAGGTCGTCCGAAACCAGTAGCGAACCATCGTGCAACTGCGCCACGTCAACCGGACGACCAAGATAATAGCCGTTGTCGTTCCAGCCTTCGGCGAACGGCTCAGACTTGGCTGCGACGTGGCCATCCTCCTTGAGGAACGTCACCATCACCCGGGCGCCGACCGGCGTGGTTCGATTCCACGAGCCGTGCTGTGTCGAGAAAATCGCGCCCTGGTATTTCTTCGGAAACATGGTGCCAGTGTAGAACATGAGGCCGAGGTCCGCCGCGTGAGCGGCCTGCTCGACTTCCGGGAAGACCACATTGGCGGGCGGGGTTTCAGCCTTGTACTCGACGGTCCGCGTATGGCCACCGCCATACCACGGGAAGCCAAAATCCTGCCCCGGAGCGGTCATGCGGTTCATCTCGCCCGGGGGGATATCGTCGCCCATGCCGTCAACCTGATTGTCGTTGCTCCAGAGGGTCTTGTCCTTCGGGTTGAAGTCCATGCCGACCGGATTGCGCATTCCGACCGCATAGACTTCGCGGTTCTTGCCGTCACGGTCCATGCGGATAATCCCGCCCATGCCGACCTTGCGATAAAGGTCAAACTTCTCCTTCGCCGGCACATTGTAGGGTTGGCCTAACTGAATATAGAGTTTGTTGTCCGGACCGACCCGGCAGGTTCGCGCGGTGTGATTATAGCTTTCCTCGCCTTTCGGGATCAGCTCGCCCTCCGGAACGACGGCACCAGCGACGACGTCTGCGCTTTCATAGAAGAACTCGGCCGCCGCGTATTCCAGCACCCGGTTTTGCTCGGCGATGTACAGGAAGCCGTCCTTCGAGAAGCATACGCCGTTGGGTATCTTCTTCGGCAGGGTCGGCGCGAACTCCTTCACCTCGTCCCCTACGCCGCCACGCCCGCGGTCGGTCACCACCCAGACTTTGGATTTGCGCGTGCCGACAAACGTCGCGACGCCCTGCGGCCCGACCGCGATATGGCGGGCGTCCGGTACCAGAGCGTAGAGCGAAATGTGGAAGCCTGCCGGCAGCTTGACCTTGGTGAGGTTCTGTTTGACCTGGTCGGCTTTCGGACCGGTCTGCGGGATTTCGGGCCAATCAGCCGTGCTGCCCGTCTGGTGCATGCCACCCAATATTTCGAGTGTGCTCGGCGCCGACGGCGGCGCCGGCTGCGCCGCAGCCGGCCAAGCGGCCTTTGGTGATCCGGAAGCGCTTGCGCCAGCTTCCGACATAGGTCGCGTAGGCCGCGCCGTGCGCGCGCCGGCTCTCAAGCGAATGATCGTGCCAGGCCCAGCGTGCGCAGCTTTTGCGCGCGGTGCGGCACGCCGCTGTTCTATGAGCGCGCGCGTTCGCCGCACATGGTGAACATTCCGCGCGCGCTGTTCACCGGCCGCAACGGCCGGCAACCGCTCTACCATATCGCCATCGAGGAGCTGCAGGAGTGGGCCTATACCGGCGAGCCGCTGGTGCCGCTCAAGGGTTTCCCCGGCGTGGTCTGGCAGCGCTCGAAAAAGAAGAAACGCGTCGATCATGACGGGCTGTTTTGACGTCTGGAACAGGCAACTCGCGATGTCGAGTCTGTCTTGGCGTCGACCGCGCAGGGCAGCCATGACTGCCCTCCATTGATCTCACCGTCTTGGATCAGTCATGATGCACAAATCCCGACGGTAACGGCCGCGGGAACGGGAGGACTTTCATGAATCGCATCACCGGGCGCTCGGCGTTCCTCGCCTTGCTCAAGGACGAGGGTATCACGCATCTGTTCGGCAATCCCGGGACCACCGAACTGCCGATCATGCATGCCCTGAAGGATCATCCCGACCTCACTTATGTGATGGCGATGCAGGAAAGCCTTGTGGTCGCGATAGCCGACGGTTTTAGCCGGGCTTCGGGCCGTCTCGTCGCCTGCAATGTCCATGTCGCGCCCGGGCTCGGCAACGCGATGGGGTCGCTCTTCAATGCGAGCTTCACCGGCACGCCGATGATTCTGACCGCGGGCCAGCAGGAGCAAGGTCACGGCTTGATGGAGCCGGTGCTGTATGGGCCGCTGGTTCAGATGGCCGAGCCGCTGGTGAAATGGGCGGTCGAGGTGACGCGGCTTGAAGACCTGCCGCGGATCGTGCGCCGCGCCGCCAAGATCGCGACCACGCCGCCGACCGGGCCGGTGTTCATCTCGCTGCCCGGCGACATCCTCAATGCGGAGGCCGGCATTGAACTCGGCCGCTCGACCCGCGTCGATACCCGGGTGAAACCCTCCGACGAGGCCTTGCAGGCGCTGGTGGCGCGCATCCTGAAAGCCGAGCGTCCGGTCATCATCACCGGCGATGAAATCGTAAAGAGCGACGCGCTGCAGGAAGCAGCATCGCTGGCCGCAGCGCTCGGCTGCCCCGCCTATCAGTCGTCGACGCCCTACGGCGCAAGTTTCCTGTCGGAAAGCCCGTGCTTCATGGGCGCGTTGTCGCGTTTGCAGAAGCAGGTGCGCGAGGTCTTGTCTCCCTACGATCTGATGATCGTGCTCGGCGCCGATCCCTTGCGGATGTCGGTTTACAGCGAGGTCGATCCGCTGCCCGAGGGGATGCCGATCGTGCAGGTCGGCCTGGTCGACCAGGATCTCGCCAAGAACTACGGCGCTGAGATCGCGCTGAAGGCCGATGTGAGGGAAACCCTTCGGGTGCTGGTTCCGGCACTGAAAGCAGCCGGCGGCGCGGCGCTCGAGGCGCGAGCCAAACAAGGTGTGGCCGCGCTGGCACCGAAGAACTGGACGGCGCGGCGGGCGACGCTGGTCGAGCAAATCTCGAAGAACAAGGATCGTTCGCCGATCGATCCGGACTGGCTGGCGCTGCAGGTGGTCGAAGCGATGCCTGCTAACGCCATTCTGGTCGACGAGGGACTGACGTCGTCACGCCAGATGCTTGCGCTGCGCCCGCATCGAGATCGCTACGGCTATCATGCGCTGGCTTCGGGCGGCATCGGCTGGGGATTGCCGGCCTCGGTCGGCGTCAGCATGGCGAACCCGGACCGGCCGGTGGTGTGTTTCTCCGGCGACGGCAGCGCGATGTATTCGATCCAGGCGTTGTGGACCGCGGCGCATCACAAGCTGCCGTTGACGGTGGTGATCGTCAACAACGGCGGCTACCGCATCATCAAGCAGCGGCTGCTGGCGTTTCATGGCGACGACCACTACGTCGGCATGGATTTTGTCGACCCAAAGGTGGATTTCGCCGGCGTGGCAAAAGCGCTCGGGCTCGAGGCGATGCGGATCACCGAGCCTAAGGATTTGAAGTCCGCGCTGGCGTCGGCGTTCAAACGGCCCGGCGCGAAATTGATCGAGGTGGTGGTCGACGGCACGGTTTAAAGAACGATGCCGCGATTGCGCCGCCAACGGCGGCTTATTCGGCCGCCTTCGCTGCCATGTGAGGGCGATACTGCACGGCAGGATGCGGGGCGATGAGCCGCGCGCGGCCGGCGCCGAAAAACTTTTCGCGCAGCGTTCCCGGTTGGTAGGCGTCCTTGTAGCGTCCGCGCCGAACCAGCTCCGGCACCAGCATGTCGGCGATGTCCTCGAAATCCCCCGGCGAAACTGCAAACGGGACGTTCAGGCCATCGACGCCGGTTTGGTCGAACCACGCCTCGATGTCGTCGGCGACCTTCTCGGGCGTGCCGACCACGACCGGGCCGATGCCGCCGATGCCGACATGCTCGGCGACCTCACGCACGGTCCAGACCCGGTCCGGATCGGCGCGCGTGATGTTGTCCATCGCGGTACGGCCGGCATCGTTCTGGACGTGGCGAACCTCCTGGTCGAGATCGTAGGTCGAGAAATCGACGCCGGTCCAGCCCGACATCAAAGTGAGCGCGCCCTCAGGGCTGACGTGGCGGCGATAGTCGGCGTATTTGGCGGCGGCTTCGGCTTCGGTTCGTCCGAGAATAATGGTCATCATGCTGAACATCAAAATTTCAGCGGGGTTACGGCCGGCTTCCGCGGCGAGTGCTCGAATGGCCGCGACGCGCGGCGCGATGATCTTGGCCGATGGACCCGACATGAACACGCATTCGGCGTGCTGCGCGGCGAACTGCCGTCCGCGTGGCGAGGTGCCGGCCTGATAAAGCACGGGAGTGCGTTGCGGCGACGGTTCGCACAAGTGAATGGCGTCGATCCGGTAATTGTTTCCCTCATGCTTGACACGATGCACTTTCGCAGGATCCGCGAAGATGCCGCGCGCGCGATCGCGCAGCGCCGCGTCGTCCTCCCAGCTTCCCTCCCAAAGCTTGTAGACCACTTCCATATATTCGTCGGCGACATCGTAACGGTCGTCATGCGCGGTCTGCTTCTCCTTGCCGGCGCCGCGGGCCGCGCTGTCGAGATAGCCGGTCACCACATTCCAGCCGATCCGCCCTTCGGTGAGATGGTCGAGCGTCGACATCCGCCGTGCAAAAGTATAGGGCGGCTCATAGGAGAGGTTGCTGGTCACGCCGAAACCGAGATTTTCGGTCACCGCAGCCATTGCGGAGATCAGCAGCAGCGGATCGTTCGCGGGCGTTTGCGTGGCGTTTCGTAGCGCCGCATCCGGACTGCCGCCGAACACGTCATAGACGCCAAGCACGTCCGCCAGGAAAAGACCGTCGAACCGCCCGCGCTCCAGCGTCTTTGCCAGATCGGTCCAGTAGGGCAACCGGTTATATTCGGTCGTGCGGTCGCGCGGATGGGTCCATAGCCCCGGCGATTGATGCGCGACGCAGTTCATGGCGAAGGCATTCAGCCGGATTTCTTTTTTCATGATCGAAAAGCCTTGAGGCACTCCGCAGAGTCCTCCCTGATATTCGCCCGGCCTGAACGCCGGGCTGCCGGCGGAAATTGTTGCATTCCGGCGGGCTTTAGCAAGGCAAATTGTCGACGGCGTGCCCACTTCCGGCCGGCGTCGGATCTCGATACGTTGACAGAACTCTTCGTGACCGGGAAAAGCATGACATGACCAGAGCCGATGCCATCGCCCGGGCGCGCCAACAGCTTCATTCCGGTGAGTTTCTCGCCGAACTCGACCGCAGGGTCGCCTATCAGACCGAAAGCCAGAACCCCGAGCGGCGCGATGCGCTGCGCGCCTATCTCGAAGAAGAACTCCAGCCGGCATTTTCGCAACTCGACTTCTCGACAAGACTGATCGAATCTCCGACCGGCAAGGGCCCTTATCTTCTCGCCGAATATCGTGAGGCCTCATCGGCGCCGACCGTTCTCATGTACGGACACGGCGATGTGGTCGACGGCATGGCGGGAGAATGGCGGGACAATTTGAATCCGTGGCGGACGACAACATCAGGTAATCGCGTCTACGGCCGCGGCACTGCCGACAATAAAGGGCAACACAGCATCAATCTGTCGGCGCTACGCGCGGTTCGCGAGGCGCGCGGCGGCAGGCTCGGCTTCAATGTCAAATTTATCATTGAAACGGGCGAAGAGATCGGGTCGCCGGATTTGCGTCAGGTTTGCGAATCGCTGCGTGATGAGCTCAAGGCCGATCTGTTTCTCGCCTCCGACGGACCCCGGCTTTCCGCCGACCGCCCGACAATATTTCTTGGCTGTCGTGGCGGAATACGGATTTATCTCGATGTGAATCTGCGCGACGGTTCGCATCATTCCGGCAACTGGGGTGGAGTCCTTGCCAATCCCGCGACCATCCTTGCCGGCGCGATCGCGACGTTTGTCGATAGCAACGGACGCCTGCTGCTGGACGAATTGAAGCCGCCGCGAATTTCGAACCAGATCCGCGCCGCACTTGGCGACGTGAAGATAGAGCCGATGTCCGATGAGCCGGCACTGTCAGAGAATTGGGGTGAGGCAGGCTTGTCGGCCGCCGAGCGGCTTTATGCCTGGAACACGCTCGAAGTGCTGGCGATGTCTTCCGGCAATATCGGGAAACCGGCCAACGCCATTCCGGGACGCGCGCAAGCCGTTCTGCAGCTTCGTTTTGTCGTCGGCACCAGGGTCGATAAGGCAGTCGATGTGATCAGGGCGCATTTGCACGACAACGGTTTTCCGATGGTCGAGGTGCTGATGACGCAGAGTTTTGCAGCGTCGCGAACCGATTTCGACAGTCCCTGGGTCAACTGGACGGCGGAGTCGATCCGGCAGACGACCGGAAAAGCGCCGGCGGTTCTGCCGAATATCGGCGGCTCGCTGCCCAACGATGTGTTTTCCGATTCACTTGGCTTGCCCACGATCTGGGTGCCCCATTCCTATCCGGGCTGCTCGCAGCACGCCCCCGATGAACACATTCTGCTCTCGGTCACTGAAGAAGCACTGGGCATCATGGCGGGTTTGTTCTGGGATTTGGGCGAGATGCCGCGCGCGCGGCGTTGATGTCGAAGCTGTCTTCCGGGAGCGACAGCGGCCACTGGCTTCGGCCGCACCCCTTGTCGTGAGCGCGGTCCGGGGGCCGTATGGCCGCCGAAAGTTACGTTCTATTCCGGTCCGAATTATGCCAGCATTGCAGATGTCATCCCAACGAGGAGAGCACGAATGAAACATTTGCGTATGGTTGGTCTTGCGCTCGCCGCCGCGTTCTGCGCGGGGCAGGCGAATGCCGAAGAGCTCACGGGGACATTGAAGAACATCAAGGAAACCGGCGCGATCACCCTTGGCTTTCGCGACTCGTCGATTCCGTTCTCCTATCTGGACGACAACCAGAAGCCGATCGGCTTTGCGATGGATATCTGTTACAAAATCGTCGATGCCGTGAAGAAGGAACTCAAGCTCGACAAGCTCGAGGTCAAGCTCAACCCGGTCACATCGGCGACCCGCATTCCGCTGATGGCCAATGGCACCGTTGACCTTGAGTGCGGCTCGACCACCAACAACGCCGAGCGCCAGAAGCAGGTTTGGTTCACCAATACGCACTTTCTGACCGCCAGCCGCTTCGTCTCGAAGAAGTCCAGCAAGATCAATTCGATCGACGATCTCAAGGGCAAGCCGGTGGTCTCGACATCAGGCACCACCAACATCAAGCAGCTCACCGAAGCCAACGCCGCCCGCAATCTCGGCATCAACATCATCCCGGCCAAGGATCACGCCGAGGCGTTCCTGATGGTCGAGACCGATCGCGCGGTGGCGTTCGTGATGGATGACATCCTGCTCGCCAGCCTGGTCGCCGGATCGAAAGAGCCGGCCGCCTACGTCATCTCCAAGGACGCGTTCTCGAAGCCGGAACCGTACGGCATCATGCTGCGCAAGGACGATGCGGCCTTCAAGAAGGTGGTCGATGGCGCCACCGCAGCACTCTACAAAAGCGCCGACGGCCAGAAGCTGTATGACAAATGGTTCATGCAGAAAATCCCGCCCAAGGGATTGAATCTTAACGCGCCGATCAGCGCGGAGCTGAAGCATGAGTTCGCCAAGCCTTCAGACTCCCCGGATCCGGATTCCTATAAAGCGATGTGAGGTTTGTCAGCTCATGCGGTGGCCCGGCCCTTGCATGGGCTGATATCGATGGCGCAGGCTCGATCTGTAGCCGCGCGGCTCTAGCGTACGGAATGCCATGTGAACTATCACTGGAACTGGCGCATCTTCTGGGAGCCGGCCCCCAACGGGACCGGCACCTATCTCGACATGCTGCTGTCGGGGCTGGTTCTGACGATCGAGACCGCAATCTGCGCCTGGATCATTGCGCTCGTATTCGGATCGGTCATCGGCGTATTGCGCACGCTGCCGTCGAAGGCGGCGTCCTGGGTCGGCTTCTGCTACGTCGAATTCTTTCGCAACATGCCGCTGCTGGTGCAGCTGTTTCTCTGGTTCTTCGTCTTGCCGGAACTGCTGCCGCAGTCGTGGGGGCTGTGGCTGAAGCAAATCCCCGACGCGCCGTTCTACACGGCGGCGATCGGGGTCGGGCTGTTCATGTCGGCGCGCGTGGCCGAGCAAACGCGCGCAGGTATCAACTCCCTGCCGCGCGGACAGAAACTCGCAGCGACTGCGCTCGGACTGACGACGGCGCAGGCCTATCGCTACGTGCTGCTGCCGATGGCGTTTCGCATCATCATGCCGCCGCTGACCTCCGAATTTCTCAACACCATCAAGAATACCTCGGTGGCCATTACCATCGGCCTGATCGAACTGACCGGCGAGGCGCGTGCCATGCAGGAATTTTCCTTCCAAGTGTTCGAAGCCTTTACTGCGGCGACGGTGCTGTATCTCCTGATCAATATCGTCGTCGTCACCGCCATGCGCTTCCTCGAGCGCGCGTTGGCGGTCCCCGGCTACATTACCGGGAAGTAGCGCGCCAATGTTCGCCAACTTCGACTTCGACGTCATTCGCCGCTCGCTGGGATACCTGTTTTTCGACGGCATGACGTTCACGCTGATGCTGACCGGCCTCGCGGCTTGCGGCGGCCTGGTGTTCGGCACGCTGATCGCCCTGATGCGGCTGTCGGGCTTCAAGCTGCTTGGGCGCATCGCCGGCCTCTATGTCGACCTGATGCGGTCGTTGCCGCTGGTGCTGGTGATTTTCTGGTTCTATTTCCTCGTGCCCTACATCGGGCAGTGGCTGACGGGATCGTCGCGGCCGATTCACGTCGGCGCGTTCGCTTCCTCGCTCGTCACCTTCATCATGTTCGAGGCTGCCTATTTTTCCGAAATCATGCGCGCCGGTATCCAGTCGATCTCCAAAGGTCAGCCCGCCGCGGCGCAGGCGCTCGGCCTGACCTACAGTCAGACCATGCGTTACGTTGTGCTGCCGCAAGCGTTCCGGAACATGCTCCCGGTGCTGCTGACACAGACCATCGTGCTGTTCCAGGACACCTCGCTGGTCTACATTCTGTCGATTCCCGATTTTCTGGGCGCAGCCAGCAAGGTCGCGCAACGCGACGGGCGGCTGGTCGAAATGTACCTGTTCGCGGCCGTGGTTTATTTCTCGATTTCTTTCGTGGCCTCGCTTGGCATCCGGCGCCTTCAGACCCGCATCAGCTTTGTCCATTAGCGGGACCATCATGATCGAGATCAGCCACGTCGATAAATGGTACGGGCCCAGCTTCCAGGCGCTGAAGGATTGCACGACCAGCGTCGCCAAGGGCGAGGTAGTGGTGGTGTGCGGCCCGTCTGGTTCGGGAAAGTCGACGCTGATCAAATGCGTCAACGCGCTGGAGCCGTTCCAAAGCGGGGAAATCATCCTTGGCGGGATCAAGGTCAACGATCCCAAAACCGATCTGCCGAAGCTTCGCGCCCGCGTCGGAATGGTGTTCCAGCATTTCGAGCTGTTCCCGCATCTGAAGATCATCGAGAATCTTTGCCTGGCGCAGGAGAAGGTGCTGGGACGGTCGCACGACGAGGCGATGGCAAAGGGCGGAAAGCTGCTCGACCGGGTCGGCCTGAAGGAGCAAGCGAGCAAATATCCCGCCGAGCTATCCGGCGGCCAGCAGCAACGCGTCGCTATCGCGCGGGCGCTGGCGATGGATCCGATCGCCATGCTGTTCGACGAGCCGACCTCGGCGCTCGATCCCGAAATGATCAGCGAAGTGCTCGACGTGATGGTCGATCTCGCCCGCGAAGGCATGACCATGATGGTCGTTACCCATGAGATGGGCTTCGCCAGCAAGGTCGCGCATCGGGTCATCTTCATGGACAAGGGCGAAATCGTCGAAGACGCGCTCAAGACCGATTTCTTCGGCAGTCCCCGCAGCGACCGCGCGCAAAAATTCCTCTCCAAGATTCTCTCGCATTAACAAGTTTACGTATACTATCCGGCGCAGCTGCTTTGCAGCCCTACAGGAGAGTTCGCTTGGAACAGATCGCCTACGTCAACGGGTCGTTCGTCCCACTTGCAGAAGCTAAGGTCTCGATACTGGACCGCGGCTTTCTGTTCGCCGACGGCATTTACGAAGTCGCGGCGGTGCTGGAGGGCAAGCTGATCGACAATGCCTCGCATCTGGCGCGCCTCGAGCGCTCGGTCGGCGAGATCGCGCTGGCTTTGCCGGAAACGCCTGAGCGCATTCAGGAGATCCAGAAGGAGCTGATCGCGCGCAACAATCTGGTCAACGGTATGGTCTATCTGGAGGTGACGCGCGGCGCCGACACCGGGCGCGATTTCGCGTTTCCAAAAGACGTCAAGCCGACGCTGATCATGTTCACCTCGGTCAAGGACATCGTCAACGCGCCATCGGCCAAGTCAGGCATCGCCGTGATCACCGTGCCTGATATCCGCTGGACCCGGCGCGACATCAAGAGCGTGGCGCTGCTGGCGCAGGTGCTCGCCAAGCAGGCCGCGGCGGAAGCCGGCGCCGGTGAGGCCTGGATGATCGAGGATGGCATGGTGACCGAGGGCGGGTCGTCGTCGGCCTTCATCCTGACCCAGGACGATGTGCTGGTGACGCGGCAGAATTCCAGCGCGATCTTGCCGGGCTGCACGCGCAAGGCGGTGGTCGCGCTCGCCGAAGAGCGTCAGCTGCGCGTCGAGGAGCGGCCGTTTTCGGTCGAGGAGGCGCTCGCGGCGAAGGAAGCCTTCATCACCAGCGCCACTGTGTTCGTGCAGGCGGTGGTGACGATCGACGGCAAGGCCGTCGCCAACGGCAAGCCCGGTCCAATGACCGACCGGTTGCGCGAAATCTATGTGGATTTCGCCCGCGCCACCGCGCAGTGAGTTTTGCGCCGCTGCGGCATGATTGCGCGACGGCGGCTTTGGCCTGAAGGCGTGGAATACTAGCGCCGGACGTTGCGGCCACGCACCGTCTGAGCAATGCAACAATCCTGGTTCCGCCGGTTCGCTTCGCCGCGCCTCTGTGTCAGGGTTTCAAAATCAGCTTCTGGACCCGCCAGTTCAACAATTCGGCGGCGTAGATCACGTTCTCCGACGGGCACGCCATCGCATGGATCCAGCCGAACTGTTTCAACTGCTTGCCGGATTTGCCGAGCATGCCGAGCACCTTGCCTTCGAGGCTAAGCTTGTAGATCCGGCCCGGCCATGCGTCCGAGCTGTAAAGCACCTGATTGGGCGGCGGCGTGATGCACAGCGACCACGGCGAGCCCGGCGCAAAGGTCCCGCCTGATACCATCGCCTCGTCAGGTATCTTGCCGATCGCAGGTTTGGCATCCTGCGGCACCGGCACATCGATGGTGAACTGGCGCAGGAATTTTCCGTCGCCGTCGAACACCTGAATCCGGTGGTTGCCGCGATCGGCGACGTAGACATTGCCCTTGGCGTCGGTCGCAATGGAATGCGGAGTGTTGAACTGACCGGGCTCCTTGCCCCGCTCGCCCCATGACTTCAGCCAGTTGCCGTCCTTGTCCACCTTGGCGACGCGGGAATTGATATAGCCATCGCTGATGAAGGTGTTGCCGGCCTTGTCCCACGCCACGTCGGTGACCTGACGAAACCGGCCATCCTCGGCGGGCAGCGGCGGCTTGGGATGTTTGACCGGCCCGGTCTCTTCATCGGACGCTTCCTGCTTGCGGCCGAACACCATGACGACGCGGCCCTCGGGATCGAACTTGATCACCATGTCGGAACCCTTGTCGGTCACCCAGATGTTATCTGAGGGATCGACCTTCACAGTGTGCCCAAAAGACCAGGCATAGAGGTTCTTGCCGATTTCGCGGGCGAACGTGCCCTTCGCATCGAATTCCAGGAGCTGGGTCGCCGCCGCGGCGTAAGCCGGTCCTGACGTGTTGCCGCGCGACAGCACGAAGACATGCCCCTTGGAATTGACCGAGACGCCCGACACTTCGCCAAAATACATGTTGGGCGGCAGCCGGAGCGGATTGGGGACCGAGTCGAATGCGATTGAGGGCACCGCCTGCTGCGCATAGGCCGGTGGCCCGATCAACAGCAACAATCCGATCCACCAGTGCTTCATGATATCCTCCCGATAGTGCTCGTTTTGCTTTTGTCTTTGGAACGCATGCTAGTCTATCGCAAGTCCCGGCGTCTATCCTTGTACGCGTCCCGCGTCATAACGTTCGTCGTCCGGCGCATGGCGCTGTGCTGGAAGGCAAAATCTGCTACTGCGCGTCCTCAGAACTCCAGTCGCAAGCGGATGCACATGCTATTTGAGCTCAATACGAGAACAGCGTCTGTTCTGTTCGCGCTTGCAGCATTGTTGCTCGCTGCATTTTCGGCGGACCCCGCCTCGGCCGGCTATCCGGACCGGATCGTCAGGATCGTCGTGCCGTTTGCACCGGGCGGCGGTACCGATGTGATTGCGCGTACGCTGGCGCAGGAGATGGCGAAGGATCTCGGCGCGTCTGTCATCGTTGAGAACAAGCCGGGGGCGGGGGACCATCATCGGAACCCAGGCCGTCGCGACCAGCGAGCCGGATGACTACACGCTGCTGATGGGGACGTTCGCGCATGCGGTCAATCCAAGCCTGAATGCGAAGCTGCCCTACGACCCGCACAAGGATTTCGCAGCCGTCGCGCTGATCGCGCGCTCCTTCAACATTGTCGTGGTCAATCCCAAATCCCCTATCAAATCGATTGCCGATCTGATTGCGGCGGCGAAAGCCGAACCCGACAAATTGTCTTTTGGGACGTACGGCAACGGCACGTCGGCGCATCTCGCGGGCGAGCTGTTCAAGACCATGGCGAAGGTCAATCTGACGACGGTGCCATACAAGGGCGCGGCGCCGGCCATCACCGACCTGATCGGCGGTCAGATCCAGGTGATGTTTACCACGGTTGCAAGCGCCGCTGCGCTGATCGAGGCTGGACAGTTGCGCGCGCTGGCCGTGACGTCAGCGGAACGTTCGCCTGCATTTCCGGATTTGCCGACCGTCGCGGAGGCCGGCGTTCCCGGCTATGCCGCGGAAAGCTGGTATGGCCTGTTCGCGCCGGCCAGGACGCCGGCCGATGTCATCGAGCGCCTCAACAAGTCCGCCGCGACGGCGGTTCAATCCGAGGCTTTCAAAAGGCTGGGCGTCAATGAGGGCCTCGTCATGGTCGCGCGTCCGCCTGAAGAGTTCGATCGGTACGTGCGGGGCGAGGAAGAGCGCTGGCGCAAGGTGATCCAGGACGCAGGAATCAAGGTCGAATAGCCGCTTCGGCCTGTTGCAGCGCGGTGCATTCCCGGGGTTCCTTGCCCATTTCATGGCGGAATAACCGGGGATCGAGGGTGTTGCAGAGAGAACATTGCCAAAACCGGGGAGGTCACAATGTACGGGATGACACAGCGCACGCTTGCTGCCTTAAGCTTCGCCTTGATCTGCATCGCCTTGCCAGCGTCGGCGCAGGAAACCGTCCGCATCCGCGGCACCATCGAACGTATCGAAGGTCCGGTTTACGTGGTCAAGAACCGTGACGGCGCGGAGCTGAAGCTGACGGTTACCGACAACCCGCTGTTTGTCGCGATCGCTCCGTCGACGATGGCCGACATCAAGCCGGGCATGTTCGTCGGCTCAGCCGGAATGATGCAGCCCGACGGCACCCAAAAGGCCATCGAGGTACATATCTTCCCGGAATCGATGCGCGGCACCGGCGAAGGCCACTACGACTGGGATCTCAAGCCGCAGAGCAAGATGACCAATGCCAATGTCGAGCAGACCGTCGCCGGGGTTGACGGACAGATGCTTTCCGTCAAGTACAAGGATGGCGAAAAGAAACTGCTGGTGACCCCCGAGACTGTTGTTGTCACCTATGTCATGGGTAACAGGGATGAGCTTAAGCCGGGGACCAAGATTTTCGTCGCTGCCGCGAAAAAGCAACCTGACGGGACCATGCAAACCCCGCGCATTACCTATGGCAGAAACGGCGCGGGTCCGGCATTCTGAGCGCGATGTAAACGTCGCGGCACTATCGAAAACAAACCTCAACCTGGAGGATACTATGCGTTCAATCGTTTCGATGACACTGGCAGCCTGCGCCGTTGCGTTAATGAGTTCGCCGACACTTGCACAAGCGCCAGCGCCTGCAACGCCGCCGGCGCCCCCATCCGCGGGCGGAACCCCCGATGCGATGCCGTTCGATATTCCGTACGGTCTATCGATCGGGCTTGAGCGCGCCAAGCAGGTGATGGCCGCGGCCGAAGCCGAAGCCAAAAAGCGAAACTGGAAAATGAACATCGCCGTGGTCGATACCAACGGCGAACTGGTACATTTCTCGCGGATGGAGGGCGCGCAGATCGCATCCGTCGCGATTTCGCAGGGCAAGGCCCGCACCGCGGCACGCTATCGTCGCGAGTCCCGTGTATTCTACAACGCGTTTGAGACCGGTCATCCCTACGTAAGTACGCTCGATCCCACCCTGATCGCGAGTCCCGGTGGGTTTCCCCTGGTCGAGGGCGGCAAGCTGATCGGCGCAGTCGGTTGCAGCGGTGGCACTGGCGATCAGGACGCCGCCGTGTGCAAGGTCGGCGCTGAGGTTGTGAAATAGTAAGACGTCTTTATGCCCGGCGCTTCGCAGCGCCGGGTTACGTTGGCGCCGCGGCGAGATGCCGCTCGCGGCGCCTGCGCAATCAAGCGATCTACTGCTCCATCTTGATATTGCCGGCCTTGGCGACCTCGGTCCACCGCGCGATATCGGAAGCCAGGATCCGGGCAAATTCGTCCGACGCGTTGCCGACCGATTCGATGCCGAGCGGTTTCAGCCGAGCGATCACGTCCGGCAGCCGGGCGATCCGCATGAATTCGCCCTCGAGCTTCCTGGCGATCGCAGGCGGCGTATCCTTTGGCGCAAAGATGCCGCTCCACAGCACCGCGTCGACGTCGGCGCCGGCCTCCTTCATGGTCGGAACGTCCGGAAAGTCCTCCGTCCGTTTGGGCGCCGCGACCGCGAGCGCGCGCACCAGACCGCTCTTCACCTGGCCCGACACCGGGCCGGCATCGGCGATAGTCGCGGTCACCTGACCCGAAATCACCGCCATCACCGAATCGTTGGCGCCTTTGTAAGGGATGACCTGCATCGGTGCGCCGGTCTTCTGCTTGAACTGTTCTGTCACCAGCTGGAACGCGGCCGAGGAACTGGCGTAATTCGTCTTGTCCGGATTTGCCTTGGCATAGGCGACAAGCTCGGCGACCGACTTGATCGGCGATGAAGCATTGACGATCAGGAACAGCGGAAACGATCCGAGTTCGGAGCGCGGAACGAAATCGCGGATCGAATCGTAAGGCAGCTTGGCATAAACCGCCGGATTGATCGCCATGGCGCCGCTGGCGCCGACCAGCAGCGTGTAGCCATCCGCTGCCGATTTGGCGACATATTCGGTCGCGATGATCGCGCCGCCGCCCGGCTTGTTTTCGACGATGACCGGCTGGCCGAGGCTTTCCGACAGTTTCTGCCCGACGATCCGTGCGATGATGTCGTTGCCGCCGCCGGGCGTGAAGCCGACGATGATGTGAATGGGCCGCGTCGGGTATTTCGCCGGGTCTTCCTGAGCGAAAGCAGAAGTGATCGCGGTCGCGGTGAGCGCGATCAATCCGAGACACGTGCCAATCAGGGAGCATCTGCCGAGAGTTCTCATGGATTTCGACTTCCCTTGCTGTTGCCGGCGAAGAAGCAAGACAGCTTATCCTAAAGCTGTGTGATGTGAACGTGCAGCACGGCGGCCTTGCCGTCATCCAGCGCGGCCAGGCAGCGGTCGATGGCGGCAGCGAAGTCATCCGGCTCGGTGACGCATTCGCCGTAGGCGCCGAACGCGCGTCCTATGTCGGAAAAATCCCGCTGCTCGCCCTGACGGCCCGATGTCAGCCGCGCCTGAAACTGGTCGGTTTCGGCAGCAACGCCCTTTGGATAAACGCGCTGTACTGCTGATTTCACCGCCTGCCAGCCGCCATTATCCAGCACCACTGTCAGAATCGGAATCCGATATTGCTGCGCCACCGCATAGACGCTGTCGGGCGACGAGAAATGAAAGCCTCCGTCGCCGATGACCTGCACGATGCGGCGATCCGGCTGCGCCAGCTTCAACCCCAGCGCCATGCCGCCCGAGAATCCAAGCCCGCCGCCGGCGAGGCCAAGATAGCTCTGCGGCTTCGTGCGCGTGATGTGCTCCTGCAGAACAAGCGCGTTGCGGATCGCCTCGTTGATGACGATGTCGTGCTGCGACAGTTTTCCGCTCAGTGTCGCGAACACGAAGGCCGGACTGAGTGCGCCTGAAACGCCCTGGTTGGCGCTTGCGGCGGCACGGCGCCTGGCAGCTTGTTCGCGCGCATCGCTCCAGTTCGCGATGCGCGCGGCGACGCGGCGGCGCCAGGCGTCGTCGGCGCGCGTCTCTACGGCATCCAGCACCTGCTGCAACACGACAGCGCAATCGGCCTGAATTCGCATGTCGGTGGGAAATCCCCACATCGGAAAATTAGATTTCAAGGGATCGATGTCGATCTGGATCCATTTGATCGCGCCGGCACGCCTGGCATATTGCGGAATGAAAGGCACGTCCGAATCCAAGAGCAGGCCGAGGTCGGCGGTCTCGAGCAGGGGCAGGGGATCGAATCCGGCGAAGCACGGCGACGCCTGCGAGATGTTGAGGTCGATCGAATTGAATTCCGCAACCCGAATTCCGCAGGTCCGCGCCAGCCGGTCCAGCACTGCCACCGCGCCCGGCTTGCGGCCGAGATAGGCCGTCAGCGCAATCGGGTTTTCCGCCCCGCCATCAATTGCTCGACGATCGCATTGACCCGCGCCGGCTCGATGCCGCCCGATGGCACGCTGCCATATCGCGCCGGCGGATACGACGGCATGTCAGCGTCGTCCCATTGCTCCGCCAGCGTCTCGCGCGGCAGCATCATGTAAACAGGGCCGGGCGGATCGCTCTGTGCAAAGGCGCTGGCGCGGGCCAACGCCTCCTTCACTACGATGCCGGATGGCAGCGAATACTCCCATTTGACGTAAGGCCTGACGATGCTGGCGATGTCAAACGGGTCCTGCACGAAATGCACATAGGTGTCTCGCGAACCCGGCAGTTCGCCATGCAAGGTGTAGGGCGCGCGGCCGGCAAACAGCATCACCGGCAGCCGGTAGCGAAACAGGTTCTGGATCGCCATGCAGGCATTGGCAGTGCCGGCATCGACATGCACGAACACCGCCTGGCCTCGTCCGGTCGCCAGCGCGTAGCCGCCGGCCATATGCACGGCGACGATCTCGTGCGGGCACAGGATCATCTCGGGGTGCTTGCGGCCTTGCTTGTCCCAGCGCGCCATTTCCTCGATCAGCGACACGTGATCGGTGCCCAGATTGGCAAAGATGTAGTCCACGCCGAGGTTGACCAGACCTTCGAGGAAATGATGCGCGGTACTGTGGCGGCTCATGCCTTGTGACTTCCCGGCACCGTCTCTTTGACAAACCGGTTGCGCAACGTACCGATGCCGGTGATTTCGATCTCGACGACGTCGCCAGCTTTCAGGTCGGGCGACGCGCCGTCGGTCCCCATCCAGATCACGTCGCCCGGCCACAGCGTGAAATATTTTGTCAGTTCTACGATGAACGGTTTGATGCCGAAGATCATGTCGTTGGTGCGGAAGCGATTGCTCTCCTTGCGGTTCACTTTCACGATGGTTTCCATCTTGTCGAGGTCGACATCGGTCTCGATCCAGGGCCCCATCGGCTTGAAGGTGTCGGCGTTCTTGGCCCGCCACAGGCCGCGATCGGCCTTTTGCCAGGTACGCTCGCTGACGTCGTTGCCGATGGTGTAGCCGAACACGCAGGACATCGCATCACGCTCGCTGAGGTGTTTTGCCTTTTTGCCGATGACGACGACTAATTCACCCTCATAGTGAATCTTCTCGGTGGCGGTGGCCGGGATCACCACATCTTCGTCGTGCGCGATCAGCGCGTTCTGCGCGCGATAGCCGATCTCGGGTCTGTCAGGAACGTTGGGCACCTCGCCGCGCTTGTCCGCCGCCTCCTTGAGATGCTTGAGGTAATTCAGGCCGACGCAATAGAACGTGCGCGGGATCACCGGCAGTTCGATCTTCACGTCCGCCAGGGCATGCGTGTGCGGCGTGCGCTGCCATTCGCCGAAGGGATCGCCGCTGACCGCGATCACGCGGTCGCCTTCGACGACGCCCCAGGAAGTCTGTCCGTCCGTGGTGAACCTGAGCCAGCGCATGCGTTATCCCCTTTTATTCGGCCGCGACCCGCGGTGATGTTTTCCACGCGCCGGCTGCCGGGCGCGGCAGCCCGAGATTCTCACGCAAGGTCTTGCCGGCGTAGTCCTTGTGGAACAGACCGCGGCGCTGCAATTCGGGGACGATGTGGCGGACGAAATCGGCGTACGATCCCGGCACATAGGTCGCCGCGATCACAAAACCGTCGCAGCCGCGGCCCACGAACATCTCCTCCAGCCGATCTGCAATCTCCTTGGGCCCCCCGACGATCGCGTCGGCCGTCTGGCCATGGCCGCTGAATGTCACAAAATCGCGCGCGCTCGGGTTGGGCTTGCCGCTGGTCTTGAGAACGCCGTCGCGGATACCGAGGATGCCCTGCATGCCCTGCAACTCCTCAGTGGTCAGCGGCTCGTCGATGCCCTTGGAGGCGAAATCGTAGTTCAGTCCCTCCGAGAGCAGCGACAGCGCATCGATTTCCAGCGGCAGCTTTTCGATCAGCGCCATCTTGTCTTCGGCCTCGGACTTGGTCGCGCCGGACACCGGTGTCGTCAGATTGCAGAGGAACATCTGGTCGGGATCGCGGCCCGCCTTGGCAGCCTCGTTCCTGATCGCGTCGTAGCCTTGCTTGGCGCCGGCCAGGTTGCGCGCCGCCGTGAATATCACTTCGCCCCAGCGTCCGGCGAAACGCTGGCCGCGGCCGCTGGCGCCGGCCTGGATAATGACCGGATGGCCCTGCTGCGAGCGCGGCACCGTGAACGGCCCGCGCGACTTGAAGAACTTCCCATTGTGATCGAGGCGCTTGACCTTGTCCGGATTGGCGAACCGGCCGCTTTTCTTGTCGATCAGCAGCGATCCGTCTTGCCAGGAATCCCAGTGGCCGAGCACCACTTCCATGAATTCGTCAGCGCGGTCGTAACGGAAATCATGATCGAGATGCGCGTCCTTGCCCATGTTGTGGGCTTCGCCGTCATTGACCGACGTGACCACGTTCCAGGCGGCGCGGCCGCCGGTCATCAGATCGAGGGTGGCGAACCGGCGGGCGACGTCGAACGGTTCGTAATAGGTGGTCGAGCAGGTCGATGCGAGGCCGAGCTTTTCGGTCGCCATGCCCATCGCCGTCAGCACGATGACGGGATCCATCTTCACGCAGCGGATGCCGTATTCCACGGTGTGGGCGTGATCGTTGCCGTAGCGGTCCGGCATCGCCAGACGGTCGTCGAAAAACGCCATGTGGAATTTTCCGGCTTCGAGAATCCGGCCGATCTCCTGATAGTAATCCGCCGACATTGAATCGTCGCGCGATTCCGGATGGCGCCACGAGCTCGGCAGGTTGGTGCAGTTCTGCGCCTGCAGGAAGCCAACCATCACCATTTGCCGTGTCATGCGGTTCTCCTTGTGGCGGCCGAATCGAACGTCACGCCAGATCGAGTTCGGCGGCCAATTTGTATTCGCCCGCCAGCGCGCGCAACTTGTCCCAGGTTGCGTCTTCGACGTCGATGCCCGAAACCTTGCGCTGCTGCTCGCGGATATATTCGACCTCGCCCGGATAGAATACGCCGGTAGAACCTTCGGACGGCGGCGTCGCCTTCAGATATCGCGCGAACTCGGCGACTTCCTTTTTGAAGTCCTTCAGCGGACGGAACGCGGCGACGTTGAATACCGCCATGAAGCATCCGTCATTATGCCGGCCGGTGGGCTCGACGCCGAAGCCGAGCCCGGTGAGCAGCCCGCACAGCACCTCGACCATCGCAGCTAAGCCGCTTCCCTTGTAGCCTTCGGTGCCGCCGAGCGGCAGCAGCGCGCCGCCTTTGCGGAACTGCTTGGGGTCGGTGGTCTGCCGTCCGTCGCTGTCGACGATCCAGCCGGTCGGGATTGGCTCGCCGCGCGCGGCTGCGAACTGGATCTTCCCGGCCGCGACCGCAGATGTCGCCATGTCCAGATAAAATGGCGCCTCGAGGTCCGAGGGCACTGCGATCGAAATCGGATTGGTGCCGAGCCGCGCCTCGCGGCCGCCGAACGGCGCAACGGCTTTGGGAGAACGGCCGGAATCGGCGGTGGCGAGGCCGATCATGCCTTCCCGCATCGCCATCATCGGGTACGCGGCGAGCCGCCCGACATGGCTTTGGCGAAACACGGTACAGGCCGCGACGTTGGCGGTTTTCGCCTTTTCGATCGTCAGCGCCATCGCTTTGGCATTGACATGAAAGCCGAAGCCCCAATGGCCATCGATGACCGTGGTGGTCGGCGATTCCTGCACAATGGTCCATTTCGCGCCGGGCACAATATGTCCGACCTTGATGCGGTCGATATAGGTCGGGATCGCGATGATCCCGTGCGAGTCATGGCCCGCGAGGTTGGCGTTGACGCAGCCGACAGCCACGGCATTGGCTTCCTCGTCCGACGCGCCGGCGGCCCTGAGCAGCGCCGCGCCAATGCGCGTGAGACGGTCGGCCTGGACGATCGGCATGGGATTCCTCTTGCGACGCCCGCGCGATAGCGGGTCTTGCTTCTTGTCGTCGGCTCATGGTCTCAAAGCGGTGGCCTGAGAGCAATGGCTTCAGGCCAAATTCTTTGTCTGGGTGCAACGCAACCTGGTCGCGTTGGCGCGTCCTGATGGCCGGCAGGCCCCGGTGCCCGGGCGATTGAATCGCCGGGCGGAACCTTGCTTGTCGAGCTTTCGCGCATTGTTATTCGTTAGCCGTTTACTCTGAGACATAACTTATTTCCGCCCATAACGGCCACTTAGGCGTCGGACGCGCATAACCCCGCAGGGACTGGCAAATATTGCCTCAGGGAGCCGACGATTTTGGAGACCAGTATCGCGCGTACGTTTGCGGCGTTGAGTGCGACCAACGAAGCGATCCTGTATGCAAAATCGCCCGAGGAACTGTATCGGCAGGTCTGTGAAGCCGCGTTTTCCAGCGGGGACTTCCTGGCAACGGCAATCTTTTTCTGGAACCGGGGACCAATATGCTCTGGCTTGCCGCCGGCGTCGGCGAAGACATTGACCGGCTGCGCCGGAGCGATATTTCGATCGCAGCGACCACGCCTGAGGGTCTGGGGGTCTGCGGACAGGCGTTTCGCGACCAGAGGCTAAGCATCAGCAATGATTTTCTGAACGATGACCGTTCGCTGGCTTGGCGAAAGGAGGCATGCGAGGCGTATGTCGGCGCGGCGGCGGCGTTGCCGCTGACCTGCAACGGTCGCGGCGTTGGCGTGCTGCTCGTCATCCTGCGCCAAGCCGGGTCGCTCAACGACCAGATCGTCTCCCTTCTCGAGCGCATGTCGGCGAACATTTCATACGCGCTCGACAATTTCGATCACGAGGCTGCGCGCAAGAGCGGCGAGCAAGCCATGCGAAGACTCAACCGGATGTTCGGCGCGCTAAGCGCGACGAACGAGGCCATTCTTCGCGCCAAGACGACACAGGATCTTTACCAGCTTGTCTGCGACGCAGCCGTTCACAGTGGAAAATCCATTGCCACGGTGGTCTTGCTTGCGGAGCCGGATTCGATCTGGCTAAAGCCGGTCGCCGGAACCGGTGAAATTGTCGAACGGATCACGCGGACGCGCTTCTCGATCGATCCAGATAATGTCTACGGGACCGGCGTCTGCGGGAATGCGTTTCGAACGCAGAAGCCCTGCATCAACAACGATATCCTCAACTCGGCGCAGGGACGCCCGTGGCGTCAGGCAGGACGCGAGACCGGAGTTGTGGCTTGCGTCGCGCTCCCGCTCATCAAGGCCGGCAAGAGCGTCGGTGTATTGATGTTCTTTGTCAGCAAATCATGGGCGGCGGACGAAGAGATAATCGCGCTGCTGGCGCGGATGGCGGAGAACGTGTCATTCGCGTTGGATAATTTCGACCGCGCGGACGAAAAGGCAAAAGCTGATGAACAGGAGGAACGCCTGGCGCGAATGTTCGCGGCCCTCAGTGCGACCAACGAGGCCATCATGCGGGCCAAGTCGCGGGCGGAGCTGTTCGATCTGGTCTGCGAGGCGGCGGTGCATGGTGGAAAGTTCAGTTCCACGACCATCGCCTTCGCCGAGTCCAATTCCGAATTTCTTCGTGTCGTCGCCTCGAACGGGCCAAATGCAGACGAAATGAGGAAACAGGAATTTGCGATTACGGATTCGGTGCCTCAGGGACGCGGTTTGACCGGGATCGCATTCCAGACGCGGCAGCCTTGCATCAGCAATGATTTTCTGGCCGATGAACGAACCAGTCCCTGGCACGACAACGCTCGTCGCAGCGGTGTAAGCTCGTGCGCGGCGCTGCCATTGCTTAATGGCAACCGGACGGAGGGAGTGCTTATCTTCAGCTCCCTGGAGCGAGGAACGTTCACGCCTGAGTTGGTCGAATTGCTGCAGCGTCTTGCCGAGAACGTCGCCTTCGCCCTGGGAAATTTCGATCGCGCCGACGAGAAAGCGAAAGCCGAGAAACAAAAGGATCGCCTGGCAGGGATGTTTGAAGCCCTCAGCGCGACCAATGAAGCGATCATGCGGGCCAAGACCCGGGCACAGCTGTTCGAACTGGTGTGCGAAGCCGCTGTATTGGGAGGAACCTTCACCTCCGCAACCATCGCGCTTGCGGAGTCCGGCGGGGAGTTTCTTCGAATTGCCGCTTCAAAAGGCCAAGATTATGACCACATGAATAGCCATCGCCTCGCAATCTGCGATACGCACCCCGGAGGCAGCAGTCTGACCGGAACGTCATTCCGGACACGAGAACCCTGCATTGCGAATGATTTTCTCGCCGACGAGCGAACCGCTCATTGGCATAGCCTTGCAAGGGAAGACGGGACGCGATCCGGCGCAAGTTTTCCTTTGCTGCAAAACGGCAACAAGTCTGTCGGCGTGCTTCTATTTCTTTCCAGCGAAAGAGATGTATTCACGGATGACCTGTCGGAGCTGCTCGCGAGACTGGCGGAAAACGTTTCATTTGCCCTCGACAACTTCGATCTCGCCGACGAAAAGGCGAAGACCGAGGAACAGAAGGAACGGTTGACGCGAATGTTCGCGGCGCTCAGCGCGACCAATGAAGCGATCATGCGGGCCAAATCCCGGGCACAGCTGTTCGAGCTGGTGTGCGTCGCTGCGGCGAACGGCGGTAAATTCGCCTCGACCGTGATCGGGTTGGCTAATCCCGACAGCGATTTTCTCGACATCGTGGCCGTTGCTGGGCCGAATGCGGAGATAACAAAAAGTGTAAGGCTATCGATCAATGCGGCGCACCCGGAAGGACGCGGGCTCTGCGGCACAGCATTTCGTTCCCGGCAGCCTTCGATCAGCAACGATTACCTGAGCGACCAGCATGTCGGCGCTTTCCAATCCAGAATTCGCAGCGAGGGAGCAAAGTCAGGCGCAGCATTTCCTCTGCTCAGCTCCGGTCGAGCGGTCGGGGTTATGCTCTTTGTTTCAGTCGAGATCGAAACGTTTACACCTGAGTTCGTCGAACTCCTGCAGCGGCTTGCGGAGAATGTCTCCTTTGCCCTCGATAACTTCGACCGCGCGGACGAAAAGGCCAAGGCAGACGCGCGGATCGAATACCTCGCATCGCACGACAGTCTGACTAGTCTGCCCAATCGGGAAATGTTCAACGAGTTGCTTCACCACGCGATTGAGGCCGCGCGCCGCCATCAGCGGCGATTTGCGGTGCTGTTTATCGATCTCGACAGGTTCAAGATCATCAACGATTCGCTGGGTCATGACGCCGGCGATATTCTGCTGGTGGAAATCGGCAACAGGCTGCGCCAAAACCTGCGTTCAAGCGACGTCGTGGCGCGGCTGGGCGGCGACGAATTCGTCGTCATTCTTGAGGAAACCGCGGAAAGAAATGACGTCGAAGGCATCGCACGCGATTTGTTGTCTGTCCTCAGCGAACCCCTGCAACTGAGCGGCCACGAATGCCACACCACGGCCAGCATCGGCATCGCCATGTACCCTCTGGATGACTGCGATGTGCAGACGCTGACGAAGAACGCCGACATGGCGATGTACCTCGCCAAGGAAGACGGCAAGAACGGCTTCCGTTTCTTCACCAAGGAGATCAAGAACCAGTCGATTGAGCGTCTGATGCTGGAAACGGCGCTGCGTCATGCCCTTGAGCTCAATCAGTTCGCGCTGCATTATCAACCGAAGGCGGATATGGTGACCGGACAAATTACCGGCGTCGAGGCGCTGTTGCGCTGGACCCATCCCGATCTCGGCGTGTTGACGCCCATGCAATTCATACCGCTCGCCGAAGAAACCGGATTGATCGTCCCGATCGGCCGCTGGGTCCTGAAGGAATGTACTGCGGGAAAGGAGCATGGGCGAAATCGAACCGTCCAGCGATGACGCGAGCCTATCCACCGTCCTGGTTTACCGGGCGGATGGCTTCACTCACCG
>Ga0208355_1000248_pt1 | contig 25972 bp, 24 predicted proteins | sample NGESurdeep072012_6_FD_184458 | JGI IMG/M metagenome (GOLD analysis project Ga0208355, IMG submission 184458) | Arctic peat soil microbial communities from Barrow, Alaska - NGEE Surface sample 210-3 deep-072012 (SPAdes) | ecosystem: Environmental > Terrestrial > Soil > Wetlands > Peat ... | reverse complement strand
CACGCTGGGCGTGCGGAGTCATGCGGATGGTATGGAGATCGTGCGCGGCGATAACCGCGACAAGAGCGGCATCAACGGCGATTTCCTGTGCATCAAGGGCCGCTACGCGTTCGATTTCTCGCAGGAACCGCGGCGACTGAAGGAGCCGCTCATCCATCGCGACGGCAAGCTTCAGCCGGCAACGTGGGATGAGGCGTTGGAACTGATCGGGCGCAGCTTCCGCGAAATTGTCAGCAGCGCCGGCGGACAGGCGATGGGCGTGATCGGCTCGAACCGCACAACGAACGAAGAAAATTACCTGCTGCAAAAGTTCGCGCGCACGGTGCTGGGCACGAACAATATCGACCATCACCGCACCGCCGATTATCCGGCGTTCGCGGCGGCGATGGGTGACGGCGATCGCACGGCGAGCATGACCGACGTCCTCAAAGCGCCGGCAATGTTGCTGATCGGCAACAACCCGACCGACGAGCATCCGCTGCTGGCATGGCAAATCCGCACCAACGTGCGATTGAACCGCGGGCGGCTGTATGTGGTGAATGCATATCCGATCAAATTGCGGCGCCAGGCGACAATGTTCCTGCAAGTTCCGGAAGACGGAGGCGAGGGCGCGTTCGTTTCGTTCCTCGCCGGCCAGGACGCTGCCGCCGATTCGCTGGCGACCGGCGACACAACGAAGGACTCTCTGGCGAAGCTGCGCGATACACTGCGCGGCGAGCAGGGTTTGGTGGTCGCATTCGGCGCAGAACTGCGTGCCGAGCAAATCTCCACGCTGGTCAACGCGCTGCCCAACGCGAAATTCATCTGCCTGGGCGACTACGCGAACTCGCGCGGGGCGGCCGACATGGGTCTCTATCCCGACCTGCTTCCGGGTTACATCCCGTTGATGGATGCGGGACGTTTCCGCGAGGAGTGGTTCGCACAAATACCGGCACAACCCGGACTCGATTTGCAGCAGATGTTTGCCGCCGCCAACGACGGTCGCATCCAGGGCATGCTGATCGTCGGCTCGAACCCGGTGTCGCGTTATGCGATCGATCCTTTCACGCTGTCGAAGATGTTCGTGGTCGTACAGGACATGTTCCTGACCGAAACCGCGATTCCGGCGCAGGTCGTGTTGCCGGTGGCGTCGGCGTACGAGAAATCGGGCACGTTCACCAATACCTGTGGCGACCTGCAGATGCTGAAGAAGGCCGGGCACCTGGAAGGCGTGAAGAGCGATTTTGAAATTATCGTGCGCATCGCTGCCGCCATGGGCGCCGACGTGAGAAAGCTCGTCCCCTTCGGGCGTGCGCTGAAGTCGGACATGGGACAATCGCGCGGGGCGCAGGCGGGCGAAGCCGATCGTCACGCGGTCTGGCTGGAGAACCAGGGCCTGGAGCCGAAGATGAGCCCGTACGATCCGATCGCGATGCTCGACGAAATCCAGCGGCTGGTCCCGGGTTACGACGTCAGCCGCCTTAACCTCGCGACCGGCACCGACGTTCACACAAGACTTTCCGCGGTGGGACAGATTCCCAGCCATCCCGAGCTGGTCCTGCCCAGCAAGGACACGCTGTTCACCTCCGGCACTCTCGGGCGCTACTCCAAGACGCTGAACTCGGTGATGGAGAACGAGCGCAGGGCGCCGGTGGACAAGGAAGTTCCGGTTTAGAAGCAGTTGCTAGTTGCTGGTTGCTAGTTGTCAGGAATGCGGGACAAGTAATCGAATGCAAGGGACAGTGAGTCTTACTCAATTCGTCGTCATCTCGATCTTGAAGATCGCGATCGGGCTCGGTGCGCTGCTCACGCTGGACGCCTACACGGTGCTGGCGGAGCGCAAGATCGTCGGCCGCATCCAGAACCGCTGGGGGCCCTCGCGCGTGGGCCCGTTCGGACTGCTGCAACCGGTCGCCGATGCCTTCAAGCTTTTGTTTAAGGAAGACATCACACCGCCATACGTTTACAAGCCTTTGTATCTCTTAGCACCGGTGCTGGCGTTGGCGCTGTCGCTGTGCTCGATCGCCGTCATTCCCATCGGCAACGACATCACGATCCGGGGCTACACCACGGCGCTGCAGATTACCGACATCAACGTCGGCCTGCTGGTGATCCTCGGCATCACCTCGATCGGGGTTTACGGCGTGGCGCTGGCGGGCTGGTCGTCGAATAACAAGTACTCACTGCTGGGTTCGCTCCGCGCCAGCGCGCAGATGATCAGCTACGAAGTCGCGCTCGGGCTGTCGCTGGTCGGCGTGCTGATTCTTTCGGGCACGTTCAGCCTGCGCGGCATCGTGGACGCGCAGGCGGGGACGTGGTTCGGGTTCATCCCCAGGTGGAATATTTTTCCCCAGTTCGTCGGCTTCCTGATTTACCTGACCGCGGCCTACGCGGAGACGAACCGCATTCCTTTCGATCTTCCCGAGGCGGAAACCGAACTGGTCGCGGGATACCACACCGAGTACAGCTCGATGAAGTTCGCGATGTTCTTCATGGCCGAGTACGCGAACATGATCACCGTCGCCTGCCTGGCTTCCCTGCTCTTTTTGGGCGGATGGCACGGGCCGCTGTTCGGGCCGCCGCTGATGCAGGCGCTGCTGCCGGTTTTCTGGTTCGCGTTGCGCGTGTTCTTTTTCCTGTTCCTATACATCTGGATTCGCGGCACGCTGCCGCGCTTCCGCTATGACCAACTGATGGCATTCAGTTGGAAGGTGCTGCTCCCGCTGGCGATCGCCAACATCGTGTTCACCAGTTTGTGGGTGGCGCTGTTTTCGTAAGCGTACGGCATTCGGCGTACGGCAAGACAACATGGTCCATACAGTTCTATTTACGATTTTTGCTTTGATCGCCGTAGCGGGCGCGGTCAACCTGATCGCGCAACGGCACCCGATCAACAGCGCGCTGTCGCTGATCGTGGTGATGGCGTCGCTGGCGGTCGAGTACCTGTTGCTGGGCGCGGAATTCCTGGCGGTCATCCAGGTCATCATCTATGCCGGCGCCATCATGGTGCTCTTCGTCTTCACCATCATGCTGCTCAACGCGGGCGAGGAAGAGCGCACCCAGGGCAGCCGCGTCGCACTGCTGCTCGGCGTGCCGGGGTTGGTCATCGGCGGAGGCACCCTCGCCTGGCTGCTCTTCCGGCACAGCGGCACGGGAGCGGTGGCCGCCGGCGCGCTGCCGGGGTTTCCGAAGGAAATCGGACGCCTGCTGTTCCGCGACTTCCTGCTGCCGTTTGAAGTGACGTCGGTGCTGATCCTGATCGCGATCATGGGAGCGGTGGTGCTGGCCAGCCCGCCCAAAGGCGCGCAGGAGCCGATCGAATTGCCGCCGGCGCCGCAAGGGGAGGAATAGATGGTCCCGCTGGCTTATTACCTGTTGCTGAGCGCGATCCTGTTCGCCTGCGGCGTGGCGGGATTCCTGATCAAGCGCAACATCATCGCGACTTTCATGTGCATTGAGCTGATGCTCAACGCGGTGAACCTGGCATTTGTCGCCTTCGCGGCGCAATGGGGACGCTTGAACGGACAGGTCTTCGTTTTCTTTGTCATGGTAGTCGCGGCGGCGGAAGCGGCGGTGGGACTGGCGATCATCATCGCCGTATTCCGCACCCGCGAAACGCTGAACGTGGACTCGGTAAATTTGCTGAAGTTGTAGACATGAAGTTTTTTCTTTGCGAGGTAGGGGTCCTTCGGCTCGGACGCCGCAACCCGCCGCCGAAAAGCGCGGCGGCTGGTTGATGGCGGCGTCCTCGCTCAGGATGACAGACCCCTGAGAGTTCTGACTTTTATGGAATCACCGCATACATGGCTCATCCCGCTGTTGCCGCTGATCGGATTCGCGATCAACGGGCTTTTCGGGCGACGCTTCTCCAGGAAAGCGGTCGCCGCCGTGGGGCTGTTCTTCTGCGGCGCGTCGGCGCTCTGGGGATGGCGCGTCGCCGCGGCGTTCTTCCAGGCTCCCGGCGTTTACGAAGGTCATTACGGCATTTGGTTTTCGGCCGGCAGTTTCAGCGTCGCATACGGCATTTACCTGGATCAGCTCTCCGTGCTGATGATGCTGATCGTTACCAACGTCGGTTTCCTGATCCACGTTTATTCAGTCGGATATATGTGGGAGGAGGGCGGGTTCTACCGCTATTTCTCCTACCTGAACCTGTTCATGTTCTTCATGCTCACGCTGGTGCTGGCGAACAACTACCTGCTGATGTTCGTCGGATGGGAGGGCGTGGGCCTGGCGTCGTACCTGCTGATCGGGTTCTTCTTCCTGCGCGACTCGGCCGCCGCCGCGGGCAAGAAAGCGTTCATCGTCAACCGTATCGGCGACTTCGGATTCCTGATCGGACTCTTCCTGCTGATTCAGCACTTCGGCGTGGTGGATTACTCGACCCTGTTCCCGATGCTATCGGGGATTGCGCCTGAAACCGCGGGCGCCGGAGTGATGACCGCCATCGGGCTCTGCATGCTGGTGGGCGCCTGCGGCAAGTCGGCGCAGCTACCTCTTTATGTGTGGCTGCCGGACGCGATGGAAGGCCCCACGCCGGTCTCCGCGCTGATCCACGCCGCGACGATGGTCACCGCGGGCGTGTACATGATCTGCCGCTCCTATGCGATCTTCGACCGCGCACCGCAGGCTTTGTTCGTGGTTGCATTGATCGGATGCGCGACCGCGCTCTTCGCCGCCACTATCGGCCTGGTGCAGCACGACATCAAGCGCGTGCTGGCCTACTCCACGGTCTCGCAGCTCGGTTACATGGTGATGGCCTGCGGTGTGGCGGCGTACTCGGCCGGGATGTTCCACCTGATGACGCACGCCTTCTTTAAAGCTCTGCTCTTCCTGGCAGCGGGATCGGTGATCCACGGGCTGGGCGGCGAGCAGGACATGCGCAAAATGGGCGGTCTGCGCAAGGACATGCCGTGGACCTTCTGGACGATGACCATGGGCACGCTGGCCATCGCGGGCGCGCCCTTCTTCAGCGGCTTCTTCAGCAAGGATGAAATCCTCTTCCGCGCCTTCACCAGCGAGCACGGTGGCTGGGGATTCTGGGCGGTCGGCGTGTTCACCGCGTTCCTGACTTCGTTCTACATGTTCCGCCTCTGGTTCCAGATATTCTTCGGCGAATTCCGCGGGGATGCCGCAAAAGGACATCACGACGACCACGCAGAGCACGAACATCACGGCAACGCGCACGAGAGCGGCCGCCTGATGCTGGCTCCGCTGGTTCTGCTGGCGGCGCTGTCAATCGTGGGCGGTTGGATCGGCGTTCCCCATGTGCTCGGCGGCAGCAATCACTTCGAGCACTTCCTGGCGCCCGTTTTCGAGAGCTACTCGCCCACCGTGCATGAAGTTGCGGCAGCGAATCCCGCCGAGCCAACCGGGCCGTCGGAGATCACGTTGACGCTGACGGCAACCGGCGCGGGCGTACTGGGCTTCCTGCTGGCGTGGTTCCTTTATCACCAGCGCCGCGACCTGGTGCCGAAGCTGCGCGAGCGCTTCCATTCGGCTTACATGGTCCTGGAGAACAAGTATTACGTGGACGAACTCTACGCGGCGGTGATTGTGCGTCCGGTGATCGACTTCTCGCGCGCGGTGCTGTGGCGCTTTGTGGACGCCGGGCTAATCGACGGCACCATCCAAAGCAGCGCGCATGCCGTTCGCGACGTGGGCGGCGGCGTGCGCCAGATGCAGTCCGGCAATATCCGCTCTTACGCCGGTTGGGTGGCGCTGGGAGCGGCTTGCGTGGTGGCCTACATGGTCTGGCTGGGGGTGCGATAGTGAACACCCTGAACACATGGATTCTCACGCTGGTCACGTTCATCCCGCTTTTCGGGGCGGTGCTGCTCTTCTTCTTTCCACGTCGCGACCGCGACATTCGCGTATTCGCCTTTGTCATCTCGCTGCTGACGTTTGTCCTCTCGCTGCACCTGCCCGTGCACTTCGCGCGCGGCGCGGCGGGCTTCCAGTTCGAGATGGACGTGCCGTGGATTTCGACGCCGAACATCCACTACCACCTCGGCATCGACGGTGTATCGATGTGGCTGGTGGTGCTGACCACCTTCCTGACGCCGCTCTGCGTGCTGATTTCGTGGCACTCCGTGCACGACCGGGTGAAGGAATTCTTCGTCCTCATGCTCCTGCTCGAGACGGCGATGATCGGCGTGTTCGTCGCGCTCGACCTCTTCCTGTTCTACTTCTTCTGGGAAGGCACGCTGGTCCCGATGGCGCTGCTCATCGGCATTTACGGGCACGAGCGGCGCGTGTATGCGGCGGTGAAGTTCTTCCTCTACACGATGGTCGCGTCGGTATTCATGCTGGCGGCGATCCTGTGGCTCTACGCGCACGTGGGCAGCTTCCAGTTCGGCGACGTGCAGGCGTGGCTGCGCGGACCGGGCGCCAGCGAAGCGGCCGGCGCGATGAAATGGCTGTTCCTCGGGTTCTTTGTCGCTTTCGCCGTGAAGGTGCCGATCTTCCCGCTGCACACGTGGTTGCCCGACGCGCACGTGGAAGCGCCGACCGCGGGCTCGGTGCTGCTCGCCGGCGTGCTGCTGAAGATGGGCACCTACGGCCTGTTCCGCTTCAACGTCGGCCTGTTCCCCGAGGAAAGCCGCCACAATGCGCCGTGGATCGTGGCGCTGGCGATCATCGGCATCATTTACGGCGCGCTGGTCGCCATGGTGCAGCCGAACCTGAAGAAGCTGATTGCGTACTCGTCGGTGAGCCACCTCGGGTTCGTCGTGCTCGGCATTTTCAGCTTTACGCAGGCGGGAATGGTGGGCGCCGTGTACGTCATGCTGGCGCACGGTGTCTCGACGGGCGCACTGTTCATGCTGGCGGGCATGATCCACGATCGCCGGCACACCTTCGAGATCAGTGAGTACGGCGGACTGGCCACGCCCATGCCGGTGTACTCGACCTTCTTCCTGATCATCACGCTGGCCTCGATTGGCCTGCCGCTGCTCAATGGATTCATCGGTGAATTCCTGGTGCTGAGCGGCGCCTTCCAGGCGCGGAAGCTCTGGGGCATCCTGGCCGCTACGGGCGTGATCTGGAGCGCGTGCTACATGCTGTGGCTGTACCAGCGCGTGTTCTTCGGGAAGGTAAAGGTCGAGGCCAATCGCACCCTGCCCGATCTCGACCTACGGGAGCGACTGGCGCTGTGGCCGATGGCGGGCGCGGCCGTACTGATGGGCGTGCTTCCCCTGGTCTGGATTTCGGCCATCGATCCGGCGGTCAAGGATGCGCTCGGCAACGCGGCGCAACTCACAATGCAGGTGATGGGACGATGATTCCGAGCGCCGACTATCTTCGCATTCTGCCCGAGCTGATTCTCGTAGTCGCCGGCGTGCTGGTCATGCTGATCGAGCCCGTCCTCGACGAGCACAACGACCGCCGCAGCATCTTCCTGCTCGCCTTCGCCGGGACCATCCTCGCCATCGCCGCGACCGTTTACCAGGCGTTGGACAAGGGCGCGCAGGGACTGGGCTGGTTCGGCATGGTGCGCGTGGACAGCTTCAGCATCTGCTTCCACCTCATCGTCGGGTTCGTTGCGGCGATGGTAATCCTGGCGTCCTTCGAGTACCTGAAGGCGCAGAACATTCGCGCCGGCGAATACTATGGACTGATTCTCCTGGGCTCGGTCGGCATGATGCTGATGTCGTCGGCGGTCGAGCTGGTGCTGATCTTTATCGCGCTGGAAATTTCGTCGATCTCGACTTACGTGCTGGCCGGGTTCCGGCGACGCGCGCTGGGAAGCGTCGAGGCATCGATCAAATATTTTCTGCTCGGTTCCTTTGCGACCGCATTTTTCCTGTATGGCGTCGCACTGACGTACGGCGCAACCGGCTCGACCAGCATTTATCCCATCGCCGCGGTGCTGCGTAACGGGGCCACTCCGCTGGCCTTCGCGGGCATGGCGCTGATGTTCGTCGGGCTGGGCTTCAAGATCGCCTCGGCTCCGTTCCACGTGTGGACGCCCGATGTTTACGAGGGCGCGCCCGCGCCGATTGTCGCGCTGATGTCAACGGCTCCCAAGGCTGCGACCTTCGCCGTGCTGCTGCGCATCCTGTTCGCCGCCTCCGAGCCGGGATGGTTCTGGATCGTGTGGGTGTCGGCGGTGCTCTCCATGACGATCGGCAACCTGGGCGCGCTGGTGCAGAACAACGTCAAGCGCATGCTGGCCTACTCGTCGATCGCGCACGCCGGTTACCTGCTGGTCGCCTTCGCCGCCGCGAAAGACATCGGCATCTCAGCCGCCATCTTTTACGCCGCGTCGTACGCGGTGATGAACGTGGGCGCATTCATCGTCATCAGCCACGTCGCCGGCCATGGCGAGCGCTTCGTCAACATCGAGGACTACTCCGGACTGGGCCGCCGCGCGCCCACATTGGCCGCCATCCTCGCGGTATTCCTGCTGTCGCTTATCGGTATTCCAATTACGGGCGGGTTCTTCGCCAAGTTCTACGTGTTCAGCGCGGCGCTGCAGTCGAACCTGGTGGGACTGACGATCATCGGTGTGATCAACAGCGCGATCGCGGCCTATTACTACCTGCGCGTGATCGTCTACATGTACATGCGCGAGCCCAGGACCGAAACGCCCATGGTCCCGCTTCCAATGACGGTTGGATTTTCGCTGGCCGCTGGAGTAGTGGCGACGCTCTACCTGGGCGTGCTTCCGAACCGGGTGCTGGAGTACGCGTTGGCCGGGGCGCGCGCGCTGGTGAAGTAAAACAGGCTTTAGGCTTTAGGATTTAGGCTTTAGGATTTAGGATTTGGGCTTCAGGCGTCCTAAGGCCAGACGCCTAACCCCTAAAGCCTTTCTTATTCAATCGCGACGGCGATGTCCCGCCGCGAGAAGATCGCAGTCGCTAATGCCCAGAAGATCGCTGCCTGAAGGATAGCCCACGCGCACGCTGCCCACGGCAGATGCCATCCCGGAGCGCCAAAATTTACCGCCCGATCGACCAGCGTCCACGCCGGAAGAAAATCCAGCCACACGCCGCCCAAGGCACGGGCAGCGATTCCTTCCGCGCCGAGCAGAAAAGCCGCGCTCGCACTCGCCAGGAGCGGATGAAAGACGGTTGAAAACGTCATCGCGACAGTCGCCGCGAGCAGGAACAGGACCATCAACATCAGCGCGAAGGGCAGCAGAATGCCGACCTTGTGCGTCGCCAGCGCTCCGACGGCGAAGATCGTCGCGCAGTACACGGCGGATGCGATCATCGCGCCCAACAGCAATCCGCCGAGATATTTTCCGCGTTCCAGGCCCTTGGAAAGCACCGCGAGGATGCGGCGCGTGCGGCACTCGTTGTTGATTGCCGAAGCCGCCAGCAGGCCGGTAAACGCCAGCCCATATATCGACGTCGAGCGCAGCATGAAAAGCGTGTCGTCTTCCGACTGCCCACCGGTCAGCGCAATGCCACCGCCGAAGACCACCACGTAGAGAAGCAGCGTGATCAGCGGCCAGCGCTGCTCGCGCACGAAGTTCACGGCGATGAGAAAAACAGGCTTCAGGAGTCAGGCTCCCGGCTTTGGCGGTTCCGACTTCGAAGTGAGTTCGAGAAAGATTTCTTCCAGCGTGCGGCGGACCGGGTTCACGCGCACCACTTCTCCCCCCGATGTCCAAACGCGCTCGATGGCGGAGCGCTGTTGCGCCGCGAATACCCGGAAGCGCACCAGACCTTCCTCGTTGACGTCACCCGCAAATGATGCCGCTTCGATCCCGCGGGCCACGATTTCCGACAGGTCGGCGCGCTCCAGCAATTCGCCCGTCGTCCCGATGCGCACTACCCGGCCGCGGCTGACGATGGCGATGCGGTCACACACACTCTCGATTTCCGAGAGCAGGTGCGAGCTGAGAAAGATGGTCTTGCCCGAGGCCCGCGCGCGCAGCAGGAGTTCGCGCACGGCGACGCGTCCCAGCGGATCGAGCGCCGAGGTCGGCTCGTCGAGCACCAGCAGTTCAGGGTCGTTGACCAGCGCCTGCGCCAGCCCGACGCGCTGCATCATGCCGCGCGAGAATTTACCGACATTGCGGTCGCGGACCTCGTTCAATTCCAGCGTGTCCAGCACATCACGCACCGCGCGCGCCAGTTGCGGATCGCGCAGCCCATTCAGCGCGCCGTAGAAGCGCACTACCTTGGCGGCCTTGCGGTGATAGAGAGCGACATTCTCGGCCAGGAACCCGATGCGCCTTCGCGTAGGCGCGTCGCCGAACGGCTTGCCCAGCATGTGTCCTGCGCCTGCGGTCGGACGCATGAAGCCCATCGCCAGGTGGATGGCCGTTGTCTTTCCCGCCCCATTGGGACCAAGGAAGCCGAGGATCTCGCCTTGGTTCACGGTCAGCGAGAAATCGTCGAGCGCCATGACCTTGCGCGAGGAGAAAGGCCCGCCGTAACGCTTGGTGATGCGGTCGAATTCGAGGACGGGAGTCATCAGTCGTCGGTCGTCAGTCGTCAGTCGTCAGTCGTCAGCAACAACACCTGAAGCCTAATGGCTGACGGGCAATGCTACAAAGAGAAAGGCCGGTCGAGGGCGACCGGCCTACAACTTGTTAATGCGTGCTGAGGTTCAGGTTCCGAGTTACTTCACCTTGGCGAAGATGATCACCAGCGTGTACAGGGCCAGCGACTCGATCAGGGCCAGGCCCAGGATCAGCGCCAACTGGATGCCCGGACGCGCCCCCGGATTGCGGGCCAGCGCTTCCACGGCTGCGGCAGTTGCCTTCGCCTGTCCCAGCCCGCACAGGCCGGAAGCAATGGCCATGGCGAAGCCGGCAGTGATGGCGACCCAGTTGGTGCCGGCGGCGGCGGCCGGCTCAGTCTGCGCCAGCACCGGAACGGCGAAGCACATGACGGCCAGCATCAGGAATACAAAGCTCAGAGTCTTACGCATGCGAATTGCTCCTTTTATCAAATTGCCGCAGTGGGTGGTTGACCTCAAACCGTGCAGAGGCCCTCACGCTAACGGCGAGTTCCGAGTTCCGAGTTCCGAGCCACAACGCTCGAAACTCGGAACTCAGCACTCGAAACTTCTAGTGTTCCGTCGCTACTGCGCCGGCCAGGTACACGGTCGTCAGCAGCACGAAAATGTACGCCTGCAGCAGCGATACGCCGATGTGCAGGCCCAGGAAAACTACCGGTACTCCCAGCGGCACCAGCGAGAAGAAGACCAGCGTCACCATGTCGCCGGCAAACATGTTGGCGAACAGACGGATGGTGAGCGACATCACGCGGGCCAGGTGACTGATGATTTCAATCGGGATCATCAGCGGCGCCAGCGCCGGCATCGGTCCCGCGAAATGTTTGGCGTACTGCAACGGCCCCTGCCGCTTGATGCCCTGCGCGTTGTAATAGAGGAACGCACAAATCGCGCAGCCCAGCGGCACGGAAGGCACGGCAGTCGGCGACTCGAATCCCGGCACCACCCCAATCAGATTGGCGAGCAGGATGAACAGCCCAAGCGCAGTCAGGAATGGTGTGAACTCCTCGCTGTGATGGCCGATGATCTCCCGGCTCTGGTTGGAGATGAATCCTTCGGCGCCTTCGAAGATGTGCTGCAGGCCGCCGGGATTGTCCACCGACAGGCGCGTGCGCAGGATCAGGAAGAGCAGGATCAGGATGCCGGCGACCAATATCTCCATGGAGACCGCATTCGATATCGGCGCTTGCGGAAATTTCGGCTCGATGTGCAGCGAGCGCAGCATGGCAGTCACCGGACCCGCCAGCGCTTGGTTCAGCAATTCGGTAAAGGGCAGTTGTTCGGGCATGAAAACAGTTGTCAGTTGCCAGTTGCTAGTTGTCAGTTGTCAGTTGTCAGTTGAAAACCTACAACCCGCGGCGGAGGCTCACGAACGCTTCATACGCCGCTTCGCACAAAATGGCCGCCACGGCCAGAAAAAGCCCGCCCAAGAAACCGTACAGGCTTTCGCGGGAACTCAGAAATATAGCATATGCGCCGATGGCGATTAAAGCATAGCGCAGCAAGAATTTGGCGACGGTCGAAGCGCTCGACTGGCGGCGTCCGAAGGGGGTAACCCGGTCGGCAACGGCGCCGATCGCCTGCTTCAGCCACACGAAATTCATCCACGCCACGGCGCAGCCGAGGAGCACGCCGGCAGCAGTCTTCCAGCCAAACAACGGCAGCGCCGCCAGGGTCGCGAGGGCGCCAATCGCCAGCATGAAGCGCCGGATGCGGTCGAGTGCCGCGCCATAGAACAGGTCGGCGGCGGGATTGGCGGGTGCGTCAGCGCGTTGGAGCGGATCAGGCAATTTGAGATTTGAAATTTGTAATTTGAAAATTGCAAAGTTAACGTCTCACGACCGCGCCGCAAATTACAAATTAGAAATTTCAAATTACAAATTCGTTTGGATCCCGTATTTCTCTTCCAGAAACACTTGCAGGGTCTGGGGAAGCACCGCGGCGAGCTCCTGCCAGGTCAGGACCTTGCAGCGCAGACGCAGGTCGTGCAGCTTGACGCAACGCATGACGTCGAACCAGGCCTCGCGCAGGTCGGGACGCCGGGCGTCGTGCAGCACGCAGAACGAGCATCCCAGGGCCTGCGCCGCGAGCACGTTGCGGATGAGCTGATAGGAAAGATAACGTTCGCGCGTCTGCGGAAGCTCGCGCCGATTGAAGACCGCCTTGAAGTCGCGGTACTGGTCTACGATTTTTTTCTCGCGCGTTTGGAAGTCTGCCTCGGTCAGCTTGGCTTCGAGCAGCAGCGATCCCAGGCGCATGTCCACTTCGGTGCGGTCGAACTTTTCCTCGAGCAATGGGACGCGCGCCTTGACCCCGAATTCTGGAGATAAACCCCCACCCTCCGCCAAAAGCGGGCGGAAGGGTGGGGCAACCACAACAGTTTCTGAATCCGCTTGGACTCCCAGCATCGATTGCACCCGCCCGTCGTCGAAAACGCCCGGATGGCAGAAGACGTTCATCAGCAGCGCGTCGGAGCTGTTGCAGGAATCCAACTCCGCCCAGAAGCCACGGTCGTTGGGCGGCAGGCTGGTACGGCCGCTGGTGTGGACCTTTGCCAATCGCTTCAACCATGGCGGGTTCGCCACAATCGCGGCATACGTCTCGGGAAGGAAGTTGCCGTGGGCATGGCCGTCCGGTTCGTAGCAAACTACGGGCGCCTCACCGTAGCTGAGCTGGTGGGCCAAGCGGTGCTTTCGGGCGAAGACCACGTTACGCCGGCGCAGTTCCTGGCGCAGCAACGACGCAAAGTAGGCCCCGGACGCCATGTTTCAGTCCTTCTTCTCCGATTTCATGACGGTGCGGATTAGTTCCACGAACCCGGCGGCGATGCCGAGGAGCAGACCGACCAGGTACAGCCAGGTGGTGTGCAGCCAGCGGTCGAGTCCGAGACCGATAAGCCATCCGACAACCGTGCACGCCGGCAGAATGAACGCCAGTTGCGAGTATTCCGCGATCTGGACGTAAAACTTCTTCTTGGGAACGTCGTCGGTCGCCGGTCGTTGGTCGTCAGGCATGGAAACGCTCACCGAACTCCAGAGATGAGGTTAACAAAATCGTGCCGTCCCTGGCGGGACTCGATCTGTTCCGCAACCAAAAAAACCGGCACTCACGTGCCGGGCTATGAACTGTCGCGCCTTCGGCGCTGAAACACAGCTTTCAATCAACTCAGTCAAACGCTCAGCGCAGGAAGCCGAGCACGGAGCTTCCAACCTGCTGGATGCCGAGAGCGCTGCCCGCCGCGTTGATGAAGAAATTCGGGAAGATCCCGATGTAAAGGGTCGCGACCGCGGTAATCACCAGTGCCACCTGCATCCCGGGGCTGATCGTAACCGGCTCGTCACTCATTGCCGGCCGTATCAACATCGCGTTGGCAATGCGCATGTAGTAGTAAAGGCCGAGCACCGCGAACAACACCGCCACGGTCGCGAGCGTGTAATGCCCGGTCTGGATCAGGCTGAGGAAGATGAAGTACTTGCCCCAGAACCCGGCCAGCGGTGGAATGCCCGCCAGCGACAGCAGGAAGAACAACATCAACACGGCCGCAGCGGGCGCCTTGAAGAACAGCCCGGCAATATCGTCGATGTCGTCGCCGATGATGTTGCGCCGCCGCAGAGAGGTGATGACCGCGAACGCGCCCAGGTTCATGAACGTATACACCAGCAGGTAAATCAGGATGCCCTGGATGCCGGTCTTGTTCTCGATGTTATCGCTCGCCACCAGTCCAAGCAGCATGTAGCCGACGTGGGAGATGGAGCTGTAAGCGAGCAGGCGCTTCAGATTGTTCTGCGTCAGGGCGGCGAAGTTGCCGCCAATCATGGTGGCCACGGCGACGAAGATCAGCAGCGGCACGTACAACGGCCGCAGCGGGTACAGTCCCCAGAGGAATATGCGCAGCAGCATCGCCCAGCCCGCCGCCTTCACCGCGACCGACATATATCCGGTCACGCTGGTCGGAGCGCCTTCGTACGCATCCGGCGCCCACTGGTGGAATGGTACCGCGGCGATCTTGAAGAGCAGCCCGGTGGCGGTCGTCAGCAGCGCGAGGATCACGATCGGATCGCGCGGATTGACCGCGATATGCCGCTCCAGCGCCTGGCCGATGATGCGCAGGTTGGTGGAACCGGAAAGCCCGTACAAGAGCGAAAGACCGTAGGCAAAAATGCCGCTGGAGAACGCGCCCAGCAGCAGGTACTTCAGCGCCGCTTCGTTGGAACGCTTGTCGCGCCGCAGGAAGCCGACCAGCACGTAGGTCGAAATCGCCATCACTTCCAGGCCGATGAATATGAGCACGATGTCGAAGCCGGCGGCCATGCACATCATGCCCACAACGGAGAACAGGATGAGCGCGTAAAACTCGCCGTGGTTTTCGCGCTCGATCTCGAGGTACCGCACCGACATCAGGATCGCAATCGCCGCCCCGACGATGAACAGGTAGAAGAAGTAGATGGCGAATCCGTCCATCAACAGCGAGCCGACCAGTTGACCGTTGGAAATCGTCAGATAGGCGAAGCTGCCGACCAGCTTGCCGCTCGCTTGCAGACGTATCACCGACGCGGCGGCGAATCCCAAGCCGATCAGCGCCGTGACCGCATTCCAGTGCTTCCATTCGTCGTCGAGCAGCAGGTCGATCACCAGCACTCCGAGCCCGAACAACGACGTCAGGATAATCGGGAGCGAGAGCGCGTAATCGGTGCTGGTAAAGAATTGCGTCATCTGCCTACCTCGCGACCGCGGTGTTCAGGGCCACCGGGGTCGCTGCGGGCTTAGTAGTTTCGTGTTGTGCCGGAGCGGCTGCGGGCGCCTGCGCCGGCGCCTCAACCGGTTTCTCGGCCAGGGCCGGCTTGTTCTGGAACAGCTCCGGACGCACCGTCTGCACCAGGTGGGTTACCGGCTGGTCGAGGATCTGGAAGAACGGCTTCGGATACAAGCCGATCCAGAACGCCATGATCAGCAGCGGCGTGAAGTACACGACCTCGCGCGGGGTCAGGTCGGGGAGCTTGGCGTTCTTCTCGTTCGTTACCGGCCCGAAGAACACGCGCTGGTAGAGCCACAGCAGGTAAGCCGCGCCCAGCACGATGCCCGGCACCGCCCACGCCGCCCACGCCTTGCTCTCGGCAAACGTGCCCTGCAGGATGGTGAACTCGCCGATGAAGCCGTTGAGCAGCGGCAGGCCCATCGACGACAGGAACATGATCATGGTAATGGTCGCGTAAACGGGCATCACGTTGCTGATGCCGCCGTACTCCGAGATTTCGCGCGTGTGGCGCCGCTCGTAGAGGATGCCGACGATCAAGAACAGCGCGCCCGTCGAGATGCCGTGGTTGATCTGTTGCAGCACCGATCCGGCGATGCCCGCCTGGTTCAGCACAAAGATGCCCAGCGTGCAGAAGCCGAGGTGGCTGACCGAGCTGTACGCCACCAGCTTCTTCATGTCTTTCTGCACCAGGGAAACCAACGCGCCGTAAATGATGCCGATCAGTGACAGCGTGATCACCCAGCCTTGCACAGCCGGCAGCTTCACCACGTCGGGAAAGAACGGCAGCGAGAAGCGGATGAACCCGTACGTCCCCATCTTCAGCAGGACGCCGGCCAGGATCACCGAGCCCGCCGTCGGCGCTTCCACGTGTGCATCGGGAAGCCACGTGTGGAAGGGGAACATCGGCACCTTGATGGCGAAGCCGATGAAGAACGCCGTGAACAGCAGGACCGCCGCGGTCATGCCGTAGTGCGCGGGAATCTGCGGCGCGGTCAGGTAGAGCTGTGGGATGCTGAACGTCGCCACGTGGTCGGCCGTGTACTTGATGTTGTGGAAGTACAGGAACAGGATGGCCAACAACATCAGCAACGAACCGACCAGGGTGTAGAGGAAGAACTTGATCGCCGCATAAAGCTTGCGCGGGCCGCCCCAGATGCCGATCAGCAGGTACATCGGCACCAGCATCGCTTCCCAGAAGACGAAGAACAGGAAGAAATCCAGCGCCATGAACACGCCGAGCATGCCCGTCTGCAGGATCAGGAACCAGATGTAGTATTCCTTGACGCGCTCCTGGATGGCGTTCCACGAGGAGAGGATCGAGACCCATCCCAGCAGCGTGGTCAGCATGATCAGCAGGAAGCTGATGCCGTCGATGCCGAGGAAGTACCCCGCGCCGATCGACGGGATCCAGGTGTTGGGCGCGCCTTCCATGAACTTGAAAGCCGGACTCCCCTGGAGAACCCCCGGGGTGTCCTTCAGCGCCCAGAACCACGGCACCAGCGGAATCGATACCAGCAGGCCCGCGACGGAGAAGCAGTTGGCGACCACGCGGATCGCGTTCTTGTTCTCCTTCGGCAAAAACAGGAGAACGAGGGCGCCCACCAGCGGCGTGAACAGAATGATCGAGAGTATATGGTTGTAGAACATTTTCAGCTCTTAGCCTTTAACCTTGCTTTGCCCACCCTTCCAAAAGCAGTCAGGGTGGGGCACCCAGCTCAGCGGATCGCGTAATACCAGACAAATCCCACCAGTCCCGCCACCATCACCAGGGCGTACCACTGCACCAGTCCCCACTGAAACATGCGGATCGGATACGAGAGTGCGCGAGTGACATAGGCCGGACCGTTAACGCACAGGCCGTCAATGATCCACTTGTCCCACCAATTCGAGACTGCGCCGGCGAAGCGTGTGATCCAGCCGCCGCCATTGACAGCGCCGTCTACCACGTCGGCGTCAAACGTCCATAGACCGTCGCCGAGGCCGAGCATGCCCAGCCGTACCGGCCCGAGTTTCGCGCGGCCGGTGAAGGCGTAGTCGTAGAATTCGTCCACGTAGTACTTGTTGAGCAGCGTGGTGTAAACGAATGGCGACACGCTGTTGATGGGCTCGGCGTAGCCCTTTTCGGCCTTGCCGTAGAAATGCTTCGCGGCGAAGTAGCCGATGACGCCCAAGGAAACCGAGAGAATCATGAGGACGTACTCGATCGCCCCGCCGTGCTCCTCTTCGCCCTGCGGCTTGGGAGGTGTGAGCGCGGGTTCGGACTTCTGTGCAGCAGTCGCTTCGCCGCGCTCGCTGACGGCCGGCAGCTCGTGCCCTACGGCAGCTTCGGTCGTCTCACTCACGAACACCGGCTCCAGAAAATGTTCGAAGCGGTTCGATCCGCCCAGCGCTTTTGGAATTCCCAGCCATCCGGCGCCAATCGAGCAGATCGCCAGCACCACGAGCACGCCGGTCATCGACTTCGGCGACTCGTGCACGTGGTGATCAACTTCATGGCTGGTGATTCGGCTGGGACTCCAGAAGGTTAGCGTGATCAGCCGGAACATGTAGAACGCGGTGCACAGTGCGGCGACAAAGCCAACCAGCCACAGCGCGCGGAAGGCGCCGTCGTGCGACGACCACGCCTGCCACAGAATTTCGTCTTTCGAGAAGAATCCGGCGAGCGGTGGAATGCCCGCAATGGCCAGCGTCCCAATCAGCATCGTCCGATAGGTGGTCGGGATGCGGTCCTTCAACCCGCCCATGTTGCGCATGTCCTGCTCGCCCGAGAGCGAGTGGATAACCGATCCGGAGCCGAGGAACAAGAGTGCCTTGAAGAATGCGTGCGTAAATACGTGGAAGACGCCGGCGGCATATGCGCCCACGCCCAGGGCCATGAACATGTAGCCGAGCTGGCTGACCGTGGAGTAGGCGAGCACACGCTTGATGTCGTTCTGCACCAGGCCGATGGTGGCGGCGAAAATCGCCGTCAGCGCGCCGACAATCGCGACCACCTTCATGCTCTCCGGGGCCAGCGTGAACAGCGCGTTGGAGCGCGCCACCATGTACACGCCCGCGGTCACCATCGTGGCCGCATGGATCAGTGCGGAAACCGGCGTGGGGCCTTCCATCGCATCGGGCAGCCAGACATAAAGAGGTAGTTGCGCCGATTTGCCGCACGCTCCGATAAACAGCATCAGCGTGGCGAAGGTGATCACCGGATCGCCGCTGCTCAATCCGAACTTGTGGACCGCGGCGTTGACGTCGGTAAAGCGCACCGAGCCGAGGTACCAGGCAATCGTCATCAGGCCCAGCAGGAAGCCGGCGTCACCGATGCGGTTGACGATGAATGCCTTGTTCGCTGCCGTGGAAGCCGATTTCTTGTGAAAGTAAAACCCGATCAGCAGGTACGAGCACAGGCCCACGCCTTCCCACCCGACGAACATCATGGCGTAGTTGTTCCCCAGGATCAGCGTCAGCATGGAGAACATGAACAGGTTCATGTAGCCGAAGAACCGGTAATAGCCGCCCTCGTGCGCCATGTAGCCGATCGAGTAGATATGGATCAGCATGCCGACGCCGGTGACGAACAGCAGCCAGATCGCCGACAGCGGATCGAGCAGGAAACCCGCGTCCGCATTGAACGTGAACGGCCCATGCGCGCCGGGAACCAGCAGCGGGTGCTGGAGGTCGCCCGTGCCCAGCCACGTGAACATGATCTTCTCGTACGGGCCGTTGGCGTGTGCCGGCTGCCACGTCTGCGTGTACTGCCACACCGCGCCGCAAGCCAGCAGGAATGCCAGCACGACCGTCCCCACGCAGAACGCGTTGACGGCCTTCTTCTCCAGCCGGCGGCCGAAGAAGAACATCACGGCCGCGCTGAAGATCGGCAGCAGCGGGATTATCCAAATGTTGTCTAAGAAGAACATTGTTTAGCTCTCAGCTATCAGCGCCAGCTACCACTTCAACAAATCCACGTCATCCACGTTGACCGTCTCTTTGTTCCGGAAGAACGCGATGATGATGCCCAGCCCGACCGCCGCTTCGGCCGCAGCGTCGGTAATGATAAAGATTGCGAACACCTGCCCGTTCAGGTTGTAAAGCCGCGAGAACGCCACCAAATTCAGGTTCACCGCGTTCAGGATCAGCTCGATCGACATCAGGATCACGACCACGTTCCGGCGCGTAATCACGCCGATCGTCCCGATGATGAACAGCGCCGCTGCGACGACTAGGTAATGCAGTGTTCCAATTGGTGCCATAGAAGCTCTTAGCTCTGGTTTTCAAATCACCAAATCACTCAATCACCAAATCCCTAAACCCTCTTCTTCGCCATCACCACCGCGCCCACGATGGCGACCAGCAGCAGCAGCGACGCGATTTCAAACGGCAGCAGGTAGCTCTGGAACAGCACCATGCCGACTTGCTGCGTATTCATGGGCTCGGGCGGGGCGGCCGGCTTGAGCGGAAAAATCGCGCTTCCCTTCTGGTAGACGAACAGCAGCATCGCGCCCAACGCCAGCCCGGCGGCCACTCCGACGTGCCACTGGTGGTTGAAGACGTATTCGCGCTGCGCCTGCTCGATGTTCACCAGCATGATCACGAACAGGAACAACACCATGATTCCGCCGGCATACAGGATGATCTGTACACCGGCGACAAACGGCGCGTAGAGCATCAGGTACAGCCCGGCGAGCGCAAGCAGCGTGATGATCAGCGACAACGCCGAATGCACCGGGTTCCTGCGCGTGATCACCAGGATGGCGCCCAGCACGGCCACCGTCGACAGGAAGTAGAAGAAGAACGTTGGGGCAACAGGTGTCATCGTGTGTACACCGTCGGTTCCGAGCCGCGCTCCAGGCGTTCGCGGTCGAACACCAGGTCGTCGCGGCTGTATTGGGCAATCTCGAAATCCTGGCTCAGTTCCAGGCAATCCGTGGAGCACGCTTCGGCGCACAGCCCGCAAAACATGCAGCGGCTGACGTCGTAGGTGAAAGTCGTCATTTCCTTACGCTTCGTCACCGGGTTGCGCTGGCTGCCAACCGCGATCAAATGCTCCGGGCAGGCCGTCGCGCACAGATTGCAGGCAATGCACAGCGTCTCGCCCGTATCCGGGTTCACATTCAACCGCGGCAGCCCGCGATAGCGCTCGGCAATCGCCGGCCGCTCCAGCGGATACTGTTCGGTATAGACCTCCTTCGGGTCCTGGTAGCGGAAGGTGACATTCAGTCCCTTCATCAGGTCCACCATGAACACTCGGCGGAGGAGAGGCGCTATCGCCATAGCATGACTCCCTTGATCCACATCACCAACTCAGGGCTCAGCCCGATCAGGCCGGTGAGCAGCAATACCCCGAGCCCCACCGGCAACAGAACTTTCCAACCCACGCGCATCAACTGGTCAAAGCGGTAACGCGGGAACGTCGCGCGATACCAAATGTAGAGGTAGAGGAACACGGCGATCTTGGCGACGAACCAGAAGATGTCCTGGATGCGGTCGCGCACCGGAGGCGCCAGCAGCACCAGGCCGATGCCACCCATCACAACGCCTAGCGCCCACAATCCTATGACCTGCGGCCTCATCGCCGGGTGCTTGGGCATCCGCAGCGCGTTGAAGAAACAAAAGAACGCCAGCAGGAACAACACACCGGCGGGCACGAGATAGGAAACCAGGTCCACAATGCCGAGCTCGGGATGCTCCCAGAAGAACGGGATGGCGATCGAGGGCCCATGAATGCTGGCGAAGGGCCGCATCCATCCGCCCAGCCACAGCGTGATCGCGATCGACGAGACCGCCACCATCGCCGCGTACTCGCCGAGCATGAACAGCGACCAGCGCAGCCCGCTGTACTCGGTATGGAACCCGGCCACCAGTTCCGACTCCGCTTCCGGCAGATCGAACGGCGTGCGGTTCGTTTCCGCCACCATCGCGATGGCGAAGATCACGAACGCCACCAGGCCGACCGGGAAAAACTTGAAGACGAACCAAACGTGCTGCGCCTGCTGCGCCTGCACGATGCCGATCATGCTCAGCGTTCCGCTCGCCGTGCCTTCGCCGATGCCGTACATGCCGGTGCCGAGAAATCCGGTCATCAGCACCGCGGAGACGACCGCCAATCCCATCGCGATTTCGTAGCTCACCATCTGCGCGCTGGAACGCAGCGAACCCATCAGAGGAAAGTGCGAGTTCGACGCCCAACCCGCCATCACGATGCCCAGCACGCCCAGCGACGACACGCCCAGCATGAACAGCAGGCCGATGTTCATGTCGGTGACCGCGTGCGCCACGCCGAACGGCACCACGATGAACCCGGTGAATGCGACCACCACCACCCACACCGGCGCGAACCAGAAGATGGGCTTGTCCGCTTCGGCGGGCATGATGTCTTCCTTGGTGAACAGCTTGAGCGCGTCGGCGATCGGTTGCAGCAGGCCGTGCGGGCCCACGCGCATCGGCCCCAACCGCACCTGCATGTGCGCCAGCGCCTTGCGTTCGGCCCAGTTCATGATCATCACGATCATCGACACGCCGCCGAACACGATCAGGATGTAGACCAGCGCCCAGAACTGGTTGTTCGCCTGTCCGGGCGTGACCGTCGAACGAAAGTAGCTTGTGATGTAGTCCAGCATTACCGGTCCACCTCGCCCAGGACGATGTCGAGCGTGCCGATCACGGCCACCACGTCGGCCACCAGCGCGCCGCGCACCATCTTGTCGAGCGCTTGCAGGTTCACGAACGACGGCGGACGCACGCGCAACCGGTACGGCTGCGTGGAGCCGTCGCTCACCACGAAATATCCGAGTTCGCCCTTGGGCGCCTCGATGGAGACGTACACCTCGCCCACCGGCGGCTTGATCACCTTCGGCACCTTGGCCATGATCGGGCCTTCGGGAATCGAGTCCACCGCCTGCTCGACGATGCGCAGCGACTGCCGCATTTCCGCCACGCGCACCAGGTATCGGTCGTACGTGTCGCCATTGATGCCAATCGGCACTTCGAAATCGAACTTCTCGTACAGCGAGTACGGCTGCGCCTTGCGCAGGTCCCACTTCACGCCGCTGGCGCGCAGAACCGGGCCGGTGACGCCCATCGCGATCGCATCTTCCGCGCTGATCAAGCCCACGCCCTTGGTCCGTTGCAGCCAGATGCGGTTCGTGGTCAGCAGTTCCTCGTACTCGCCGATCTTGGGGGTCACGAACTTGCAGAACTTCTTTACGTCCTGCTCGAAGCCCTCGTATGTTTCGTACTGCGTGCCGCCGATGCGGAAGGCGTGCGTGGTCAGGCGCGCGCCGCAATACTTCTCGAAAATCTTCAGGATCTCTTCCCGGTCGCGGAAGGTGTAAAACAGCGGCGTCATGGCGCCGATGTCGAGGGCGTGCGTGCCCAGCCAGAGCTGGTGGCTGGCGATCCGGTTCAACTCCGTCAGGATCACGCGGATGTAGCAGGCGCGCGGAGGCGCTTCCACGTTGAGCAGCTTCTCGATGGCCAGGCAGTACCCGAGCCCGTTGGAGACCGAGGCGACGTAATCCATGCGGTCCACGTACGGGTTGAACATCGTGTAAGTACGGTTTTCCGCGATCTTCTCCACCCCGCGGTGCAGGTAGCCGATGATGCACTCGGTGCCCAGGACTTTTTCGCCGTCGAGCTTCAGGATCACGCGCAGCACGCCGTGCGTCGAAGGGTGCTGCGGGCCCATGTTGAGGACCATCTCGTTGGCATCGAGGAACGTGCCAGTCGCGCCTGCGTCTTCGTAGAAACCGGGCTTGCTCGTGTCCGTCATTGGCCGCTCTCAATGCCAAGGTTGATCTTTACCCACTCGGTGTCCTGCTGGAGGATGCCGTAATCCTTGCGCAGGGGATGACCCTTCCACCCGTCCGGCAGCAGGATGCGCTTCAGGTCCGGATGCCCCTCGAACTTGATCCCAAACATGTCGAAGACTTCGCGCTCCAGCCAGTTCGCGGTCTCCCATATCGGCGTCGCACTCGTGACCGCGTCGCCTTCCTTGATCATGGTCTTGACGCGGATGCGCTCGTTGCGCGGGAAGGAATAGAGGATCCAGACGACGTCGAACTGCTGCTCGCGGTTGGGATAGTGGACGGCGGTGCAGTCCACCAGGTAGTCAAACTGCTCGTCGTCGCGGAGCAATTGCAGGATTTCATAGACGACGGTCGGATCGACCACCATGTACTTCTGCCCGACGTAGGTGCTCGCCTCTTTGATCCCGGAACCGTATTGGCGCTTCAGGGTGGTGGTCATCTCCGACTCCCACGGCTGGGGCGTCGGACCCGCGGGCTTGGCGGGAGCGGCAGGCTTGGCGACCGCTGCCGCTGGCGCAGTGGGCTTTGGCGGCGTCGCTGCATCCGCTTTCGCGGCAGGAGTTTCCGCGGGCTTTGCTTCCGTCGTGGGGGCTGCCGCGTTCGCCTTCGCCGCCGGAGTTTCGGCCGGTTTTTCCGGCTGCGGCGGCGTCGGCTGGTCTTTCGGAGTCGTCTCGTCGGCCATGAATCCCTGTCCGTCCTCACCGGTACCGCTTGGGGTTAACGACTGTTTTAACAGTTCGTTGCTGCCCAAGAACGTGCGCCGGTCACTTCAGAATGTGACTGACATCACGCGCTCTTTGCGCCACTCCGCTATGCACATTCCGAAGTGAGCCGCGTCACACCTGTCCTGCCCGTTGCCCTTGCGCCTGCAGGCTTTCCACCAGGTCGCGGATGCGTTCCGCGTCGCCCTTGGTGTGGCCGTGGCTCTGGATGGGGTCCGTTCCGCCGGTGGACTCGATGCAGATGTCCGCCCAGATCAGGCCCTTGTTGATCTTCACCGACGCCACCTTCGACAGCGCAATGCTCTCCTCATCGCTGCCGAAAAAACGGCGCTTGATCCGTACCACGTGCTCCGAGTTGACCGCGATTTGTGTCGGGAACAGGAAGTTCCCTCGCGTCCAACGGCTGGCGGAAAATGTCTCGCTTCGTTCCTGATTGGCCGGCATGACCTCTAGACCCACTCCAGTGCGCCCTTTTTCCAGATCCAAACGTACCCGACCACCAGGATCACCAGGAAAACCATCATTTCCACGAGCCCGAACAACCCCAGCACCCGGAACTGCACCGCCCACGGGAACAGGAAAATCGTCTCCACGTCGAACACCACGAACAGGATGGCGACGATATAGAAGCGCACCGTGTAGCGCCCGCGCGCATTGTCCACCGGATCGATGCCGCACTCGTACGGCGACAACTTGTTTTTCTCGGGATTATTGGGCCGGACCAGCTTGGCGAGGACCAGCGTGGCCGGAATCAAGATCGCGACCACCGCGATGAACAGGAAAATGGGTACGTAATTCTGCGGCATGGGACCCGCGCCTGCCCCTTCATGAAAGAAGAATTAGAACGCGCAATAGTACGCTCTATGTCTTCTGCATTCAATACGTGCGCGACGTCGATCACGATTATTTGTGACCCAAAAACATTGCCTGCGGGCATACCTGGCACAATGCACCGGCCATCGACCATCGGCCGCCGGCCTCCGATCACCCGTTATAATTCATTGTTTGCGCGCTGCTTCGCCGTCAGACCAGCGGCGCGCTGGAACACAATGGGACTCGACGACAGCATTTACAAGATCCGCCGCGACAAGCTCGCCCAGATCGAAGCTCTCGGTCAGCCGGCCTACCCGCATAAGTACGAATTCACCCACACCGTCCCGCAGATTCTAGCGGAGTACTCGCCCAAAACGGCCGAGGAACTGGAAGCCAGCCGCATCAACGTGCGCGTTGCCGGGCGCATGATCGGCGTGCGCCTGATGGGCAAAGCAGGTTTCACCCACGTGCAACAGGGCGGCGGGCGCCTCCAGGCGTACTTCAAAAAGGACGCGGTCGGCGAAAAGGGCTGGGAGCTGTTTAAGCTGCTCGACAACGGCGACCACGTCGGCTTGCGCGGATACATGTTCCGCACCCGTACCGGGGAACTGACAGTCCACGTCGAAGAGATCACCTTCCTCGCCAAGGACCTGCTCCCGCTGCCGGAGAAGTGGCACGGCTTGAGCGACGTCGAAACGCGTTACCGCCAGCGTTACGTTGACCTGGTAATGAATCCCGAAGTGCGCGCAACGTTCGTCAAGCGCAGCAAGGTGGTGCAGGCGCTGCGGAACTTTTTCGATTCCCGCGGCTACATCGAGGTCGAAACGCCGATCATGCAGCCCATCGCGGGTGGCGCGGCGGCGCGGCCGTTCATCACCCACCACAACACGCTCGACATCGACCTTTATCTCCGCATCGCACCCGAACTGTATCTCAAAAGGCTGGTCGTCGGCGGGCTCGACCGCGTGTACGAAATCAACCGCAACTTCCGCAACGAGGGCATCGACCGCCAGCATAACCCCGAGTTCACCATGCTGGAGTTCTACCAGGCGTACTCGGACTATCGGGACCTGATGGACCTCACGGTCGAGATGCTCAGCGACGTCGCGCGCGAGGTAAACGGCACGACCGTTTCCACGTTCGAGGAAAAGGAACTCGACTGGACAAAGTGGCAGCGCCTCACCATGCGCGAGGCCATCATTCAATTCTGGCCCGAAAGCGCGGGCGCGCAACCGCAGATGTCGGATTTTGCGAGTGCGGAGAGCGTCGGCGCGCTGGTCAAGCGCTACAACGCCGCGCAGCAGCCGCACATGCCCTACGATCCGAAGGAGCCTGCGGGAAAGACGATCGCGGCGCTGTTCGAAGCAGTCGCCGAGGAGCACCTCTTCCAACCGACCATCATTTACGACTTTCCCATGGCGGTCTCGCCGTTG
>Ga0208355_1000238_pt1 | contig 26747 bp, 44 predicted proteins | sample NGESurdeep072012_6_FD_184458 | JGI IMG/M metagenome (GOLD analysis project Ga0208355, IMG submission 184458) | Arctic peat soil microbial communities from Barrow, Alaska - NGEE Surface sample 210-3 deep-072012 (SPAdes) | ecosystem: Environmental > Terrestrial > Soil > Wetlands > Peat ... | reverse complement strand
TCTGCGGCTCAACGACCTCTGGCGCACGCCGACGACCACCAAGTCCACGGGGGCCTGGCCGTGGTTCATCGGCACCCAGTTCGCCCGCGGGGAGTACATCACCTTCCTCGGCGACGACGACGAGATGTTGCCGCGACACTGCGAGGCCCACGTCGAGGCGATGCAGGAGACGGGCGCTGACTACTCGCTATCCAAGGTCGACTTCTACGTCGATGGCGAGTACGCGCTGACGATCGGAGACGGCCGCGTGGCGATCACCCACCTCGACTCAGACTCCATCGCCTGTCGGCGGGAGACTCTGCGGGTGGCGAACTGGCAGGCCAACGGCGGCAATTCGCCTGACTTCGAGATGGCCTTGCGCTGGCACAACGCCGGGCTCAAGGGCTGTTTCGTGGATGAAGTGACCTGCCGCCACAACGACGGCTGGCTGTCAACGCCCGAGATGCGGCCGATCCTGGAGTCTGCTCGTCGCCAAGAGGATTGGCGCAAACTCATGGTCGTGGGGTAAACTCTCCGCGATGGGTAGGCAGTTCTTCATGGGAACGGCTTGGACTCGGAACGAGGAGACGGCCAAGCGTCTTCACGCAACTGAAGGCCGCTACGAAGGCCACGAGTCAGCTCCCGAGATTGAGACTGTCGATGCTCGCGGTCGCAAAGTGCGCGTCAAGAGGGACGCATCCATCGGCGTCGACGGCTACGACATCCATGTCGGCGGTGACAAGGTGTCAGTCCTCAAGGAGGAGCGCGACGCGCGCACTGGCAACATCACGCTCTACATGCAGAACGAAAACGGTGGCACCCTCGCCCAGCGCTGGGAGAAGGTCGGCCCCGGACTGTACCGCTCGGCCGAGAAACCACGCCGGATTCACAGTTTTTAGGAGATCGAAATGAGTTCAACCCACGTCCTGTCCTGTCCCGTTTGTCACTCGACCCTGTTGATCGAGAACCGCGATGCGGTCGGGGGCATGTCGATGCCCAACCTCGTGCTGCTCGACTCGGCGGTCGAGTCGCCTGCGGCGGCGACTGCACGCACGGCTTGGGAGAACGCTCAGACCGCCAAGGAAGCGGCGCAGGCCAAGCTCGACACCGCCAACGCTGCGCTTGAGTCAGCGAGCCAGGCGACCCCGATCGACGACGCCAAGGTGACGGCGGCAGCGGCCGACGCACTCACGGCCAAGACCGAGTTCGACGCCGCGAGCAAGGCGGAGGCTGACGCTCAGGTCGCCTATGAAGCGGCCGCCAACGCGCCAATCCCCGTTCCAGTGCCCGTCCTACCGACTGGGAGCGTTCCGGGCGTTCTCTCGAGCATCGCCGAGGTGGGCACCACGGCTGCGTTCACGGCCACCTTCACGAGCGATCCCGCCATCCCCACGACGGGCTCTCCGACCCCGGCAGTGGCGCAGGCAACTGCCGACGTGGCGGCGGCTCAGACGGCGCTCAACCAGGCGAACGCGGCCAAGACGGCAGCGGGCGCACTGACCCCGCCGGACCCCGCAGCCGTAACGGCAGCTCAGGCGGGCGTCAACACCGCGACAGCGAACAAGGCGACCGCCGACAAGGCACTCGCTGACGCCAAGGCTGCGGCGTAATGGCTGACGAATTCGACAGTCTGGACGCGATCGCCAAGCACTACGGAAAGCTGCGCAAGGACGCAGCCGACGACACGGACAAGGTGCGCGAGATCGAACTCGACGAGCGCGAGGCGCGCGCGGACTTCCGCGAGAAGGCCGCAGCCTCAGCATCGCTCGACGCGCATCGGACCAAGGTGCTCGCCACGGCCGGCATCCCCGAGGACTTCCATGAGTGGGTCACGGGCGACACCACGGAAGCGATCGACGCATCTGCGGCCAAGATCAAGGAGCGCGTCGACAAACTGAGCGCAGGCGCTCCCAATGCGGCGGCGGACGCGCTCTACGGCAACGAACCCATCCGCCCGGGTAACGGTGCTCCGCCCCCGCCGCGCCAGTCTGACCGCCAGAAGCGCGTTCACGAAGCCGAGGTGAAGATCAACAACGACGTGCTCGGGCGCGCGGCCTACCGCGCCTCGCGTCAGGACGGTCGCCCTGGCTCGCAGCCCGACACGACCGCCGCCGAGTTCGCGCGTTACGCGCAGGACATTCTTGGCCGCACTGTTACGCGTGACTGGATTCGCAACACCCAGAACCCGAGCGCGCGCGGCCTCGACGCGAGCAAGATCGACTAGGTTCGATACCCCACCCCCAGCCTGAGGCGTCGGCTCACCACCGGCGCCTCTTTATTTCGTAACGCTTGACAAACGCGTTATGGAAGCGCAGACTGCGGCGCAAGTAAATTCACGGACTGCCTAACAAAAAGTTAGGCCCCTCGGCACCCCGCGGAAGCGGTTAGGCCGGAGGCACCCTCGTAGGGCGGCAAGTCCTTCATCGGAATGGAGGTTGTCACCCATGGGGCTCACGAGCCACGCAGGAAGCGCCGCGATCGACTTCAACAACTCGGCGGCTTACCGCCAAGACATCTCTGAGGTTCTGCTTGCGTCGCTGACGCCCCAGAACAACGTGCTTGGGCTGATCCAGCTCGGCGCACCGTTCGTCGGACCTCAGTTGTGGTGGAACGAGGATGCCTTCAACCAGTACAAGATCACTGGCGACACGGGCGCCTCGATGACCTCGGCGGTCACGTCGATCAACATCGCGCAGACGGATGCGTCGGTGCTCAAGGTCGGCTACATCCTGACCCCAGACGCCAAGGTTGGTCAGGCGGCGGTCGAGACGTTGCAGATCACGGCGACCGCGGCCACGGTGCTGACCGTGGCGCGTGCGGTGAGTGGCACGGCGATCTCCTACGCCTCGAACACGGTCTTCAGGGTGACCAACGCCCCGATCAACCCCAACTCGGACCTCGGGCCTGACCTCTCAAGGCAGCGCTTGGTCAAGACCAACTACATCAACCGCTTCCGCATGGACGTGAACATCGACTCCGAGCAGATCATCCGCACCCACGCCGGCTACGTGCCGGGAGTGCAGGACGAGCTCGGCTACCAGTTCCAACAGCGCATGGCGGAGCTCTTGCGGTTGATCGAGCAGGCGGTCCTGTACTCGTACCCGCAGGCATCTGGCTCGCCGACCAACGACTTCCAGATGATGTACGGGCTGACGGCCTGGCTGGACGGTACGGCGAACACGACCGCGACCGTGACCACGACCGCGGAGCCGTTCTCCGACAACGTGCTCAACACGCTGATCACGAACATCAAGAAGCAGGGTGCCGTCTCCAAGGCGGTGGTGGTGGGAGATCGCCTGGGCGCAGTGCTCAACGCGCTCTACTCGGACACCATCCGACGCGAGCAGTCAGACCGCGTGCGCGGGTTCTGGATGAACGTGTTCGACCCCGCCACGGCCAACCCGCACGAACTGGTGGTCGACTCCTTCATCAACGACGCAGTGGGCGCGGGCTCGGCCTTCGTGCTCGACCCAGACCGCATCTTCCTGCGGCCCCAGCTCGACCAGGGGCTCTACACGATCTTCGCTCCGTCCTTCCGAGACGGCGACGCCGGGTCGCTGCTCTCCAAGTTGTCCCTCGAGGTCCGCAACTCAGGACTCGACGCAGGCCAGGCGCACTGGTACCACTCGAACATCGCTTAGATGTCGGGCGGAGCGCGGAAGCACGGAGCGCATCGGATTCAACTCGGTCCGGTGGACGCCGTAGCGGGCGGCACGGGGAACGACGCCTTTGGTGTCACCTTCATCTACGACGCCTTCGCCGAGAGCGGCGGCGGTACGCTCGCCAGCCCGTCGTCCGGCTACGACAACTACGCGGAGAGCCTTATCGAGGCGGCCATTGCCACCTACGCGACGCTTACCGGAACGGCGACCAACTACGTCAGCATCCGCCTCACCCAGGCGCGTAGCGGCGTTACGGTCAACCAGGTTCAGGTCAACTTCAGCGGTCCGGGCATCGTGTCGACGGCGCTGGTGCCGATGAACTACGCAACCGCCGCAGGCGCGGTGGTGTCCGGCGCGGGCACCGGAACCATGGTCGTGCCGACTGGAACCGCCCTGCCCTGGAAACTCCAGCCGGGCGATACGGTGACGCTCGATCGCCTCTCCAACAACTCCACCGGACTCGCGACGCCTGACTTCTCGGGGACGCTCGTGATCGCTGGATCGGGGGCATAACGATGTACAAAGGCACTGGACCCTACGAACTCTGGACTGAGAACCTGGTGCACAACCCGGCCTCGTTCGGACAGACTGCAGGCATGAACTCGGATGGCGACTGGCGCCTGGGCGCCGGCAACATGCAGCTTTCCCCGGCTCGCGTCATGGGCGGCACCTCGATCAGCCTCGCCCACGACACGACCGCCTACTCGACGATCCCAGTCGAGGACGGCTGGATTCAGCACTTCTACGGAACCCCGTCCCCGGCCAAGGTGACAGCAGGCGCCAACCTCGGCACCAACAAGTCCGGGAGCATCACCTAGTTGTGGCGGAGCGCAGCTTTCTCTACGTCAACCTCACCGCGTCGGCGGTCATCTCGGCCAACCAGAACGCGCTTCTGCACGGCTTCCTCCTCAACGCCGTCGCCGCAACCACTACGATCCAGTTTTTCGACGCGATCGCCACGTCCGATACCAGCACCCCGATCACTGGCGTCATTACGCCAGGCGCGATCGTGGTCCCGACCTTCGTCGGTCCACTCAACATTCGCGCCTACAAGAAGGGCCTGACCGTGGTCATCGCGACCTCGACGGCTAATATCACAGTCATCTTCGTTTAGGAGGAATTCGATGCCAGCACATGGAGAGCACAAGTCGGGCGGTAAGAACGACACTGCGTCGCGGATGACGCACGCAACGCGCAGCGACTTCAAGCACACGATCCCGTCCAAGCACGTCTTCGGTACGGTCGAGGAGCTCGAGCACCGCGTCGGCGGAACGCTCAACACGCTGCCCGACAACCACCCGTCCAACTTCCGACAGATCGGCCCGGACGCCGGTGGCGGGAACATGAACGACCACAAGGTCAACTCCAAGTCGGGCGACTCGAAGTTCGGCAACCCCAGGAAGTACGCGTAGCCATGGGGATGGACCCGAGTGCGATGCAGGGCGGCGGCGGAGCACAGGGAGGCCCCTCTGGGCCTTCAGCAGGTGGCGGGCCGCCTGCGGGCGGAGCGCCTGGTGGCGCGCCTGACCCGATGGCGCTCATGGCGCTTGCCAAGCTCGCTCGGCGCCCCCACAAAGGCAAGGGCAAAGGCAAGTCCAAGCACAAGAAGCGCAAATAGATGCCAGGCGGAGTAAGTGGCTACGCTGGCTTCTCGGCGGACATGGAGCGCGACACGACGCACCTCAAGCCGTCAATCAAGCAGGACGTGAAGACCTTTCGCGGCCGCGAGAACACGCGCAATGGGGGCACGGTCGGTACGCCATCTAACCTTGGCGGCGGATCACTCCCCATCACGCCGACTCTTGGCGGCGGAACTGCCAAGTTCAAGAAGAAGCGTAAGTAGCGTTCGACCCATCCGCTGTGGTTCCACGGAGCGGCCTTAAACGGCGCCCGCGGCGGAAATCTTTGACCGGAGGTGCTTTGAAAGTGGAAAGCCGACGCAAGCGGAAGTAAGGATCAGGGCGGTGGGGAGACTCACCGCCCTTCCTACGCTTAGTCTTTCCATGAATTATGCCAACTACATCTCCGAAGCCAGCACCCAAGACCACGGCGAGTAATACGCCGCAGACCTCATCGAAACCTGCGCCTAAGACGACCTCGACGGGGAACTAGCGCGTGCCGACCCCAATACCGGCACCTGTAGCCGCCGACTCGACGGGCCTACCCGACAGTCGATGGATCACCTCCGCGCGCGACTACCTGACCGACTGGCCTGCCGCCAAGACGGAAACGTGGACGGCGGACGGCACCAACGCCCTGTTCGGCTCGGTGTCCTCGTCGCCGGTGAGCGTGCTCTATCCGCCCATTAACGGGTCAGCCGCGGACAGCAACCCGCCCCAGTTCCGCGACAACACCACATCGACCAACTACACCGTGATCGACTCGGGCACGCCGACCGGAACGCAGGTGCTCGTCAACCCCAACACGGGCGAGTTCCAGTTCGCGACCGCGCCCGCCGTCAATGATCTGATCCAGGTCAAGTACCTGTCCTGTCGCTGGACTGACACCTCGATTCTGGCCGCGCTCTATGACGGCCTGCGGGCGATGTTCCCGCGCGTCGGCAAGACCTACAGCGACGTAACCATCCCGATCCAGGTCAACGTCTGGGACTACCAACTGCCGTCCTGGTTCGCCGATCCCCGCTCGCGCATTCTCTCGCTCGAGATCGCCGATCCTTTCATCCCGACCGAGCCGTTCAAGCCGGCGCCTCCCGGATCGCGGCGTGTCGGTCTGAACCAGATCCACCTACCCTGGGCGCAGTCCTACAGCCCGACCGCGCGCTTGCGCTTGTCCGGGTGGGGGCCGTATCTGCAACTCGGCGACCTCGAGCCGCAGCTCTACGACCTGCCGCTGTGGTATGCGCTCGGCGCCCTGCTGCCGCACAAGGAAGCCAAGCGCATCCGCGAGGACACGATGGCGCCCCTGACAGGCGCAGGGGGCGTACAGCCCGGCATAGGGCTCCAGACTGGCGATTACTTCCAGCGCCGCTTTGAGGCGGCCATGACGATCCTGGCGCGCACGCCCGGCCCCATGCCTTCGCTGCCAATGGCGACCTCCTATCAGGCTGGCTACGCGAGGCACAGGCGGTGATCGCTGACCTCGGGATCGCCACTACCTCTCGGGCGCGCGAGCTGTACGCCTCCACCGATGCCGTCGTGGGGCAGGAGAAGGCGCGCAAACAGCTCGCGGTCGTGCTCGACGGGCAGTGGCGGATCGGCCAGGGCCTAGACACCCGACAGCCGGGCGGGGTGTTGCTGGGAGGCCGGTCGGGGACCGGCAAGACGATGAGCGCGCGAATCATGTGCGAGCACCTCGGCCTGCCCTATGCGGAGTCGGACGCCACGCGCTATGCCGAAGTCGCCTACAAGGGCTTGCAGCTCCCCCAGATGTTCATTCCCCTGCTTCAGGCTGCCGCGCGGATGAAGGATGGCGACAAACCGCCCGAGCATCAGGACTCGATCTTCAAGCGCCCTGACCTCGCCGAGATCGTGGAGTCAGCGCAGCATGGCGTGATCCTGCTCGACGAGTTCGACAAGTGGATGCAGCGCGTCAACCACGTCACCGGCAAGCAGGACACCGCGATTCAAGGCGAGCTTCTGAAGATGATCGAGGGCTCGCACGAATTCGTGACCGCCACCGACGACGAGGTGGGCACGGCCTTCGACACCTCCAAGGTGCTGATCATCTGCGCGGGAGCGTTCGTGGGGCTCTACCACATCGTCCGTCAGCGCCTCCATGAGGACGCAGACCCCAAGGCGCAGCAGATGGACGACACCTTCTGGGAGCGCATTGTGCCCGAGGACTTCGAGCGCTTCGGGCTGCTGCCGGAGCTTGCTGGCCGCCTCTCGCGCCACATCTTCACGCGGCCCCTGCAGACCCACCACATGCGCGAGATCCTGACGCGGCCGGGCGGCATCCTCGAGTACTACCGCAAGCGCTACGAGGACGCGGGTACGCGCTGGGAGATCGGCGATGCGGGCGTGATCCACATCGTCGCTGAGGCGATGAAGCGTGAGACTGGCGCGCGTGCGCTGGAGTTTGTGGCCGACCGGATGCTCGGCGGCGAGGTGCTGTTCAAGGCGCTGACCGCCGAGAGCCCCTTGCGTCTGGTGCTCGAGCCGAACATGCACAAGGCAGAGTTGCGACCATGCCCATAACGCCCTACGTGCTGAAGGCTGGACAATATACAGCCGCAACGATTCAGGCGGCAGTCGGGCAGTCCTATCACGTCGGCTTCTCCAGTGGCGCGGGCGGCGTGATGGACGGCGGCGGGGTGGCCTACGGCTACTGCTTGGTCGCTGACAACGCGATCTCGGGCGGCTGGCATGAAAAGACCGACATCGCGGCCAAGGATGCGCAGATCCAATACGCCTCCGCGAACATCATCGATCGTGACTACGTTTTCTGGCCGCGCGTTACGCAGGGTGACTGGTCGGGCGGCGGCAACCAGATCACGTCCGTAGCGCCGAACCAGTATTGGGACTCAGACCTCGATACGCGCGTCGGCGGCTACCTAACTCTGCGCTCGAGGATGCAACGCACCCAGGTCAAGGCCAACGCCACCGCGTTCGCGAGCGGCCAGAACCTTCAACAGGTCGTGCCCTTCAACGGCGACTTCTACTTCTCCTTCTGCGAGGCGTCGACCTTCTACAACACGAATGGATCGTTCGCCACCAACGGCTCACGACAGCCGGTGATCCTTGACACAGACGGCAACAACCTATTCATCGGAAACCAGGTCGCGACCGTGGATGTTTACAACGCTTCGAACGCGTTCGTGAACAGCGTCTTCACGGCCCTGGCCGGTGGACTGGCGACCTTCAACCAGATGTGGGTGATTGACCATGGTACCTTCGGCCACTTCCTCTACTACTCGCTGCAAGGGTCGAACCAGAAGTTGTTCAAAGTCGACCTCTCTCTGGGTCGCCCGGTAGCGGCAGGCAACCATGTTCAGGTGCCGACCGACAACCTCTCCGAGGTGATTCAGGACATCGTGCCGTACCAGACGGGGCTCGCGATCTTGACCAACAGCGCGTGGAATGACAACTGGTCGGTCTGGTTCCATGATGGCGCGAACATGACGCCGATCGTGCGGATGCACGGCTACTTCGCGGCTGGCATGTGCGCCACGATGGGCGATCTGTTCGTCGGCACCTACCCGGCTCAGGGCTTCGCCAGCCCGGTGATGTGGCGGATCAGTTCGGGCTCGATAAGCCCGGTCGTGACTCCGGGCCCCCCTGTGCCCAGTACCACCCAACAGGGCTGCTTGCAGCCCCGCACGGCCGGACAGCGCGTGTATTGGCCGATCACCAACCTGAACCAGCAGTTCGCGGCCAACGTCACCGCCGTGATGGTGTTCGATGCGATCACTGGCGCCACCTCGCGGCTTCCGCTCACCGATGCGGTGGACCTGCAGATCGCTGGCTTCGCCAACATCAACGCCCTGAACGCTGTGCAATTCCTTCGCCGTTTCGCCATTCAGGGCGATGCGATCGGCTTTACCAACTCGACCGGGACTGGCCCGAGCTCGTACACGCTCTACGACCAGTACCAGGTTGCCAACTCTGTGGTGCCGATCCGCACCCCGCTCTACCAAGCGTCCGGCAAGGTCATCACCTCGCGCTTTGATTTCCAGACCCCCGGCGTGGAGAAGCGCTTCCGGCGCTTTGAGGCACAGCACGCTCCGCTTCCGGCCAACACCTCAGTCAAGATCGACGCCTTCATCGACAAAGACCCAGCCGCCTACACCGCAGCGCTTACGCCTGATGCCACTCTGAGTAACGCGGTCGCGGGCACGGTCAGCACGGAGTTGTTCCTCAACAACCTGATCGGGCACACGGTCTACTTCGTGGTGACGCTGGCGAGCTCGGATGGACTCAACACGCCGACGCTCAACTACTACTTCGTGGAATCGACGACGCCCTGGTCGTGGGAGATGCTGCTCGACTGCATGGAAACTCGGACGCTCCTTACGGGCGGGCTCGACTCGCAGGGGGTCATGGGCAAGGATCTTGCCTACTTCTTTCGCAACGCCTGGGAGTCGCCCGCCAAGCTCACGATGTACCACCGCAACGGCAACTCCTACACGGTCGCGATTGAATCGCTCGATTTGTGGAACCCGTCTCCGCACGTGGCACAGGGCCAGCAGGTTCGCGACGAGGGGTATCAGGTTAAAGTCATTCTCAGGCAGACACTTTGAAATGGGTAGTTGCACTACTTGTAGGAGGATTACTGATGGCGAGCGCATCCAGTGACGGCGGCGGCAGTAGCGCACCAAAGAGCAAGCCGATGGGCTGGGCTTATAGCGGCGAGCTCCATGCCAAGTCAGCCGACAAGCCCGATCCGACCGGAGGCGCAAACACCGGATACAAGCATGGCCGCGTGAATCGCTCCAAGCGGATACGCAAGTAGGTCTGATGCCCGTTCCAATTGACCCGGCGATGGTGCAGATGCAGAAGCAGATCAAGGATCTGCAAGGGCAGATGCGCCGCGCACTCGCGACCACGAGCGCCCTCCAGGGCCAGCCGAGCGACGCAACGCTCTCGCTGCCGCACAACGACTCGCTGTGGTACGCGGACAATATCGACGGAACCCATGCGGCGAATCTGTACTACATCATTCCCAGCAACACACAGCGAATCGTTACGGCGAAGTTGAGCCTGAAGTTGCTGCCCTATCGCACCTACAACACTTCGTCCGGCGCGAGCACGGGCATCGAGTCAGGCGACCACTCCCATGGCTCGGCGGCGCACGGTCACAGCCAGCATATCGTGACGACCGGGGTCGTAACAGCCGACCTAGTGGGGTTGGCTGGAGCCATTGGCGATAACACTGTTGGCGCTGCCTATGACATCCCAAACATCAACAGCACCACGCCGGGCAGCACTGGCGGGCAGAGCGCGGACCACACTCACCCGCTCAACATCACACAGACACTCGGCGTGACCGAGGGCGCGACCGCGACGGGCGTGGCGATCGCGTTCGACGGTGTGGACCAGACTGCCGCGCTCGGCGGACCCTTCAACGCGGACGTGATCGAACTCGACGTGCGCCAATACTTCCCAGTCTCGATCGGCGCCTGGCATCTCATCGCCATGCAGCCGTCAGGCGTCGGGCGTATCTCGGCGCATCTGCGCCTTGGCTACTACGCCAGCGCTGGGAGCGTGTTCTGATGAGCGTTGCGACGATCAGCCTTTATGACGTAGTGACGGACTCCCAGGACGTTGCTGTTCCGAACGCAACCGTCACGCTGACCTTCGGCTACAACGCGGCCACCACCGCTGACGGCCTCCTTGCGCCATCTGTACGCCAGGTGCAGACCGACTCAACAGGCAAGTTCACCTTCGCCAAGGTGATCCCGAACGATCTGATCTCGCCCGCCAACACCGTCTATCAGATAGACACGCCGTTCCGCACCTACCAGGTCGCACCGCAGTCAGGTAACGGCTCAAGCCAGCAGTCGACCGCCGCCAACGTCATCGTCAACAACCCGCTCGGGCTGGCGCCGTACACGGGCCTGAGCTCGCTCACGGTGTCCGGGCCACTGACCGTTACGGGCCTACTGACCGCAGCGTCAGCGGCCATCACCGGGGCCTTCTCGGCGGGGATCAGCACGATCAGCGGGCTTCTGACGGCCGCTGCCGGTCTGGTCGTCTCGGGCGGTACCGGGGCAACCATCAACGCTTCCGGCGACATCGCCGGGCGCAGCTTCACCGCGAGTTCAGGTAGTGGCCCCTATGTTGCCTCGTCGCCAGCAGGCACGATCAACGACCTGTATTTGGCCCCGCCTCCACTTGGCAGTAGTCAGGACGACTGGTCGAATCTCCAAACCCTCATCACGACCGTGCAGAACGCTGGTGGTGGCACGATCCTTTTGCAAGGGCTCGCCTACACCACAACCAAGACGCTGAACATCACGGCGAGCAACGTGCGCCTTGAGATGATGGACGGGGGCTCCATCAAGTTCAATCCGACAGGGCCATTCTTGAGCGGGATCAATGACCGTGCGGTCTGGATTCAATCGGGGTTTTCGGCGCGGCGTCAGATGGCCGCAGGCGCAATTGCTGTCGGCGCGGCAACCTTCACGGCCAATACTGCCAGTGACACCAACGACCTTGTAGCTGGCGACTGGATCATGGTCACTGAGTACGATGTCGGCAATGCCGATCTGGCGGTCATAGACTGGGTTCAAGTCCTCTCGGTTAATACAGGCACCGGGGTAGTTACTATCCAGGGCGCATTCCGTACCGCCTTTCCAAATGCCCGGGCCTGGGTCGCAACCGTGCCCTTCGGCGGTCTTGCCTTTCAGCGAGTCACGGGTCTAGTCGAGAACACCCAACTCGTCAACCTCAACATTATTCAGCCCACCCAAAGCCAGAGCAATCCGGGCATAGGCGTGGGCGTCTGTCGCCGCACCTTACTGGACAACTGCACGGTAAACAACTACTTCGGGCAGGCGTTCTACGCTTACCGCTCAGCCGATCTGACTGTGCGGGATTGCCACTCCCTGTTTGCTGGGGCCGCAGCGAGCGAACTCGCTGGCTGCGTTGATCTACGAATAGAGGGCGGCAATTTTGGCTTTGTCGGAACACCCGGCAACCAAGTTCAGCCCAACACGGCGGCGCTGACACTTGACTCTGCGACCGCATGGTTCAGTGTTCACGGGACGACCTTTTTATCTGCGGGCAACCTCGGTATTCAATTGCTCGGGGTCGCCGATGGCGAGATCGTTGGTACGAACGTCGGATGGGTTCGAAACGCGGGTTCAAACGGGGTGGGAATCCTCGCCCATGGAGCCCGACGAATCTCGGTCGCCTATAACGACCTTGCCGGAGGCGAGGGCGCGAGCGTCGGCATTTCAAGTGCCGCGACTTCAGGCTACACCGTCAACATCAACCCGGCCGACAACGTGTGGGCCTTCAACAAGATCAACAATTTCACCACGCGCTACGCCATTACGGTGGGCGCTGATCTGGTGATTGAGGATAGGGCGGGTACTTTCGGCGTAGGCGTTGACAGTAGCGGCAACAGCGCTGCTGCTGGCGTGGCCTGGATGCAGGTCTCCGGGGACGGCGCCGTGAATGATTTGTTACGTCTGGTCTCGACCAACGTCGGGAACCCACGGACAATCTCAATTGGGTCGAACATCGGCGGCGGCACCCGCTTCCAGATCCGCGACGTCACGGGTAGCTTCGCTATCCTTGACTACCTCACTACCAACCAGATGGTCACTTTCCCCGGGGGCATTACGGGCATCGGCGACCTCATCCTTGGTTCGGCTGGGGGTCCGGCAGGGCGGTTCGTGTCGCTCCAGGACAATCCCCCCACGATCGGCTCGACGGGTTCTGGCGTGTCAGCAGCTTCGATTATTGCCGGATCTACCAACATGGCCGGACAGGCACAAGCCACGCTAACTGCGGTGGCGCCGGGCGTGGTTATCGGGGTCGTGGCATTTGACGACGGCCCGCTGGCGACAGCACCCAAAGTAGTCGTCTGTTCATTGTCGGCTCCCACGGCGGGCGACGCGTCGCCCTGCAATGTCGGCGCCGACACGTTCACCACTAGTGGCTTCACGTTGCGCTCCTACGGGCCAACAACGGTGACCACGGCAACCTACATCATCAACTACATCTGTATTTTCTAATGACCAAAGTAATCAGTAAGGTGCCAGGCAAGTGAGCGCCCGCGTGACGCCGGAGAGAAGGGCCTCTGATGCTGCGATAGCTGCGGCGAAGGTGGCCGCCGAAGCTGCGGCTACGGCTGCGATGCAGATCGCGGAGGCGGCTACGGCAGCCGCAACAATCGCCTCGGAGGCAGCTAAGAGTGCCGCCAAGGTAGCCGCTGAAGCGGCAGCGAGCGCTGCCCAGGTCGCAGGTACATTGGCCTCGGCAATCGCAGATCTTCGAGTGGCGGCTGCTGAACTGAAAACGGCTGCCGGCGAGGCGCGGATCCGCACTGACGAGGATCGAGTAACGCTTGCGAGTGTTATTGTCCGAACTTCGGGATTGGAGCGGTGGCGGTCTAGGATTCAAGGCCAGATCGCGATTCTCGGGGCCATTGCCGGGATGGGCATAGGGGCGCTTGTGGCGCACATTTTCCATATCCAGCCTTGGTGAGTTAGACTCCCGGCATGATCCTGTACTCCCAGCGCGATCCTCGCTGGAGCGGTCACGCCCTCGGCTGGGGGCCTGCGCTCGGTACGATCGGACTCTACGGTTGCCTCGACACGGTAGACGCCATGATCGCGACCGACAGCGGCCACGTGCTCAGCCCGGCCCAGATGGACGAGGCGTTCACAGCGGCAGGGATCTTCGTCAGGGAGTCGACCGGCACCTACGACCTCCTCCCTGACGACGCGCTCGCCAAGGCGTTCCCGCAGCGATACACGGTGAGCTCCTACGCTGGCTACCGTGGGGATCTTATCAAGGCCGCGGTGCCCAGCCCGGACACCTACGCCGTGCTTTGGATTTCAACTGCCTCCGTGCCCACCCATTTCGTGATCGCTTGGAGTCCTGACGGCGGCCAGATCGCCGACCCCTGGACGGGCCAGGTAGGGGCTCTCAGCGGCTACGGCGGCCCCACGGCCGTCCACAAGACGGTTCTGGTCAAGGCGCTGGCCGCTCCGCCGCCCGTGGCGCCCGTACCGGTGCCCTTGCCGACGCCTCCGCCGCCTCCGCCCGAGCCGATGGCCTTCTACGCCTTCGTGGCCGCTCCAGTCAACGACACGCACCCTCCAGATGGGGTGATGCCTCTCTCGAGCGCGGTGGCCCTCGCGGACACCTGGCAGAAAGCCAACCCTACCTTCACGATCTACGTCAACGACGCCCAAGGTAACGCCGTCCACGTGGCTCCGCCCTACCCGGCCGGGCCGTCACAACCCACGCCCACAGGAGGCACCTGAATGAACTTCACCTGGCCGACTTGGCTCAGTCACAACCCAGTCGCATGGGTCGCGTTCCTCAACGCCGTGGTCGCTGCGGCCATGGTGTTCGGGGTGCCGATCTCAGACCCCGAGAAGCTCGCCATCGGCGCCGTGCTCGGCCTGATCTCCACGCTGTTCGTGCAGTCTCAGGTCACGTCGACCGCCAAGCTGTCGAGTCTCGGCGTTACGATCCTGCCGGCCACTAGCACCCAGATCGCGACCCTGACCCCTCCGCCAGTCCCGGCGCCCCCCATGCCACCCCCGGTGGCGGTCGTAGCCCCGACACCCCTCCCTGTCAACCCGCAGGTTCCTCCAGGAGTTTGAACATGGCCTTGGTAGCTCGCTTCGTGGTCGCCGTCTGTGTCGCCGCCCTCGTCTACTTCGTGATCCTGTTCCTGCTCGTTCCGCTGCTGGGACTGATCGCCTTCCCGATCGCCACCATCGTTGCTGGCTTCCTCGTCAAGGCGGCCATCGTGATCGCGTTCCTGGTCTTTCTGGTGCGGCTGTTCGTAGGGCAGGGCTACTGGCCGCTCAAGGGCAGGACTTTCTAGCCGAGCGAACCCTCTACCAGCCGGCACGCCTCACAGATCCGCCAGCGGAAGATCAGGCCGTACCACCTCGTAAAGCGGTGTCCGCATGTCACGGGTGGCTGGTAGCTGCGGACGTACCGCTTCGCGATGCGCCAAGCCTCGTAGCGGTTCATTCAGGTGGCCGCTTCGGGCAATGTGGCCCGTGCTGCGGGTAGGACGTCCCGTCATGGGTCGCCCCCTCGCACTTCCCGCAGACATAGCCACCCTCGACTGTGTACTCGATTGAGCGAACCATCGCCTCGTCAGTCCATGGGAACGGCCCATCGCGCAGACAGCGGATCATCCCAGCCTCACAAGTAGATCGTGAGGGGCAATTGGGCCCCTGCGGACAATCTGGCCTCTTAGGGATCTTGGCTAGTTGTTCTGCGTCCCGCAGGCGGCGAATAAGCGTGTCGAACTGACGGACTGACAGCACAACCTGTTTGCGGGGCTGTGGGTCACCGTGGACCCCGGGAGTCAGCGTCGCCCTGTGGCGCTTAAGCGCATCGAGTTCGAGGTCGTTCATAGCCTAACCCGCCTTGTGCTGGGTCTGAACTAGCATGGGTTCGTCAACATCACGGTCGTAAACGGCCACGAAGCAATCGCCCGGCTCATCAAAGTAGCCGCCCACCAGCTCCGCATCAGGATCGGGACCGTGACTGACCTCGATGATCTTGTCGATTCGGTACCCACGAGCGAGTACCTCCTGCACTAGCTGACGTGAGATTCGCACCTCTTTGCTCATTTCTCCTATTCCCTCCTATGCTGCTCGGCGAGCGCTGTACGCGCCACGCCCTGCATCCATTGACGATCACCGTGCTTGGAATTGGCGATTCGCTCGAGCGCCGATTCCAGCTTCCACAGGCGCAACGCCTCGTCGGTCTTAGGGGGAACCGACACGAAGCCAGCACCGCCGAGAGCCACATTGTCCATTTCGCTTACTTCCCTAAAGAATCCGTGACCGGATATAACTCGTTGAATCGCGAGCAGGACAGGTCTCTGTACTTCTCGCAGCAGTACCAACAGACCCCGGACGCTGGACACCATGGCGCCCAGCGGTGAAGCAGCCGGCAACGTAGCCCGTACAGGATTCGCTTATACGACCTGTTAGAAGTGCTCACCAGCCAGTCCTCTCGAATATCTCTGGAAACTGGCGACGCGCCTCAGCTTCCGCCTCGTCCACTGCGAGATCGGCATGGAAGGCAAAGGTGCTGTGCGACCCCGGCCGGGAGTCCACGGTGTTGTCGCGTCGGCCTATCGCCGTCCACCCCTCTGCCTTCAACATGAGCCACTCTCGGCTGTCGGCAAAAGCGCGCTGATCTAGGCCGCCGCCCCAAGGGGTTGGCGTTGAGGTTTTGGGGCGCGTCATTCCGGGAGCCCAGTAGAAGTGCCCCGGCTCTCGCCAACAACCGAGGTAGTAAGCCTCTGGCGCATAGCTGCTACTAGGCATGGGGATTGACCGGTTCAAGGGTTGCCTTCTCCGCGAGATCTAAGAACCTACGGAAGGCGTCTTGCTCTTGGGCACAGGCCTCGTCGTTCCGCTTTTTGGCGACCCTCTCAGCCCGCTCGGTGTCCTCACGGATCATCTTGAAGTTGTTCCACACAGCAGCAGCAACCGCTAATTGTTCGTCGAACGGTTTGTCCATCATCTAAACCTCGTAAGAATCCAAATCGGTAAGGGCAGCACGTAGTCCGGTGACCGCCTCAGTCCGATCGGCGATGCGAGCCAACGCCAGATCCCTCGGGACGGATGGCGCAAAGTTCACGGCGTCCATCTTGCGAGCTGCATCCACCAGCCTGCGGAGCTTCGGCAGTTCGCAGCCTGCGCAAGGTGACGTGGGATAGCACCACTCAGAACAGGCGAAGCACCATGCCCGAGAACCGGTCGTGCGATGTTCTCCGCACTCGCGATCAGCGAAGCCCTCCCACTCAGTCTTAGCCGCGTTATCCACGGTACTTCCACCGAACTAGATAGGGCAGCCAACCGTTGCTGTATCCGGGGCGACTGTCCGGGGGATGCTCAAGCGCGTCCTCAACGCTCAGCAGTTCTATGGCAGGCATATTGCCCTCGGCGTGGTGGTGGTCGCAGGCATGCTGGGCGCTGTCGAGCCTTGCCGGCCATTGCTTGGGTTCCCGAAAAGCGATGGTGGCGTGAATGTCGCCAGAGCAGTAAGCGTTACAGCCAACGAGGTTGTGCCGGTTCACGCCATCGTCGCGAGGCTCTAGGCCAACGGGCAAGTCAGCATAGGCGTGGTTAGGCTCAGTCATTAATGCGGCACCAGTTCCGTGAGTTTTTGAATTGCTGCGTAGTCGGGAGCGATGATGAGCTGAACGAGACCGGTGATGTTGTAGAGAAGTGGTAGGAAGCTAACCGTCAAAATGGCCCCAACCAGTAGTTTGGAACAGGCAGTGGACCAGTTCACGTCGTTCCATGCGCTTCCGTTCTGACGGCAGAGACGGACGCCCACTACGAAGAGGACTGTGAACAGAACGACCCACACGGCGTCAAGAACGAGCGTGGCGTAGACCTGTTCAAGTGCCGCCTTCCACAAAACAGTGGATGCGCCCTTGACTAGGTCGATCAATTGCTGAACCTGTTGCGCGGTCATTTCCCTCTCCATTTACAAGTCTGATTACCCTGCGTCATAGCCCTTCTCCCAAATGACCAGACAGGATCCGAACGGCGGTCGCTCGTTTGGGCGGATCGTGTCGTGGCCGTTACCGTGCAGCACGAAGCGAGGTCGCCCTGGCAGGAATTCAACGCGCAGGTCGAAGTCGCCGGATCCCTTGGGCTTGTCGCGGTACGGCTCAATGAGCCCCTGCCACCAGCCCTGCTCGGTGCGATTGGCCGGAAGGAGCATCACGACGAGCTGGCAGGCGTCGTAGCACTCCACGTTGGCCTTCTCGACCCACGGGCGGATATTCGAGTACGGCGGGTTGCACCACACGCGCTCACCGCGCCAAGGCTGCGCCAGCCCATCCATGAGCCGAGTGAAGTACCGGGCGCACTTGGCGTTATGGGGGGCGGCAGCCACGTCCAGCGTGAAGTTGAACCGGTGATCGAGCGCGGCGAACAAGACCGGATCCGTGCCCCGATCGTCGATCAGGTCATTGACGCCACGAGCGCCTACCTGCTGCGGGTGGTTGCCAGCCTTGAAGCGGGTGAGTGGACTCACGCTTCGCCCTTAATCGCCAATGTGCTGCTCCTTGCTCAGCCGGTCGTAATCGGCAAGGGCAGCGTAGAACTGCTTTCCGGCTACCGATAGTTCGCCGTTTTGGAAACGAATCAACGCAACGTAATGCGCTGCCTCCACCACCCTACGGGCTACACGAAGCTCGGCGGCGAGGACCGCTACATTTCTGGCTACAGCCGGCGCTTCACCCGCATCGATGGGATGGCCACGTATGAACTGCTCTAGCGCGTCGAGGTCTACGGGTTCGTTCTTAATCACGGTAACCCTCCAAGGCACGGCGCGGGACGCCACCGGCGGCTACTCCTAACATCCAGTGACGCCCTGCGCTCATGCCTGTATTTTGCTCCTGCTCGCCCGAAAATCCCGCGCCCGAAGCGCGCCGGCCGCCTTCTTGCACTCGGGCTTGTGGCACCACAGTCGCGCCGAGCCTTTTCGCAGTGCCACGGGGCCGCCACAGCCGAAGCATTGCCCGATCGCGTGACCGTTGGCCGAGGGCGCCTCCATGAGATCCTCGAGCCCAAAGGCGCGCAGGGCGTCGATCATCGAATGATCTCCAGGATGCGCGGGAGGTCGGCTGGCCTCCAGACGTAGGGTTCTGCCCCCACTCGTCCCAACGCCGCCAGCCACACCCTCTGCTCTGGGCGCGGCTCCCCGAGTAGCGTTCCCGCCTTGCCCACCTTGAGCTCGGCTGCGATCCATCGAGTGTCGCGGACGGCCAGTATGTCGATGAAGCCCTTGTCGCCTTGGACGTAGCTCTTGCCCGCGAAGCCCGAATTCCTCACGTGGAAGGCAAGCCAGCGGAAGGTCCGCAGCCACCGCAACACCTCGTTCGTGAAGGCCGTTTCGGTCATTCTGCAACTGCTTTTGCCTCACGTCGGCGACGGTTGCGTTCCTCGCCATTCTTCGCCCACCACTCATGCCACTGTGCCTTGACGCGATCTGGGTGGGCGACCTTATATCTCTTTTCCGCACTTCTTCGACAGATACGACACTGGCGATCTTGCCTGCCATCCTTTGTGACGTGGGGATAGGTGTTTGCCTCGTCAAGAAGATGACCTTGTGGGCAGTGCGTGACGATGTGGTGTTTGGGATGTTCCTGTCGAGTCACCAATTTCATGTGCTGAGGATTCACACAGCGCTTGACCTCGCAAAGATGATGGACGTGCATTCCCTCGGGGATCGGGCCTCGCATCATCGTCCACATGTAGCGATGAGCACCCCACAGCTTCCCTTTGTATTGGACGCGCCCGTAGGGATGGCCCATGCCTTGAAACATCCAGCACGGCGCAGTTAGGTCGACCGCCAGGGAGTCGGTCATGGCAAGAGATCTTTTGGAGTGATCTCAAAAGCCTCGGCAAGCGCCTCGATCGTGCGCAACGAGGGCTTCGCTTGGCCCCTTTCGATTCTGTCAATAAATTGCCGCGTTACGCCGCAGCGCTCGGCGAGCTCCGCCTGTGACAGCTTGCGAATCAGCCGATAGGCGCTCACGCTCTTGGCGACGTAGGCCGCGGCGTCAGTAGTCAATGGAGTCTGATCCTTGGAAGCCTGAGACGGCAACCTGGAACTCGGGCAGACCGTGAATGTACGGACACAGGAAGTTCGGCCTCATGCGGAAGCGGCCGGCGCTGATGTCCTCAGCGACTTCGAGCACGGTCTGGTGAACCAGATTGCGGCCGTAGTCGTCGATGTGTAGCGGGAAAGTCTGCACCTCGGGGTTCTTAGTCTTGCTCACCACGTCGGCGATCACTGCCAGCGGGCGCTTGCGGCAATGCCAGAACTCCTCATAGATCGACTGCGCCAGGGCCACGTACTCATCGGGCGGGGCCATCCTTGAGGCGGTCTTGAGGTCCGCCATGATCGAGGCGTCCTCGGGCTTGACCGTCTCCAGCCAGTCGCCGTAGAGCGCGTCGAGGCGTCCCTGCACGGCGAATGGGTACGGAGACTCCAGCATCGAGAGGTTGAACTCGACCGCGAGGATCTTGCCGCGCAGCTTGTCCAGCTTGAGGATCTCGGGTACGGCGAACTTGGCGAGCGCCACGGCGGCGTCCTTGGCCTTGCCCAGGGTGTCGTACTTCGAGCCCAGGTCGATCTCCAGCACGTCGAGCGGGTGCCCTTCCTCGTCCACCGGCTGGGCGACTTCCTGGTCGAACCAGTCAGCGGCCACGTCAGTGTTCGGCGCCCAGTGAGTCTTGCCATCGGCGACGCTCAGCCGTGCCTGTTCGACCGCCTTGTGGACGGCGGAACCGATCGGGAGGTTAATCCCAAGCGGCCTCGCCATGTGGTCGATGCGGTTCAGCTTCCAGCAATATCCGCACCTCATGTACTCGGTAATCGAGCTCGGCGACAGCCAGCCCGGCTCAGTCTCCGTGGTATTGGCGAAGGTGTACTTGGTGCGCTCAGCGATCGCCACTATCTCGGCGCCCTTGACCGCTTCGCCTTCGTCGCCTTTTCCTTGCGCGGCTGGAGCTTGAAGACGAGCTTCGTGTCGGGCTGGAGCAAACGCAATTCCTCGGCGTGAGTCAACTCGATCGTGGCCGCTAGTCGCGCCTTGGCGGCTAGGATCTTCTCGAGAATCTCGGGCGCCTCGTAGTCGGCGACCAACTCGATCTCGGCCTCCAGCTTGGCGATCTGACGCTCATGCCGAATCCAGCGATCGCGCAACTTTGAAAGTTCGCTCATGACTTCAGCTTCGCTTCTACGCGCACGATCAGGTCATCCAGCGTCTTGCCGACTGTCTCCAGATCCTTCTCGCCGAGCGTGGCGAGCGTGGCCGCGGTCAGCTTGCCCTTGGAGTGTTGGTCGGTCACGAATGCAGCGAGCGATTCGTCCGACTCAGTGCTCGGCGTGGCCTCGGGGAGTGGCGTGGTAAAGCCGCCTTCGGCGTTCTGCATCCGCACCCGGAGCTGCCGCAACTGCGCCGCCGACTCGCGGATGCCCTCGCGCACAGTGGCGAGGTAGATCGTCTTGCCGGGGTCGGGCTTGGCGTCTCGCGCCGCGGCCTTAGCCTTCATCTCCTCCACCTTGGCTTGCATCCCAGCGATGTCGAGGGGCGTCGGCCCCACAGGCTCGTTGAGCGGCTGAGCGTTACTCATGAGCCCCTGTAGGCCGTGGTCGCGGTAACTGAACCCCTTGCGGGGCTCGGCGGCCGTGGCGGGCGTCTCAGGAGGCGCGGGAGCCACCGCGGGGTTGGCGGGCGCCTCTGCCGCAGCGTTGCCACCTCCCTGCGCCCCCTGAGGCGCCGTGACGACGTTGCCGCGCTTAGCTCGTGGTCCCACGGGGCGGTTAGTCTCTGCGCGACCGCCCGACTGCGCAGGCTCTACACCAGTCACGGGCGTGGGACCACTTGACGGAGGCGCGGAGTGCCCGCTCTGCGCCCCCTTCAAGGCGTCCACGCTCGCCTGGCTCGGCTGCGAGATTACGCCGTCCTGGTCAACTGCAGGGCCGCGGTCATCGGCGCTGCCGACGCCATCCTCGAGGTCTTGGGTGAAGATGTCTGAGCACCCGGTCGCAAGCAGGGTAGCTGCAACCAAAGCGCGCTTGTCGGCCATCTTCTCCAGTGTGTTCACGAGGTCGGCAATGTCAGGATTCGGCACGTCCTCCGCGAGTTGGTCGGTGATGCGCTTGTCCGTATTGGTGAACTTGGCATCGCAGCCGCCTTTCTTCTTCCAGCACAGCCAGCCGCCACCAAACTCGGGCTTGCCTTTGATGATGGTGCCAACCTTGCCGCAGGTCGGGCAGGAGCGGTCAGCTTTGCGGTAGCGGTACTTCTTCTCCCAGGAGTTGCAGTTACCGCCCGCCTCAGCGATCACCGCGTAATCCTCGGGGCCGGGGCCAGTCGAGCGCGTGATCATGCAGGTACGGCGGTAGCGGAAGAAGGGCTCGCCGCCATGCTCGGCGCCAGTCCAGTCCTCGATCGCCGGCGCCGTGTCGCGGTAGCGCGGGTGCAGTCCCATCGAGGAGAGCAGGAGTTCGGCGCCTGGCTTGAACAGGGACGGCTTGCCCTTGGTGCCCGGGATCACTCCGTAGTGCTCTTCCTTGCGCATTACGCGGTTCATGAACTCGCGCTTCTGGTCGACGAGCTCGACCGCTTCGTCTACGGTCAGAGCAAAGCGCGGCGTCCAGACTGCGAGCGACTGAGGTTCGGCGACTACGAGCTCTTGTGATTCTCCCATGTCAGCCAAGATACTCCGGCAACTCGCCGTTGTCAAGACAAATCTCTTGGCGAGTCTCGCGCTCGTGCTCGGTAACTGAGGATTGACTGACTGCGCGCATGGCTAAAATCCACGCTTGCCGGCGCCTCTGCGCCTCGGCGATTACTGGCGCGCTTTGGGGTAGGGGCCACCTTTGTTTCCGAGAGATGGGCTCGTTCACTTCTCCTCCTTATGGGATGGCACGATCTGATCCAGCAAGAGACGGGCTATGTCGTTACCGGCGCCAACCCTGCGAGGGGCACCACGATTCCAATAGACGGTCGCGCAGTGCTCACAGTCTGGAGTTGTGCCCGCGATGTGGCAGTAGCAATTGTTCCTGCCTCCGCGACAGCGGAATTCGCTCATCGCTTGACCGGGATGAGCGCGAACTTCCCAAGTTTGCGTAGGTAAGCCTGGAGCTCAAGATCGCCTAGTAGGGTGCGAATCGCCGCCTGGTCGGCATCCATGGCGACGCCATCATGTACGGCGATGGAGTCTAGGAGCTCCTCCACGTGGACCGCTAGGGAGGCTAGTCTGATCGCGACCGCGAAGCTTGGCGTGATGTCAATTGGGCTCATAGCGACCGCTTGAATATGACGCCATGCGCCACGGCCCACGCTCGATCGATGCTCTCAGCGAAGTCGGCGTACCCGCAGAGTGGCGATGGGGTCCAGACTAGGCCGGCATCCCTGGCGGCCGTATCGCCCCAGGTATCGAGGATCATGTGCCACTTGCGGCCGATTCTCGGGGCGTTGGCGGCGTGCCAGTCTCGACAGTCAGCGCAGCACTCCAGAAGGTGCCCGCAGCGACACAGCGTGCCCGTAGGGTGGTCGATCATGAATGCTCGAGCCCATACAGACGGCTAGCGCGTGCGGGACGCCCTAGGGGCTCGTTGTTGTTCCTCAGGGTGCGGCCCCATGCGGCGGAGCACCAAAACTGGCCGGTGCTGGGAATCTCAGCCTGAACGATCGCCCCATGGTCAACCACAATGAAAATGCGCTCTCCGCCAATGACAACACTCCCATCCCAAGGAACGATTCGCCCCAGGATGGGAGTGAAAGACTCGCGGCCCATGTCGGCTAGGGTTCTCATATCTCTCCGCCTTGGCGCCAACCCTTGGCCTCCTCTCTCCAGTCGTTACGGTCCGCGCGCAGCTCGTGAATCGCGTTGATCAGATCCGCGAGCTCGGATATCGCGCGCTCGTTGTTCTGGCGAATGCTCATGAGTCGCCGATCTAAGCGCTTGATCGCCATAAAGATTTGCTTGTCAGTCATGCCCAGCTCCGAATCTCAGCGACCACATCGGCCGGGAGGTCCTCGCGCAGCCATGCGCTCCCGTACTTGTAGCCATTGTCCGGGTTCAACCCGGCCGCCGTGAGCGCTTCGGATGCCTTCTCGTAGTACGATTCGGGATAGGCGGCCGTTACCGGGTGCTCGCGTAGGAATTGCTCCTGCGCGGCCGTGCCCGCCTTCATGTCGTTGAGGTGATAGCGCTCCCAGACTTCGACCATGCGCCGGACCTTCTTGTCGTGGCGCGCGTACTTGGCTACCTCGTCGACGCACTGCCCGCCCATGTAGATATCGGTATGGCGCGGGTTCCAAATCTCTGCCTGCATCGAAAATCGCCCATCCTCAGTGAGCTCCCAGGTAATCGCAGCCTCGCAATTGCGCCGGCCGGACTGGTTGTAATCGACCTTGCCTAGTACGTAGCGGTGATCGCTCATTCGACAATCTCCCAGGTACCGCGGGCAATGCTCGAATTACCCTCGGACCATTCCGCGGTTCTTCCCTCGCAGTACATCACGGCGAGGATGGGTTCGTTCCTGAAGTTGACATAGCCTGAATCCTTGATCACGTCGACGGTTCGAATCAGTCCACCCGGTAACCTGACCAGATCGCCGAGCACGAGCTCATCCGTTCGCTTGACCCTACCTACTGGGACCGCGTATCCCAGTAGGTCAACGTTGACCTTGCGCCGGCCGTGCTTGTCCGTAACGCTTACTGCGCCTTCTCTCGCGCTCATAGCGCGACCTTGCGCAGGATCACAGACCTAGCGTCAAGGGTGAGGCTTGAGCCTAAACTCCGACGAGTGGACATGAGTAGGAATGCGGGTTCCCATCCAGTAGTGATACCGATTCGGCCGCGCTTGATCCAGCGAACATCGCCCGGGCCATAGACATCGACTTCGTACCGGCCGCCATCATTGAATGCAGCTACGAGCTCGGGCGATCCTGACGGCCGCACAAAGCGCGCGCCGTACTCGGCCGTCTTGCGCTCACAGTAGGCCTCAAATTTATCCATAGCTACTTTCTCTCCGCCGCGGCGATAAAGCGAGCGCGATCAAATCGCGGGTTGTCGGCCGCGAGTACGTCGGCGACCTCACGTAGGCAGTCGATCCATGTAATACGGGCCTCAAGGCTATTGTGCTCAAACCCTTCTGGATGCGCCATCTTCAAGGCCTCAGCAAGCGCTACATAGTCTTTTCGTGTCACTTGGCTCTTTACTCCTCTAGCGTTACTGCGCTCGTCAGCGGCCGCGTAACGGCCGGACGCCAGTCCTCCTAACTGGCGTTTCGCGCTTACCGGTACTGGAACGCCAGTCCTCCCCCTAGCGTTGCTGGACGAATCTGGCAGTGTTGACCGTCGTCAGCGCGAAGCGTGAGACGGAACGCGGAAACATTGACGAGTGGGTATTCGGCCGCCAGTCGGTCGACTTCTCCGGCCGTGAGTGGGTACGTGGTGCCTGTAGCTGGGAACGTGAGCAGGTACGGCCGTCGTGCTATCTCGAGAGACTTACTCATGCGCCCACCCTACCCTTGGCGACTGCGAGTCTCGCGCGGACACTGCCAACGTAGGCATTGAACCAACGCTCAAAGTCCGCCTCGACCTCGAGCATGTCGGGCGACTTCGAGCACTCACTGTGATGAGCTCGCACGAGCTCAGCCAGTCCGCGGACTTCTTCGTCAGCGGATTCGATCAAACGAAAGAGTGTGAGTTCGCCGAGTGTCGCTAGAGTCTGACGTCGAATCGCGCTCATGTTTGGCTCCTTTGTCCTTTGAGAACGCGTTACGTTTCAGTAACGCAAGTCCTAGTTGCGGGAACGGTGCAGATAGTTCCGGTCGAATCCAACGTGCGAGAAGTCCCATCTTCCGCCTTAATTCCGCCTTGCTGGGGCTGCAACCGTTCCATGAAAAGAATGAGAGCACACTTTTGAAGTCTTGTCAACCCCTAATTGCGCTCGCAGTCTCTTTCCTTCAGAAAGACGGTACCTTTCGCGAGCGCAGTCGAGCGATGGCACACCGTACCTGGCACGCCGGCTGCTAGCGTCTCCTCGTCTCGAGCGCTACATGGAGTGCGCCTCCCTACGTCAGGTTCTTTCAAACCTGCGCTCGCGCTTCAGTCTCTCTCTTGGAGAGCTCTCACCCTATGCGCGTGCATCGTGAGCGCTCGTCTCTTTCGACGCTAGCCGTCACCCCCATCACGCGTTCTATCTGGAGTCACGCGTTGCAGTAACGCGATGCACCCCCACGCGACCTCCGGCAGCCGATCCGCGGGGTTTTTTCTCCAAGAGGTAGGAGATGTGGATAGCCACGCAAACACGCTCGGGGGAAATCGCGTTACTATTGCTCCACCAGAGCGGCCTGGGAAAGCCTGCAAGGACTGAGGCGACCCTGAGGGCGAGTAACGCCCTTCGGGGGTCGCCCGGCTCCGAGGAAGATTGCGTAACGTCTCTCACCCCTACCCCTCTCTCCTTGGGGCGCGTTTAACCTACGGTCGTTACCGGACTGCGGCGACGTAACGCGATTAGAGGGTGCCGAAAGGACCGCACTCGCAGAGGGGGAATAGCTGGGTCAGGGAGTAGACCTCGCGCGTAACGCCACCGCAGATGAGACAGAGCGTTACGGTGGTGGTCTTCTCGCGGATCGCGCGTTTGATGTTGGAGGAGCGGTTGGCGCCGCCGCGTGACCATCGCCCGGAGGGGTAGCGCATGACCTTGACGTGGCGCTTGGTCTCGGCGGCCTCATGGGTGGCGGCGTAACGCTTGATCGCGTCCTGCTCGCGGCGTCGCTGCTTGGCACGCGTCGAGCGGTCGCCGGGGAAGAATGTCGGATCGTCTTTGTAGCGGCTCATCCGAACGGGTGCCCTGGGCGTGCGCGGTCGGCCTGTGACTCGATCTCGATGAGCTCATTCGCGCCGTAGGCGGCGTAGGCGCGCTCCCCGTCAGTGAGGAGGC